>RRZU013242318.1_pt1 | contig 23493 bp, 19 predicted proteins | sample 2165561 | NCBI WGS metagenome assembly RRZU01 (sample SAMN10456909, study PRJNA506462) | wastewater metagenome | isolation source: wastewater sludge | place: USA: Moscow, Idaho | reverse complement strand
GATATATTGTTGATTTACTGACACCATGATATTCTGCTATTTTACCTATACTTAATATTCTCATTTTAATATCCTATTTTCAATAGGATATTAAATCAATGAATAGATTTAAATAGATTTTATGTTAACTATGTTTAACCCTTTTTATTTTCAATGTTTAAAGATAAATTATTTTCAATAATAAATTTTATAAATTCTTTATTTTCTAAATTTCCGTTGAATAATTCATGAACAAAACAATTACCCTTTGTGTTTTCTTTATGTTTAAATAAATCTTCAAAAATTGTTAATTCTAATATTTTATTTTGATGGTAATTTTTATTCTTTAATAAAATATGAATTGGTGATATACCTTCTTTATTGTAAATTAAAAAATCTGCCCCATAATTAATTAATGATTGAATATCAAATTCATTTATATTGTTTTTAGATGCTAATTTGTGAAGATGAGTGTTTCCAAAACTATTTTTTAAATTTAAATTTATTTCATAATTTTTTAAAAAATAATCGAATATTTTAATATCAATATTATCAATATGATTTATGATATTAAAAAAAGTTGAATTTCCATTTTTATCTTGATAATTTAAATCAAAATTATTATTTGACTTTAAGATAGAGTTTATATGATTTATATCTTTGTTTTTTTAAACCAATCTTAATTTTTCTTAAAATAGTTTTGTTATCCATAATATAATCCATTAATAATAGTTTTATCATCTATGAATCTGAACAACCAATTTAAATTAAATTTATTATTAAAATATGTAGGTTATAAATAATATAACACAAAAAAAAACATAATAATTAATTTTATATGTTTTTTTTGTGTTAATTTAATATTAAAAATTTAACATATTGTTTATATTGTAAATTATAAATTAATTTTTTTATTTTTTGATTTTGATATATTTGTTTTTAAAACATCTTTATGAATAAAATCAATCATCATTGTTATTGTATCTATATTTTTTAAATGAATATCATTTTTATTATTTATTAACAAAATGTCATTTTTTACTTTATTTAAATCATCAATAAATTCAAAAAAATCAATTTTAAATTGTTCTTTGTTATTTATTTTTTCATCTAGTATTTCTTTTATTTTTTCTAAATATAAATAAACTTTATTTTTATTTAAAGAATATATGTTTTTTATATTGTATTCAAAAAATAAATTAGACATATTATTAAAATTGAATGAATTATTATTTTCAACAAATTCATGGTTTATCAGTTTTTTTTCTATAAACTCTAATTCATTTAATGATATACAACCATTTCTTTTTTCTTCTGTGAAAAAATAATATAAAGCCTTCCATACTTTTTCTTCAAATATACTTGAATACATATCACATAAATAAAAGTCATCATTTAAATTTAAATTATTACAAAGATTGTTAAAAATGTTCATATACTCATCTAAATAATCTGCATTTTTTAAATTTTGCTCATTCATTGGCAATGTCATTTTATTATAATTGTTATTCAAAAATATTTTCATTGGTAGAGTATTACTATTTTTTTCTGTAACATTTATTACATTTACAATTTCTTTTAATTTGTTTAGATTTTCAAATTTATATAATTGTAAAAAATTTAACATACAAAAAATTGATGCATGTGTATTAAGAGTTAATTCATCATCGTAATTTTCTGCTGCTAATTTATTATCTTTATTTAATTTATGAATATAATCAAAAAATATTTCTTTGTGTTTACCAATTAATAAATCAAAAAAACCATTTGGTTTATTAATATTTGTAGTGTTTTGAAACAAATTATCTAATATTAATTCATAATATAATTTATCATTTATTTTATTTTTATTACTTAATAGAGAATCTAAACTTTCAGCACAAAAGCCATCACTTTTAATATAATTTAAGAACAATATTTTTTCTTTTAAAAGATTAGATTCTTTAATTGAAAAAATATCTAAATTATATCTGTTTTCAAATTCCTCTATTAAATATTTCATTTCATGAAAATTACTAACACCATTAATTAATTTTTCAAATTCTATGAAAGATGTAAATTCTGTCTTATTAAAAAATGACTTTATTTTATCATTTGTGGTTTCATTTTTATTTAATAAATTTACAAAAAAACTTTTTAAAGAGGTATTTGGCTTCAATTCATCTAATAAAATATAATCAATTAATTGAAAATAATTTATATATTTATCATGATAATTAACTGTATCATTTTTACTTATTGCATATACAAAACATGCTATTTGTTGATTAATAAAAAGCCATTCATCATTATTTACTCTTATTACTTTACTATTTTTTACTCTTATTACTTTACTATTTTTTGATTTATTTTCTAATACCCAATTATTTATTAAATCAATAGTGCGAATAAATAATTTTTCTTCATCTTTTGCTGTTATATTTAAAAATTCCACTACAAATTCCTTTTATTATATTGTTTAAATATTTTTTATTTTATGTTTATTAACTGTTTTTTTAAATATATTTGTGTTTATATAATTAAAAATGTCATCTATTTTTGATAGAATTTGCTCATTATTTTCTTTATTTACTAAAATTTCATTATTTCTTATTTTATTAAGAAAATCCATAAATTCACTTAATTCAGTAATATCATTAAATAAAGATTTAAATATATTTTCACTTTCTTTTATTGAAACTATCATTTTTAATAATTTGTCATTATCATTATATGACATTTTATTTTTATAAAAATTTAAAAAGTTATTTTTTATTAGACTCTTGAAATTTGTTATTTCATAATTACCATATTCCATATTTATATTAAAATCCTGATTATATAGTTTAGTGTAAATAAAATTAAGAACTTCTTTTGATAAACCATTTTTTATATTATTTTTATCAAAAATAACATATGCCAAAGCTTCACCTAAAGTTGTTTTTTTAACATCTCCAAATTCACATAAATATTTTTGTGAATTTAACTGGAAAAACATTTTTTTTGTATCAAATGTTTGCATAAAATTATTAACATAATTAAAATCATTATATTCAGTGTCATTTAAATTTAAAATCATTTCAGTAAAAATTTCTTGATAATCTTTATTTTGTAAATCCATTAGATTAAAAATTTTTTTTAAACTATCTAAATCAAAAAAATTTTTTAAACATAGAATTGAATTATTTGAGTATAACAATAAGCCTTTTTTATTATTTACATTTCCATGTGTTATAGATGAATTTAATTCATAAATATAATCAATTAAAATATCTGAATATTTTTCAATTAACATATTACTTATTTCATTTTTTCTATTTTTTATATCTTCATTACCACTTAAATAATTTTGAAACAAATCATGGAATATTGCATGATAATAATTATTTTTTTTAACACCTGATGGCACATTTTCAATTAAATATTCTATATTTTGAGCAGAAATATATTGGTTTTCTAAAAATTTTGAAATTATAACATTTCTATCATCCATGAAATTTTTATTATTTAAATCATTATATTCGTTATATTTTTTTGATAAAATATTTAAATTATATTTGTTATTTAGTTCATTTATTAAATAAACAAATTCTGAATGATTTTTAATGTTTTCAAAAATAATATCCAAATCAAGTTTTTCAATAAAATTTCTCTCATAAAAACCATCTTTTATTTTATTTTCTATCAAATTAAGTTTTTCAATAAAATTTTTCTCATAAAAACCATCTTTTATTTTATTTTCTATCAAATTATTATTGGTGTTACTTGAAAACTCAACTGAAATAATATAATCAATTAAATAAAACCAAATTTGATATTTTTTTTCATAATCACTTTCTGTTGAATTAAATAACTCAGATATTAATTTAGTATATTCTTCATTAATAATATATTCACCAATTCCATTTTGTTGTATTTTATCAATTGTTTTAATTAATAATTTTTGTTCTTTTTTCATTTCCAAAACCTTTAAATGTTTTTTATTTTATTTTTATTTTTATTTACAGACTTTCCTATTTTTAATACATTTTCATTTACATTAAAAATAAAATCTTCAATATATTTTATATTTTTTAAACTTTCTGTATCAGATTTATTGTTTAAAATAATATTATTTTTAATTTCTTTAATTCTATTTATGTAATTAGATAATTCTGATACATCAAATATTTTTTGAAATCTTGTATTATCATTATCTAATAATTCCATTGTTTTAAATATATATTTGTTTAGATTTTCTTTATCTATATTTTTAAAATTATTTTTAACATGTTCTGAAATAAATTTATCAACAAAAGAATGTAAATTTATAGTTATATCTTCATTATAAATCTTATAATACCCTTTTAAATCAAAGTTTTCATTTTTAAATTTATTTTCAAAAACATTAATTAAATTCATTGAAAGTGGATAATCATATCTTAAAAAAAAACTAATATAGAGATAAGAACCAATATTTGATTCTATGTATTCTGCGAATTTTTTATTATCAAAATCATTAATAAACAAAGTGTTATTTAAATTTAAGTTCATTTTATCAAAATCAAAACAGTTAATAAAACTATCTATATAATTTATATCACTTATTGTTTTTGTTGTAATTGTTGATAAAATTTGAATAAAAATATTTTCATAACTTTCATTATTTTTTTCCATTAATTTTATTATTTCATTTAACTTATATAAATTTTCTATTTTATATGTTTGAAGAAAATCAGTAAGCTTTGATATTGAACTTTCTTCACGATATTCTATATAACTATTTTTATAAGATGTTTCTAAATCTATAAGATATTCTAAAAATATATTATTGTATTTATTCATTAATAAATTGAAAATCTCATTATTTCTATTTTCATTTATTGGACTTAAAAATAAATTATCTAAAATAAATTTATAATATCCTTTCTTAGAATCTGTTGGATTATTACTGAATATGAAATCAAAACTTTCAACATCAAACATTTCACTAACTAAGTAATTTGTTATAATTGGTTTATATAATACTAATTCATGATAACCATTTGAAAAGTCAATATTATAATTATTATATTTTGTTGAAAAAATATTTAATTTATATTTGGTTTCAAACTCATTAATTAAATAATGAAATTCATTATAACTTTTAACATTTTCAAACAAATTATCTAAATTTAGTTTACTAATAAATGAGTTTTCATAAAAGCTATATTTTATATCATTATCTATTCCTTTTTTGAATAAATTAAATAAGTTTTTCTTTGACTTATCTTTAAATTCTTTTTCAATAATAAAATCAATAACATGAAAATAATTTTGATATTTAAATTGATAGTCTTCATTATTTAAATCAGTTTGTTCATTAATTTCTTTGATTAATGATTTAAATAATTCTCTTATTCCACTTTTATTTAAATCTAATTCATTGACTTTATCAATAATATTTAAAAATAATATTTCTTCATTTTTTATCATAAAAATAACAATCTATATAAACTTATTATATTATACAGCATTATTCATTATAATATAATGAATTGATTGTTAAGTTATTATGGTGTATGAAAAATTATATGCAGTTAAAGATAATGAAAACATTATCTTTTATAGTGTAAATATAATTGAAGTAACTGAGTTTTATAAGAAATATCAAAACAAAAATTTTTATATTTCTGAAATAGATTCAAATGATATTTATGAACAACAAATTCAAAAAATAAATAATTTATAATTTAATTTTTTTGGAATTATTATTTTTATTTTTTTTATAAATATATTCTTCATATTTTGAAACACTTGCTTTAATTCTATCAATATATTCATTTTTTTCTGGATATTTTAATAGTATTTGTGATACCAAACCATTTAATTCATCTATTAAATTTATAATAATATCTGTTTCCACGTTTTTATTATCTTTTGATAAAAAGTTATTAGATAATAAATTACACAATTCTTCATGAGTAAATTTTGGGAGTATATTTTCTATTAAATTCAAAAAATTATTAAAATTATCAAATCTATCATATGATAAACTATTTTTGTTTATATTGGAAAAAATATTGTCATATACAAGATTAAACCCATTATTATTTTTTGAAAAATAATTAACATTTGAATATAAAAAATTATCAAAAAATTTTTCTGAATTATTAATCATTCCACCTTTTTTATAATAATCAAAAATAAGATAATCAAACATTTCCAAGTTATTAACAAATTCATAATTATCTTCATATATAAAACCTAAGTAACTTTGATAATATAAATTATTGTGATAATTTGCATCATAAAACTCTTTATCTTTACTTAAATCTAATTTAGTTCCAAGTTTTTTTAATATAGTTAAGAAAAAATCTGGTTTATAATTATTATCTTCAAATTTAAATAAGTATATATCTAAAAAATTAATTAAATTTTTATTATTTCCAATAATATTTTTAAATATAAAATCAAAATTTTCATTTGAATATAAACTTGATATATTTTCTATATTTCTTCTAAGAGATTTTGAATAATCTTTATTTTTATTTAAAAATAATTCTTTATAAAAAGACCTTAACATTTCTTGGTCTAAAACATGCATAAAAAGGTTTTCTAAAAAAAACATATTATGTTTTTTATAAATATAATGATTTAAAAATTCATTAAATTGATATTGTGTTTCAATTAAGTTGTTAAAAATATCATAAACATCATTTTTACTATACACTATAGCATTTGTAAATGCATATCTTTCTTTATGATTTTCAATATTTCTATTTATTTCTTTTATATTAAAGTCATTTTCTTCAAATTTTTTTATTATATCAATATATTTTATAGGTGATTTATTTTCATTTTCTAACATTATCAAATTTATCATCTTTTTCAAACCAACAAATTTGAATATATCTATATCATTATTTATATCAAATCTTTCATTAACTTTTGAATTTTTTAATATATAAAAATATTCATCTATAATTGATACACTTTCTTTTTCTAATGAAATGTTAGTATCATTGACATCATTAATATTAAAATCGTATAAATCATGATATTGATTGTTGCTATTTACATTATCAAAAAACAATTTAATATTATTAAAAATTGAAATAATTTCCATATTATCTAAATTTTTAAAATCATCTTTGTTTATAGGTGCATTAAAGTAATGTGTTTTGTTTATATTCATATTATTAGAAATATATATTTGTATTTATATATTATATAAAAATTTAAGAATGGAAAAAGCCACTTTAAAAGTGGCTTTTGATTTGCAAAATTTCGATTGAACAAAATAGCAAATTTTCAAATTATCAAAAAACATTTCTATTGTTTGTAACTTGTAATTAATGTAGCATAACAAAATGACAAATTTATTTTTTAAACTACTCAAATCAAGTTAACACAATAGCCATTATATATATGAAGTTTTTTTGCAAATCGCTTTAATTTAATAACAGTAAAAACAAAGTTACAGTTATAAGGAACTATCATTATCAAAAAAAGATAAATCAAATTTTTAAAGCTCCACCTATAATTTTTTATTTTAATTACACTATATTAAATATAGTGTAATCTTATTAAATTGCCAATTCATCCGCAATTTCTTTTGAAATTTCAAAAGAAATTTTTGTTTTTGAGTTTAATGAAGCAATTTCATTTTTAATAGTTAAAATATCTTTTTCAAAAGATTTAATTTCCTTCTTAATTTCATTTTTATAATTTTCATCAATTGAAACTAATACAACTGGAAAATTAGAATTGATTAAATCTACTTTTTTAGAACCATCTTCAATCATTTCTAATGTATCAGAGACATTAGAAATATAATCCACAATATCTTTTGCTTCTACATAATTTGAACCTGAATATTTTCTATCTGAGCTATTTACAAGCGAATTAATCATTGATTGCATTTGTCCTTTATGAGATTCAATCAAAGCTTGTTTATTTAACAAGTTATTAATTCCACATTTGAAATTTGTTTCATCAATTTTTTTACGCAAATAAAATTTAAAATCAATTAATTTTTTTAAATCTTCTTTTTTAGCTTTAAATCCATCTAATTCTTGATTAACTTTTTGAGAAATTTCGCTTTTAACATCTTCCCAATTTTTAAACTCTTTAACACCAACCTTAACACCATTCAATTCGCTTGTTACTTCTTCTTTTTTAGAACGAATTAGATTATCCAACTGTTTTGAAATTGAATGTAAACGAGATAATGTTTCAGTTTTCTTTTGAGTTTCTACCATTGAGATTTACCTTTTGTTTAATATTTAATTAAAAGATTATATTGTCTTTTATATAAAAAATCTATTTTATTTACATTTCTTTACAATTTTATAAGACTTAAAAACAAAATAAAAGCACAAATAGATATTTATTTGTGCTTTTTTAATTTAATTATTTGTTAAATTACTGATTCTTGTTTTTTTGTATCAAATGTTTTATTTGTTTTTTCATCTGTAACTGGTGAACATTTACTTTCTAATGTTTTCATTTTTGGATAACCAGCAATTCTTAAAAAAGCACCCGATACTACATTATCTAATGTTGTTTTATATTTGGCACAAGCATCCATAATCATATTTTGAGAATTTTTAAAATCTTTTCTTCCTGCTACAATTGAATTTTGAATATTTAAATATACTTGGCTATCTAGAGTAACATTTTGCTCTTTAAGATATGAAACAATTGCTTCTGTACCATTTTCACCATATCTTCCTTCCATTGTTTTAGTAACAATTTCTTTCAATCCATCTTTATATTTGTCAGATACTTTTGTCATTTCTACAATTGTCATTGTGTAATTACTTAATTCACTTTGACTATTATTATATAACCTTTCAATTTGTTTTTCATTTCTATTAGCAGTGTTTGATACACCAATATAATATGTGAAAACCAACAAAACTAACAAAATCATTGAAACAACAAAAATTGAGCCAAAAATTATCAAACTTTTATTTTTCATTTAAAATTTCCCTAAAATTTAATTAATTAACTATTAAAACATTATATACAAAATTATAATGGTTGTTTAAACTTTTAAATATTTTAACAATTTGCTGACATTATTTATTATTGAAATGCAACACAACAACAAAATAAATAAATACCAAAAATTGTAAAATAAAACCAACAATAAATGTTATGTTATCATTTCTATTGTCTCCAATTTCTTTCATATAATCTAATTTTTTAGTGTCTGGTATTTTATAATTATTAATTGAGAAATCATAATGATGATTCATCAATTCAATTGTCATTGGTTTATTTAAATAATTAAATATATCCGTATTGGCATCAGCAATCATTTTTTGATTTTCAAAGCCATTAAAAAAAGTATTTATTTTAAACCATTTTAATTCATTTTTTTCATTTAAACCATAAAAAACAATTACATCATTTGGATTAACTCCATTCCATTTTTGATATATTGCTAATGCATAATCATCATTAGGCTCATAAGTTAAAACATAAATTAAATTTAAATTATATTTAGTGTTTTTTGTAGTTAACTTTATTTTTTCATTTAATTCATTTTCAAAATTTAGAACATTAAAACTCGTTCCATTTACAACACGTTTAAATTTATAATAATCATAAATTTCAGGATATTTGGGTAAGTTTTTATTATATTTTTTATAAATTTCATTTGGAATTCTAAAATTGTCTTTATCTAATTTCAATGGATTTTCTAATGATATATCATAAGCAAAATAATCATTAATTTTAGCTTCTCCCCATCTACTAGGTGTAATATAACCACTAGAGTTTACACGCCTTATTTTTATTTTATTGTCATTAGATTGAACATACCAATCTATATCAAATGGATGTTCTTTACAATATTTTGGACGACATGTTTGATTTCCTGAACTGTCTTTTTCGCATATTTGACCACAAACATAATCATGTTCACATGTTACTTCAACATTGTATTTTTTTGTAATTAAACCATTGTATATTGAACTTGATGAACGATATGATGCTATCCCAGATAATATTAATATTTGAGCAATAAAAATCATCATAAAAATAGCAATTGAAATAATGTTATAAATTTTTATAAAGTCATCTTTGAAAAAATTTACTGACCTTCCTTTTTTATTCATAATATAAAAATAGTAACCATTTACAATTACTGTAAATATTACAAATATTATAAAACTAGATAATAATGAAAAGTATTCCATTTTATTTATAATGATGTTTAATTAAAGATAGTTTATTATACAATTTTATTTTGTTTATTTTTGTTAAGTAAAGTTATTGTATATAATTTATATAATAAACTTACATTTTAAAATATATATGAGAATAAATAAAAATCTTGATGAAAACAGAATATTTGATTTAGATTATTTAATTAATGAATCTAAACTTAAATTAAATAGTCAAATATTTTCAGATAAAATACATACTGAAAATTATATCAAAGACAGAACAGATGAAATTACCGTTTATACAAACTTAACTTTCAATGATAAATTAAGTTCATTATCTATTAATGGTAAGTTTACTGTTGCTGATATAATTCTTATGAATTTAAATGAAAAAAATACAAAATTTTTATTTGATAATAAAATTACATTGAGTGAAGTTTTTTTAGCAGCTAAACTTCGTGATGAAAAAAACTTTCAAAAATTAAAATATTATATATTACCTAGATTACTTCAAAATACATCATCAACTGATAAAATTATGGCATCAAACTCTATTAAACTTTTAGAAAAGTTAACTGAATTTAGAATCAATTTTGGGTTAAATGACATTTGTTTAAGTTCAAAATTTGTTCTAAATTATAATAAATTAGGTGTTCCAATTAAAATTAATCTTTATTATGAAATTTTATTACAAAAAATAGATTTAAATGTAATTAATAATCATATAATAAATTTTTTAATAAAAAATAATTTAAAAAAATGTAATGAATTTGAAAAGCTTATATTTTCAATTAATATGAGTCCAAGTAGTTTCAATAAAGTAGTTAATCATTTTAATTTAAATATAAATAATTTGAAATCTGAAAAAATAAAATTTAATACAGTTAATTTTACACATTTAATTGATGATAAAAAATTACACCCAAAATATATAACATCTTTGTTTTCTAATTTAGCAAAAAGAAATATTAATATAGATTATGACATTATTTGTTATATTAGAAAACTTTATACTGATGATTATATAAATGATAAAAAAAATGTTGATGTATTAAAATTTTTGGAAATTTTAAATTATTTTAAAGATAAACAATCTTTATGTTCTTTAATGTCATCACCTATCTTAAACAAAATTTTAGAACAAATTTTAATTTCAGAAAAAAAGTATGGAGATGAAAAAAATATAAAGTTATTTATAAAAAAATATATTGATATTTTATCTCAGTTCCCATCACAATTTATTTCGTCATATCAATATAAAAACATAGAATTAGATGAAAATAATAGAAAATTTAAATTTAATAATGAAAGTAAAAAAACACCACATTTTCTTATTTTTAATTTCTTTGAATTTTTAGATAATAATGATATTAAAAATTTAATTGGATTTTTAAAAAATAATTTTATTAGTAATAGAAACACAGATTTAGATAGAGACTTTTTCTTATCAGAATTAAAAACAACTGCTGATTATTTAAATCATTTTATTTATAAAAAATTTGGTGAAGATACACAAATATGTTCAAATTTAAGTAATTATATAAATTGTTTAATTTTAGAAATAAATGAAACCAATCCCAAATTAATACATTATAAATTGGATGAATATTTTTTAAATGATAATAAAAAAAATTCACAAAATTCAAATGAAGATTTACTTAAGTTTTATTTTTGTGAATTTTATTTAAAAAGTATATTTGGTAAAAGTAAAAATTATAAAATTGTTCCTAATAAAAATAAATTAAATGAAGCTGTTAGATTTCATTATGATTATGTAAATAATCTATCAGAACAAATAATTCAAGAATATGCAAAAAATGATTCTTTTGAAAAAATTGAAAATAAATTTATAAAGGAACTATACAATAAGAGTAAAGACACTGTAAATGAAATTTTAGATTCAAAGGATAATCTTCAAATTTTATTAAAAGATATTATAACTAGGTACAATAATAATATTAATCATAATAATTTTATGTATGATGACTTTAATACTTTTTATGTTTTTAAAGCTTTTGTTAATTTAAAAAAGAATATTAATAATATTGATTTTAATTTAAATGATATTCGTGAAGAAAATAAAATAAATTCAAATTTTTATGAGTCAATATTTTTATTTAAAGAAAAGGTTAACAATTCTTATTTAAATAAAGAAAAATATATAATTGATGATTTTAATGATTTTTTTGATGGTGTTAATTTGTTATTAGATAATCAATTTAAATTTAACAAAAAAAACAAAATAAAACTTTAAATATAAAAAAATGGATAGTAATTTCTTACTATCCATTTTTAAGTTAAAAATTCTAAAACTATATCGCTTTTTATCCAAATTAAAAAATATTTTAGAAGGAAGTTTTAAATTAAGATTAACTTATATTAAACTAAATTGATAAACTATTTTCCGATTAACATTAATTAAATTTATTTAGAAGGAAGTTTACTCTTAAGTGTTTAACATTAAGGATAATTATATATACATATAATCATCCTGTCAAGAACTTTTTTTAATTAATAATAAAATCTTTTGAAACAACATCAAAATCATATGGAGAATAAACAACCAAATCTTTCAATTGTGTTTCATCAGGATTTTTTTCATTCCATTTTTTTCTACGTTCATTTTCATTTTTAATAAAATCAGCATTAGATTTTAAAGAAAATACAACATCAGCTTTTCTTAAACTTTTTACAATTCCCCCTCTTGATTTAGCATGAAGTTCAACTAAATCAAAATATTTAGCAAATTGTCCACACATAGTAGCAATAAATATCATTTCTTCACCAGAATTATCCAATGTTCTAATGTCTCTATAAGGGTTAAATGGTATTTTATTTACAATTAAGTCATATAAATTTATATTTATTTCTGTAGTATTTTGGGCATCTGATTTAACTGGTAAATCAACCCAAACAATTTCATTATTTACTATATCAATAATCAAAGTATGGCAATTACAACTATCTGATACCATATCTGCATCCAATAAAACTCTATCTTCTTGATATGCAAATTTTCTTTCTTTATCACTACCAATTAACATAACACCAGATTTACAAATTTCCATTTCAGAAAATTTTTTTCCACTGTAATTGTTAACATACACAGAAATATATTGAACATTATTTTTTAATGCTAATTCAGTGTTTATATCAATATATTCAGCAGCACCATCACTGGCAGTTCTAATGTCACCAGAATGGGAAGCAAATTTTGATTGCAATTGATAATATGCTACATAACCAACTTTTTTACCATCTTTATCATAAAAAGCAGCACTTAAATCCAAATCTGAGTAATCTTTCCAGTAATTAAACAAACGAATATATTTACTGTTATCAAATTTAAATTTAGAACCCAATGCTAATGTATTAATACTTTTTTGTGCTTTTGTTTTGTTAAACAACACATTAATATTTTTTACAGAATCATCTATAAAAACATTACCCATTTTTTCTAAATTAGAAAATCTTTTTAACAGTTCATTGTTAATTAAATCTGATAATTTTCCCAAAACTTTAGATGAAATGTCTTTTTTCTTGTTAATATTTTCATAATTAACAAAAATTGGGAACACTCTTGCCTTATGAATAATATAAGCAGGGTTTTTTAATTTGTTTTTAGCAAAAACATTTAATTTTAATAATACAGTGTTTGAAACACTATCAATTACTTCATTAAATGCATTTAAAACAAATTCACTATTTTCTAATGATTGATTATTTAACAATTCGCTAATTTTTTTAGCAAAAACACCTGGTTTTACTTTAAGTAAATTAACTTTTTCAACAAAATCATTTTTTTCAACCACACTATTGAAAAGGTTTCCTCTATTGTTTTTATAAACGTCTTGAACAATGTTTTTAAAAACAGTTGAGTATGTGATTTTGTTTCCATTATATTTAAAAACATTAGAGCTACCAATGTGATTATAATTGAAATAAGCAATCCAAATATTTCTATTTAAGAAAAAATCATCAGTAACAAATGGTTTATTACTAATATATTGATGCATATTCCACAATAAATAAAAATTAACCTCTTTATTCATATTTTTAAATGAATATTTACCTTTTGATAAACAAACTTTATCCATAATATCAGTATTATATTTTTCATCATTTTCATTAGACATTAATGCTAAAACTCTTAAATAGTCATTAGCATTATTAACTTTTTTCAACAATTCATTTGCTGTTAAAAAGTGTTGTTCATCAAGAATGATTTTCATTACCAAAGAAAAATTAATTTTACTATTAAATTTTTCATTAAAATCAATAAAATTAATCAAACCACTGTTATAAACTTCTTTCAACAGTTCATAGTCTGATAATGATAAAGATGTAGCACCATAAGCCATATTTTTCAATATTTCTTGTGCTTTCACTTTATTAATGATTTTTATTTCTTTTAAAAATTTTTTTGTTTTATCTTTTTCATTTTTAGTTTTTACTTCAACATTTTCTTTAACTTCAATATTAAAGATTGAATTTACAATATCTTGTATATGAGCATTCATAGTCACTACTTTTTTCATATACAAAACTTCTTCATTAGATAATGATTTTTTTGTTACTGCTTTTCTTTTTAAGAAAAAAGAAAATAAAGGTGATGTTCTATTAATATCAATTTTATATTCTGATTTTAAATAGTGAATTATTTTATTCAAGTCATCTACATGAATATTTTTTAATTTAGAAATATCTTCACCAAATGTATAGCCATACCCATTAACCATTCCTTCCATAAATGGAATAAAAATAGCTGTTTTTTCAGCTTCATTTTGTGTTAATACATTTTGAGTTATATTATCATTTAAATAAAGATTGTTGTTTGTTAAAAATTTCATGTTATGTTTTCCTATTTTAATTTTATATTTTTAATGATTTAACAGTTTTTTTATTTTTCACTGTTAATTATTTATTCTGTATTTTTGTATATAGAGTTATTAAATTTAATGTTTTTAATTTGTTCAATTATATTTTTATTATTGTCATTTGCATGAACAGAGAAAGTTGAATTTATTATTTTATTATTTTATTCATTTGTATAATTAATTCACATTAATATCTGTTGATTATACATTTATTTAAATTAAAAGTAAAACAAAAAAAGCACTAAAATCAGTGCTTTTTTTGTTTTTTGTTAATATTTACAAAACATTACATATTTTTCATACCATTATTCTTTAATTCTACTAATGTATTACAAACTTCTTCACTATTTTTTAAGCTTTGTAAAGATGGATTGTTAAAAACTGCTTTTTCACAAACTCTTTCATTTTCACTTTTTTTCAAATATGATGAAGCACTTGAATAACTTTTTATATCTAAAACACCTCTAGATTCCTCTACATCAACAGCTTTAATAATTTTTTTCATATTTTCATTTGAAATATCATTTGCATCAGCAACAGCATTAACTGTATTATTAGCATATTTAGAAAACTCTTCCATTGTCATTTTTTTGCTCATAAAAAACACCTTTTAATATATCTTTGAATATATTATATTATTTTTTATGCAAAAAATGAACTTATAATGATATTTTTTTAGTTTTTTTATTGATTTGTAATGGATTTGATTGCAACTCTTTTATTAAATTATTTCTCTCTAATACACTTTTTATTTTTAATTTATCATTTTCATTGTTATTATTTAATATTAAGTTATTTAAAATACTATCTAATACACTATTAATATGATTAAGTTCAACTCCATTTTGAACTAATACTTTAATACAGTCTATTAATTGATTTTCATTTGAGTAATATAAAACAAATGGTATAGATTTATTACTTTCAGTATTATTTAAAAACAAATTTAAATAAGATTTAAATCTATTGTTTTGAACCAATTCATTTATAAATGATGATGTGTTTTCATTTTTATTATCTAAAATAAAATTTACAATATCATTTTGACTAAGATTGTTAAAAATATTAATAGACATTATAAAACTATAATCTTTATTTTTAGTTATATTTTCAATATTTAAAAAAAATTGTAATAGTTTTATATTTAAATCATCTATTTCTAAATATTTTAATTTTCTTCCTATACCACTTATATTACAATAGCTTTTTTCATCAGAACAAAAATCTATTTTATTGTCAATTATTGAGTATAAATATGCATGTATATATTTATTAAATATTACAATTTTTTCACTTTCATTTAAAATAGGATATATGTTTTTAATAAATAAACTACTATCATAAATATTATTATATTTTGTGTTAAAATCACCTATTAATTGATTGTATAAGTACCCTTTGTTTTTTAATTCAGATAACTTTACCATATTTGCTGTAAATTCAATTAATTCATTTGTTGAATTACCATAATCTTGTATGTTTTGTGGATTTTCATATATTTTATTATGATTTAATGTTTTTATATTATTTGTTTCCATGTAATTTATAACAGATGAAATGTGTTGAATATCATAACTTTCATTATCAAATATGAACTTTATTAAATCAAAACATAAATTTTTCAAATCAATATATTTTTTATGACTTTCATTCTTATTAATAGTATAAGAATTTCTAACCTTTGATAATTCATTTAAGAAAAAATCAATATTTGTTTTAAATTCTAATTCTTCTTGTTCATTATTATTTAAATTAATTTTAAAAGAATTATAATGATTTATTGTTTGTTTATAAATTATTGGTAAGTAATCATATATTAATTTTGATTTTTCAAAAAATAATTCTTTATTTAAATAATCAAAAATTTCTTTTTCTTTTATTAAAATATTGAATACATTTTCATCTATATATTGTTTATTATCATTAATATTTAGTATATATCTAATGGCATTGAAGTTATCAGAATCAATATTATCTACAAAACTTATCTTTTCATTAATAAAAAAAGTAATAAAATCAGCTAATTCTTTTGAACTTTCTGCATAAAAAAACACTGTTTGAAACACAGGACAATTGTTTTTTTTGTTTTTTAAATTAAAGTTAATTCCATAATGTTTTAAAATATGTAAAGTTTCAATATTTATATGTTTATTTAACAACAATTCTTCTGTCAATAAATCATTTTCAAATATTTTTTTCATATCACTTTTACTTATCTGTCTAAAAAAATCATTATATTTATAAGTGATTTCTTTATTTATTATTTTTTTTGGTTTATTTAAGTTTAATTTATAATACTCATTAATATTGTTTAAAAAGTTTTTAACAATTTCCATTTTATTTACTTATTTCTTTATCTTTATATTATATTAATTTTATTATAAAACATATATTTATATAAAAAATTAAAATATATTAATATACTTAGTTGACAATTACCACTAAGTATATTAATATATGTTTAAGTAATAAAAATCAAATACGGAATTTGATTTACTTAATAAATTATTTAAAGGATAAATAAAAATGAATAAAGAGCAAAAATCAGTTGGTGTTTATATTGGTAGATTTCAACCAATGCATTTTGGACATGTAAGTGTTATTAAGGAAGCACTATTATCAAATAAATATAAACATATTATTTTTATGATTGGTTCTGCAGATAAATCTAATACTCCTAAAAACCCATTTACTTATGCTGAACGTAAACAATTAATTTCCAATATCTTTCAAAACATTATTTTTGAAAATAAAATTGAAAATGTTAAATTGTCTATTTTTTCTGTTTGTGATTTGATTTATGACAATAACAAATGGATTAATGCTATTCAAAAAAATGTTTCAGAAGTGACTTCAAGTGATGATGAAATTTATTTACTTGGTGCTGACAAAGATGAAAGCACATCTTACTTGAAATATTTCCCACAATATAAACCAGATTTCACAGATTTGTTTTTGACTAAAAAAGAAGAACATAAAAATCGTGTTTATTTGGATGCAACTGACATTCGCAATGTTTTTATTGACAAAAAATACACTCAATTTAATAAAAATGTAGATAATGCATTAGTAGAATTGAAAAAAGACTTTTCAGATAAATTGCCCAATGAAACAATTATGTTTTTGGCGAATTATGTTTCTAATAATCATGATGCGATTTGCTCTTTGGTTAAAGAAATGGAATATTTGAAATCTTACAAAAAACAAATGTTAGAAAAATTGCCATATAAAAACATTCCGTTTTTTACTGTTGATACACTGGTTTGTTGTTCAGGTCATGTTTTGTTGGTAGAACGTGGTAGACACCCAGGAAAAGGTTTGTATGCAATGCCTGGCGGTTTTTTTGATGGAATTGTTGATAACGATTTTCAAGAAGCAGCAATTAGAGAATTAATTGAAGAAACTGGTATTAAAGTATCTAAAAAAGAATTGATTAAATCAATTAAATCTTCAAACATTTTTTCTGATAAAAATCGCTCAGAAAGATGGAGAATTATTACAAACACATTCTTTATTCAATTAGATGGTAATGAATTGCCAGTTGTAAAGGGTGGTGATGATGCTGCTAATGCTGTATGGGTTTCATTTAGCGATTTAGGAAAATATCGCAATAAACTGTTTGAAGACCATGCTTCTATTATTGATGTGTTTTTAAATGTATTTAATTCTTAATTAAAAAGTATTAAAAAATCCACTAAGGAAGTGGTTGCCTTATTAAAAGGTATCTAAAATATAACGGAGAACGAAAAATGAAAAAAAATGAACAAAACTTTATTTACAATGAACCAGAATACAACCTTATTCTTGATGCTGACTCATATAAAAATGACCACTCACGCATGTTAAAAGATAATGTTGAATACATTCAATCATCTGTAATCCCAAGAGCATGTAAATTATCACATCATACTAATACTGTTGTTCCATTTGGATATATTTATGCAATAAATAAATATTTAACAAAACAAATTACAATTGAACAAATTAATGAAGCAGAAATGATGATTAATGCCAGTGGTTATAATTTTGATAGAAGTCGTTGGCAATATATTCTTGATGAACATGATGGTTTTCTACCAATTGTTATCCATGCTATTCCAGAGGGAACAATTGTACCAATTGGTGTTCCAATTGTTCGTATTGAAAATACTGATAAAAAATGCGCTTGGTTAGTTTCATATATTGAAACAATGCTTTTGCGTAGTAGTTGGTATGGCACTACAGTAGCTACCAATGCTTATGAAATTAAAAAATTATTAGATGAATATTCTTTGCGTCATACTAATGGTATTTTTAACACAGCATTTTCTTTACATAATTTTGGAGCAAGGGGAGCTACCAGTTATGAAGCAGAAATTTTATCATCAATGGCACATGCTATTAGTTTTAGTGGTTCAGATAGTTTACAAGCAAACCGTTATATTAATGCTATGTATCCACAATTTGATGATAATGGTAAAAAAGTATTTACACCATTTGTTTTTAGTGTTATTGCCTCTGAACACTCAGTTAGTTGTTCACAATCTGATTATGAGGCAAGAAATGATTATAACATTGCTGTAAGAATGATTAATTTGTTAGAAGAAGAAATTAACAAAAAAATCCAAAATAATAGTTTGTATGTTTTAGATGAAAATGGTAATAAAACAGATATAATTAATCAAACAATTGTTTCTATTGTTATTGATACTTATAATGCCTATCGTTTTGCTGATGAATTTATTGGTAAAAAATTGAAAAATAAAATTATTGAATTAAGTAAATTGGGTGGTAAGGTCGTTTTAAGACCTGACAGTGGTAATCCAACTGAAATGCCAATTGAAATCATTAAAATTTTAATGGATAATTTTGGTTTCTCAGTAAATGCTAATGGATATAAACGTCTACCAGATTTCTTGGCAGTTTTACAAGGTGATGGCATTAAATATGACTCAATTAAAGAAATTTTGAAAAATATGGATAATGAAAAATTGAGTATTAATAATATTGTTTTTGGTATGGGTGGACAACTTGTTACACCAGAAAAAGGTAGAGATGCTTATAGTTTTGCTATGAAAGCAACTGCTCAAAAAGTATCTGGCAATGATGAATGGCAACATTTAATTAAAGACCCAATTACTGATTTTGGTAAAAAAAGCTTAACTGGTCATGTTTCTACTTATAGTGTAAATTACTCTGCTCCTAAAGCATTGGAAATTGAAGAAATTGAAAAAAGAAATGATAATAGTATTCAAGATATGATGCTTAAAGTTTTTGAAAATGGTAAATTTATTTTTGAAAATAAACAAAGTTTTAATGAAATACGCAATAACTTAATCAAAAATTAATTAAAAAAATTAATAATTTTATAAAAAAATATTGATATTTAATATATCAATATTTTTTTATATAAATATAAGATTAACACTTTTAATATTGACTTTTTTAAACTAAAGTTTTATTATGATGGTAATAGATATATATTTTACAATATGAATAAAGATAATAAAAAACCACTTTTATTTGGTTTAACAATAGTAACTGTTGCATCACTAGCTTTAAGTGGATATTTAATTAACACTAATAATAATTCTTTAAATAGAACAAATATTGTTAAAAATTTAGAAAAAGATAAAGTTTCATTTGAAAAGGTAGAACAAGAAAATATTATACCAGGAATATCAAGAATTAAAATATCTAAAAAATTAGATAATGGTGAGACTGCTTTTAATTTTATGTTAGTTTCAAATGATGGCAATTATTTAATTAATGACAATATTCTTAATTTAAGAGACAGAAACCCAGATAATTCACCAAAATTAATGATTAAAGAAATGTTGGAAAACAATATTGCTAAAAACTTAGATGGTTTATTGTTAAAATTAAATAGTGCTGAATTTGTTGAGTTTAAAATTGACTATTCAAGTAAAAATGATGTAAAAAAACCATTAAGAAACCTTACTATCATTGCTGATATTAATGACCCAAAATTTTATGCATTATATAATAATATTTTAACAAAATTAGATGGAATTAATGTAAAAGTATATTTTATAAATCATTTAGATGATGGTGAGAAAAAATTTGAAAAACTTTATGAACTATATTCAAAAGATAAAAATAATGCAATTGATTTATTAAATAAATATTCTTATGACCAAGATTTTTTTAGAAATAAAGATTTAAAAGATAAAATATACAATTATTCATTAGTTAAAGTGGCTTTAAGTTCAAATGATATTAATGTTATTCCAATTACAATTAATACAGATAATAAAAAATTTAGTTTGGGAACACCAGACTTAGAAACCTTTAAATCTCAATTATTTGAAGAAAAAAAATAAATCTTATATAATTTTAATTCAATAAAAAAACAGCCAATAAAATAGCTGTTTTTTTTATTTTAATTATATTATTTTATTGCCAACAACTTGAACTACCACTATCATAACTACTGCTTGAGCTACTACTATCTGAACTGCTATAACCACCACTATCATAGCTACTGTTATAACCACTGTTGTCATCATTACTTGAACTTGAAATACTACTACTATAACTGTCACTACTACTTAATTTATCATTTGAATTATTAAAATAACCATCTGTTTCTTTTTTAGTACAACTATCATCACCACTTAAAGCATTAGCAACAACCAAAGTAGTCAAAATGTTGTTGTTTTTAGTTATATCAAATGGATTAAAAATATCACTAGTATTAGAATTATTATTATTAGTAGTAGTTGCAGTTTTTTTAAAACTTGAGTGTACATTTTTTAAATTTGTGTCTTTATTACTTTTGATTTCATTGTTTTGTTTAATGATTACTTTCATTTTTTTATCATTTTCTGCTTCTTCTTTATTTTTTTGTTTTGATTCAACACTGTTTTTATCTATTAAATTTACAACTTCATCTAAATTATCTGATTTAGATGAATAATCATTTTTTCTAGAAAACAAACTTTTAATCAATTTAAATATAGACATATAAAATCCTTTTTAAATTCTGTTATTAATAAGAGTATATAAGTTAATGCTGTTTTTATCACATACATTACCAATGTATTCTTTATTATAAATTTTAATTTTGAAAAAGTTTGAACAAAATTCATTCATTTTTTGTTCAATATGTTCAATAATCATTAAATTATCTTGTTTATTTGAAGCAAAGTTAAATTTTGAACATATTTTTAAATCATTAATATTAATTTGATTTTCTGGCAAATATACAATTTCATTTAATGATGTAGCCAAAGATGTTTTTTCTTTTTGATTTCTTTCATTCATTTTATTTTCCTTTTTTGTTAAGTTGTAACCTTTAATTTTATTTTTTAATTCTAAAATATGTTTTATTATAAAATAATAATGTGTTTTTATTTGTTATTAATATGTAAAAAATAATTAATATTATTTTTCTTATGGTGATATGTGTAGTATAATAAAAATTATTTATAAAATAGGAATAGGTGGTTTTAGAATGAATAAGGTTATTAAAATTGGTAAAGAAGATACTTTTCCTTGTTTTGAATTTAGTATCAATTTTAAATTAGATAAAAAAAATGATGATATTTATTTATCTATTATAAATGAAGTTTATGAAAATGAATTTGATAAGAAATATGTTAGTGATTTAATGAGGTTAATGTATATTGATAAAAAATCAAATAATTTAACCTTTAATTTACAAGAACACTTAATTTTTTTAAATAAAGAACTAGAACAATCATTAAATAGTATTTTTAGTGGAAAAGATAAATTATTTTCAAAAAAATATAATTTTAGTTACTCCCCTTCAAACACATTTTACTTGCATGAACATAAAGATACAGATAAAAATGTTGAGACATATTTTATTGATATTTTAGATAGAAAAAATGTGGAATTTAAATTTAATTTAGAAGTTGGATTTTCCAAATCAACATTGCAATTATTAAAGGAAATTGGTGATTCAATTTCTAATTTTTATAAATAATTGTTAAATGTTTTTTATATATAAAAAGCCACTTATTTTCATAAGTGGCTTTTATTTAAAAATAACTTTTATTGACCAACAGAGCTATAATCTTTAATACCTCCATAAACATTACCAAATGTTTTTGAATTTGAATCTTGTTCATAATATGATATGTTATTTAAATAAACATCGCCTTTAACAATAGCACCATTTTTATTATTAAAGGTAACTAGTATTTTATCAAAATTATCTAATTTAAATCCATTAGGCATAATTATCTCTGACAAATTATTATGTATATTATTAACTGTAAATTTTGTAGCAGTAGTAATATTATAACTAGGATTTTGTGTTAATGTAAAATTATTAACTTTTAATAAAACTTTTGATGTTGGTGGAAAACCACCTATATTTATACCGTTACTAAAATGAATAAGAAATTGTGTTCAAATCTATTCATTTTTCAAAACACATAATTGATTATAACAAATCAATTGTAAAACATGTGTTTCATTTATTTTTGCTGTAAAGCAGCAAAAATTCACCATGTAACTGATGGTATATATTAAACAACAGAATTATAATG
>RRZU012298053.1_pt1 | contig 23525 bp, 18 predicted proteins | sample 2165561 | NCBI WGS metagenome assembly RRZU01 (sample SAMN10456909, study PRJNA506462) | wastewater metagenome | isolation source: wastewater sludge | place: USA: Moscow, Idaho | reverse complement strand
TTCCGTGAAGGGTCAGCCGGATCAAGCAAGAACGGTGCTCATGCCGGATCGGCCGTCTCGGGCGCAGCGCCTTCAGGGGCCATGGCCTCCGGCTCGGCCTCGACCGGCGCCGGCAGCGTCCAGCCGTCGATGCGCTCGAACACCGCGATCGACTCGACATGCGCGGTGTGCGGGAACATGTTGACCACGCCCGCGGCGGCGCAGCGGTAGCCGGCCTGGTGCATCAGCAGCCCGGCGTCGCGCGCCAGCGTCGAGGGATTGCAGCTGACGTAGACGATGCGCGCCGGCGGCTCGTAGCCCGCGATCGGGTTCTGGCGCACCTCGGCCAGCGCCTTGGCCAGCGCGAACGCGCCTTCGCGCGGCGGATCGACCAGCCAGCGCGCGGCCGAGCCGTAGGCGGCCAGGTCCTGCGCCGACAGCTCGAACAGGTTGCGCGCCGCGAAGGTGGCGTTGTCGCGGCGGTTGACGATCGCGTTCTCGCGCGAGCGCTGCACCAGCGCCTCGCTGCCCTCGATGCCCAGCACCTCGCGCACCTGGGTGGCGATCGGCAGCGTGAAGTTGCCCAGGCCGCAGAACCAGTCGATCACCCGCTCGTCGGGCTGCGCGTCCAGCAGCTTGAGCGCACGCGCCACCAGCACCCGGTTGATGTGGTGGTTGACCTGGGTGAAGTCGGTCGGCTTGAAGGGCATGGTCACGCCGAACTCGGGCAGCGTGTAGGCGAGCTGGGGCCCCGCGCCCTCGCCGGCGTCGAGCAGATGCACCGTGTCCGGGCCCTTGGGCTGCAGCCACCACTGCACGCGGTGCTGGGCGGCGAAGTCGCGCAGGCGCTGCAGGTCGGCCGCGCCCAGCGGCTCCAGATGACGCAGCACCAGCGCATTGACCAGCCCCTCGGGCGATTCGCCCAGCGCCAGCTCGATCTGCGGCAGCGTGTCGCGCGCGTCCATCGACATCACCAGCGCGCGCAGCGGCAGCAGCATCGCGCTGATGTGCGGCGGCAGGATGCGGCATTCGCTCATGTCGGCGATGTAGCGCGACTTGCGCTCATGGAATCCCACCAGCACCGTGCCCTTCTTGACCACATGGCGCACCGACAGCCGCGCGCGGTAGCGGTAGCCCCAGGTGGGGCCCTCGATCGGGCGCATCACCCGCTCCGGACGCACCTTGCCGAGATGCCAGAGGTTGTCCTCCAGCGTGCGCTGCTTGACCGCGACCTGCGCCGACGCGTGGAAATGCTGCATCTTGCAGCCGCCGCAGGCGCCGGCATGCAGGCCGAAGTTCGGGCAGCCGGGCGTCACGCGCTGCGAGCTTTCGCGGCCGATCTCGACCAGCTCACCCTGCTCCCAGTTGTTCTTGCGCCGGCCGGTCTTCACGCGCACCGTCTCGCCGGGCAGCGCGCCCTCGATGAAGACGACCTTGCCTTCGCTGTTGCGGGCCACGCCCTGGGCCTCGAGGTCGAGCGCGTCGACCTTCAGCCATTCGTTGATGTCGGTCATGGGAGAAATTGCGGGGGATGAAAGCGAGACCGCCGCGACCGGCATGCAGGTGCCGGAGCGGCGGTCAGAGGAATGGAGGCGCGGTGGCGGCCGGCCTCAGCGCGCCGGCAGCACCTTGACCGGATCGACCGGCTTGCCCTTGCGGCGGACCTCGAAATGCAGCTTGACGCGGTCGGTGTCGCTCGAGCCCATCTCGGCGATCTTCTGGCCGCGACGCACCATCTGGTCCTCGCGCACCAGCAGCGCCTTGTTGTGCGCGTAGGCGGTCAGCAGCGTGTCGTTGTGCTTGATGATGATCAGGTTGCCATAGCCGCGCAGGCCCGAGCCGGCATAGACCACCCGGCCGTCGGCCGCGGCCAGCACCGGATCGCCTTCCTTGCCGGAGATCGCCACGCCCTTGCTGCGGGTGCCCTCGAAGCCGGTGACGATCGGACCCTGGGACGGCCACAGCCAGTTGACATCGTCGTCCGCATCGCGGCCGGCCGAGGCGGCCGGGCCGGCCGCAGGCGCCGGCACCGGGGTGCTGGCCACCGGCGGGGTGGCCGGCGCCGAGGCGGCCGGCGTGGCCGCGGTGGCCGGCGGCGTCGCGGGCACCGGCGCCGTCGCCACCGGGGCCGGCGCGATCGGACGCGGCTCGATGCGCGGCGTCACCACCGGCCGCGAGGCGACCTGGCCGGGATCCTGGCCGGGCGGCACCACCCGCAGCACCTGGCCGACCTCGATCAGGTCGGCGTTCTCGAGCTGGTTCCAGCGGCTGATGTCCTTCCAGTTCTGTCCGGTCTCCAGACCGATGCGGATCAGCGTGTCGCCGGGCTTGACGGTGTAGTAGCCGGGCTTGCCGGCATTCTCGTGGCCGGGGGGCAGACGCTCGGGCTCGGCCGGCTTCGAGCTGCTCGAAGGGCTGCGGTTCTCGAGCGGAGCCGGCGGGCGCAGATGCGAGGCGCAGCCGGTCAGGAGCAGTGCGAAGGCGCCGCCGAGCAGGAACCTGATGCCGGGAAGCGTGGAATATGGAGTCGTCATGGAGTGTGATGGAGGCCCGCAGCCGCTGATGAGTCCGGACGGGGCGTGGGAGCCTCACCTCAGGAGTGTCCGAATTCGCTGATCCCGGATTCTAAGGGGACGAAGCGCACCGGCTCGTGAATGCGCTGCACGATGCTGCCGTCGGCCAGCCGGTCCACCACCATCAGCACCTGCGACTTCAGCGCCGCGTCGTGCACCGGCGCGACCAGCCGCCCGCCGCGGGCCAGCTGCTCCAGCCAGGCCGGCGGCAGTTCATGCCCGCCAGCGGCGGCGATGATGGCGTCGAAGGGTGCGGCAGGCGCATGGCCCAGCCGGCCGTCGCCGTAGACCAGCTGCAGATTGGCCAGCGCCATCGGCGCCAGCCGCGCCAGCGCCCGCTCGTGCAGGCCGCGCAGCCGCTCGATCGAGATCACCCGCTCGGCCAGGCCGGCCAGCACCGCGGCCTGGTAGCCGCAGCCGCTGCCGATCTCCAGCACCCGGCGCAGCGCCGGGCCGCCCGGGCGCTCGCGCAGCAGCTCGATCATGCGCGCCACCACCGAGGGCTTGGAAATGGTCTGGCCCAGGCCGATCGGCAGGCTGGTGTCCTCGTAGGCCTGGCCCTGGAGCGCGGCGTCGACGAAGAGATGGCGCGGCACCCGTGCCATCACCGCCAGCACCGCCTCGTCGCGGCAGCCGGCCTGGCGCAGCCGGTCGACCATGTGCTGGCGCAGCGGTGCGCAGTCGCCCGGCGCCGGCCGGACCGGCTCGGCCATCCGGCGCACCGGAAAGGCGACCCGGGGGGTCGCGGGCGCCTGCTCATGGCGGATCACCGAATCGGTGCCGGGCGCAACCAGCCGCCGCGGCGACGGCCGGGCCCGCTCCAGCCGCAGCGGCCAGCGGCCCGAGGGCGGCCGGGCGTCGTCGTCCTCGTCGGCCATCAGGCTCAGCCGGACGGCCCGGCCAGCCAGCGCTGCCAGCCCGGCAGGCCGGCATGGTCGGTCAGATCGACCTGCAGCGGCGTGACCGAGACGATGCCGGCGGCCACCGCATGGAAGTCGGTGCCCTCGCCGGCCTCGCGGACCTCGCCCTGCGCGCCGATCCAGTAGATCGGGTCGCCGCGCGGGCTGAACTGGCGCACCACCGGCTCGCTGGCATGGCGCCGGCCCAGCCGGGTGACCTGGCGCGGCAGATCGGCCGCATCCGGTCGGGCCGGAATGTTGACATTGAGCAGCCAGGCGCCGGCCGAGGGCGGCCGCGCCAGCACCTCGGCGATGATCCGTCGCGCGGTCTCGGCCGCCGCGTCGAGATGGCGCCAGCCATGCTCGGCCTGCGAGAAGGCGATCGCCGGCACGCCGAACAGATAGCCCTCGGTGGCCGCGGCGACCGTGCCGGAGTAGATGGTGTCGTCGCCCAGGTTCGGGCCGTTGTTGATGCCCGAGACGATCAGATCGGGGCGGTGCTCGAGCAGGCCGGTCAGCGCGACATGCACGCAGTCGGAGGGCGTGCCGTTGACCACCCTCACCCCGCTGTCGGCCCGCCAGGCCGACAGCGGCCGGTGCAGGGACAGCGAGTTGGAGGTGCCGCTGGCATTCTGCTCGGGCGCGACCACATCGACCTCGCCGAAGCTTCGGCAGACCTCGACCAGCGCATGCAGCCCCGGCGCAAGGTATCCATCATCATTGGCCACCAGTATTCTCATGAGGTCGATTGTAGGCACCGGCCGGCGCACCCGCGCATCCGGGGGCGACAGCCCGGACCCGGGGGATGGGGTACTGCCGCTCCCCGGTGCCTGCGCCGATAATCCTGAACTTGCACACTCCAGCGCCCGAAGGCGCCCTGCCAGGAACCGCACCCCATGCCCATCCGCGTGCTGATCGTCGAGGACAATGCCGTCGCCCGAGGCTTCCTGGCGCGCGTCGTGCGCGAGAGCTTCAGCGACGAGCTGAGCTTCGTCGAGGCGGCCGGCATCGAGGCCGCCAGCGCCGCGCTCGACCTGCAGGGCGACGGCACGGAGGCCTTCCGGCTGATCCTGTGCGACCTGGAGCAGCCCGACCAGGCCGGCCTGACGCTGCTGGCCCGGCTGGCCGGCTATCCGGCCATCCGCATCGCCACCACGCTGCATTCCGACGACGACCATCTGTTCCCGGCGCTGCAGTGCGGCGCCAGCGGCTACCTGCTCAAGGAAGACCGCTTCGAGGTGCTGGTCGAGGAGCTGCAGCGCATCGTGCGCGGCCAGCCGCCGCTGTCGCCGTCGATGGCGCGGCGCATGCAGGCCTTCCTGCGCGCCCAGAACCTGCCCGAGGGTGACGCACGCGCCCTCACTCCCCGCGAGAGCGAGGTGCTGCTGCAGATCAGCAAGGGCTTCACCGTCAAGGAAATCGCGCGGCTGATGGGCATGAAGGGACAGATGGTCAACGAGCACATCCGCGGCGCCTACCGCAAGCTCGCGCTGGCCAGCGCGCCCCAGCAGGCCCTGCTGGCCGGCGCCACGCTCGATACCTGACACCGGTCTTGACCCAGGTCAAGGCACTGTCCGATCCCCCTCGCGCCGACACGCCCACGGCAGAACTTCTCCCCACCATCCGGGAACCATCCGGAGCAAAGGAGAACCTGGCGTGCCCGCACCGACATCCGTCCGCCCCGACCGTCCGCCCCCGGACTCGCCCGCCTGGCATGCGCTTGCGCCCGATCAGGCGGTCCGGCATCTGGAGAGCCATGCCGAGCGGGGCCTGCCGGCCGGCACCGCCGCGCAGCGGCTCGCCGAGCACGGCCCCAACGCGCTGCCCGAGGCGCCGCCCAGGCCGCTGTGGCGCACCTTCGCGCGGCAGTTCGCCAGCCCGCTGATCGCCATCCTGTTCGTCGCCGCGGCGCTGGCGGTGGCGCGCGGCCACCAGGGCGACGCCGGGGTGATCCTGGCGGTGGTGCTGGTCAACGCGCTGATCGGCACGCTGCAGGAAGGCCGCGCCGAGCGCTCGATGGCCGCACTGCGCCGGCTGTCGGCCCTGCAGGTGCGGGTGCTGCGCGACGGCGCCGAGCAGGTGGTGGCCGCGCGCGAGCTGGTGCCCGGCGACCTGATGCTGCTGGCCGCCGGCGATGCGGTCGCCGCCGATGCCCGGGTGCTCGATCATGCGCTGCTGCAGGCGGCCGAGGCGGCGCTGACCGGCGAGTCGGTGCCGGTAGCCAAGTCGGCCGCGGCGGTGCCGGCCGAGGCCGGCCTGGCCGACCGCAGCGGCATGCTGCATGCCGGCACCCATGTGACCGCCGGCCGCGCCCGCGCGCTGGTGGTGGCCACCGGCAGCCGCACCGAGGTCGGCCGCATCGCCGGCCTGACCGAGGGCGCCGAGGAGCCGAAGACCCCGCTGGAGCGGCGCCTGGAGCGCTTCGGCCGGATGCTGGTGGCGGCCTCGCTCGGCCTGTTCGTGCTGGTGGTGCTGCTGGGACTGTGGCGCGCGCTGCCGCTGCCCGAGGTGCTGATGGTCGCGATCAGCCAGATGGTGTCGATGGTGCCCGAGGGCCTGCCGGTGGCGATGACCATCGCGCTGGCGGTGGGCATGCAGCGCATGGCCGGGCGTGGCGCGATCATCCGCCGGCTCTCGGCGGTGGAGACGCTCGGCTCGGTCACCGTGATCTGCACCGACAAGACCGGCACGCTGACCCGCAACGAGATGACGGTGGTCGGCCTGTGGCTGCCCGACGGCCGCGAGGTGCGCGTCGAGGGCATCGGCTACCGGCCGCAGGGCCGGCTGCGGGTCGGCGAGTCCTCGATCGACGCCGACGACACGGTGCTGGCGCCGCTGCTCGACGCGGCGGTGCTGTGCAATGACGCGGAGCTGGTCGCACCGCCCCCGGAGGCGGGCGAGCACGGCGGCTGGACGGTGCTGGGCGATCCGACCGAGGGCGCGCTGCGGGTGCTGGCCGCCAAGGCCGGCCGGGACGGCGCGGCGCTGCGGGCGGCCGCCCCGCGCCATGCCGAACTGCCCTTCGACGCCGACACCCAGATGATGGCGACCTGGAACGGCGCGCAGGTGTGGATCAAGGGCGCGCCGGAGGCGGTGCTGCGGCTGTGCCGTCCCGAGGACGAAGCCCTGCACGCACGCGCCCGCGCCCAGGCGGAGGCGATGGCGGCACGGGCCTGGCGGGTGCTGGCCTTCGCGGCGGTGGAGGATGCGGCGCCCGACGCCTCGGGCGGCTTCGCGGCGCTCCAGGGCCGGGCCCGGCTGCTCGGCCTGGTCGCCCAGATCGACCCGCCGCGCGAGGAAGTGCGCGAGGCGGTGGCGCAATGCCGCCGCGCCGGCATCCGCACCGTCATGGTCACCGGCGACCATCGCCTGACCGGTCTGGCGATCGCCCGCGATCTGGGCATCGCACGCGACGGCGACCTGGCGGTCGACGGCCGCGAGCTCGAGCGCATGGACGCGGCCGCGCTGCAGGACGCGCTCGGCCGCGTCGCCGTCTTCGCGCGGGTGCAGCCGGCGCAGAAGCTGCGCATCGTCGAGGCGCTGCAGACCCGCGGCGAGGTGGTGGCGATGACCGGCGACGGCGTCAACGACGCACCGGCGCTGGCCCGGGCCGATGTCGGCGTGGCGATGGGCATCACCGGCACCGAGGTGGCCAAGAGCGCCGCGCGCATCGTGCTGACCGATGACAACTTCGCCACCCTGGTCGGCGCGGTCGAGCAGGGCCGGGTGGTCCATGCCAACCTGAAGAAGGTGATCCTCTACCTGTTCTCCACCTCGATGGCGGCGCTGGCGGTGCTGCTGCTGGCGCTGCTGGCCGGCCTGCCGATGCCGCTGGCGGCGGTGCAGATCCTGTGGATCAACATCGTCACCGAGGGCACGGTCACGGTGAACCTGGTGATGGACCCGCCCGACGGCCACGAGATGCGCCGTCGGCCGGTGCCGCGCGACGCGGCCCTGCTCGACCGCGCGCTGCTGGGCCGGGTGGCCCTGATGGCGCCGACGATCGCCGCGCTCACCTTCGGCTGGTTCGCCTGGCGGCTGGCCGAGGGCGCGCCCGAGGCCCTGGTGCGCAGCGAGACCTTCACGCTGCTGGCGATGTGCTGCTGGTTCAATGTGCTCAACTGCCAGTCGGCCACCGCCTCGGCGCTGGGCCCGCGGCTGCTGGCCAACCGCTGGCTGGCCGGCGGCCTGGCGCTGAGCATCGCGCTGCAGATCGCGGTGCTCCAGGTGCCGGCGCTCGGCGCGCTCTTCCATGCGCAGCCGCTGCAGGCCTCGACGCTGCTGCCGCTGGCCGCGCTGGCCAGCACGGTGCTGTGGGTGGAGGAGCTGCGCAAGCTGCGGGTGCGACGGCGCAGACATGCGGGGGGCACGGCATGAGCCCCACGCTGGCGCTGCAGTTCCTGCTGTGCGCGGCAGTGATCATGGTGGCGGGCGTCACGCTGAGCCGCAGCGCCGACCGGCTCGCCGAGCTGCACGGCTGGGGCCGGGGCTGGGTGGGACTGGCGCTGCTGGCCACCGTGACCTCGCTGCCGGAGCTGGCCTCGGGCATCAGCGCGGTGACCACCGTGCAGGCCCCGGATCTGGCGGTCGGCAATGCGCTGGGCGCCTGCGTGGTCAATCTGGGCTTCCTGGCGGTGGTCGACCTGCTGCACCGCCAGGCGCCGATGTATCGGCAGGCCGGCTCGACCCATCTGCTGTCGGCGGGCTTCGGCGTGCTGATGCTGGCGCTGGTGGCCGTCAGCCAGGCACTGGGCGAGCGGGTTCCGGTGCTGTGGCATGCCGGCCTGAACAGCCCCGTGCTGCTGCTGCTCTATCTGCTGGCGCTGCGCAGCGTGTTCGAGCATGAGCGCGGGCAGGCACAGACACAGGTGCGGGGGCGGGCCGGCACCGCCGATCCGGCGGCACACGCGCCGGACCCGACGGACCAGAGAACGGTGCGACAGGAATGGATGCGCTTCGGCATGGCCGCGCTGGCGGTGCTGGCGGCCGGCTCCTGGCTGCCGGTGGCCGCCGATGCGCTGGCCAGCGCCAGCGGCCTGTCGCGCAGCGCGGTCGGCACGGTGTTCATGGCCGTGGTGACCACGCTGCCCGAGATGGCGGTCACGCTGGGCGCACTGCGGCTGGGCGCGGTCGACATGGCCATCGGCAATCTGCTCGGCAGCAATCTCTTCAACCTGGCCATTCTCGGCATCGACGATCTGCTGTTCACCGGCGGGCCGCTGCTGGCCGCGGCCTCGCCGCTGCATGCCGGCACCGCGGCGGTGGCGCTGATGATGACCGGACTGGTGATCATCGGACTGGTGATGCGCCCGCGGTCGCGGGTGCTCGATGCCGCCAGCTGGGTCAGTGCCGGCCTGGTCGCCGCCGGCGGACTGCATGCGCTGCTGCTGCTGTCGGGCGCCTGACCCGCCCCCGTCTGCACGGAGACAAGGAGTCGAGCATGTTCTATCTGTATGGTGCCCAGGGTCGCCTGTTCGGCGGTGCGCTCGAGCAGCTCAGGCTGCAGCCACGCCATGCGGTGAGACCGGCCGAGGCGGTCGCGGCAGCACGCCGCAGCGGCCATGCGACCGAACACGGGCATGTGGAGCCGGACAGCCTGAGTGGCGGCATCTCGTCACAGGCCCGCCAGGCCCTGTCCAGCTACGCCCGCACCGGCAGCCCATCGCTGTCGGACCCGCGCTTCGTACTGCGGCAGGTCGCCGAGGTGATGCAGCAGCCTGCGCGCTGCCTGTCCGACGACATGACAGTCGATGCGGCCTGGCAGCTGCTCGCCCGGGAGGGCATCGGTCAGGCGCCTGTGGTCGCGCAGGACGGCACGCTGGTCGGCCTGGCCGGCCGGGCCGATCTGCTGCCGATCGACCGTCTGGCCGCGCTCGCCGACGACCCTGAGGCCTGGCGGGCGCTGCTGGCTCGCCCGGTGAGCGCCGTGATGTGGACGCCTGTGCCCGCAACCCGGGCAGACACCGATCTGCGCCGCGTGGCCGAACTGCTGCTCGGCAGCGGCCTGCCCGGCCTGCCGGTGGTCCGGGACGACGGCCGGGTGCACGGCTTCGTCTCGCGCTCCGACCTGCTGCGCGCGATGGTGGTCGGCCCGCCGCTGGACCTCTGGGGCTGACACGCCGCCCACGCTCCCGCCGAAGCCGGATCAAGACAAATCAAGACGACTCAAGGCCCCCCATGCACCCAGGCAATGCATTTCTCGAACTGGCCCTGCTGCTGCTGGCCTGCGCACTGGCCGGCGGCCTGTTCGTGCGCCTGCGCCAGCCGGTGCTCATCGCCTACATCGTCGTCGGCATCGGCGTCGGCCCCGCCGGACTGGGTCTGGTCGGAGCCCATGAGCAGATCGATCTGCTGGCCCAGATCGGCGTGGCGGTGCTGCTGTTCGCGGTCGGTCTGAAGCTGGACCTGCAGCATGTGCGCCACATCGGTCCGGTGGCACTGGCCACCGGGCTCGGCCAGCTGACCTTCACCATCCTGGTCGGACTGGCCATCATCCTGGCCCTCGGCCGGGAACTGCTGGAGGCCCTCTATGTGGCGGTGGCGCTGACTTTCTCCAGCACCATCATCATCGTCAAGCTGCTGTCGGACAAGCGAGAGATCGACAGCCTGCACGGCCGCATCGCGGTGGGCTTCCTGATCGTGCAGGACCTGGCGGTGGTGGTGGCGATGATGCTGATGAGCGCGCTGCGCGACACCGGTGCCTCCGATGGCGTCGTGCTGGAGGTGGCCTTGTCGCTGGCCGCGCGACTGGCGACCTGCGCGCTGCTGCTGTTCGTGCTGATGCGCTGGGTGCTGCCCGTGGTGCTTGCGGCCATGGCGCGCTCGCAGGAACTGCTGCTGCTGTTCGCGATCGCCTGGGGCGTGGCCCTGGCCGCGCTGGGCGAGCTGGCCGGGTTCAGCAAGGAGGCCGGCGCCTTCCTGGCCGGCTTCTCACTGGCCTCGTCACCGTACCGGGAGGCGATGAACGCCCGGCTGACCGGCATCCGGGACTTCCTGCTGCTCTTCTTCTTCATCGACCTGGGCGCACGGCTGGAGCTGTCGACCCTGGGCGCGGAACTGGTGCCGGCGGTGGTGCTGTCTCTGTTCGTGCTGATCGGCAATCCGCTGATCGTGATGGCCATCATGGGCTGGATGGGCTACCGCAAGCGCACGGGCTTCCTGGCAGGCCTGACCGTCGCCCAGATCAGCGAGTTCTCGATCGTCTTCGTCGCGATGGGCATCTCGCTCGGCCATGTGGGCATGCAGGCGCTCGGCCTGACCACGCTGGTGGGCCTGGCCTGATGACGATCACGCTGTCGACCTACATGATCCTGTATTCGCATCCGCTGTACGAGCGCCTGGCCCCCTGGCTGGGCCTGTTCGAGCGGCATCGACCCTGGCGGGAGATCGAGGCGGAAGCGCAGCCGGCCCAGGCAGCCCAGGCCGACGTGATCATCTTCGGCCTGGGCCGCTACGGCAGCCGCCTGCTGGAACAGCTGCGGGCGCAACGCATCCAGGTCATCGGCGTCGACTTCGATCCCGAAGTGGTCCGTGCGCTGCAGGCGCGCGGCCTGCCCGCGCATTTCGGTGACGGCGAGGATGCGGACTTTCTCGACAGCCTGCCCCTGCGCCAGGCCAGCTGGGTGATCACCACGCTGCCCCAGTGGGACAGCAACCGGGCCCTGCTGCATGCACTGCGCGGTGCCGGCCACACCGGCCATGTCGCAGGGTGCGCACGGGATGCCCTGCATGCGCACGCACTGGCCGAAGCCGGGGTGCATCCGGTCTTCAATCCCTTCGATGACGCGGCCGACCATGCGGCACGGCAGCTGTCCCCGCTGATCCCTCGCCAAGGAGTCTCCTGATGTCCGACGACAGCGTTCCCGCCCCTGCGGGCCCGATCCTGGTGGCCACCGACTTCTCCGTGCCGGCCCGCCATGCGGCGGAGCGGGCCGCCCGGCTGGCCCACGAGACGGTCTCGCCGCTGGTGCTGCTCCATGTCGAGCCGGGCGACCTGCTCGCCTGGCTCGACGAGTGGCTGGGACAGGACAGCGACGCCCGCCACAGGCTGCGACACGACCACCACCAGCGGCTCGACACGCTGGCCGACGAACTGCACCGCAGCCGGCGCGTCGAGGTCAGCGTGCAGCGGCGCGACGGTGCGGTGCCCGCCGCCATCCGCGAGGCGGCCGACACGCTCGACGCGCGGCTGGTCGTGCTGGGCGCACGCGGTGCCCGGCCGCTGCGCAGGCTGCTGCTGGGCAGCACCGCCGAGCGCATGCTGCACCTGAGCCGGCGGCCGCTGCTGGTGGTTCGACAGCGCGCGCACGAGCCCTACCGGCGGGTGCTGGTCGCGGTCGACTTCTCAGGCTGGTCGCTGCCGTCGCTGGCTGCAGCGCGGCTGGTCGCCCCTCATGCCCAGCTGACGCTGCTGACGGTCTTCCAGACACCGTTCGAGGAGAAGATGCACTTCGCCGGCGTCGAGCCGGCCACCATCGCGCGCTATCGTCAGCAGGCCCGCCAGCAGGCCACCCGCCAGCTGCACACGCTGGCGGCGCGCGCCGGCCTGCGCGCCGGCCACTGGACGGCGCAGGTCGTGGAGGGCGACGCCTGGATGCGCGTCGTCGAACAGGCACAGCAGGACGACTGCGACCTGGTGGTCATGGGCCGGCAGGGCCGCTCGGCCGGAGCCGAGCTGCTGCTCGGCAGCGTGACCCGACAGGTGCTGGCCGAGATCGACACCGACCTGCTGCTGTCCACCCGGCACGAGGAGCTGTCGCAGCCATGAGCACGGCCGACGGTCTGCCCACCATCGCCGCGCAGGCCGCCGGGGCGCTCGGCCTGTTCCTGCTCGGCATGGGGCTGATGAGCGAGGGGCTGCGCCAGGCCGCCGGACCGGCGCTGCGCCACCTGCTCTGCGCGGCCACCCGCACCCGCGCCCAGGCGCTCGGCTCGGGCATCCTGGTGACCGCACTGGTGCAGTCCTCGAGCGCGGTCACCGTCGCCACGATCGGCTTCGTCAATGCCGGACTGCTGGCGCTCGGCCCGGCCCTGTGGGTGCTGTTCGGCGCCAATGTGGGCACGACGATGACCGGCTGGATCGTCGCGACGATCGGCCTGAAGTTCAAGATCGAGGCCCTGGCGATGCCGCTGATCGGGCTCGGCGCCCTGTTGCGGCTGACCGGCCAGGGCCAGCGGGCCAGCGCCTTCGGCACGGCGCTGGCCGGCTTCGGCCTGCTGTTCCTCGGCATCGCGCTGCTGCAGCAGACCTTCGGCTCGCTGTCGACCCATCTGACGCTGCCCCAGGGCGAGGGAGCGAGCGCCGTGCTGGCGCGGGTCGGCATCGGCGTGCTGATGACGGTGCTGATGCAGTCCTCGAGCGCGGCGATGGCCATCACGCTGACGGCCGCACAGGGCGGCCTGATCGACGCGCAAGGCGCCGCCGCGGTGGTGATCGGCGCCAACATCGGCACCACCGCCACCGCGCTGATGACCACGCCCGGCGCAACGCCCAATGCGCGCCGTGCGGCCTGGGCGCATGTGGCCTTCAACCTGATCACCGCCGTGGTGGCACTGCTGCTGCTACCGGGCCTGACCGCCGCCGTCGGACTGATGGGCAAGCTGATGGCCCTGCCGCCCGATGCGGCAACCCAGCTCGCGCTGTTCCACACGCTGTTCAACCTGCTGGGCGTGCTGCTGATGTGGCCGCTGGCCGAACGGATGACCCGCGCCCTGATGCAGCGCTGGCGCAGCCGCGAGGAGGACGAGGCCGCACCGGTCTTCCTGGACAACTCGGTGCTGATCGTGCCGGCGCTCGCGCTGGAAGCCCTGGAGCGCGAGATCGACCGGGTAGGCGACATTTGCGCCCGGATGCTTCGATCGGCACTCCTCGAGGCGCCCGCCACCGACCTCCGGCCGACGCTGGAAACGCTGGCGCAGCTGGACGAGGCCATCGACCAGTTCGTGGAGCGCCTGCGCAGACAGGCCATGACAGCGCAGGCCAGTGCCCGGCTGGCAGGACTGCTGCGTCGACAGCACCATCATGTCGCAGCCGCCACGCTGGTCGGAGAGAGCGCCGGGCTGAAGACGGCGGCCCGGGTGGCGCCGATGCGGCAGGCCGAGGCCCAGAACTTCACCCGCAGCGCGCTGCAGCGGCTGGAGCGCGACGCTCCGCTCGACGGCAGCGCACTGCAGGCAAGCTATGCGGCGCTCAAGACGGCGCTGCTCGATGCCGGCATCGCCTCCGGCATCGTGCTGTCCGATCTCGAGGAAGCCTTGCGCCGCTGCAGCGCGCTGCGCCGCGCCGTCGAGCAGTTCGAGGCGGCACGAGCCCGCGGCGCAGACCGATGAGCGTGGAGAGGCAGCGGCTCAGGCCGGCCGGTCGAGTCCACGCACCCGCACGATCACGTCCACCCCCACCATCTGCAGGCCCTCCAGGGCCTGGGCCAGGCCGAGAACCTGCAGCCGGTCCTGGGGCAGGTCACGCACCTGACCGGTGTCGACATCGTAGAGATGATGGTGTGGCGAGGTGTCGGAGTCGTAGACCGTGGCCTGGCCCTCCACCGGCAGCGCCTTGATCAGTCCGTGACGCGCGAAGAGCCCGAGCACCGCGTAGACGGTCGCGCGCGACAGCTCGGGCAGATGGCGGCGTGCCGCCTCGAGCACCTGCTCGGCGCTCAGGTGCACCGGCCGCGACAGCAGCACCTGTGCCACCGCCAGGCGCTGCAGCGTCGGCTGGATGCCGCAGGCGCGCAGGCGCGCCTGCAGGGACAGATCACTCGCCTGGAAAACGCTCATGCGCTCGGCCTCGGTGGTGGCGTCACTTGCCGAACGGTGTCGGCCGCGGCGTGCTGTCGCTCGACGGCGGCAGGATCGGCAGCGTGAAGCTGGGCTGGTCGCCGGTCAGCGTCTTCAGGAAGGCGACGATCCTGGCATTCTCGTCGGCGCTGAACTTGCGACCCAGCTGCAGCCGCCCCATCACGTCGACCGCCTCGGTCAGCGTGTCGGCCGCACCGTCGTGGAAATAGGGATAGGTCATCTCGACATTGCGCAGCGTCGGCACCTTGAAGTTGAAGCGGTCGGCATCCTTCCCGGTGACCGCGACCCGCCCCTCGACGCCCGGGATGTTGCCCTTGTACGGCTCGACGATGCCCATCTTCTGGAAGGAATTGCCCCCGACGGCAGGCCCGTTGTGGCAGGCCACGCAGCCGCTGCTCTTGAAGAGCTGGTAGCCGGCCAGCTCATTGGCATTGAGCGCGTCCTTCTTGCCGAGCAGCCACTGGTCGAAGCGGGAGTTCGGAGTCACCAGCGTCTTCTCGAACTCGGCGATCGCCGACGTGACCTGATCGATGTCGATCCGGTCCTTGCCGAAGACGGTCCTGAACTCGCGCTGGTAGGCCGGAATCGACTCGATGACCCCGATGGCCAGGGTGTGGCTGAAGGCCATCTCGCCCGGATTGGCGATCGGGCCGCCGGCCTGGGCCTTCAGGTCAGCTGCGCGACCGTCCCAGAACTGCGCCACGTTCAGGCTCGAGTTGAGCACGGTCGGCGCGTTGATCGGCCCCTGCTGCCAGCGGTCGCCGATCGAGGTGCGGATGTTGTCGGTGCCCCCCATGCTGAGGTTGTGGCAGGAGTTGCACGAGATGAAGCCCGACTTCGACAGCCGCGGATCGAAGTACAGCTTCTTGCCCAGCTCGACCATGCCCAGATTGATCTGCTGGGGTGGCCGGATCGGCTGGATGAGTTCGTTGTCCTGGGCAACGACCACGGAGCTGACCGCGGCGGCCAGCACGGCGGCGCTGGCCAGGGCGAGGGGAGCAAGACGGATGCGCATGATCTTGTGCTTGTCTTGCGGCCGTCCCGACAGAAAAGTTCCGGGCGGCTGGACGGTCGCAGAGGCCGGCCCGGTCGATCTGGACAGATTCCAGACCGCGGACTCATTCCAGCATGCCCCCCACCGCCGCAGGGTGAGCCCGATCAAGCGACCCGACCGGAACGGGTCGGACGCGGCACCATCGACGCGGTCCCTGATCCAGATCAGAAGCTGCCCAGCAGGGTCCCCAGCGTCACCACTGCCGCCAGCGCCAGCAGCGGCGCCACCACCGCCACCATGAAGATGTCGGCATAGCTCTGCCGGTGGGTCAGACCGCAGATGCCCAGCAAGGTGATCACCGCACCGTTGTGCGGCAGGGCATCGAGTCCGCCGGTGGCGATCGCCGTGACCCGGTGCAGCAGTTCCGGCGCGATGCCTGCGGCGTGCGCCATCTCCAGCCAGGTGCTGCCCAGGGTCTGCAGCGCGATGCTCATGCCGCCCGACGCGGAGCCCGTCATGCCCGCCAGCAGATTGATCGCGATCGACATCGACACCAGGGGGTTCTCGGCCGACAGTCCCATGACCGCCTCCCGGATCAGCGCAAAACCTGCCAGGGAGGCGATCACCGCGCCGAAACCCACCTGGGATGCCGTGTTCATCAGCGGCATCACGCACGCCCGCGCCCCCTCCTCGAGCACCGCCTTCAGCGGCAGGGACTGCGCAGGCAGCAGGCGGCGTCGTGCATGCCACCACAGGCCGATCAGCAGGACGATGGCCACCCCGAGCGCACCGATGACCGACCAGACGCCTCTGACCGCCTGCAGCGTGGTGGCGCCATAGCGGGACTCGGCCAGATAAGCGGTATCGGCCGCAGGCCAGAACCAGGTCGACAGCAGATAGTTCAGCACGATGACCATCAGCACCGGCAGCAGCGCCGGCCCCAGAGACATCGCCGGCCCGGGCAGCGGCGCTGGCGCGGCCTCGGCAGCCCCCTCGTCGGCCGGTTCGACCTCATCGCGCACGCGGCGGACCCGCCACTCGATCCAGGCCCAGCCGGCCGCCAGCATGATCACGGCCCCGATCAGGCCCAGTCCGGGCGCAGCAAAGGGCGTGGTGCCGAAGAAAGGCATCGGGATCGCATTCTGGATCGCCGGAGTTCCTGGCAGCGCGGTCATCGTGAAGGTGAAGGCACCCAGCGCAATCGTGGCGGGAATCAGCCGGCGCGAATGCCCTGCCCGCATGAACAGCGCCACCGCGATCGGATGGACCGCGAAGGCGACAACGAACAGCGACACGCCACCGTAGGTCAGCACCGCACAGGCAGCCACCACGGCCAGGACCGCCTGACCGGCGCCCAGCCGGTCGGCCAGCCCGCGCGCGATGGCCAGCGCCGCACCGCTGGCCTCCATCAGCCGGCCGAACACGGCACCCAGCAGGAACAGCGGAAAGAAGGCCACCACGAAGCCGCCCAGGGCCGGCATGAAGACCTGCGTGTAACTCGCCAGCAGCGGCACATCGCCACTGCACAGCACCGCGACCAGGGCGCACAGCGGCGCCAGCAGCAGCACGCTGTAGCCTCGATAGGCCAGTGCCATCAGCAGCACCAGCGCCAGAACGATGCCCCACATGCCCTGCATCAGTGCGACATCAGCACCGGCACCGTCATCGTCGCCAGCATGGTGCGGGTGACCCCGCCCATGACGAACTCGCGCAGCCGTGAATGCCCGTAGCCGCCCATCACGATGAGATCGGCGCCGGTCTCGGCCGCATGCGAGAGCAGCATCTCGGCAACCGGAACATCGGATGCGGCAGGCAGAGGCCCGAGTCGGAGGGAACAGGCCACCCCATGCCGGCTCAGCCAGGCGGCGGTGCACGCCATGGCTTCCCGGCGTTCGGCCTCATGCGCAGCGCCGGGGCTGCTCAGGCTGAGCAGTTCCACCTGCGCAGCGCCGCACAGCAGCGGCAGGGCATCGCGCAATGCACGCGCACATTCACGGGTCGCGGACCAGGCCACCAGCACGCGCCGGATCAGCGCGTCCGGCCGTTCGCCACCCTCGCAGCGGGCCAGGCCGATGTGCGGCACCAGCAGCACCGGACCGGCAGCACCGACCACCAGACGCGCCAGCTGCGCGGACGACAGTCCGTCGTGTGCCTGCGGATCGCTCTGGGACAGGACCAGCAGATCCGTCATTCCTGCCGCAGCCTGCAGCGCAGCCACGGGATCGCCCGGCAGGTAGCGAAGCCCGATCTCCAGCCCATGCCGCTGCCGGGCGGTCGAAGCCAGCCGCTCGGCGCTGGCCTGCAAGGCCTCATGACGCTCACGGTCAAGCCGCTGTGCCAGCGCGGCCGTTTCCGCACTCAGCCCAAGTCCGGCCTGGACCGGAGCGCAGGCGAGCACCGCCCCCAGGCGAGCTCCTCGCTCGGCAGCCAGCGCCGCCGCCCATTCGAACGCATGAGACGGGGCATGCTCTGCCCCCACATGGACCAGCAGGTCCCGAATGACGGCCATGGCCTGATCTCCTGTGCTGACGCCCGGCAGCCCGATGCCGGTTCAGGCCGCGATGATGCCGGCGGCCGGTCAAGGCACCAACTCCGACCGCAATGCCGCAGCAGGCTGCCCGGATACCCCGACAGAATGGCGCACGAAAGCAAGAAAGCCCGGTCGACTGACCGGGCTTTCTTTTCTTGTCTGGGGTGGCTGATGGGACTCGAACCCACGACGACCAGAATCACAATCTGGGACTCTACCAACTGAGCTACAGCCACCGTCGCTGAGCGAAGAATTGAATTGTAGTACGGCTATTTCTGTCTTCGCAAGAGATTTCAGCGAATATTTTCGATGTCACTTCGAGGCCGCCGCTGCCGGCTCCTCGGCCGGCCTGGCCTTGGCGGTGATCTCGCTCTTGTAGCGCTTGCGCAGCGCGGCGCGGTAGGCCTCGGTCTCGGCCTGGGCCCACATCGCGGCGTACTGCTGGCGCACCTGCTCGATCGGACCGGTGTCGGCGGCATCGGCGGCCTGCACCTTCTCGATCATCACCACCGCATGGCCGTCCTGGCCGAGATCGACGCCGATCCAGGCCGGCAGCGTGTCGACCGAGGCCTTCAGCACCGCGTCGACGATCGGGCGCGGCAGATCCTGGCTGCGTGCACGCGAGATCGTCTGCGCGGCCGGCAGCTCGGCCAGCGGCGGCGCGCTCGCCTTCCACTTCGCCAGACGGGCCTCGCCCTCGGCGCGGGCGGCCCGGGCGGCCTTGTCCTGCTGCACCGCGGCGCGCACCGCATCACGCACGTCGGCCAGCGGCTGGCGACGCGACGCCTGATGCTCCAGCACCCGCACCGCGACCATCTGGTTGCCGCCGATGTCGGTGGCCTGCGAGTTGTGCTTGCCGGCGAGGTTGTCGGGCAGGAAGGCCAGCTCGGCCAGCTTCGGGTTGGCCAGCACCGCCGCGCCCTCGGCCTGCGCGGCCGGGCGGTAGGCGCGGGTGAAGCGCTCGACACGGCGCAGCGTCAGCTTGAGCTGGGCGGCCACCGGCTCGAGCGTGTCTTCCTGCTCGACCAGGTTGGAGAACTGCTCGGCCGCCTCGGCGTAGCGCTTCTGCGCCAGCGACTTGCGCACCTCGGCCTCGATCTCGGCGCGCACCGACTCGAAGCTGCGACGCTCGCCGCCGCGCAGGTCGGTCAGCTCGATGATGTGGAAGCCGAAGTCGGTCTCGACGATGCCGCTGATCTCGCCCTTCTTCATGACGAAGACGGTGTCCTCGAAGGGCTTGACCATCGCGCCGCGCGGGAACCAGTCGAGGTCGCCGCCGTTCGGCGCCGAGCCCGGATCCTCGGAGCTCTTCTTCGCCAGCTCGGCGAAGCCGGCCGGATTCTTCTTCACCTCGGCCAGCAGCGCCTCGGCCTTGCTGCGGGCAGCGGCCTTGACGTCGGCCGGGCTGCCGGCCTCGGCCTTGATCAGGATGTGGCGGGCGCGGCGCTCCTGGGCCTGCTCGTAGCGCGAGGCGTTCTCGCTGTAGTACTTGCGCAGGTCGTCCTCGGCGATGCTGATGCCGCGCTCGACCGAGGGCAGATCCAGCACCAGATACTCCATCGTGACCGACTCGGGCGACTGGAAGCGGCGGGCGTTGGCCGCATCGTCGTAGTAGGCCTGCAGGTCGGCGTCCGTGACCTGGACCTTGCCGAGCTGCTCGCGGGCGTCGAAGCGCACCACCCGCACCTCGCGGCGCTGGTAGAAGGCATCGACCGCGGCACGCGCGACCGTCTCCGGCGCGAAGGCCGAGAGCGCGATCGCCGAGGTGACCTGGCTCATCGCGATGTCCTGCGACAGGCGCTGCGCGAACATCGCCGAGGTCATGCCCTGCGCGGCCAGCAGCTCCTTGCGCACGCTGCCGTCGGGATTGCGCAGCTGCTCGAACTGCGCGTCGGTCTTGAACAGGCGCTCCAGGCGCTGCTCGGTCGGGGTCAGGTGCAGGTCGCGCGCGGCGGCGAAGATCACCCGCTCGTCGACCAGCTGCTCGAGCACGCGCTGGCGCACCTCGGGCGTGTCGAGCATCTTCACGTCGATGCCGGGCATCTGCGCACGCATGCGCTCGATCTGGTTGCGGTGGGCGTTGTCCCACTCCGAGCGGCTGATGTCCTGGCCGTCGACGCGCGCGACGCTGTCGCGGCCCTCGGAGAACTGGTCATAGCCCTGGATGCCGAACACCACGAAGGACGGGACGATCAGCAGCAGCAGGATGAACTGCAGGATCCGCGTGTGGCGGCGGACGAAATCGAACATCGGCGCTTCCTTGCGACATGAAAAAGGCGAACCGGGGTTCGCCTTTGATGATGCTGCCGCGATCGTCGGGCGCCACCGTGGGCACCGGGAAGATGCTGGTGGGTGCTGAGGGGCTCGAACCCCCGACCTACGCCTTGTAAGGGCGCCGCTCTACCAACTGAGCTAAGCACCCGGTGCGACCCGACTTCCGGCAGGACCGTGACTGTATCAGATCAGCCTCAGCGCGCCTTGGCACGGATCTCCGGCAGCGCCTTCTGCAGGTAGTAGACCATCGACCAGATGGTCAGCACCGAGGCGATCAGGATCGCCACCGTGCCCCACAGCCGGGTGTCGACGACGCCCAGCAGCCGGCCGTCGTAGAGCAGGAAGGGAATGGCCACCATCTGCGCGCCGGTCTTGAGCTTGCCGATCATGTGCACCGCCACGCTGCGCGAGGCGCCGATCTGCGCCATCCACTCGCGCAGCGCCGAGATCGCGATCTCGCGGCCGATGATGACCAGCGCCACCAGCGCGTTGACCCGGTCGAGCTGCAGCAGCACCAGCAGCGCCGCGCAGACCAGGAACTTGTCCGCCACCGGATCGAGGAAGGCGCCGAAGGACGAGGTCTGGTTGAGCCGGCGCGCCAGCCAGCCGTCGAGCCAGTCGGTCAGCGCCACGACGATGAACAGCACGGTGGCCATCAGGTTGCGCTGCGCCATCTCGACGGGCAGGTAGTAGATCCCGACGATCAGGGGGATGGCGACGATGCGCGCCCAGGTCAGCAGCGTAGGCAGGGTCCAGAACATGCACGCATTGTGCCTGCTGGCCGCATGACGCCGCTGACAACGCGGTACCGCGAGGTCAGCGCAGCGCCTGGTAGATCGCCTCGGCCAGATCCTGCGAGATGCCCTCGACCGAGGCCAGCTCCTCGACGCTGGCCGCGGCCACGCCGCGCACGCCGCCGAAGCGCTGCAGCAGCCGCGCGCGCTTCTTCGGGCCCACGCCGGCGATCTCCTCGAGCCGGCTCGAGCCCGCGCCGGTGCGCACCGAGGCGCGCCGGGCGCGCATGCCGGTGATGGCGTGGCGGTGCGCCTCGTCGCGGATCTGCGCCACCAGCATCAGCGCGGCCGAGTCGCGCCCCAGGTACACCTTCTCGCGGCCGTCGGCGAAGACCAGCTCCTCCAGGCCGACCTTGCGGCCCTCGCCCTTCTCGACGCCGACGATCAGCGAGAGGTCCAGCCCCAGCCGCTCGAAGACCTCGCGCGCGACCGCGACCTGGCCGCGACCGCCGTCGATCAGCACCAGGTCCGGCAGCCGGGCCTGGCCGCTGCGCCGCGGCGGCGCGGCCCCGCCGTCCTCGCGCGCGGCCTCGGCCAGCCGGGCGTAGCGGCGCTCCAGCGCCTGGCGCATCGCCGCGTAGTCGTCGCCGCCGGTGATGCCGGTGATGTCGAAGCGCCGGTACTGCGCGGGCTGCATGCGGTGGCCCTCGAAGACCACGCAGGAGGCGCGGGTGGCCTCACCGGCGGTGTGGCTGATGTCGAAGCACTCGATGCGCAGCGACTCCAGCCCGCCGTCGATCCCCTCGGGCGCCAGGTCGAGCGCCTCGACCAGCGCGCGGGTGCGCGCCTGCTGCGAGCCCTCCTCGGCCAGCAGCCGCGCCAGCGCCAGCTCGGCGCCCTTGATCGCCATGTCCAGCCAGGCGCGGCGCTGCTCGCGCGGCTGGTGCTGCGCCGCCACCCTGCGCCCGGCCTGCTCCGACAGCGCCGCCAGCAGCTCGCGCGAGACCGCATGGCTGGTCACCAGCAGCGGCGGGCAGTCGGTGCCCAGGTAGTGCTGGGCGATGAAGGCCTCCAGCACCCGCAGCTCGACCGGCGGCGCGGCACCGGGGACCGCCTCGGCGGCGGTGGCGGCGCCCTCCTCGACCTCGTCGAACTGCAGCGCCATCGCGTCCTCGACATGCGCCGGGAAATGCGCCCGGTCGCCGAGGTGGCGCCCGCCCCGCACCATCGCCAGGTTCACGCAGGCGCGCCCGCCCTGCACCTTCACCGCCAGGATGTCGACGTCGCGGTCGTCCAGGTTGAAGACCGCCTGCTGCTGCAGCACCTTGGAGAGCGTGGCGATCTGGTCGCGGATCTCGCCGGCGCGCTCGTATTCCAGCCGCTCGGCCGCGTCCATCATGCGCTGCTGCAGGCCGGCGAGCACCTGCTCGGTCTCGCCGCCGAGAAAGCGCGCGGCCTCGCGCACGTCGTGCGCATAGTCCTCGCGGCTGATCAGGTCGACGCAGGGGCCCGAGCAGCGCCGGATCTGGAACAGCAGGCAGGGCCGGCTGCGGTTGGCGAAGACGCTGTCCTCGCAGGTCCGCAGCCGGAAGACCTTCTGCATCAGCTGGATGCCCTCCTTCACCGCCCAGGCGCTCGGGTAGGGGCCGAAGTAGCGGTGGCGGCGGTCGACCGCGCCGCGGTAGTAGACGACCCGCGGGAAGTCGTGGCTGACGAACTTCAGGTAGGGATAGCTCTTGTCGTCGCGGAACAGGATGTTGTAGCGCGGGTTGAGCGTCTTGATCAGGTTGTTCTCGAGCAGCAGCGCCTCGGCCTCGGAGCGCACCACGGTCGTCTCCAGCCGCACGATGCGCGAGACCATGTGGCCGATGCGCGTGCCGCCGTGATCGCGCTGGAAATAGCTCGAGACGCGCCGGCGCAGCAGCTTGGCCTTGCCGACGTAGAGCAGCTGGTCGTTGGCGTCGAAGTAGCGGTAGACGCCGGGCAGCAGCGGCAGCGCGGCCACCTCGGCCAGCAGCCGATCGCGGGCGGCGGCCGCGGCGGCAGTCAGCGCGGCGGCCGCTGCGGCCTCGTCGGGCCCCGGTGCGGCGACCGGTTCGGCGACCGGTCCGGGCGATGTCTCGGGCGTCTGCGTCTTCTTCTGGGGCGTCGTCATGGCCACGATTGTGCCGCCCGGGATAATCGCGCCATGACCGAGGAAAGCCCTGCCCCCCTGCTGTGCATTCCGGCCGCGCTGCGCCGCTGGGATCTGTTCTGCCGCGTCATCGACAACCACGGCGACCTGGGCGTGTGCTGGCGCCTGGCGTGCGACCTGGCCGGCCGCGGCGCCGAGGTGCGGCTGTGGATCGACGACGCCTCGGCGCTGAACTGGATGGCGCCGCAGGGCGCGCCCGGCGTCGAGGTGCTGCCCTGGCGCGATCCGCAGGACGGGGAGATGCCCGGCGACGTGGTGGTCGAGGCCTTCGGCTGCGATCCGCCGGCGGCCTTCGTCGCGCGCATGGCCGCGCGGGCCGCCTCCGGCGCGCCGGCGCCGCTGTGGTTCAACCTCGAGTACCTGAGCGCCGAGCCCTATGTCGAGCGCTCGCACCGGCTGGCCTCGCCGCAGTGGAGCGGCCCGGGGCGCGGGCTGACGAAGTGGTTCTTCTATCCCGGCTTCACCGAGCGCACCGGCGGGCCGCTGCGCGCGCCGGGCCTGCTGGCGCGCCGCGACGCGGCCCACCGCGCGGCCACGCCGGCGCCGCTGGG
>RRZU010555575.1_pt1 | contig 23527 bp, 17 predicted proteins | sample 2165561 | NCBI WGS metagenome assembly RRZU01 (sample SAMN10456909, study PRJNA506462) | wastewater metagenome | isolation source: wastewater sludge | place: USA: Moscow, Idaho | reverse complement strand
ATTCCTTCAAGCATAACTTCTTCTGAAACTTCTCTTGCACCTGCTTCAACCATTGTTATAGCATCTTTTGTTCCTGCTACTGATAAATGTATCATTCCATTTTCTAATTGTTCCGCTGTTGGATTAAGTACGTATTCTCCATCAACATATCCTACAGTTACACCTGCAACAGTTCCTATAAATGGTATATCAGACAACCCTAATGCTGCCGAAACTCCTATTGTTGCTAAGTTTTCTGGCATATTTAATCCATCAAATGACATTACAGTTATTGTTATATGAACTGCATTGAAAAATCCTTCTGGAAACAATGGTCTTATTGGTCTGTCAACTAATCTTGAGATTAATATTTCTTCTGTTGATGGTTTTGATTCTCTTTTTATAAATCCTCCAGGAAATTTTCCTGATGCATAAAATTTTTCTACATAATCTACTGTCATTGGGAAGAAATCTTGTCCTTCTCTTACTTCTTTACTTCTTGTTGCAGTAACTAATAATACAGTTTCTCCTGCTGTTACTATTACTGACCCTCCAGCTTGTCTTGCTATTTTACCAGTACTTATCGTCACTGGTACATTTCCTAAATTAAATTCATATGATCTTTCATCAAACATTTAATTCCTCCTAATTTTTGTATTATACTGAAAAGGGAGCAAATAACATCAAATAATTTTAAACATTTTTCATAGTCTAAAACACTTTGAAATTACTTACTCTTAACCTTTTCCAGTATGAAGTATTATAACATTTTTACTATCATTTTACAAATATAAAAATAGAGCTCATAATAATGAACTCTACATTTTAAATTATATTATATGTATCGCTTCTTCATCAAATCCAAAACTTAAAATTTCCCCTATTTTCTTTATCTCTTTTCCATGTGGATTTGTTAATGTTAACTCTATTATTCCATTATCTGATTTAACTTCATATTCATGATTCTCACCCATGAAGACACTTTTTGTAACTTCTAATTTTATTGCATCATCTTTAAAATTAACAGATTCTGGTCTAACTACTATTTTAACTATATCACCTACGTTATAATTTGTTTCTCTATTTACATTATATTCTACTCCAAAAACTCTTATCTTTGTTCTACCTGATGCTATTTCTAATATTTCAGCATCAAGTATGTTTGCTCTTCCTATAAATTTAGCAACAAACTCACTATTTGGTTTTTGATAAATTTCGAATGGGCTTCCAACTTGTGCTATTTCTCCATCCTTCATTATTACTATTTTATCTGACAATGCCATTGCTTCAGCTTGATCATGTGTTACATATATTGATGTTATTCCAACTTCTTGTTGAAGTTTTCTTATTTCATCTCTCATATGTAATCTTAATTTTGCATCTAAATTAGATAGTGGTTCGTCAAACAATAAAACTCCTGAGTTCATAATTAATGCTCTTGCTAAAGATACTCTTTGTTGTTGTCCACCAGACATTTGTGATGGTACTCTTTCAGCAAAATCTTCCATTTTCATAAGTTCTAATATTCTAGCAACTCTTCGTCTTATTTCATCTTTACTTTTCTTTTTAATTTTTAATCCATATGCTATATTGTCATATACATTCATATGTGGAAATAATGCATAGTTTTGGAATACCATAGATATATCTCTTTTATCAGGTGTTAAATGAGCTACATCTTTATCATCAATCACTATTTGTCCTTCAGTAGGTATCTCAAATCCTGCTATCATTCTAAGAGTAGTTGTTTTACCACATCCCGACGGACCTAATAAACATACAAACTCTCCTGGTTCAATTGTTAAATTTACGTCTTTTACAGCTGTTACTCTTCCAACTTTAGTTAAAAATGTTTTTGTTAAATTCTTTATTTCAACTCTTTTAGATGCTTTCATAATAATATCTCCTTCATTATTTGTTAGGTGTCATTAATTTCATTAATATTCTTACTATTAACATAAATATAGATACTATAACTATCAATAGTGTACAATATGCAGAAGCTATTCCTATTCTTCCTTGATCTATATTATTCATTATTTCTGGTGTTAGTAATTTCCATTTAGCAGAGATTAAGAATACTACTGTACTAACTAATGTCATACTTCTTGCAAACGAATACATTACTCCACTAAAGAATGCTTCTCTAATCATTGGTATTGTAACTTTAAAGAATGTTTGTACACTATTTGCTCCTAATATTGTTGATGCTTCTTCTATTGAAGGATCAATTTGATTCAATGCTGCCATTCCACTTCTAATCCCAACTGATAAACTTCTTATAATAAATGCCATTACTATTATAAATCCTGTCCCAGTAAGTGTTGGTACAATTCTCATATCTAATCCTGGTATTTTAAAATATGGTCTATTGTAACTTAATGCATATCCTATCCCTATTATTGTTCCAGGTATTGCCAATGCCATTATTGTAGTAAATTCAATGAATGCTTTCCCTATGAAATTTTTTCTAACAATCAAAAATGCTATCACCATTGAAAATATACTTGCTATCATTGTAGCTATTAATGATAATTTTGTAGTTGTTATTATCGGTGCTATTCTGTTAGAAAATCTAAATATATCTTTGTAATGTTTTAATGTGAAATTATTTTTTATCCCAAATATTTCTACGAATGAGCTTATTGGTATAAGTATGTACATAGCTATTACAAATGATGTCAATAATAATAAAATTGTAATCATTGGAATTACTGCACTTTTACTTTCAAGTAATTCTCTTTCTCTCGATACTTTTCCTGTAACTGTTACATATGATTTTTTGTCTGTGAAATATTTTTGAACTGCAAATATTGTTATTGACATAGATAGTAATATCATTGATAGTGCTGTAGCTACTCCTAATTCATAGTTACCTACACCTTCTTGATATATTTTTACTGCTATTGTATCAAATTTTCCACCTATAACAAACGGATTAGCATAATCTGCTATTGATTGAACAAATACTAATAAAAATGCATTTGCAAATCCAGGTGCCATTAATGGTAATGTTACTGTTGTGAATACTTTCCATCTTGAGGCCCCTAATGATCTTGATGCTTCTTCTACAGATGGATCTATCATTTGTAACAATCCAACTAACATCATATATGCTATTGGAAAAAAACTTAGTACTTGTACTAAAACTAATCCATGAAACCCATATATTTCAAAGTTTTTCAAATGTAATAATCCATTTGTTATTAAGCCTTGTCTTCCAAATAATAAAATAGCAGATAACGCAACTACAAATGGTGGTGATATTATAGGTAATATCGCTATAAAATCAAATATTTTTTTACCTTTTATTTTTATATAAACTGATGCATATGCAAAGAAAAAACCAATTACTAATGATATTATTGATGTTACAAACCCTAAATATACTGTATTAATTATTGATTGAAAATTCCCTTGTGATACAAAAGAATTGATATAATTATTCAAACTAAATTTAAATACTCCTCTTTTCCCTACATTGACACTTTCTAAAAATATGTTCCATAAGGGAACTAGTACGAAAAAAGAAACAACTACTAATGAAAATATTATTGTTATTAATAAAATAGGATCATTTAGTAATTTTCTAGCATTTTTAAGTTCATAATTAAGTTTCAGCTTCAAATCTTTACTCATTTTTTCCTCCTAGATAAAAATTAAACTCCCACTCTACATTACAAATGTACTATAGAATGGGGGTTTTCTTTAATATATTATGTTAGTATTTTTTAATCTTTTTCAGGAGCTTTAGAATTTGTTTCTAATGTAAATTTCTCAACTAATGCCTTTTTATTTTTTCCTGCCCATGAAAAATCATATTTTATTAATTTAGCTCCTTTAACTACATTTACTTCTTCTGGGTCTACTGCAGTTTTATTTGTTAAAAATTGATATGAACCTACTGTTTTTCCCATTTCTTGTGCTTTTTTAGTTAATACCCAATCTATAAATTTCTTTCCAGCTTCTTGATCTGGAGCATTTTTAAGTAATGCTACTCCACCTATTTCATATCCTGTTCCTTCAGATGGTGATGATAATATTATATCTGTGTATCCTTCTTTTTGGTATTTAACTCCATCATGTAAGAATGTAATTCCAATTGTTGCTTCTCCACTTCCAACCATTCTTCCTGGTGCTGTTCCTGATTTTGTATATTGTCTAATTTGTCCATTTAATTGTTTTAAATATGTAAATGCTTTATCTTCACCCATTAATTGAACTAATGTTGCTAACATTGTATATGCTGTCCCTGATGATCCAGGATGTGCAACTACTATTTCTCCTTTATATTCTGGTTTTAATAAATCTGCCCATGATGTTGGCATTGCTAGACCTTTTTTTTTCAATGCTTTTTGATTTCCTACAAATCCCAAATATCCAGTATATATTCCTGTCCAAATACCATTAGGATCTTTATAACCATCTTTTATATTTGCTGCTTCTGGTGATACATATGCTTCTATTAAACCTTCTTCATTAGCTGCAACCATTCCATCAACTGGTCCTCCATACCATACTGAAGCAGTCATATTATCTTTTTCTGCTTTAAGTCTTGCTAATGTTTCCCCACTACTCAATCTTACAAATTCTGTTTTTATTCCTGTTTCTTTTTCAAATTCTTGTGCTATTAAAGCTGCATGATCTTCTTGTAATCCTGCATAAAATACTAATTTTTGTTCTTTTTTATCTGGTGATTTAGATTCTCCACCACCACCGCAAGATACTATACCTAGCACAACAGCTAGACTTAATAATAATTTTTTCACATTTCCTCCTACATTTTGTTTTAGACGATATGATTATACCTCATATTTTCATATTGTCAATATTATATACCTTTTGTTTTTACTTATCACTCATTTTATATTTTAAAATAAACTATCAATCTAGATCTATATTGTAAATTCTATCTATTTGACTAAATATCGACGGTAGTTCAGATTGATCTACTTCTTTAGGTAATGTAACATAGAATACTTTTGTATATATATCTTCTCCTTCATTATGTTCTATTTGTTCTGCCTCTTGTTTTATAACAGATATATCATACTTCCAAAACGTTCTTAATATTTGTTCTTCAGCTACATAATCATATATTATTCTCACAGCTAATATTTTACTACTTTTTATATATTTTACTTCGAATTGTCTAAGTAATATAAGTGATCCATATAAAAATATTGTAGCAATAATACCAAATTCAATATTTCCATTTCCTATTATCATTCCTATTGCTGACATAACCCATAAAACTGCTGCTGTCGTAATACCTCTAATTTTATCTTTACTTTGCATTATAACTCCAGCACCTAAAAATCCCATACCAGATACTATTTGTGCTGTTATTCGTCCATTATCTATTTTGATAGAATTGGATAATGCTGGATTCTTAATGACCATCTCTACAGTTTCACTAACTAATATATTTTGATAGATTGATATTATGCAAGAGCCCATACAAACCAGTATATTTGTTAAAAAACCTGCTGCTTTACCTCTTTTCTTTCTTTCTATTCCTACTAAGCCTCCTGCTCCTATAGAAATTAATATTCTAAATATAAATGATAAATAATTCAATTGTCATCTCCTATCCAATAATTTAATTCATTCCTAAATATGCTGCACCTAATATACCTGCATCATTCCCTAATTCTGCTGGTATTATTTTTAAATTTTCTAAAGTTGATGGTAATGCATATTTCTTTAAATATTCATTTACTTTATCAAATAATATATCTCCAGCTAAAGATACTCCACCACCTATTACTATAACTTCTGGATCTGTTGTATTAAGTAAATTTCCTAATCCTAACGCTAGATAATCTGCTTCATATTCTACTATATCTAGTGAAAAGTCATCTCCTTCTCTAGCTGCATCAAATATATCCTTAGCTTCTATTTCTCTATCTTTTGTCATTTCATACAGTTTATTTATCTTATTTACTTTAAGTCTACTTTCTGCTTCTCTAATCATACCTACTGCTGAAGCATAAGCTTCCCAACATCCTTTTTGTCCACATCCACAAAGTTTTCCATTTCTTTCGACTTTTATATGACCTACTTCTCCTCCTGCACCATTTTTACCACTAACTAATTTACCATCTGCTATTATTGCTCCACCAATTCCAGTTCCTACAGCTACTCCTAATACATTTTTATACCCTTTTGCTGCTCCTTTCCACATTTCTCCTAGAGTTATTACATTTACATCATTGTCTACTTTTACTTTTTTACCTAAATGTTTTTCAAATTCTGATGCTAAATCTACTTCTTTTGGCCATGGAAAATTGGCCCAAAACTTTACTACTCTTTCATTCACAACTGGTCCTGGTACTCCTATCCCTATTCCTTTTACTTCTTCTGATGATATTCCACTTTCTTTTATTTGATTAATCAATATGTTCGATAATCTGCTTATTGTCCTTTCATAACCTTCTATTGAATCTGTTTTAACAGATAAATTGAATATCATATTTCCTTCTTTGTCTACCATTCCTATTTTTGTGTTTGTTCCTCCTAAATCAATTCCTACATAATATCCCATTTTGTGCCTCCTAATTAATTTATATTTTATTTGTTATATATTATATCCTGCATATTCAACATCATACTTTTCTTTAAATTTTTCTAGTAATTGTAATCCTGAAAAATCTACTTTACCTTTATAAATTATATCACTTATTTTTTTATCTTCCAATATTTCCATTATTCTGTATTTAAAATAATCAACATTTAAGATTGTTATATCATTCAAAACAAAAACTCTTCCTTCGCGTTCATCAAATCTTTTCATTATTATCAAATCTAAATCTCCAAAATCTACATTGAATATTTTATCTATAATTCCTAAATGATTTTCATCATTTATATAACAATCTATTAATGATTCATAACAATGACTATCTAAAATATTAAAATTGTTGAAAATTTCATCTGGAGTTAAATACTTATATGTTTTATAATAAAATTTTAAGTTATATATACTGCTTTTATTAGTATCTACCTTCATTATTTTATATGATATAATAGAGCTATCTATAAAATCATTCAAGATAGACTCTACATTTATATCACTCGATACTTTATAGTCCAATATAAAGTAATCATAAACTGTATTATCTAAATTAGATGGAGTATAATTGTAAGGTTTTCCGTGTTGTTTTAAGTAATATAGAAAATTATTTCTTGTAATATGAAATAATGGTATTTCTTTATTTAATAATAATTTTATATAATAAAATTCACTCCCACTATTCATCTCGTTTAATTGATCTACAAAATATTGATTTTCTTCATTTATTTTATTTCGCTTCATTTCAATTGAAAGTAAATAATCATTTTCTATATTTATATTCATTTCTATATATTTTTTATATAGTTTTTTTATTTTTGAAAATATACTAATTAATTTGTACTTATATTCATAAAACAAATATTTTTTTCTATTTATTTGAATAAATATTTTCTTTAATATCGACATGTAATATATATCTTCTACATTTTTAGTAAAAAATATATCATTGTCTAAAATATTAATTCTCCTTATAAAATAATAAAAATCTTCATTTTCAGAAAATTCTATTTTTATTAGACTCTCTAAAATTTCATCTATGATTACTAAGTTTTGATTCAAAATTTTGTATATTTTTTTATTGTCCATTAACATCTCCTATTGAAATCATATCTACTATTTTACCCACATTTAATACACTTGTTCTTTTATTATTACTTAGTAGTGTTTCTCCTAAAAACATTTCACTCAGTTCGTTATTTGAAGACTTTCTAACAACTAAATCTTCAACATCAAAAACATCTTTAACTAATAATATATACTCTACATTTGATACTTTCACCAAAAGTCCTTTCGTATACTCCATATATTCTTTAGTTGTAACATCAGTTACATAATTGGGTAATAACAATACTGGATATTCTTTTGACTTATATGAATGATATATTGTTTTAAAATGGAATGTTAATTTATTAAAATCTATATCTACTATTTTATTTGACATGTTTTCTGGAACAACATATTTTTTTTCACCTATCTTAACTACTCTTCCTTTGATAAACATGAATTCCAATGGTAATTTTATTGTATATTTTGTATATTCATTTTGTTTTGTCTCTAATATTATATTTCCATTAAGTTTTTTTACTATATTATAAAGTAATGTTATGGATAAGTCTCTTTCTTTATTTTCTTCTATATCATTTGTTGAAGACATTTCTGGAAAGAATATTGTTGTTAATATCTCTTCTTCCGTATAATCTCTTCCAATTTTTAATAATCTTGATTTAATAGCTCTTGAATAAATATAATCACTATCAATCCCTCTTCCATCATCCATTATTTCAATTATTATGTATCCAAATTCTTCTCTAAAATTTAAATATAAATTTCCATTTTCACTCTTATCATACAGCAATCGTTCTTTTTTATTTTCTATTCCATATATTAATGAATTAAACAGTATATTGATAATATGTTTTTTTATTTTTGAAAATATTTGTCTATCTATATTTATATCTAAACCACTTATATGAAGTTTTATTTCTTTGTTTAACGCTTTCGTATAACCTAATATAGTTTCACTAATAAAATTAGATTCTTTTTTCAAATCAGCCGTTCTCAACGCTAATATATTTTTTTCAATTTTAGACTGATAATCAATTATATCTAATAGTACTTTATTATATTTTTCAACTGTTTCACTAAATGTAGCTTTCTCTATAGATTTTATTAATTTTTTTAACCTAATAATATCTTCTATTCTATCAAATAATGAATCTAAATGTAATTTTTCTATTTCTATTTTTTCTTCTTCTAATTCTACTGATTTTGATAATATAATTGTATAATGATCAACATAATCATATTTATCTAATAATATTTTTAATTTATCTTCTTGTTTTTTATCTAATTCTTCAATGTAATATTCAAAGTACATAGATATATTTTTTGGATCAAAATCTATGATATTTTCATCTTTACTAAACTTATATTCTTTAAATATTATATTACAATACTTGTCTATTTCATTCTCTAGTTCATAATAGTTTACATTTTCAATTTTATAATTTATTTTAAAATATATAGTTAATTTATATTTAAATTCATTTTGCATAAAGTCTCCATATCTTGTATTTGATTCATTTAATTTTACCTCATTTTTTAAATTTTTCAAGTATTATTAACATCGATTTGAAAATACACTTCAAAAATGATATAATCTTTTTAAAAATAAGAATTTTGGGAGGTTTTTATGAGAAGTTTATCTGGTATTCAACCAAGTGGAATACTTCACATCGGTAATTATTTTGGAGCAATGAAACAATTTATAGATATTCAAGAAAGTTATAATGGTTTCTATTTTATAGCTGACTACCATGCATTAACATCTTTCCCTAATCCTGAATTATTAAAACAATGGACTTTAGATGTTGTTTTAGATTATTTAGCATTGGGATTAGATCCTAAAAAATCAACTATATTTTTACAATCTGATGTCCCAGAGCATGTTGAATTATCATGGTTACTTGCTAATGTAACTCCTCTAGCACTACTTGAAAGAGGACATTCTTATAAAGATAAAATCGCTAAAGGAATAAAACCTAATACTGGTTTATTTACATACCCTGTACTTATGGCTGCTGATATTTTAATATATGATGCAGACGTCGTTCCTGTTGGTAAAGATCAAAAGCAACATCTAGAAATGACAAGAGACATCGCAACAAAATTTAATGAAATGTATGGAAAAGAAGTTTTCAAACTTCCAGAACCTAAAATACTTGAATCTGTTGCTGTTATTCCAGGTGTAGATGGTGAAAAAATGAGTAAATCATACGGTAATGTTATAAATATGTTTTTACCTGAAAAATCTTTAAAAAAACAAATAATGTCTGTTGTTACAGACTCTACACTACTTGAAGAACCTAAAGATCCTGATAATAATATAACAAAATTATACTCTTTATTTGCTTCAGAAACAGAAATAAATAATTTAAAAAATAAATTTATATCTGGAAATTATGGTTATGGTCATGCTAAAACAGAACTTTTCGAAAAAATATTAGACCATTTTAAAGAAGCTCGTGCAAAAAGAGAAGAACTTCTTAATAATATGGATTATGTTTATTCTGTATTAAAAGATGGATCTAATAAAGCAAGAGAAATAGCCTCAAAAAAAGTTTCATTAGCACGTGATGCTGTAGGATTAATAGGTAGAAATTATTAATCTAAATTTATAAAAAATTCGGTGAAATTAATGCTTTAATTAATATCATCGAATTTTTTATTTTATTTATTACTTTCTATAAAATGATATAATGCTCCTATTTTACCTGAATCATTGTAATATTTACATTGTTCTATTTCTATTTTCCCAATTAAACTTCCATCCATTTTAAATAGTTTTTCTTTTAATTTATCTAGTAAATCACTTCTTCTACTAATTGCTCCACCTATCAATATTTTTTCTGGATTAAATATGTATGTTAAATTAAATACTGCCATTGCTAATATTTTATAAAATCTTTCAACTTCCAATTCTAATTCTTCTTTTTTGTTCTCTATTTTATAATCAAAAACATCTTCTCCACTAACTTCTTGACCTATCTTTTCAGAAACATCTGTTAAAAAACCTTGTAATCCTATTTTTCTACTTATTATTTGTTTTCTATAATAAATGTCATTATCAAAATCTTGGACTAACATATAACCAAATTCACCAGCCATATATTTACTACCTCTATATAGTTGATTATTTATGAATATACTTCCTCCTATTCCTGTTCCTATTGTTAAACATAAAAAATCTTTAGAATTTTTAGCATTGCCTTTCCATTTTTCTGCTAATGCTACACAATTAGCATCATTTTCAGCACTTGTTTTTATTCCACATTCACGTTCTATTATTTCTTTTATATTTACTCCACTAAAATCTGAAATTGCTCCTCCATCTTCTATATAACCTGTTTCTGCATTTACAAAACCAGGTATACTAAATGCAACTCCTTCAATATAATTTAATGATTTAATATCGTTAACAATTATTTTTATATTATTTAATATTATTTCTCCTTCAACATTTCTACTAACAAATTTATCACTTGATAGTATATTCGCATTTTCATCCATTAATGAATATTTAACTTCTGTTCCACCTATGTCAAAGACAATATACTTTTTCACAATATATTCCTCCTTTTATTATTTTATTCATTCGATGTCTTAGAAATTTTATTTATCACTATATATAGTATATTCGCTATTATATATTTATGCAATCCTATTCCTATTACTAAAAATAGAAAAATATTTTTTGACAATAGTATTAATAATAATTTTATTAACCCATAATTTATTATTATTACATAGAAATGTAAATTTAATATACTCAACGAATTTTTCACAGTATTCTTTAAATTTGAATTATAATTACCCGTTATATATGTAAATATACAGAAAAATGTATTGATATATGTGAATAATATAAAGTATATTTCTGATTTGTTTTGGAAATATACTATAATAAAACTAATTAAAATCATCATATACATTAAGCTAAAAACTATTGTGTTTTTAAAGTTACCAAAAAAATATTTTTTAAATATATCTTTTAATCTATAATCTTCTTTTGTAAAATTTTTTTTACATATATAATCACTTATTGATTGAAATGTTCCTGAAAATAGGATACTCGAGTATCCTATTAACATTAACATATTTATTATTATTATATTATATACTATATTTGCAAATTTATAAAATTTACTATCTAACCCTATATTCATTATTCTCCTAATATGTTACATATTCTTATATAATAATTGTTTGTATACTTCTTTTTTTAATATTGTATTCTAATTCTTCATTTTTACAATTTATTTTATAATTATGATCATTTTCAGTTTCATTTAATATCACTATTACAGTTTCACCTTTATTTTCCCAGACTGTAATTTGTAATTTATCATTATCTATTTCATATCCTAATCTGATTGCACCTTTTGTTATATATCTACTAAAATGTCCTATATAATAATATGGTGAATTATAATATATTTCTTCTGTCTTAATATTTACTAAAATTGGAGCATCACACGTGTTGTTAACATGATTAGGTCCTCCATTTTCATCCAATACCATATTCCAGTCAGTCCATGCAACAGTATAATTATTTAGATCAGATATTATATGTCTAGCATATTTTTCTCCAGTCCACCATTCTCCTATTAATGTTCCTGATTCGATATTATAAAGTGGATTACACCCCTCTGTAAATATCAATTTTTTACCATATTTGTGATGCGCATAATCCAAAATTTCATTATCTATATTTGACTGTGAATCACTTTCAGCATACCAATGAAATCCTATTCCCCAAGCACTATCCAATGCTTCTTTATCACTAAGAATTGTATCTATTCTTTCTTTCATTATATCTTTATTATGATCCCATATAATTATTTTTATATGTGAAATATTATTTTCTTTAAATACTCTACTAAGTACTTTTAAAAAATCTCTTTCTTGTTCACTTGTATATATACAATTATCCCATGGTGTAGTAGCCATTGGTTCATTCTGTATAGTTACACCATCTATAACAATACCTTCTTTTTCATATGCTTGAATATATTTAACAAAATATTTAGCCCATAATTCGTAGTAAGCTTCTTTCAGACTTCCACCTGTATTCATTCTATTGTTTGTTTTCATATATGCTGGTGGTGACCAAGGCGATGCATATAAAAATATTTTATCGCCTCTCTCTTTTTGAGCATCTTTTATAAATGGAATTAAATATTTTCTATCTCTATCAATATTAAATGTTTCAAGTGTTTCATCATTTTCTTCTACGTATGTATAATTTGATAATGAAAAATCACAACTATTTATATGTGTTCTACAAAATTCATAACCATTTCCTTCTTCTTTATTGAAATATGCTTTTATAACTTCTGCTCTTTTTTCTTTTGAAACTGAGTTTAATACATGTGCTCCTGCCTCAGTAAATGCTCCACCAAATCCTAAAAATTCTTGATATTTTTCATTTGGGTTGATTTTTATATTTATAACTTTATCATGATTGCTACCTATTTTATAATTTAATAATGATTCTCCAGAAATTTCTTGAAATCTAATATCATTATCTTTTGATGTTTCTATAATTTTTATAGTAACCATCTCCTTCTACTTATTATTAAACTAAATTAATTTCTATTTTTGATGCTTTTAAATTTCTTATTTTTTCAGCTAATTTCCCTTCAATACATCCTTTTACTTCTTGTATTTCTCCATTTTTTAATGTTACTACTATTTTATCTACTACAGCTTTATTATTTCCATAAGTAGATTTTTTAGATTTATTTATATATATTACATCTATTTCAGAGAATAATTTAAATTCTACAATTCCATCATCTGTAAATGTTTCAGAATGTAGTTTTGGTTCAAACACAAGTTTTAATTCATTATTTTCAAATCTAAATAATTTATCTCCTAAAAACATATATTTCCACATACTTAAAAATTCTGCTGTTGATCCACTTAATCTTGCACTAAATCCTTTTCCATGTAATTTTTTATTTGGATTTGAACTACTTACTATAAATGATGAATTTTCAGTAAGTGGTCTACCATATACTTCATAATCTAAATATGGAGGCATTACTGTTTTTATATCACTATAATATTCATCTATTAAGTTATTAGATTTTATCATTTCTAATACATATTTATATTCCATATGCATAAATATAGATTCATTTTCTAACCATCCAGGTGTGAATGCTCTTACTCTTCCTATTTTATGTGATGCATTTGATATTGATTCTGAAGTTTTATACATTTTTAATTCATTGTCATATACATTTGATTTTTTAATTTTATCATATATTTCTTTTCTATCTTCATCAGACACAACTTTCATTGCTCTTGCATTTCCTTCTAAAAATAATGGTAATGCTTCTTGTTTAAATTCTAATATTTCAACATTTCCATTTTCTAGTACATTATATTTTTCTACATTATACGAAAAATATGTTGGATATAATCCATCATAAATAGCTTTTGATCTATTTATTCCATCTGTTACTTTTTGTTGCATTCTTGCAATTATATCAAATAACTCATTTTTATTAAATGTCGATTTATTACCTTTTATATTATTTCTAACACTTTCTCTATAAGTTTCTTTTATTGTTTCTGCTTTATCCCAATAAATAATATTGTCTGAGATATTTTCTTGTAACACTGAATCTATTTTCTTTAATACATTATATAGTTCTTCATGTATTTCTACTGTTTCATCACATTTATCTTTTAACGTTAATATATAACTTATTAATCTACTTAATTCAAATGTTTCACTCATACCTGATCCAAATAAACTTGGTAATCCATTTAATGCATCATTCCATCCAGGTTTATTTGCTTCCATTTCAATTCCCATTCCAAATGGATCTAAATTTAAAAATTTCATTGTTAATAAACTCATTGTTTTTTCAAATAGATTAGTTGTATATACTTCTCCATTTGCATTTACTAAATATCTATGTCCTCTTGAGTGGATTAATTCTTCCTTTTCTTCATCTTCTAATACAGAATCTAATTGTACAACATGATTATTTTTCAATTTATATTTTTCTTTTCTAGGTTTTACAATAGCTGCATTATCATAATATTTATAATCTTTAACATCAAAAAATAATTCTTTTTCTGTTTCTGGATATATTTCTAAATATGTATCTAACATATCCATTAAATAAGTCCAGTGATCTATCCAATATCCTTCACCATAATCAGCTTCTTCGTATACTTCACTTACTTCTAAGATTTTTTCTAATAATTCTTCTTCTGAAACATTGAATTTTATATTATTGTTATCTAATTTTGATAGTAAACTTCCTGGAGTAAATTTAGTACAAACTATATTTTTTAATTTATTCTCATCTACATTATTAAATAAATTAGATACTTTATTTAAGTTATTCTCATTTACTCTAAAATTTAATCCTTTTACTACTAATGGATTTCCACCATCTATTTGAATTAAATTAAAGAACATTTTTATATTAAAATCACCTATCTTAGGATCAAAAATAATATCATTTCTTCTATTTTGTAAAACATCTCTAAAGTTACCATTTCCTTGTGAATATTTTTTTGCTTCTAATGAGAAGAAATTGTAATCTCTTTCAAGATCACCATGTTTTCTAGAATATACATGATATATCTTTTTATTATCACCACTTCCAAAAACTAATGGTAATCCTCCTCTCAACATATTATCTAAATAATTTTGTTTTATATACTCATCAAATAATTCATTTGATGTTTTTGTCTCAATTTTATTTACTATTTCTTCTACAATATTTTCTGATTCATTTATTTTATTAACAAAATAATCATTTGAGATAAATTGTTCTTTATTATCATTTATTTCGTTTACATCTTCACAAAATCCAATGATTGTATTTATGACTATCGGTTCATCATTTGTTAGTTCTTTTGATAATGCTGAAAATGCTGAAGGTAGTATATTAACATTATTTTGTTTTTCTTTTATTATATCTACTATTGATTTTTCATAAAAGTTTTCAGGTTTTTGTAAATCAACATTTGATCCAAAAATTACTTCTACATCATATATTTTATCTACCATTGTATTATCGCATGATGAAATAAAATAATATCCTCCTTTTGTTTCCTCTACACTTTCACTATCTTGTAAACTAGTTCTAGTCTTATAATAAGGTATTTTATTTTCAATATTCATTACTTCCATCCAAGCTCTTGCAGTATATCCCATTTCTTTATATACTGTATTACTTACTCCATATGGAATAATTTCTGGTATACCATCTATAATTTCAATATTTCTTTTGTCATTTTTATTTATATTTTTTATAGATACCCTTCTTATTAATCCTCCAAAATTTTCTTTTGGTAATGTTGTATATTCAACTGTCGTTACTATATTTAATTCTTTATTTTCTTCTTCTATTTTTAGATAATTTCTATTTACACTCATTTTATTATTAACTATTTTATTATTGTTTATAGTTGAAAATGGCTCATAGATTTGTCCATCTATTTTTATAAATGTTCTAAATCCTTTTAGTGATGTTTTTGCATATGCTTGATCCGCAGGTCTAAAACTCATTATAGAATTTTCTTTATTTTCTATTCCAAATCCTGCTATTGCTTGTCCTCTATTTACATAGAAAACCCATATTGGTATACCTTCAAGTCCGGCTATTCCTGGAAAAAAACTAGAAAAACAGCTCTTATTATTATAATTATTTATGATAAAACTTTTATTATTCATTATTACTTATTTCCTTTCTATATTTTTAATTTTGTATTCGTTAGGTGACATTTTTTCATATTTTTTAAATGCTCTTGTAAAATATTTTGAATTTGTGTATCCTACTTCTTCGGCTATATCGTATATTTTATAATCAACTCTTTTCAAAAGTTCTTTTGCTTTCTCTATTCTAATTTTATTTAGATAATCAGAGAAACTCATTTTCATATATTTTTTGAATAATATTGAAAAATATGAATAATTAATTGAAACATAATTTGAAACCATTGCCATATTTATATGTTTATTATAATTTTTAGCTATATATTTTTTAGCTTTTTCTATGTAAATAATTTCTATATTATTGTCTTTAGACATATTATCATATGATTCCATCATTTTCTTTAAAAGTAAATTTTTATACTCTTTTATATTTTTAAATATTAAATCTTCATATTTTTCATTTGATACTAAATATTCATCAAATATTAAACGTTTCATCGTATTATACATATCATAATAAAATGTCCAGTCATATTTATTAACATGATTGTCTAGAAAAATTTCATTAAACATATTTATTGCTAAATATTTTTCTCTATTCTTCATCAATTCTAATATTCTCATAATTTTTTCATCATGATAAAATTTCAAATTATTGTTTTCTACCATTTTATATGTAATATGAGTTTTATCTATTATATTTTGATATTTTTTTAGTATACTTAATTGCTCAAGTAACAAGCTTATATCTGAAGATACATTTGTTTCTAATACAAATTCACAATTTTGCTTATTAAATTGATAGTTAGATTCTGTAATTAGTAAGTAGCCTTCTTCATATTCAATCAAATGTTCATCTGTAACATTATCATTAGTTTTAAAATAAAATAATTTACACATTTTAGAATTTATGCCTAATTTATTCAATCTTAATAAGATTTCTTCATTATTTTTAAGTGTCTTAGACATTTCATATTTAATTTCATTTATAATCTCTTTTTTTTCTTCTTTTTTTTCTAATTTTAATTTATTGATAGTTTGGTTGACTAATGTTATCATTTCATCTTTTTCAACAGGTTTTAAAATATATTTTTCTATTTTATAATCAATACATTTTCTAGCATATTCAAAATCATTAAATCCTGATAATACAAATATAGGCATATCTTCATATAATTTTCTAACTTCTGCGATAAGTGTTATTCCATCCATCATTGGCATTGTTATATCAGTTATCATTATATCTACACGTTGACTAGACAATCTATCTAATGCTTCTGTTCCATTATTTGCAACTATGACTTGTATATCCTTTATATCTTCTTCAAGCATATATTTTATACCTTGTCTTATGAATTTTTCATCATCAACTACCAATATTTTCATTATTTCTCCTCTTTATATCTACTTAGATATTTCTATTTTAATTAATGTAAATTTATTACTTTGACTTTCTATTTTCATATCAAAACTTTCTCTATCTGAAAAATATGTTTCAAATCTCTCTTTTATATTCTGCATCGCAATTCCTTTATTTATATCTGTTTTGATAGAATTTTCAAATCCATGTCCATTATCTAAAATAGTGATTATTATTTTATTATTTTTCATATATGCATTTATCTGCAAATATGCTTTTCTACTAATATTTCTTATGCCATGATACATTGCATTTTCCACTAATGGTTGTAAAACCATCTTCATTATTTTTTCGTTTTTTACTTCATCACTTACGTATACTTTAAAATCTATTTCTTCTTCTAATCGCATAGATACTAAATTTACATAATTTCTTATAAATTGTATTTCTTCTGATACAGTTATTTCTCTTTCATCAATATTTAAAACATATTGCATTAGTTTCCCTAAATTTGTCAAATCTAAAGAAACCTCTTGATCATTATTCATATACGCTTTCATTTTAATGTTTTCAATTGTGTTTATTAAAAAATGTGAATTTATTTGTGATTGTAATGCTTTTATATAATAAATTCTTTTACTTTCTTCTTTTTGTTTATTTTCATATATTAAATTATCTATTTTTTTTGTCATTTCATTTAATTGTTTTGCTAAATAATATAATTCATTTTTTGGTGTAACGGGTTTTATTGTACTTTTAAAATCTCCTTGTTCTATATTTTCTATTCCTGATATTATAGATTTTAATTGTTTTAACATTACATTTGATGCAAATGAAGCGACATAATATATTATAAATATAAAAACAATTCCAAAAAATAATATCACTAATATATATTCTAACATTTTATTGTTAGTATTTGTTAAATTTATAGTTGTGTACAAATATTCTTGAAAGTAATCATTTCTCTTAAAATATGCAATTTCATTATTATTTCTCATTTCAATTTCATTCTCTGTTTTAATACCTCTGATATATTTGCTTTCATAATCGATTGACCAAACCTTTATACTTTCATCATTTAAAACAGTTTCAAGGTCAACAATTACTTCTAAATTTACATTTTTAGGATAAAAATAAATTGTTTTTGAATATAATAATTTATATTTCCCATCTTCTTTTATGATTCTAGTTGATCGTTGTCCTACATTATTTATAACGATATTTGATATATTTAACAGTTTAGGATTCACAGTCTTTATTTTAAATGATTCTACATTAGACATTGTCACAAATATCTGCTGATATTTCATTAAATCTTTATCTCTAAAATTGACATAGTCAATATTTGTTTTTTCTTTTTGGTCTGTTAAAAAATCTAAAAATTCTACATCTTTTTCCATTATTGTTTTTGCTTTTTCTAATTGTATAATAATTTCTTCAATTTGCATATTTGCTTTTTCAAGCTTTTTAATATTTTCATTTTTTAAGTTTAATTCTTGATTATTCAAATATACAAACATTTGATATAGAATGAATATAATAGAAGGTATTAATACTAAAGTTATATATGATATTGTTAATCGTTTAAATATCGATATTTTTATTTTTTCCATATAATATACTAACTCCTTCTATTTTTTTATATCTTTTTTATACAACCAAAGGGTACTGCTATTAAATATAGCGGTACCCTATTTCAAACTATTTTAGTTTAGTTTTATTCTCTTGATATTTCTTATCTCTATACGCCATTAATTTAGCTAATCCTAAACTTTCTTTTTCTTTCATATATTGAGCATATAACTTATCAAACTCTGCATCAGATTTTGCTGTTAATAATTTAGGTAATGTTTGATACCATTTGATTGCTATTTTAGTTGAAATTATTCCTTCTTCTGATCTTTCTGTAGGTTCTATTAATTCTGCAGCAAATCTAGGAGTTACTTTTCCGTATGTCCATTCTGTCAATTGTTTAACAGGTGCATCTAATGTTATTCCCCATTTCTTTTGTTGCATTGCATTATCCATTAACATCCAATGTAAGTTGTCAATTCCATATGTTTTATCAAATTTAGTTCTATCTTCTACTTTTAATTTAGCTACTTCAGGTAACATTTGATCTTTTCCATCTATATTATCCCATGTTACTCCTTTTTTACCTAAATATAAGTCTCTTTGTCCTTCTTCACTTACTAAATAACTTAAGAATCTTATTGCTTTTTCTGGATCTTTACATTTCTTAGAAATTAATGTTACTGTCCATCCACTAATTCCCGGCCCTATTAATGTGTGTTGAGATTTTGCCATGTTTTTAGGTCCATCTACTGCTATATATGCAGAATTTTGATCTTTACTATATCTATCAGTTAATGGTCTTAATGCATCTATATATGGATACATCATTGCAAAATATCTACCTTGAGCTATTTTTTCTTCTATTTGTGGTCTTTTATCTATGAATACATCTGGTGATAATAAACCATCTTGATTCATTTGTCTTATAACTTTTAACCATTTTACATATTCAGGATCTGAATATCTATCATATAGTTTACCATTCTTTTCTAATGGTATTGCTAAGAAATCCTGTAAATATCCACCTAAGCTAGAATCTCCATTATTTTGAAATTCCATTAATCCTAATGGTATTAATGGTTGTCCATTTATATTAGGAAACTTTGCTTTAGCATCTTTCATTGCTTTTAAGAATCCTTCAGTTGTGCTCATATCAGGTTTTCCTATTGCTTCATAGATGTCTTTTCTAACTAAGAATGTGTTGTTTGATTTTATATCTTTTATTGATTTATAATCTTCTGGTGTATAAGAAGCATTTGGATATGCATACGTATGTCCATCAGCTTGCTTAAACCAATCTAATTTATTTTTACTAGCTGCTTTAAAGAAATACATGTCATATTTAGTTGCTAATTCGTCTAACGCATATAAGTTATTTGATTTAACTAATTGTTCTATCAAATTAGAATTTGCTTCTAATGTTATAATATCAGGTAATGTATTTGATGCTATCATTGTGTTTAATTTTTCTGTTCCATCACCTGTAGGAATTATATAGTTAATTTTTACTCCTGTTTTTTCTGTTATATTTTTAGTTGCTACGTCTTCTCCCCATTTTCCACCAAACCATGAGAAGTTTATATACCAGTCAAAAGTTACTTCTCTTTTATCTTTTTGCCATCCTATTTCATTTTCTGCAACTGCTACTTTTGGTTCTGGTAAATTAGTTTTTTTAGTTTTTTTACCACCACAAGAAATAACTAAAAACATCAACATTAATAAAATAATACTTGTTTTTTCATCTGATTTATTCCTCCATAATTAATAATATTATTTAATTCTCTATTCTTTTACTCCACCTATAAGCATACCTTTTACAAAATATTTTTGTAAAAATGGATAGATACATACAATCGGTATAGTCGCCAATATCATTGTTGCCAATTTTATTGATTCTGACGTTATATTTGATGATTTAACCGATGCTGGAACTGATGCAAGTATCTGTGTTGATTGACTTTCTGCTATTACTTTATACAAAAATGTTTGTATCGATTGCAAATTAGGATTTTGAATAAATATTACTCCTGTGAAATAATCATTCCAATGCCATACACCATTAAATAGACCTATAGTCGCTATTACTGGTAATGATAATGGTAAAATTATATTACAAAAAACATAAAATTCATTTGCTCCATCAATTTGCGCAGATTCTTCTAAACTTTCAGGTATTTCTCTAAAAAACGATTGGAAGATTATTAAATCAAAGAAACTAAATAATGATGGTAATATATATACCATAAAATTATCAATTAATCCTAATGATTTAAGTAATAAGTAAAATGGTATTAATCCTCCATTAAAAAACATTGTTATTATACCTAATGTTATATATAATTTACGACCTACTAAATTTCTTTTTGAAATTGCATAGGCTACCATTGCTGTAAATAATACATGAGTTATTACTCCAACGAATGTTCTTGCAAATGTTATTCCAAATGCTTGAAATATTCCTTGTGATTTAAATACTGTCTTATAGTTTTCTAAACTAAATTTTCTCGGCCACAAATAGATTCCACCTCTTAGTGCATCTGACCCATCATTTAATGATAAAACTACAGTGTACCATAAAGGAAATATTATGACTACACATATTAATATCATTATAATTATATTACTAATATTAAATATCTTTTCTCCTCTTGTCTGCATTTTATCTCCTTTAAAATAAACTTCTATCATTAAATTTCTTTGACATCGTATTTGCACCTACTAATAATACTAATGCTATTATAGATTTAAATAATCCAACAGCAGTAGCATAAGAGAATCTAGATGATCTTAATGCCATTTTATACACAAATGTATCAATAACTTCACTTGAATGTAAATTTAATGGATTTTGCAATACTAATACTTGATCAAAATTAGTATTTAAAATTCCACTAACTGCCAATATAAATAAAACTGTTATTGTTCCTTTTATTGATGGTAATGTAATATGAAATATTTGTTGTAATTTCCCTGCTCCGTCTATTTTAGCAGCTTCATACAACGTTGGATTTATTCCCGCTATTGCAGCTAAATAAATAATCGCATTCCATCCTGTTTCTTTCCAAATATCAGAAAAAATTGCTATCCACCAGAAATATTTAGGATTAGATAAAAAACCTACAGGAGCTTTAATGATGCCCGTAGACATCATTAAACTATTAACTACTCCTGTTTCACCTAACCAATTTATCATTATTCCACCTAATACAACCCATGATAAGAAATGAGGCATGTATGATATAGTTTGAGTAAATTTCTTTAACTTCTCATTATACAACTCTGATAGAAGTATTGCAAATAAAATTGGTAACGGGAATCCTATTAACAATTTTAAAAGACTTATACCTAAAGTATTTTTCATAACTATTGCAAAATTTTCATCTTTGAAAAAATCCACAAAGTTTTGAAGACCTACCCAAGGTGCACTCCATATTGTATCAATTATTGTATAATCTTTGAAAGCTATTATTATACCAATCATAGGAATAAAGTTGAATATAATCATCCATATAATTCCTGGCCAAACCATTGCTTGCAAGTATTTTTGATTTTTAAATTTCGAAAAATTACTTTGCTTATTTATTTTTGTAGTATTTATCTCATTAGCCATATTTTATATTCTCCTAATCTTTGTTTATTCTTAGAATGATAATTCTACTTGTGCTCCTACTGTCCATTCTTTATAATCTGCCTTTGGATCTTTAGAACCACCTTTATTATCTAATTTTTGATAAGCTCCAATTACTCTAAATTCAGGTGTTACATTATACATAGAACCTACAACTAATGTTGGTGCAACAGCTATTTTCATATGTTTTTCTGTTGCAAATTCTGTTCCTTCTTTTTTTCTGTCTATAAATCCATATCCTAATTCTGTTTGAACCATGAAGTTTTCAACAACTGGTATAAATACTCTTACAGTTGATCCAAATTCTTTTGTATCTACTCTCTTACTTGAAATTACTTCCTTTCCTTCATAATCATCAGCTGTTTTATAATATATTTGTGTGCTTAATGGTAATTTAGCTATTTTTGTATTTCCATAGAATGTTCCCATTAAAGATTTATCTTTTTCTGAACCCCAAGGAGATCCACCTACTGTCATAGATTTAGTTGAATATTGGATTAATGCAGTTGAATTTCCTGGTAAAAATCCTAAATATTTATCAAAATCATATGCAATTGTTGCTTGTATTCCTTTTCTTGCAAATCCTTGTTTTTTTATATTAAGCGTATCATCTTCAGAATATCTATTAGCTGCTAATTGAAAACTTAAATTTTTGAT
>RRZU010518769.1_pt1 | contig 23551 bp, 20 predicted proteins | sample 2165561 | NCBI WGS metagenome assembly RRZU01 (sample SAMN10456909, study PRJNA506462) | wastewater metagenome | isolation source: wastewater sludge | place: USA: Moscow, Idaho | reverse complement strand
GGTGTAGAAGGCCACCTCCAGCGAGCGCATCACCGCGCCCATCAGCTGGGCGTTGTCGAGCAGGCCGGTGTACCACTGCACCGACCAGCCGCCCCACACCGTCACCAGCCGCGAGGCGTTGAACGAGTAGATCACCAGGATGACCATCGGCAGGTAGATGAACGCCAGGCCCGCCACCAGCATCAGGTTGGTGAAGCTCCAGCGCTTCATGGCTTGCCCTCCAGTTCCTTGGCCTGGTTGCGATTGAACAGCACGATCGGCACGATCAGGATCGCCAGCATGATCACCGCCAGCGCCGCGGCCACCGGCCAGTCGCGGTTGTTGAAGAACTCCTGCCAGAGCACCTTGCCGATCATCAGGGTCTGCGGCCCGCCGAGCAGTTCGGGGATCACGAACTCGCCGACCGCCGGGATGAACACCAGCATGCAGCCGGCGACGATGCCGTTCTTCGACAGCGGCACGGTGATCTTCCAGAAGCTGGTCAGGCTGCGCGCACCCAGGTCGGCGGCGGCTTCCAGCAGGCTGGGGTCGTGCTTGACCAGGTTGGCGTAGAGCGGCAGCACCATGAACGGCAGGTAGGAGTAGACGATGCCGATGTACACCGCGATGTCGGTGTTGAGGATCTGCAGCGGCTCGTCGATCAGTCCCAGGCCCAGCAGCGCGCTGTTGAGCAGGCCGTTGTTACCGAGGATGCCCATCCAGGCGTAGACGCGGATCAGGATCGCGGTCCAGGTCGGCATCATGATCAGCAGCAGCAGCACGGTCTGCAGCTCGCGCGGCGCGCGGGCGATGGCGTAGGCCATCGGGTAGCCGAGCAGCAGGCACAGCAGGGTGCTGACCGCGGCGATCTTCAGCGAGCCGAGGTAGGCCGACAGGTACAGCTCGTCCTCGCCGAGGAAGATGTAGTTGCCGAGGTTGAGCAGCACCTGCAGCTGCTGGTCGACGTACTGGATCACCTCGGTGTACGGCGGGATGGCCACTGCGGCGCTGGCGAAGCTGATCTTCACCACGATGGCGAAGGGCAGCAGGAAGAACAGCAGCAGCCAGACGAAGGGCACGCCGATGACCATCTGGCGGCCGCTGGGCAACAGTCGCAGGAGCCTGTTCATGCCTGCAGCACCACGCCGCTGTCGTCGACCCAGTGCAGGTACACCGCGTCGTCCCAGGTCGGACGCTTCACATGGCGCTCGGAGTTGGCCATGAACGCCTGCACCACCAGCCCCGAGGGCAGCTCGACGTAGTACACCGAATGGCCGCCGAGGTAGGCGATGTCCTGCACCTTGCCGGTCGACCAGTTGTAGTCGGCGTGCTCGACCTCGGGCATCTGCGTGCTGAGCAGGAGCTTTTCCGGGCGCAGCGCGTAGGTGACCTGCTTTTCCTCGGCGCGGGTGGAGATGCCGTGGCCGACATAGATCGGCCGCTCCAGCTGCGGGCAGGCGATCACCGCGTGGTCGGCGTCGTCCTGCACCAGGGTGCCCTCGAACAGGTTGACGTTGCCGATGAACTCGCAGACCAGGCGGCTGGCCGGGGTCTCGTAGATGTCCATCGGGCTGCCGACCTGGGCGATCCAGCCCTGGTTCATGATGGCGATGCGCGCGGCCATGGTCATGGCCTCTTCCTGGTCGTGGGTGACCATCACGCAGGTCACCCCGACCCGCTCGATGATCTCCACCAGTTCCAGCTGCATCTGCGAGCGCAGCTTCTTGTCCAGCGCGCCCATCGGCTCGTCGAGCAGCAGCAGCTTGGGCCTTTTTGCCAGCGAACGGGCCAGCGCGACGCGCTGGCGCTGGCCGCCGGAGAGCTGGTGGGGCTTGCGCTTGGCGTACTGGGTCATGTGCACCAGCTTGAGCATCTCGGCGACGCGCGCGGCGATCTCGTCCTTGGCCAGGCCGTCCTGCTTGAGGCCGAAGGCGATGTTCTGCTCGACGCTCATGTGCGGGAACAGCGCATAGGACTGGAACATCATGTTGATCGGCCGCTCGTAGGGCGGCAGGTCGGTGATGTCCTGGCCGTCGAGGAAGATACGTCCCTCGCTGGGCCGCTCGAAGCCGGCCAGCATGCGCAGCAGGGTCGACTTGCCCGAGCCCGAGCCGCCGAGCAGGGCGAAGATCTCGCCCTTGTGGATGGTCAGCGAGACATCGTCGACCGCCACGGTTTCGTCGAACTTCTTCGTCACCCGCTCGATCCTGACCAGCACGTCCTTGGCTTGCGACGCGCCGCTCAGGGCTTTCTTGTAGGCACTGGAGGCTATTGCCATCAAACACTCCCAATGTCGAAAAGTGGACCCCATGGCCCCATGGCCGACGCCCCCGCCGGCGTGCGCCGGGCAGGGAAGGGCTGGAGTTGCGTGGGCGGTGTCACCTGCGGGAATCGCTGGCCGGTCGACTGCAGGGTGGCCGTGCCGGCGGGCTGCGCATGTTGCCACTTGCGGCCGCACAAGCGTAGAGCCGAAATGTAAAAGTTAGGCGTTTGGCGGTGAAAAACCTGCCCGGCGGCGGCTCGCCGCCGGGACAGGCCGTGCGGTCAGCGGCCGGACTTGACCTTGGTCCAGCTGCGGGTGATGGCGCGCTGCACCTGCGGGTTCAGCTCGGCGAAGGTGTAGAGCTTCTTCGAGACTTCCGCGCTCGGGTAGATGCCCGGGTTGTTGCGGATCGCCTCGGACACCAGCGGAGTGGCCGCGGCGTTGCCGTTGGGGTAGGAGACGAAGTCGGAGATCGGCGCCACCACTTCCGGGGTCAGGATGTAGTTGAGGAAGCTGTGGGCGGCGTCGACGTTCTTGGCGTCGGCCGGGATCGCCATCATGTCGAAGAACGCCGCGGCGCCTTCCTTGGGAATCACGTAGTCGACCTTGACGCCGCCCTTGGCCTCCTCGGCGCGGGCCTGGGCCTGGAAGATGTCGCCCGACCAGCCGACCGCCACGCAGATGTTGCCGTTGGCCAGGTCGGAGATGTACTTGGAGGAGTGGAAGTAGGTGATGTAGGGGCGCGCGGCGAGCAGCAGCTGCTCGGCCTTGGCCACCTCGGCGGGGTTCTGCGGGTTGGGGTTCAGGCCCTGGTAGTGCAGCGCGGCGGCGTAGATCTCCTGGGGCGCGTCGAGCATCGCCACGCCGCAGGCCTTGAGCTTCTCCAGGTTCTCCGGCTTGAACACCACGTCCCAGGAGTCGATCTTGTCGACGCCGAGGGCGGCCTTGACCTTCTCCGGGTTGTAGCCGATGCCGGTGGTGCCCCACATGTAGGGGAAGGCGTACTGGTTGCCCGGATCGGCGTTTTCCAGCGCCTGCAGCAGGTCGGGGTTGAGGTTCTTCCAGTTCGGCAGCTTGGACTTGTCGAGCTTCTGGAACACCCCGGCCTTGATCTGCTTGGCGAGGAACTGGTTGGACGGCACCACCACGTCGTAGCCCGAACCGCCGGAGAGCAGCTTGGCTTCCAGCACCTCGTTGCTGTCGAACACGTCGTAGACCGGCTTGATGCCGCTGGCCTTCTCGAAGTTTTCCAGGGTGTCCGGGGCGATGTAGTCGGACCAGTTGTAGATGTGGACGACCTTGTCCTCGGCCTGGGCGGTCGCGGCGATGCCGCTGGCCAGGGCCGCGGCGAGGAGAGTCTTGGCGAATGCTTTCATCGGGTTGTGCTTCCTGTCGTTCCTGAGTGTTTGCTGTGGAGCGCCGTCGCCATCCGCACCCTCCGGTGATCCTGGCCAACGCACCCGGCGAAGTCTGGCAAGGTGTGGCGCCGCACTCAACCCGCAAGCTCGCGCGCGGTGGCATCCAGGCAGGTGCGCACCAGGCCGATCAGTGCGTCGATCTCCTCGCGGTCGATCACCAGCGGCGGCGAGACGATCATGGTGTCGCCCACCGCGCGCATGATCAGGCCGTTGGCGAAGCAGTGCTCGCGACAGCGCATGCCGATGCCGCCGGGAAAGCGCGTGCGGCTCTTCTTGTCCTGCACCAGCTCCAGGGCGCCGAGCATGCCCAGGCCGCGCGCCTCGCCCACCAGCGGGTGGTCGGCCAGCTCCTGCCAGCGTTTCTGCAAATAGGGTGCCGTCTCGGCCTTGACCCGCTCGACGATCTTCTCCTCGCGCAGGATGCGGATGTTCTCCAGCGCCACCGCGGCGGCCACCGGATGCCCGGAGTAGGTGTAGCCGTGGTAGAACTCGCCGCCCTCGGCGAGGGTCTGCGCGACATGATCGCGGACGATCACCCCGCCCATCGGCAGATAGCCGCTGGTCAGCCCCTTGGCGATCGGCATCAGGTCCGGTTCGAGGCCGTAGTACTGGCTGCCGAACCACTCGCCGGTGCGGCCGAAGCCGCAGATCACTTCGTCGGCGACGAACAGGATGTCGTACCTGGCGAGAATCTTGCGCACCCGCGGCCAGTAGCTCTGCGGCGGGATGATCACCCCGCCGGCGCCCTGGATCGGCTCGGCGATGAAGGCCGCGACCCGTTCCTCGCCGACTTCGAGGATCTTCTTCTCCAGCTCCTCGGCGGCCCATTCGCCGAAGGCCTGCGGGTCCATGGCGCCGCCCTCGCCGTACCAGTAGGGCTGGGCGATGTGCTCGATGCCGGGGATCGGCAGGTCGCCCTGGCCGTGCATCGCCTTCATCCCGCCGAGGCTGGCGCCGGCCACGGTGGAGCCGTGGTAGCCGTTGATCCGGCCGATGATCACCTTCTTCTGGGGCTGGCCCTTGATCGCCCAGTAGTGGCGCACCAGGCGCAGCACGGTGTCGTTGGCCTCCGAGCCCGAGCCGGCGAAGAACACGTGCCGCATGCCCGCCGGGGCGATCTCGGCGATCGCCGCGGCCAGCTCGATGGCCGGCGGGTGGGCGGTCTGGAAGAACAGGTTGTAGTAGGGCAGTTCGAGCATCTGCCGGTGCGCGGCATCGGCCAGCTCGCGGCGGCCGTAGCCGACGTTGACGCACCACAGCCCGGCCATGGCGTCGAGGATCTTGCGCCCCTCGCTGTCCCACAGGTAGACGCCGTCTGCGCGCTGGATGATCCGCGCACCCTTGGCGCCGAGCTGCTTGTAGTCGCTGAACGGCGCCAGCAGGTGCTGGCGGCCGAGCGCCTGCCAGTCGGCGGTGGTGCGGGGCTGAGTCATGGAAAGGCCTCCCGGTTGCAGGGGATCGACGGGGTTCACACCGACAGCAGCAGGAATTCGCGCTCCCAGGAGCTGATCACCCGCTTGAAGTTCTCGTTCTCGGCGCGCTTGACCGCCACGTAGCCGCGGCAGAAGCGCCGGCCCAGGTAGCGCTCCAGGGTCTTGGACTGCTCCATCGCCTCCAGCGCCGCCTCCAGGTTGAGCGGCAGGCGCAGGTTGCGCCGTTCGTAGGCGCGGCCCTTGACCGGCGGGCTGGGGTGCAGGCCTTCCTGCATGCCGATGAAGCCGCACAGCAGGCTGGCGGCGATGGCCAGGTAGGGGTTGGCGTCGGCGCCGGGCAGGCGGTTCTCGACGCGCCGGCCCTGGGCGCTGGAGTCGGGCACGCGCAGGCCGACGGTGCGGTTGTCCTCGCCCCACTCGACGTTGACCGGCGCCGAGGTGTCGGGCAGGAAGCGGCGGAACGAGTTGACGTTGGGGGCGAACAGCGGCAGCGCCTCGGGGATGTAGCGCTGCAGGCCGGCGATGTGGTTGAGGAACAGCTCGCTCATGCTGCCGTCCTCGCTGGCGAACACGTTGTGCCCGCTGTGCGCGTCGACCACGTTCTGGTGCAGGTGCATGGCGCTGCCCGGCTCGCCGGTCATCGGCTTGGCCATGAAGGTCACGGTGACGTTGTGCTTGAGCGCCGCCTCGCGCAGGGTGCGCTTGAACACGAAGATCTGGTCGGCCAGGTGCAGGGCGTCGCCGTGGCGGAAGTTGATCTCCATCTGCGCGGTGCCTTCCTCGTGGATCAGGGTGTCCAGATCCAGGCCCTGTGCCTCGCACCAGGCGTACATGTCCTCGAACAGCGGGTCGAACTCGTTGGCGGCGTCGATGGAGAACGACTGGCGGCCGGTCTCCTGGCGCCCGGAGCGGCCCACCGGCGGCTGCAGCGGGTAGTCGGGATCGTCGCAGCGCTGGGTCAGGTAGAACTCCATCTCCGGGGCGACGATCGGCCGCCAGCCCTGCTCGGCGTAGAGCGCCAGCACGCGCTTGAGCACGTTGCGCGGCGACAGGTCGATGGGGTTGCCGAACTTGTCGTAGGTGTCGTGGATCACCTGGGCGGTGGACTCCAGCGCCCAGGGTGCGACGAACACCGCGTTGGGGTCGGGACGGCAGAACATGTCGATGTCCGCCGGGTCGAGCAGCTCGTAGTACAGCTCGTCCTCGACGTAGTCGCCGGTGACGCTCTGCAGCAGCACGCTCTCGGGCAGGCGCATGCCGCGCTCGGCGAGGAACTTGCTGGTCGGGCTGATCTTGCCGCGGGCGATGCCGGTCATGTCCGGGACCAGGCACTCCACCTCGATGATCTTGCGGTCCTTCAGCCACTGGCTGAGTGAGTCGAGCTTGCTGGCCATGGCGTCCTCACGATGTCTGGCATTCCCTTACAGCATGGCCCGGCGTTGCGCGGCGCGCTGCCGGCAGGCGTCGCCGAAGGCCTGGAACAGCGTCAGGTAGGCGGGATGCTCGCGCACCCGCCATTCCGGGTGGAACTGCACGCCGACGGCGAAACCGGCCGCGTCCGCCACCGAGAAGGCCTCGACCAGTCCGTCCGGGGCCAGGGCCTCGACGCGCAGGCCCGGCGCCAGGCGCTCGACGCCCTGGCCGTGCACCGAGTTGACCGCGAAGCTCGCCGGCAGGCCGAGGCGCTCGAACAGTCCGCCCGGCTGCACCATGACGGGGTGGCGCAGGCCGTACTGCACCTCCAGGGGGCTGTCCGGGTCCTCGCGGTGGTCCATGAACGGCCCGGCCTCGTGGACCTTCTGGTACAGGGTGCCGCCGAACGCCACGTTCATTTCCTGGAAGCCGCGGCAGATGCCCAGCAGCGGCACCCCGGCGTCCACCGCGGCGCGGATCAGGTTGAGGGTCAGGCGGTCGCGCGCCGGGTCGTGATGGGTGCCCGGCGCGCTGTCCGGGCCCTGGTAGTGGTGCGGTTCGACGTTGGACGGCGAGCCGGTGAGCAGCAGGCCGTCGAGGCCGGCGAGCAGGCTGGGGGTATCGATCAGCTCGGCCAGCGCCGGGATCACCAGCGGCAGGCCGCCGGCGCCGACGGCCACGGCGCGCAGGTACTTGTCGCCGGCGATGTGGAAGGGATGCAGGCCGATCTGCCGGGTGCAGGCGGTGACGCCGATCAGGGGTTGGGAGGACATGGAACCTCGCTTGACGATGCCGGTGGCCGCTCTGCCCCGAGAGTAGCCTTGTTCGATTTATTCGACAACCGCGCCCCGCCGCGCCGGAATTCGGGGCCTGGCGCGCGCTCGCGCGGTGGATTTTCTGCGCCGCACAAGCGACGTATGGCGGGCTGCCGGGGCAAACAGCGTGCAACATTTGGGCCTATTGACAACCCCTGGCCTTTGGGATTGACTCAAAACCGAGCATATGTGGTTGAAATTTTTAACAAGAAAGGTGTGACATCATGTCGGCCCCTCCAAATGTCGTTCGGCTTGATGAAGCGAACCGGTTCCTCAGCGAGCACCCCGAGGTCCAGTTCGTGGACCTGCTCATCGCGGACATGAACGGTGTGGTGCGCGGCAAGCGCATCGACCGCAGCAACCTGCTCAAGGTCTACGACAAGGGCATCAACCTACCGGCCTCGCTGTTCGCCCTGGATATCCAGGGCACCACGGTGGAAAGCTCCGGCCTCGGCCTGGACATCGGCGATGCCGACCGGGTCTGCTACCCGATCCCCGGCACCCTCTGCCTGGAGCCGTGGCAGCGCCGGCCCACCGCGCAACTGCTGATGACCATGCACGAGATGGAGGGCGCCGGGCCGTTCTTCGCCGATCCGCGCGAGGTGCTGCGCCGGGTGGTGCAACGCTTCACCGACATGGGCCTGACCGTGTGCGCCGCCTTCGAGCTGGAGTTCTACCTGATCGACCAGGAGAACGTGAACGGCCGCCCGCAGCCGCCGCGCTCGCCGATCTCCGGCAAGCGCCCGCAGGCGGTGCAGGTCTACTCCATCGACGATCTCGACGAATACGCCGACTGCCTGCGCGACATCCTCGACGGCGCCCACATCCAGGGCATCCCGGCCGACGCCATCGTCAAGGAAAGCGCCCCGGCGCAGTTCGAGGTCAACCTCAACCACGTCGCCGACCCGCTCAAGGCCTGCGACTACGCGGTGCTGCTCAAGCGGCTGATCAAGAACACCGCCTACGACCACGAGATGGACACCACCTTCATGGCCAAGCCCTACCCGGGCCAGGCCGGCAACGGGCTGCACGTGCACATCTCGCTGCTCGACCGCGACGGCAACAACATCTTCGCCGCCGAGGACCCGCTGGCCAGCGACGCCCTGCGTCACGCCATCGGCGGGGTGCTGGAAATCCTGCCGGCGTCGATGGCCTTCCTCTGCCCCAACGTCAACTCCTACCGGCGCTTCGGCTCGCAGTTCTACGTGCCCAATGCACCGTCCTGGGGCCTGGACAACCGCACCGTGGCGCTGCGCGTGCCGACCGGCAACCCGGATGCGCTGCGCATCGAGCAGCGGGTGGCCGGCGCCGACGCCAACCCCTACCTGTTGATGGCCGCGCTGCTGGCCGGCGTGCATCACGGCCTGACCCAGCGCATCGAGCCGGGCGCGCCGATCGAGGGCAACTCCTACGAGCAGCTCGAACAGAGCCTGCCCAACAACCTGCGCGACGCGCTGCGCACCCTCGACGACAGCGAGATCCTCGCCCGCTACATCAGCCCCGAGTACGTCGACCTGTTCGTCGCCTGCAAGGAGCACGAGCTGGAGGAGTTCGAGCACTCGATCTCCGACCTGGAGTACAACTGGTACCTGCACACGGTCTGAACCGGCGGCGGCCCGGGGCGCCGGCCCTGCGGCCGCCGGCAGGTCGCCCGCCCCGGACATGCGCGCCGGCCATTTGACCCCGCCGCCATCCTCTGCCAGCTTGGAGAACCTTTCCCGCGTCGCACGAGGTCGCCCATGTCCCGCATCGTCACCGTCGCCGCCACCCAGATGGCCTGTTCCTGGGATCGCGCCGCCAACCTCGCCCGCGCCGAGCAGCTGGTGCGCCAGGCCGCCGCCGGCGGCGCGCAGATCGTCCTGATCCAGGAACTGTTCGAGACGCCGTACTTCTGCCAGAAGCCCAACCCCGACTACCTGCAGCTGGCCACCGCCCTGGCCGACAACCCGGCCATCGCCCGCTGCCAGGCGCTGGCCCGCGAGCTGGCGGTGGTGTTGCCGGTGAGCTTCTTCGAGCGCGCCGGCCGCGCGCGCTTCAACAGCGTGGCGATCATCGACGCCGACGGCAGCCTGCTCGGCGTCTACCGCAAGAGCCACATCCCCGACGGCCCCGGCTACCACGAGAAGTACTACTTCAACCCCGGCGACAGCGGCTTCAAGGTGTGGAACACCCGCTACGCGAAGATCGGCGTGGGCATCTGCTGGGACCAGTGGTTCCCCGAATGCGCGCGGGCCATGGCCCTGCAGGGCGCGGAGATCCTCTTCTATCCGACGGCCATCGGCAGCGAGCCGCACGACCCGCACATCAACTCCCGCGACCACTGGCAGCGCGTACAGCAGGGCCATGCCGGCGCCAACCTGATGCCGCTGGTGGCCAGCAACCGGGTCGGCCGCGAGGAGCAGGACGGCTACGCCATCACCTTCTACGGCTCCTCGTTCATCGCCGACGCCTTCGGCGCCAAGGTCGCCGAACTGGACGAGCGCGAGGAGGGCGTGCTGCTGCACCGCTTCGACCTCGACCAGCTGGAGCATACCCGCAGCGCTTGGGGGGTGTTCCGCGATCGCCGGCCGAACCTCTACGGCGCGCTGGCCACCCTGGACGGCGAGCAGCGCTCCGTCTAGACCGCCCCTGCGCAGGGACGCGCAGCGTGTCCCACCGTGCCCCCGCGCGCCAGCGCGGGAGCGATCCAGCCCGACAGGTACCCCGCATGACCACCCTCGACACCACCCCGCGCGCCGACGGCTTCCGCATGCCCGCCGAATGGGAGCCGCACGCGCGCACCTGGATGCTCTGGCCGGAGCGCCCGGACAACTGGCGCCTCGGCGCCAAGCCGGCGCAGGCCGCCTTCGTCGCCGTCGCCCACGCCATCGCCCGCTTCGAGCCGGTCACGGTCGGGGTCAGCGCGGCGCAGTACGAGAACGCCTGCGCGCGCCTCGACCACCCGGCGATCCGCGTGCTGGAGCTGAGCAGCGACGATGCCTGGGTGCGCGACACCGGGCCGACCTTCGTGGTCGACGCGCGCGGCGCGGTGCGCGGCGTCGACTGGACCTTCAACGCCTGGGGCGGCTTCGCCGGCGGCCTGTACTGGCCGTGGCAGCGCGACGACCAGCTGGCGCGCAAGATTCTCGCCGTCGAGGGCTGCGCGCGCTACCGCACCGAGGGCTTCGTGCTGGAAGGCGGGGCGATCCACGTCGACGGCGAGGGCACCCTGATCACCACCGAGGAGTGCCTGCTCAACCGCAACCGCAATCCCGACCTGGACCGCGCCGCCATCGAGGCGATGCTGGCCGAGCATCTGGCGGTGGACACCGTGATCTGGCTGCCCCACGGCCTGTACAACGACGAGACCGACGGCCATGTGGATAACTTCTGCTGCTTCGTGCGCCCCGGCGAGGTGCTGCTGGCCTGGACCGACGACGAGCGCGACCCCAACTGGTCGCGCTGCCGCGCCGCGCTGGCGGTGCTGGAGCGCAGCCGCGACGCCCGCGGGCGGGCGCTGACCGTGCACCGCATGCCGATCCCCGGCCCGCTGTACGCCAGCGCCGAGGAGTGCGCCGGGGTCGACTGGGTGGCCGGCAGCCAGCCGCGCGATCCGTCGATCCGCCTGGCCGGCTCCTACGTCAACTTCCTGATCGTCAACGGCGGCATCGTCGCGCCGAGCTTCGCCGACCCCCGCGATACCGAGGCCGAGGCGCTGCTGCGCCGGCTGTTCCCCGAGCGCGAGGTGGCGATGGTGCCGGGCCGCGAGATCCTCCTCGGCGGCGGCAACATCCACTGCATCACCCAGCAGCAGCCGGCGCCGCAACGGCGCTGACAAGGCGCCAGCGAAAAGGGCCGGTCCCCTGGGGGAGCCGGCCCTTCCGGTGTCAGTGTGCGGCGCTCACTGGCCGTACACCGCCTCCGGCAGCCAGGTGATCAGCCCCGGCCACAGGTAGGCGACCACCAGCATGGCGATCTGGATGACGATGAACGGCACCACGCCCTTGTACATCACGCTGGTCGGCACCGAGCGCGGCGTCACCCCGCGCAGGTAGAACAGCGAGAAGCCGAACGGCGGGGTGAGGAACGAGGTCTGCAGGTTGAGGGCGATCATCACCCCCAGCCACACCGGGTCGAGGCCCATGGCCAGCAGCACCGGGCCGACGATCGGCACCACCACGAAGATGATCTCGATGAAGTCGAGGATGAAGCCCAGCAGGAAGATCACCAGCATGACCACGAAGAAGGCGCCGAGCACGCCGCCGGGCAACTGCTGGAACACGTCCTCGATCAGCACCTCGCCGCCGAAGCCGCGGAACACCAGGGAGAACAGCGAGGCACCGATCAGGATCAGGAACACCATGGCGCTGATCTCGGTGGTGCCGCGCGCCACCTCGCGCAGCTGGCCGAGGTTGAGCTTGCCCTTGGCCAGCGCCAGCAGCATGGCGCCCACCGCGCCGAGCGCCGCCGCCTCGGTGGGCGTGGCGTAGCCGGCGAGGATCGAGCCGAGCACGCAGGCGATCAGCACCAGCGGCGGGATCAGCGCGGCGAACAGCTTGCCCCACTCGATGGGACCGAGTTCTTCCTGGGGCAGCGCCGGCAGCTTCTTCGGCTGCAGGATGGCCACGCCGATCAGGTAGAGGATGTACAGGCCGACCAGCACCAGGCCGGGAATCAGCGCGCCGATGAACAGGTCGCCGACCGAGACGGTCTTCGGCGAGAACACGCCCATCTTCAGCTGCGCCTGCTGGTAGGCGCTGGACATCACGTCGCCGAGCAGCACCAGGATGATCGACGGCGGGATGATCTGCCCGAGGGTGCCGGTGGCGGCCAGGGTGCCGGTGGCGATGGCCGGGTCGTAGCCGCGGCGCAGCATGGTCGGCAGCGCCAGCAGGCCCATGGTCACCACGGTGGCGCCGACGATGCCGGTCGAGGCGGCGAGCAGCGCGCCGACCACGCAGACGGAAATCGCCAGGCCGCCGCGCAGGGTGCCGAACAGCCGCGACATGGACTCCAGCAGGTCCTCGGCGACCCGCGACTTCTCCAGCATCACGCCCATGAACACGAACAGCGGCACCGCCAGCATGGTCTGGTTGTTCATGATGCCGAACAGGCGGTTGGGCAAGGCGTGCAGGTAGCTGCCGTCGAAGGTGCCGGTGAGCATGCCGAGGCTGGCGAACAGCAGCGACACGCCGCCCAGGGTGATGGCCACCGGGTAGCCGGACATCAGGAATACGCAGATGCTGACGAACAGCAGGATCGCCATCAACTCAGCCATGGTGCACCTCCGGGAATGGCAGGCGACCGGCGAGGCGATAGCCGAAGACGATGATGTCGGCCAGCGCCTGCAGGATCAGGCTGGCCAGCATGAGCAGGATGATGCTCTTCTGCAGGTAGACGAAGGGCAGGCCGCCGGCCTCGTTGGACACCTCGCCGGTGGCCCAGGAGGCGGTGACGTAGTCCCAGCTGTTCCAGGCCAGGAACAGGCACACCGGCAGCAGCAGGAACAGGTGGCCGAACAGGTCGACCAGCGCCTGCCGGCGCGGCGACATCTTCTGGTAGAAGATGTCCACCCGCACGTGGCCGCCGCGTTGCAGCGTCCAGGCGGCGGCGCCCATGAACACCAGGGCGTGGGCGTACATCACCGCTTCCTGCACGGCGATGGCGCCGATGCCGAAGCCGTAGCGCAGCACCACCACCACGGCGGTGCCGAGGACCAGGAACAGGGTCAGCCAGGCGCAGCCGCGACCGAGGCGGTCGTTGAGGCCATGCAGCAGGCGGGCGAGGGCAAGCAGGGCAGGGGGCGAATCCGGCATGGTGCAGATCCTTCTGGTTGTAAATTGGTATGGCCGAGGATTCTCGCAATGCGCGGGAGCGGCGGCAATCCTCTTCTGAACGGTGACGACATTCCGAGTTTAGTTGCTGCAACTATGCTTGAGCGCGGGGCATGGTCCGTGATAACCCATCGTCATCCCCTGCCGTCATCGCGGTGGCGGGGGTCTACAACAACAAGGAGTCCTGCATGAAACGTCGCGACATTCTCGCCGCCGCCGGTGTCGGCCTGGCCGCCACCGCGCTGGCCGGTTGCCAGAAGCAGAACGAAAGCACGGAAACTCAGGGCGGCGCACCCGCCGAAACCTTTACTTGGAAAATGGTCACCTCCTGGCCGAAGAACTTCCCCGGCGTCGGCGTCGGCGCCGAGCGCTTCGCCCGGCTGGTCAACGAGATGAGCAACGGCCGCCTGCAGGTGAAGATCTACGCCGCCGGCGAACTGGTGCCGGCGCTGGAAGTGTTCGATGCGGTGTCGCGCGGCACCGCCGAGATGGGCCACGGCGCGCCCTACTACTGGAAGGGCAAGGTGCCGGCGGCGCAGTTCTTCTGCGCCCTGCCGTTCGGCCCCAACGCCCAGGAAATGAACGCCTGGCTGCACTACGGCGGCGGCATGGCGCTGTGGGAGGAAGTCTACAAGCCGTTCGGCGTGGTGCCCTTCGCCTGCGGCGCCACCGGCGTGCAGACCGCCGGCTGGTTCAACAAGGAGATCAACTCGGTCGACGACTTCAAGGGCCTGAAGATGCGCACCCCGGGCCTGGGCGGCGAGGTGCTGACCAAGATGGGCGGCACCGTGGTCAACCTGCCGGCCGGCGAGATCTTCACCGCGCTGCAGACCGGCGCCATCGACGCCACCGAGTGGATCGGCCCGTACAACGACCTGGCCCTGGGCCTGCACAAGGCGGCCAAGTACTACTACACCCCGGGCTGGCAGGAGCCCAACGTGACCTTCGAGCTGACCGTCAACCAGGCCGCCTGGGACAAGCTGCCGGCCGACCTCAAGGCGATCGTTCGCGCTGCGGCGCGCGACGTCAACGGCGATGTGCTCGACGACTACAACGCGCGCAACATGGAGGCGATGGAGAAGCTCAAGGCCGAGGGCGTGGAGGTGCGCCGCCTGCCCGACGCGGTGCTCGCGCGCCTGCGCGAGGTGGCCGCCGAGGTGGTCGAGGCCAGCGCCGCCGCCGACCCGGCCGCGGCCAAGGTGTGGGCGCAGCAGAAGGCCTATCTCAAGCGCCTGCGCGACTACGCCGAGGACAACGAGAAGCTGATCTACAACATCCGCACCTGACGCGGGCGCATTGCGCCCCGACAACGACAACGCCAGCCCTCGGGCTGGCGTTGTCGTTGTCGGGCGATGCCTCAGGGCAGCAGTTCGACCCGTTCGACGTCGATGCTGCGCTTGAGCAGCTCGCGGTCGACCTCGCCGAACAGGCGCACGCGGCTGTTCTGGTCGATGGTCTGCGCCGGCAGGTCTTCGTGGTCGATCTCCACCTCGATGCTGCCGCTGGCGTCGGCGAACTCGTAGTGCTCGCCGCGGATCTGCCGCAGCAGGCGGCCTTCCAGCACCACCGGCGTCTCGTCGGCGGCCTCCAGGGCGGCGGCGACGGTGTTGCTCTGCTGCGCGCCGGGGCCGTTGTAGCCGGCGGCGAGGGCGGCGGTGGAGGACAGCGAGGCGAGCAGCAGGGCGAGGAGGGTGCGGTGTTTCATCGGGGGTCTACCTGTATCGGGAAGCGATGGATACAGGCTAGCGAGCGCGGCTGAAGCCAGACTTAATTCGCACCGCACCGCACCGCACCGCACCGCTCAGCGCCGCGGCGGCAGCGCCCGGGTCCGCCCGCCGGCGTCGATGGCGACGAACACGAACAGCGCCTCGGTGACCTTGCTCCACTCGCCCGACAGCGGGTCGTCGCTCCATACCTCGACCAGCAGGCGCACCGAGCTGCGGCCGACTTCCACCGTGCGGGTATAGAAGGACAGCTGCGCGCCCACCGCCACCGGCACCAGGAAGGCCATGCGGTCGATGGCCACGGTGGCCACCCGGCCGCCGGCGATGCGGCTGGCCATCGCCGTGCCGGCCAGGTCCATCTGCGCCACCAGCCAGCCGCCGTAGATGTCGCCGAAACCGTTGGTCTCGCGCGGCAGTGCGGTGATCTGCAGGGCCAGGTCGCCCTGGGGGATCGGATCTTCCTGTTCGTAGTCGTTCATCGCCGGTTCGCTGCCTTGTTGTTATCGCATGCCGCGCAGTATACCGGGGCACCATGACCGGCGGACGAGGACCGGCGGTCGCAGCTGGCGTCATGCAACTGTCACAAACGCTTCATAGAGTGTTCATGCGGCCTGCCGATACTGGCCCCGATCCGAACTATCCCTATCCGTTAGGAGCAAGGCATGAAACTCAAGCGTTTGATGGCGGCCATGACCTTCGTCGCCGCTGGCGTCGCCACTGCCAGTGCGGTCGCCGCGGTCGATCCGGCCCTGCCGAGCTACGCCAAGACCACCGGCGTGTCCGGCAACCTGTCCAGCGTCGGTTCCGACTCCCTGGCCAACCTGATGACCCTGTGGGCCGAGGCCTACAAGAAGGCCTACCCGAACGTCAACATCCAGATCCAGGCCGCCGGCTCCTCCACCGCGCCGCCGGCGCTGACCGAAGGCACCGCCAACCTCGGCCCGATGAGCCGTCCGATGAAGGACAGCGAACTGCAGGCCTTCGAGGAGAAGCACGGTTACAAGCCGACCGCGGTACCGGTGGCGATCGACGCCCTGGCGGTGTTCGTGCACAAGGACAACCCGATCAAGTCGCTGGACATCGCCCAGGTCGACGCGATCTTCTCCAACACCCGCCTGTGCGGCGGCGAGAAGGACATCAAGACCTGGGGCGACCTGGGCCTGACCGGCGAGTGGGCGACCAAGCCGGTGCAGCTGTTCGGCCGCAACTCGGTGTCCGGCACCTACGGCTACTTCAAGGAAGAAGCCCTGTGCAAGGGTGACTTCAAGGCCAACGTCAACGAGCAGCCGGGCTCGGCCTCGGTGGTGCAGTCGGTGTCCAGCACCCTCAACGCCATCGGCTACTCCGGCATCGGCTACAAGACCTCCAGCGTGCGCGCCGTGCCGCTGTCGAAGAAGGGCGGCGAAGCCTTCGAGGCCAGCGAAGCCAACGCCCTGGCCGGCAAGTTCCCGCTGGCGCGCTACTTCTACGTCTACGTCAACAAGGCGCCGAACAAGCCGCTGAACCCGCTGGAAGCCGAGTTCGTCAAGCTGGTGCTGTCCAAGGAAGGTCAGGAAGTCGTGGTCAAGGACGGCTACATCCCGCTGCCGAGCAAGGTGGCGGAGAAGACCCTGAAGGAACTGGGCCTGTAAGCCCGAGACCGGCAGGGGCAGGGATGCCGTGGGGCCGCCAGGCCCCATTCCGACGAGGCCCGCTTCTCCCGTGCGAGAGGCGGGCCTCGCCGCGTCCCGGCGCTGTCATTTTTATGTCATACGACCCCGCTAGGGTGAGCGCATGAACGACTTGGCTAAGCACATCATGACTTCTTCCACTTCCCCGCAGGCGCTGGACTTCAACACCCCGGCCCTGCAGCGCAAGCGCCGCCTGCGCGCCCTCAAGGATCGTCTGGCCCACTGGTACGTGTCGGTCGGCGGCCTGGCGGTGCTCGGCGCCATCACCCTGATCTTCTTCTACCTGGCCTACGTGGTGCTGCCGATCTTCGGCGGCGCCGAGCTGACCGCCCGTCCGGCGCAGCAGCCGGCCTGGCTGGCCGGCCAGGCCGAGCCGCTGCTGCTCGCCGTCGAGGAACAGAACCAGGTGGCGATGCGTCTGGACCGTGCCGGCCAGGTGCAGTTCTTCGATCTCAAGAGCGGCGAGGCGCTCAGCCGGCTGGCCGTGCCGCTGCCGGAGGGCGCGCGCATCGCCTCCCTCGGCGAGGACCAGCCGGGCAGCCGCACGCTGATCCTCGGCCTGTCCAACGGTCAGGCGCTGGTGCTGCAGCACAACTACAAGGTCAGCTACCCGGACAACGTCAAGACCATCGTCCCGCAGCTCGACTACCCGTTCGGCCGCGAGCCGCTGACCCTCGACGCCCAGGGCCGCGCCCTCGACCACGTCGCCCTCAACGTCAACGGCTCGACCCTGATGCTGGCCGCCGCCACCGGCAGCGAGCTGCACGTGCGCAGCCTGAGCCGCGAGGAAAACCTGTTCACCGGCGAGGTGACCCTCGACGAGCAGCGCCTGGCCCTGCCGCAGATCGGCGAGCCGGTGCAGGCACTGGTCATCGACCCGCGCCACCTGTGGCTGTACGTGATCAACGGCCGCGCCACCGCCGACGTCTTCGACCTGCGCAAGCAGGCGCTCAACGGCCGCTACAAGCTGGCCGGCGACGCCGAAACGCGGGTCACCGCGGTCAGCCCGCTGCTCGGCGGCATCTCGCTGATGATCGGCAACTCGACCGGCGGCATCGCCCAGTGGTTCATGGTCCGCGACGCCGACGGCAAGGCCGAGCTGACCCGCATCCGCGACTTCCAGCTGGGCGACAGCCCGGTCACCCAGATCCTGCCCGAGGAGCGCCGCAAGGGCTTCGTCGCCCTGGACGCCGCGGGCACCCTCGGGGTGTTCCACAGCACCGCGCACCGCACCCTGCTCAGCGAGCCGGTCGCCGAGGGCGCCGCCCTGGCCGCGCTGTCGCCGCGCGCCAGCCGCGTGCTGGTGGAGAGCGAGGGCCGCCTGCAGCGCTTCGTGCTCGACAACCCGCACCCGGAAGTGTCGTGGAGCGCGCTGTGGAGCAAGGTCTGGTACGAAAGCTACGACGAGCCCAAGTACGTCTGGCAGTCGACCTCGGCCAACACCGACTTCGAGCCCAAGCTGAGCCTCGCGCCGCTGGCCTTCGGCACCCTCAAGGCGGCCTTCTACGCCATGCTGCTGGCCGCCCCGCTGGCGATCTGCGCGGCGATCTACACCGCCTACTTCATGGCCCCGACCCTGCGCCGCAAGGTCAAGCCGGTGATCGAGCTGATGGAGGCGCTGCCCACGGTGATCCTCGGCTTCTTCGCCGGCCTGTTCCTCGCCCCCTACGTCGAGGGCCACCTGCCGGGCATCTTCAGCCTGCTGCTGCTCACCCCGGTGGGCATCGTGCTGGCCGCCTGGGGCTGGAGCCGCCTGCCGGAGAGCATCCGCCTGCGTGTGCCGGACGGCTGGGAAGCGGCGCTGCTGATCCCGGTGATCCTCGCCCTCGGCGCCTTCTCGCTGAGCATCAGCGGCCACCTGGAGAACTGGTTCTTCGGCGGCGACATGCGCCTGTGGCTGAGCAACGACCTGGGCATTCCCTTCGACCAGCGCAACGCCCTGGTGGTCGGCCTGGCGATGGGCTTCGCGGTGATCCCCAACATCTACTCGATCGCCGAGGACGCGGTGTTTAGCGTGCCCAAGAGCCTCACCTACGGCTCCCTGGCGCTCGGCGCCACGCCCTGGCAGACCCTTACCCGGGTGGTGATCCTCACCGCCAGTCCGGGGATCTTCTCGGCGCTGATGATCGGCCTGGGCCGCGCGGTGGGCGAGACGATGATCGTGCTGATGGCCACCGGCAACACGCCGATCATGGAGGCCAACATCTTCGAGGGCCTGCGCACCCTGGCCGCCAACGTGGCGGTGGAGATGCCCGAGTCCGAAGTCGGCGGCACCCACTATCGCGTGCTGTTCCTCGCCGCGCTGGTGCTGCTGATGTTCACCTTCGTGATGAACACCGCGGCCGAGGTGATCCGCACCCGCCTGCGCAAGAAATATGCCTCGCTCTGAGACCGGCAAAGGTAGACGTCCGTGAAACAGCAAACCCTGAAATCCTGGTTCAAGAGCGGCTCGCCCTGGGTCTGGCTGAACGCCGGCGCGGTGGCCATCGCCGTGATCATGACCCTGGGCCTGCTGGCGGTGATCGCCAGCCGCGGCCTCGGCCACTTCTGGCCGGCCGACGTGATCGAGGCCGAGTACCGCATCCCCGGCCAGCCGGCGCGGCTGATGGCCGGCGAGGCGGTGGAGAGCGAAGAGGTACCGCGCGCCCGGCTGGCCGCCAGCGGCCTGCCGGTGGATGCCGCCGGCGGCGAGTTCATGACCCGCGAGCTGCTCAAGGTCGGCAACCGCGAGGTGTTCGGCGCCGACTTCAGCTGGGTGATCGCCGAGTGGCTGCATGAGCCGCGCACCCCCGAGGACCTGCTGGTGCTGGAGCGCCGCGAGTGGGGCAACTTCTACGGCTACCTGCTCAGCGTCAGCGAGAACGGCCAGGTGGTGGCCAGCGGCGCGGCGGCCATCGACGCCCTGCAGCAGCGCATCGAGCGCGGCAACGCTCTGCACGCCGAGGTGATGCGCCTGGAGAAGGGCGAGATCGGCCGGATCAACCACGGCCTGGAACGCCTGCGCCTGAAGACCCGCAAGCTGGAGCTGGAAGGCCGCCTGACCGCCACCGCGCAGGCCGACCTGGACGCCGAGCGCGCCCAGCTGGACGCCGACTACCGGGTGCTGGAGGCGCGCCTGGTCGGCCTGCAGCAGCAGGTCGGCCGCGACAGCCTGCGGGTGCGCACCGCCGACGGCCGCGAGCAGGAGATCGGCATGGACAAGATCGTCCGCGCCTACCAGCCCAACGCCATGGGCCTGTTCGACAAGCTGGGCTTCTACTTCGCCAAGCTGTGGGAGTTCGTCAGCGACGAGCCGCGCGAGGCCAACACCGAGGGCGGCGTGTTCCCGGCGATCTTCGGCACCGTGCTGATGACCCTGATCATGGCGATCATCGTCACCCCGTTCGGGGTGATCGCCGCGGTCTACCTGCGCGAGTACGCCAAGCAGGGCTGGCTGACCCGGGTGATCCGCATCGCGGTGAACAACCTGGCCGGCGTACCGTCGATCGTCTACGGGGTGTTCGGCCTGGGTTTCTTCGTCTACGTGCTGGGCGGCTCGCTGGACCGGCTGTTCTTCCCCGAGTCCGCGCCGGCGCCGACCTTCGGCACCCCGGGCCTGATGTGGGCCTCGCTGACCCTGGCGATCCTCACCCTGCCGGTGGTCATCGTCGCCACCGAGGAAGGCCTGGCGCGCATCCCGCGCGCCCTGCGCGAAGGCTCGCTGGCGCTCGGCGCAACCAAGGCCGAGACGCTGTGGAAGGTGGTGCTGCCGATGGCCAGCCCGGCGATGATGACCGGCCTGATCCTCGCCGTGGCGCGCGCCGCCGGCGAGGTGGCGCCGCTGATGCTGGTCGGCGTGGTCAAGCTGGCGCCGAGTCTGCCGCTGGACGGCAACTACCCCTACCTGCACCTCGACCAGAAGATCATGCACCTGGGCTTCCACATCTACGACGTCGGCTTCCAGAGCCCCAACGTCGAGGCTGCCCGGCCGCTGGTGTACGCCACCGCGCTGCTGCTGGTGCTGGTCATCGCGCTGCTGAACTTCAGCGCGGTGTACATCCGCAACCACCTGCGCGAGAAGTACAAGGCGCTGGAACACTGATTGCCGGCCGGGACGCCCCTGGCGTCCCGCCGCCCCGGATCCAATGGAGCACAACATGCAACATCAAGCCCACGGCATCGACCTCGACGCGCTCGGCCGCAAGCGCCAGGTGCTCAATCTGGCCGAGGAGCCGCTGGCCCTGGAAGTGGCCGGCCTGGACCTCTACTACGGCGAGAAGCAGGCGCTGTTCGACGTCAACATGCGCATTCCCAAGCACCGCGTCACCGCCTTCATCGGCCCCAGCGGCTGCGGCAAGTCGACCCTGCTGCGCACCTTCAACCGGATGAACGATCTGGTCGACGGCTGCCGCGTCGACGGCGAGATCCGCCTCGACGGCCACAACATCTACCGCAAGGGCGAGGACGTCGCCGAGCTGCGCCGCCGCGTCGGCATGGTGTTCCAGAAGCCCAACCCGTTCCCCAAGAGCATCTACGAGAACGTGGTCTACGGCCTGCGCATCCAGGGCATCAACCAGAAGCGCGTGCTCGACGAGACCGTCGAGTGGGCGCTGAAGAGCGCGGCGCTGTGGGACGAGGTCAAGGACCGCCTGCACGACTCGGCGCTGGGCCTCTCCGGCGGCCAGCAGCAGCGCCTGGTGATCGCCCGCACCGTGGCGGTGCGCCCGGAAGTGCTGCTGCTCGACGAACCCTGCTCGGCGCTCGACCCGATCTCCACCCTCAAGGTCGAGGAGCTGATTAACGAGCTGAAGGGCCAGTACACCATCGTCATCGTCACCCACAACATGCAGCAGGCGGCGCGGGTTTCCGACTACACCGCCTTCATGTACATGGGCAAACTGGTCGAGTACGGCGACACCGACACCCTGTTCACCAACCCGGCGAAGAAGCAGACCGAGGACTACATCACCGGTCGCTACGGCTAGTGCGCGGGGGCGGGGTGCGCCAGGCGCACCGGGGAAGGGCGCGCGCGGCGCACCCGACAGTCAGCTATTGCGGAGTCAATCCATGATCAACAAAGACAGCCTCAACCACCACATCTCCGCACAGTTCAACGCCGAACTGGAGGACATCCGCAGCCACCTGCTGGCGATGGGCGGGCTGGTGGAGAAACAGGTCAACGACGCGGTCAACGCGCTGGTGGAGGCCGACTCGGGCCTGGCCCAGCAGGTGCGCGAGGTGGACGACCAGATCAACCAGATGGAGCGCGACATCGACGAGGAATGCGTGCGCATCCTCGCCCGCCGCCAGCCGGCGGCCTCCGACCTGCGCCTGATCATCAGCATCTCCAAGTCGGTGATCGACCTCGAACGCATCGGCGACGAGGCCAGCAAGATCGCCAAGCGCGCCATCCAGCTGTGCGAGGAGGGCGAGGCGCCGCGCGGCTACGTCGAGGTGCGCCACATCGGCGAGCAGGTGCGCAAGATGGTCCAAGAGTCGCTGGACGCCTTCGCCCGCTTCGACGCCGAGCTGGCGCTGTCGGTGGCGCAGTACGACAAGACCGTCGACCGCGAGTACAAGACCGCGCTGCGCGAGCTGGTCACCTACATGATGGAAGACCCGCGCTCGATCTCCCGGGTGCTCAGCGTGATCTGGGCGCTGCGCTCGCTGGAGCGGATCGGCGACCACGCGCGCAACATCGCCGAACTGGTGATCTACCTGGTGCGCGGCACCGACGTGCGCCACATCGGCCTGGAGCGCATGCAGGCCGAGGTCAAGGGCGAAGGCTCGCGCTGAGCCGCGCGGGCGCCTTTGCGCCGCCGGTCACAGCCCGGCGGCGGGCGGGTTGCTAGGCTTGCCGGCGTTTCCCTCCCTGCCCCGGTGCTGCCATGCTCGTCCGCCCGCTCTGCGCCGCCCTGCTGCTGGCGCTGGCCACTCCGGCCGGCGCCCTGACCATCTACCGGCACGTCGACGCCAGCGGCGTGGTGGCGTTCAGCGACCGCCCGGCGCCCGGCGCGCACCTCGTGCAACTGGGCGAGCTGGCCGCCGCCGAACAGGCCCGCGACAGCGCCGAGATCCAGCGCAGCGTGCATCTCGACACCCTGCGCCATGCCGGCGGCCACACCCTGCGGGTGCGCAACGAGCTGTTCGCCCCGGTGCAGATCGAGCTGCGCCTGGAGGACACCGACAACCTCGCCGGCGCGCCGCGGCAGCCGGTGCGCTGGATCCTCCCGCCGCGCAGCCAGATCCGCCTGCTGACCCTGGCGCCGCGCGACCCGGCCCAGCCGCCGCGCTACACCCCCAGGCTGCGCTATGCCCTCGGCGATCCGCGCCTGTTGCCCAAGCCGCACCGCTACCCGCTGCCCTGGGCCGGCGGGCCGTTCCGCCAGAGCCAGGGCGCCAACGGCACCTACAGCCACTTCACCCCCAAGGGCCGCTACGCGGTGGACATCGCCATGCCCGAGGGCACGCCGATCCTCGCCGCACGCGCCGGGATGGTGGTCGCCACCCTCAACGACCAGGCCGGCGCCGCGCCCAATCCGGCCGGCAACTTCGTGCGCATCCTCCACGACGACGGCACCATGGGTGTCTACCTGCACCTGCAGCAGGGCTCGCTGCAGGTGGCCGCCGGGCAGCGGGTGCGCGCCGGGCAGCGCATCGCCCGCTCCGGCAACACCGGGCGCAGCAGCGGCCCGCACCTGCACTTCGTGGTGCAGCGCAACGTCGGCATGGCGGTGGAGTCGATCCCCTTCCGCTTCGCCCAGCCGGTGGACAGCCTGCCCAACTTCGCCGTCGGCGGCGACTGAGGCGCCGCCGCTCAGCTCTGGCGCAGCACCTTGGCGATAACGATCTTCGGGCCGCGCATCTTCTTGACGATGATGCGCAGGCCGTGGGTCTGGAGGATCTCGTCCTCCTCGGGCAGGCGCTTGAGGCTGTCGTAGACCAGCCCGGCCAGGGTATCGGCCTCGACGTCGTCGAGGTCGACCGCCAGCAGGCGCTCGATCTTGAACAGCGGCGTGTCGCCGCGCACCAGCAGCTTGCCCG
>RRZU011457051.1_pt1 | contig 23552 bp, 20 predicted proteins | sample 2165561 | NCBI WGS metagenome assembly RRZU01 (sample SAMN10456909, study PRJNA506462) | wastewater metagenome | isolation source: wastewater sludge | place: USA: Moscow, Idaho | reverse complement strand
TACCACGCGCATGGATCCGGTGCGCGATACGGTGCTGGTGGAAAACACGCCGATTGATTATCTGGATTTTGCCAGCCCGGTGAGCGGATTGGGTGGCAAGATGGGTTTGGACGCCACCAATAAATGGCCGGGCGAAACCAGTCGCGAATGGGGTAGGGTGATTGAACGCGATGCTGCCACGGTGGCGCAGGTGGATGCAATGTGGCGCGATTTGGGTTTGTGAGCGTTCAAGCTGCTGTTTATTCATAGAGGCTACCTGAATGTTTATGCAGAAGCGGCGTTGGCATTTGCTGTTTGATTGGCGTTATAATCACACAGCTAAATAAATTCGGAGAATATCATGATAAAAAAACTCGCAGCCGTTGCCGCTCTGGCTTTGCTGGGCGCCTGTTCCAGCGCCAAAACCGACACACCCGCCGCCCAAAGCGCGTCGCAGCCGTTGCCGCCTTTTCTTTTTGTGCAAGAGGTTGCCGGCGCCGAGATTGTGGGGCAGGGGCAGCTAGGCTACCGTTTTGCGTTGTTGCAGCCCAACGGCAACCGTTTGGCAGAGAACACGCCGTTTGCGCTCACGCATTCCTCAGTTAAGGTGCCGGGCAGCAATGCCAAAAACGTTTATCAGGGTATCACTAATGAACGCGGCCTGACGCCGGTGTTTGCTTTTGCGCAAGGTGTGCCGGAAGAAGGCTGGATATTGCTGCCGAGGGTGGGAGAAGGTGCTAACGGCCTATGGTTTACCCTAAGCTCGCCGCAACAACAATTATTAAGCGGCGTGCCGTATTCGATTGCCGTTTGTGCTGCGCAAGCATATTGGGTGCACGGCCAGAGCAATAGCCGCGGCCAAACCGCTTATATCGCCACCGCTGTCGAAACGCCTTTGCGCTTGTATCCGTATAGCGACGATGCCGCTGTGCAGCAGGAACGTTTGAAAACCTGTCCACCGTTAAAAGCTGAGCCTAAAGGCAAGGCTGCCCGCAAGACGGTAAAGGGCAAGCGCTAGGCGCATGGGAGACCCATTCTAGAAAAGAACCTTACAACATAAAAAGTTGGGCAGTATCATCTGCGTAGGTCGGATTTTTGAATCCGACATTTGACCATCAGCCAAAGTCATGTGCGTGTCTTGTTCTACGAACATGAGTTGGATTCAAGAATCCGACCTATAAGCGAGGCGCACGACCTGGTGAAACGGCAAGATAAAACAAAGGCTACCTGAAAACTTTTCAGGTAGCCTTTGGCTTTTATGCCTTTATAAATATAAATTATAAAGTGGTATCCAGCGCAGCAGAAATATCCGCCCAAATGTCTTCAATGTCTTCAATGCCCACCGAAAAACGCAGCAGGCCGGTGCGGATGCCGAGGGCTTCTTTGATTTCCGGCGCCATGCCGCTGTGCGATTGGGAGTAGCTGTGGTTGACCAGGCTTTCTACACCGCCGAGGCTGGCAGCCATAATCACCAGTTTCAGGTTTTTGATGACGCTGTTGGCGGCTTCTTTGCTGTTGTGTTGCAGATAAACCGATACCACGCCGCCAAAACCGCGCATCTGGCGTTTGGCCAATTCGTGGTGTTCGTGCGAAGGCAGGCCGGGGTAAAACACTTTTTCCACCGCCGGATGCTGCTCCAGGCGGCGCGCCAGCTCCAGCGCGTTGCTCAGGTGCCGGTCCATGCGCACCGCCAGCGTTTTGATGCCGCGCAATACCAGTGCGCAATCCATCGGCCCGGCCACGCCGCCGGTGTTCATGGCCATATTGCGCATGGGTTTGGCCAGCTCGTCGGTTTTCACCGCCACCACACCCATGAGCACGTCGGAATGGCCGCACAGGTATTTGGTGGCGGAATGGAAAACGATGTCGCAACCCATATCGAGCGGGTTTTGCAGATAAGGCGTGGCGAAGGTGTTGTCGATGCCCACCAGCGCGCCGTGTGCTTTGGCTTTGGCGGCCAGTGTTTCGATGTCTACCAGCCGCAGCAGCGGGTTGCTCGGGGTTTCCAGCCACAGCATTTTCACCGTTTGCGCCGCCAGAATGTTGTCGAGGTTTTCAGGTAGCGTCAGGTCGGCAAATACCACGTTTACGCCCCAGTGCGCGTATACGTCTACCAATAAATCATAAGCGCCGCCATAAATGTCGGCTACGGCCACAACAGTATCGCCCGGGCGCAAAAAGGTGCGGAAAATGCAGTCTATCCCGGCCATGCCGCTGGCAAAAGCGAAACCTTGAGCGCCGTGTTCCAACGCGGCTACCGTGTCTTCCAGCACTTTGCGCGTGGGATTGCTGGCGCGGGCGTAGCGAAACGGAATTTGCTCGCCGATTTCGTGCATGGCAAACATGCTGTTTTGATAAATCGGCGGCATGATGGCGCGGTTGTGCTCGCTGTTATCATAGCTGGTGTGAATGGCTTCGGTGGCAAAATGGTAGCTCATGGCGCTCTCACAATCGTTAATCAGGGGTTTATTGTACACATTTTGCCGCTACCTGAAAGCCGTTGTGTGGTGCCGGCGGGCAAACTATCAAAATATAGTCATAATCAATTCCCGCATAATTGCCCTCAGCATGCTGCGGCTATATACTTACGCCCTGTCTGTAAAATCGGCATACCGCTTGATTTTGGGGCAAATGCACACACATACGGGCAATCAGCCCGCACCCAATAAGGAAAAAACGCGCATGAACGCAATTGCCGATGTGCAATCAACTCCCGATTTACGCAATATGCCGATTAACCAGGTCGGCATCAAAGACTTGCGCTTTCCCGTGCGCATCGTCACCTCCGAGGGCGAGCAAAGCACGGTGGGCCGGCTCACCATGACCGTGTTTTTGCCGGCTGATCAAAAGGGCACGCATATGTCGCGCTTTGTGGCCTTGATGGAGCGCCAAAGCGAAGCACTGAGCTTTAGCCGCCTGCAAAGTCTCACCGAAGAAATGGTGCAGCTTCTGGATTCGCATTCCGGTAAAATCAGCGTGTCGTTTCCGTTTTTTCGCCGCAAAACCGCGCCGGTTTCCGGCATTCAGTCGTTGCTGGATTATGACGTTACCCTTTGCGGCGAAGTGAAAAACGGCGATTACCAGCACACCTTAAAAGTGCTCACGCCGGTAACCAGCCTGTGCCCGTGTTCGAAAGAAATCTCACAATACGGCGCGCACAACCAGCGCTCGCACGTTACTGTAATGCTCACTTCGCGCGAAGAAGTGGGTATTGAAGAAGTGATTGATTGCGTGGAAGCGCAGGCAAGCTGCCAGCTATACGGCCTGCTCAAGCGCCCGGATGAAAAGTTTGTTACCGAACAGGCTTACGAAAACCCGAAATTCGTGGAAGACATGGTGCGCGACGTGGCCATGGCGCTGCGCAGCGACCGCCGCGTGGAATCGTTTCAGGTGGAAAGCGAAAATTTTGAATCCATCCACAACCATTCGGCCTATGCCGTTATTGCTTATCCTTAGAGACCAAACGAGCCGGTATAATTTTGCAGTGTGCCGTTTGACGGTGCAGAGCCGGCCGCCATGTTTAAAGAAGTGCAAACCATCTTAAATGAATGTATAAGCTTAATATGGATGCAAAATACAGGATGGCACCGTTATGTTAAATATAAGGCTACCTGAAAAATGTTTTCAGGTAGCCTTATATTTATTGCCATTGCAACTGAACAGTTTGAAACCCGAATCCGCCTATTCTCCCACCTAAAGGAAACACAACATGAGCCATTCCGTGATTACCGTTATCGGCAAAGACCGCGTCGGCATTGTTTACGATGTATCCAAGCTATTGGCTGAAAACCAGATGAACATCCTCAACATCAGCCAACAATTGATGGACGATTTTTTTACCATGATTATCCTCGTGGATACGGCAAAATGCCCGAAGAGCCGCGAAGAAATGCTGGCCTTGTTTGCCGCCGAAAGCAAAAAGCTGGCGCTCGAAATCCGCATGCAGAACGAAGATTTGTTTAACGCGATGCACCGCATTTAAAAGGGGGCGGCGATGACTTATTCTATTCAGTCCAGCGAGATTCTGGAAACCATCAAAATGGTGTCCGACCAGAATTTCGACGTGCGCACCATCACCATCGGCATTGATCTGCACGATTGCATCAGCCCCGATATGGATACGCTCAACCAAAATATCTACAACAAAATCACCCGCGTGGGCAAAGATTTGGTGCAAACAGCCAAAGATTTATCCGCCAAATACGGCGTACCGATTGTGAACCAGCGCATTTCGGTGACGCCCATCGCGCAAATTGCCGCCGCTACCGGCGCAGATTCATATGTGAGCATCGCGCAAACGCTCGATAAAGCCGCCAAAGACATCGGCGTGTCGTTTATCGGCGGCTTTTCCACACTGGCGCCCAAAGGGCTGACGCCCTCTGGCGAAGTGCTCATCCGTTCGATTCCCGAAGCGATGAAAACCACCGACATCGTGTGCAGCTCGGTGAATATCGGCAGCACGCGCGCGGGCATTAATATGGATGCGGTGAAGCTGATGGGCGAAACCATCAAGCGCACGGCGGAAATCACGCCTGAAGGCTTTGGCTGTGCCAAAATCGTAGTGTTTTGCAACGCGGTAGACGACAACCCGTTTATGGCGGGCGCGTTTCACGGCGCGGGCGAGGGCGATGTGATGATTAACGTTGGCGTGTCCGGCCCCGGCGTGGTGCAGGCAGCGCTGGCCGATTGTGCAGGCAAAGATCTCACTGAAATTGCCGAAATTGTGAAGAAAACCGCCTTTAAAATCACTCGTGTGGGCGAACTCATCGGCCACGAAGCGGCTAAGAGGTTGGGTTATCCCTTTGGTATTCTCGATTTGTCGCTCGCGCCCACACCGGCAATTGGCGATTCGGTAGCGCGCATTCTCGAAAGCATGGGCTTGAGCGTGTGCGGTACCCACGGCACCACCGCCGCGCTGGCCTTACTGAACGATGCGGTGAAAAAAGGCGGCATGATGGCCTCGAGTGCCGTGGGTGGACTCAGCGGCGCGTTTATCCCCGTGTCTGAAGACGAAGGCATGATTGCCGCTGCCGAAGCGGGCGTGCTCACGCTCGACAAGCTCGAAGCCATGACCGCCGTGTGCTCGGTAGGCCTCGATATGGTGGCCGTGCCCGGCAGCACTTCGGCCAGCACCATTTCCGGCATCATCGCCGATGAAGCCGCCATCGGCATGATCAACAGCAAAACCACTGCCGTGCGCATCATTCCTGTGCCCGGCAAAGACGTGGGCGAGAGCGTGGAGTTTGGCGGCTTGTTGGGCTATGCGCCCATCATGCCGGTAAAAGCAGGCTCGTGCGAAGTGTTTGTGAACCGCGGCGGACGCATTCCCGCGCCGGTGCAATCGCTGAAAAATTGATGATGCCGGCAAGGCTGCCTGAATGGTGAATGTGGTTTTCAGGTAGCCTGATGTTTTTGCAAAAACGCCCAGCTTCGGAGGTTTTTGTGTGGTAGCGTTTTTACGCCCCAAGCTGTATCTGGATATTTTGCAACAGTATCGGTGTCATCCGCCGCAAACGCATAAGGATAAACCATGAACGCACGCGACAGCCTGATTGCTTTGACCGTTATCTCGGTTTGGGGCATAAATTTCTATTTTATGAAATTGGGGTTGGCCGATTTTTCACCCATGCTGCTGGGTATGTTGCGCTTTTTATTTGTGTGCATTCCGCTGGTTTTCTTCATTGAGCGCCCGCCGGTGCGCTGGCTGCTGCTGGTGGCATACGGGCTGACCATCAGCTTGGGGCAGTTTGGTTTTATGTTTACCGCACTCTCCGTGGGTATGCCCACCGGTTTGGCGGCCTTGCTGTTGCAGGCGCAGGTGTTTTTTACCGTGTTGATAGCGGCTTTGCTGCTCAAAGAGCAGGTGCAGCTCAACCATATTGCTGCCATTGGTGTGGCCGCTTTGGGTTTGTTGTTGATCGGTATCGGTCAATACAGCGGCCATCTGCCGTGGCAGGGCTTGGTGTTGGTGTTGTGTGCGGCCTTGTCGTGGGCGTGCGGTAATATTGTGGTGCGCAAAATCGGCAGGGTGAATCCGTTGTCGCTGGTGGTGTGGGGCAATGTTTTTGCCATTGTGCCGTTTGCGGCGATGGCCTTGTGGCAGGATGGCGCTGCTGAAGTGTGGCGGCAACTGAGCCAGGCGGGCTGGCAGGGCTGGAGCGGGGTGTTGTTTTTGGCTTATGTGGCCAGCTTGGTTGGCTATGTCGGCTGGGGGGCGTTGTTGTCGCGGCACATGGCCAACAAGGTAACGCCGCTGGCTTTGTTGGTGCCGGTTATTGCCATGATTGTGGCTTATTTTCTGTTGGATGAGCAGCTCAATAGCTGGCAGATGGCCGGCGTGGCGCTGGTGATGGGCGGGCTGCTGGTGCATGTGTTCGGCGCGCGTTGGTTGCGGGCTTAGGCGTTTGTGGCGGTGCAACATTGGAGGCTACCTGAAATTTTTCAGGTAGCCTTTTTGTGTTATGCTTTTGTTTTATATTGAATTTAATGAGGTTGTTATGAAAATCGTTATTGCACCGGATTCGTATAAAGAAAGCCTTAGCGCCGCAGAGGCCGCTGCCGCGATACAGCGTGGGTTTGCGCGGGTGTTTCCCGATGCCGAATATGTGTGCGTGCCAATGGCCGATGGCGGCGAAGGAACGGCGGCCACGCTGGTGGCGGCGCTGGCGGGCGAGTGGGCGCAGGTGGAAGTAGCAGCGCCGTTGGATGGCAGTGTGACAGCGCATTACGGCTTGCTGCCGAACGGCACGGCAGTGATGGAAATGGCCGAAGCAGCAGGCTTGCATTTGTTGGCACCGGATCAGCGCGATGTGATGCGGGCGAGCACTTATGGTGTCGGCCAAATGATTTTTGATGCGCTGGCGCGTGGTGTGCGGCACATTATTCTCGGTATCGGCGGCAGCGCAACGAATGACGGCGGCGCAGGCATGGCTCAGGCATTGGGGTTTGGTTTGCAGGATGATAACAACCAACCGTTGGCACGCGGCGGTGCCGCTTTGGCGCAACTGGCTAAGGTGAAATGGACGCACGTGTTGCCGGCGCTGGCTGAATGCCGCTTTGAAGTGGCGTGCGACGTGAGCAACCCTTTATGCGGCGAACAGGGTGCCAGCGCCGTGTTTGCGCCGCAGAAAGGCGCAAACAGTGCGCAGGTGGCGCAATTGGACAAGGCGCTCAATCATTATGCGGATGTGTTGGTGGCGCACGGTTGCGAAGATTACCGCAATTTACCCGGCAGCGGCGCGGCGGGCGGATTGGGCTTCGGCTTGCGAACCTTGTTCAATGCCGAGCTGAAAACCGGTATTGATATGGTGATGGCCGCCACCGGCTTTGCCGATAAAATCCGTGGTGCAGATTTGGTGCTTACCGGCGAAGGAAGAATGGACGGCCAAACGGCGTTCGGCAAAGTGCCGGCAGGCGTATTGCGGGCGGCACAGGCGCAACAGGTGCCGGTAATCGGCCTAGCTGGTTGCTTGGGTGACGGCGCGGAAACCTTAAACGATTTGGGTTTTACGGCCATTTTCTCCACCCTGGCCGCGCCCGCTCCCCAAGCCGAAATTCTGGCCAATGGCGCGCAAGCGCTCGAACGCACGGCGGCACAGGTGGCGGCGGTGTGGGCGTTGGGTAGGGCGCAAGGCGCTATTTAAGCGGCGTGAATCTGGCACGAATAAAACAAGCGTCGCCAAAAATGCTATACTCTTTCATTGTCTTTTCAGGTAGCCTCAGCAGATTATCCCATGAGCAGAATCCAAACTACTTTTCAGGCCTTAAACGGCGCCAAGGCACTTATTCCCTACATTACCGTTGGTGATCCCAATCTGGATACAACGCTGGCATTAATGCACAGCATGGTGGCCAATGGAGCCGACATCATCGAACTGGGTGTGCCGTTTTCCGACCCGATGGCCGACGGCCCCACCATCCAGCGCGCTGCCGAGCGTGCTCTGCAACAAAACGTTTCACTGCAAAACGTATTAAACGTCGTACGCGAATTTCGCACACAAAACAGCCACACGCCGGTGGTGTTGATGGGCTACCTGAATCCCGTACACAAAATGGGTTACGAAACGTTTGCCCGCGCGGCAGCAGCAGCCGGTGTAGACGGTGTGCTCACCGTTGATTCACCGGTAGAAACCATCGCGCCGCTGCACGAAGCGCTCAAACAGCAAGGCTTAGACTGCATTTTCCTGATTGCCCCCACCACAACCGAGGCGCGCATCCGCACCATCGCCGCACTGGCCAGCGGCTTCGTGTATTATGTATCGCTCAAAGGCGTTACCGGCTCGGCACAGTTGGATACCGAAGCGGTTTCGCGTAAAATAGCACTCTTGCGTCAACACATTGCCTTGCCTATCGGTGTTGGTTTCGGCATCAACAATGCCGAAAGCGCCCGCAAAATCGGCGCCGTAGCCGATGCGGTGATTGTGGGCAGCCGCATTGTGCAAGAAATTGAATCTAATGCCGGCAACGAAGCCGCCGCAGTTGGCGCATTGGTACAATCGTTGAAAGACGCCATCCGTTAACATACGTGGGCTACCTGAATGCTCACGTTGCGTTTTCAGGTAGCCTTTGAAACCTTAAGGCCATGCCTGGCAAACCCGCCCGATTCGTTCGAGCTGATGCCTTGCCCGGCCACACGTTGCAACCATTTCCGGCACCGCCCTGCGGCACGGACACACAAGGAGAAAGCCATGAGCTGGCTCGATAAAATCTTACCACCGAAAATCAAGCGCGAAGATAAAAATGCTTCCGGCATTCCTGAAGGCCTGTGGAGCAAATGCCCGTCTTGCTCGGCCACGCTTTATGCCACCGATTTGCAGCAAAACAGCCAGGTTTGTCCCAAGTGCGGCTATCACAATGCCCTCACCGCTCGCGAACGCCTTAACCTGTTGTTGGACGAAAACGGCCGCGAGGAAATCGGCGCCAATGTGAAACCGGTTGACATGCTGAAGTTTAAAGACAGCCGCCGTTATCCCGAGCGTCTCACCGCAGCCCGCAAAGCCACTGGTGAAGACGATGCACTGGTGGTGATGCGCGGCACCATGAACGGCCTGCCCGTGGTGATTGCCGCGTTTGAATTCCGCTTTATCGGCGGTTCGATGGGTTCGGTAGTGGGTGAACGCTTCGTGCAAGGTGTGCGCCGTGCCGCCGCCGACAACTGCTCGTTTATCTGTGTGGCCGCGTCTGGCGGTGCCCGTATGCAGGAAGGCCTGAGTTCGTTGATGCAGATGACCAAAACCAGCGCCTCTCTGCATTTGTTGAGCGAAAAACAACTGCCGTTTATTTCGGTGCTCACTGATCCGACCATGGGCGGCGTATCGGCCAGCTTCGCTTTTCTCGGCGATGTGGTGCTGGCCGAGCCAAACGCACTCATCGGCTTCGCCGGCCCGCGCGTGATTGAACAAACCGTGCGTGAAACTCTGCCCGAAGGCTTCCAGCGCGCAGAATTTCTGCTGGAAAAAGGCGCAATCGACCAAATCGTCGACCGCCGCGAAATGAAACAGCATATCAGCAATCTGATTACCCTGTTGCGTCGTCAGGAGGCTGTTAGCGCAGCCTGAGCTTGATTGAGTCACAACAAAAACCGCTCTTTGGATAGGGCGGTTTTTTGTTTTTTGATGGCAGAGGCTTTTTAAATATATTTTCAGGTAGCCTCTGCCGGCTGGTACAGTGAATGTCCGCATGCGTCAAAACCTTATGTTAAAATCAGCGTTTATCTTTGCAAACACACCAAAACACCATGCTTAACCCGCCCCGCCAACTCACCGAACTCGTGCGCTTGCTGCAAGAGCGCGGTTATATTTTTGCCGCTGATCCGCAGCCGATTACCGAAGCGTTGCGTCAGGCCGGGGGCAATACCGAAACCCGGTTCAACCGCCGTGCGGAAATGATAGACAGCGATCACAAGCTGCAAGACAGCTTGGCGCGTGTGCGCCATACGTTTGCTTGGCTGTTGCTGGCGGCTACCGTATTTTGGCTAGTGGGTGGTTTTTTGGGTACGCTCACGCTGATGCAGCAATCGGGGCTGAATTTCTTTTTTGTCCTTGCCGGTGTGCTCGGTATCCATACGTTGATGTTGTTGGCCTGGCTGGTGTTTATGTGTTTGCCGCGCAGCAGGCCTACCGGATTTTTCAGTAATCCGGCCATGTGGATCCGCGGCAAAGATCCGGTGAATCAGGCGGTGTTACGCCTGTATAGTGATGATTGGCAGCAGCCGGCGGCCAAATGGCAAATCAGCCAGATCAGCCACCGTTTATGGCTGGCTACGCTGACGGGTATGCTGGCGGCAGCATTGCTGCTGTTGAGCGTGCGCCAATATACGTTTAATTGGGAAAGCACGCTGTTGAGCGACGGCACGTTTGTGCAGGCGGTGCATGTTTTGTCGTGGCTACCTGAAAAACTCGGTTTCCCCGTGCCGGATGCCGACACAGTGTTGGGTAGCCGCCTGAATAACGATACCGCCGGCGCCCGCCAGTGGGGCGGCTTGTTGGTAGGCAGCATGATTTGCTACGGCATTGTGCCGCGCTTTCTGGCCTGGCTTTCGTGCAAGCTGTTGGCACGACGGCACAAAAACGCCCTGCCGCTGGACAAGCCTTATTATCAGCACATTATCCAGCAATGGCAGCAGCGCGTGGTGGATGCCGATACGCAAGGTGAAGCCGTGGCCATTGCGCCGCCAATCAGCCTAGATAGCCGAGCACAAAAATGGGCAGTAATGCTTGAGGGAGTATGGTCGGACACAGCATGGTTCCGCCATGTGCTCGGTCAGGAATGGCAGGATAAAGGCACGGCCGACAGCCGCGATGCCGTGGCGGCGCTGAAAAGCGAATTGCAGCATCAGCCGGTGCAATTGCTCATCGGCGTGCGCGCCCGCGCCATTCCCGATCGCGGCATGTTGCGCCAAATCACCGGTTTGGCCGAAGCCGCACAGGGCGGAGCGGTGGTGCAATTATTGGCCGATGCCGATTTTTCAGGCAGCCATGCCGATTATCTGGAGCAGTGGCACGAAGCCTTGAATGAGCGCAAACTGGCTTGGCTGAACCCGCCGCGTATCAGCCAGAGCGAGCGCCTGCAGAAAAGTGCATCATCATCTTAAATTCAGTTATTTAATAAAAACTATTTCATAAAAACGTTTAGGCAGCCTGTTGGGTGCAAAGGCTACCTGAAAATAAATAATGATTAAAAACAATCAAGCAAATATCATGAACACACCCTTAGCGCTGGCCGTAGTCGGCCATACCAATACTGGCAAAACCTCGCTGATGCGCACACTGTTGCGTGACGGCGCCTTTGGTGAAGTGAAAAATGCGCCGGCTACCACCCGCCATGTGGAACAGGCGGCGATTAACGACGGCGGCGATACGCTGATATATCTCTACGACACGCCCGGGCTGGAGGATGCCGGCGGTGTGCTCGACTGGCTGGAAGAAAACACATCATCGCGTTCAGACGGCATCGAGCGTTTGCAGCAGTTTCTTGCCAGCCCTGCCGCCGAAGGTGATTTCAACCAAGAAGCCAAAGTATTGCGCCAACTGTTGCAAAGCGATATGGCGCTGTATGTGGTGGACGCGCGCGAGCCGGTGTTGAATAAATACAAAGATGAGCTCACTGTTTTATCGTGGTGCGCCAAGCCGGTGATGCCGGTGTTTAACTTTATCGGCGGGCAGAATTTGCAGGTATGGACAGACATGTTGGCGCGGCGCACCCTGCATGTGTATAGCGGCTTCGATACCGTGGCCTTTGACTTTGAAGGTGAAATCCGCTTGTGGGACAACCTCGCTACCATGTTGCCCGAGCGCGGTATCCTCGACCGCCTCATGGCGATGCGCCGTCGCGAATGGCAGCAGCTCGATGCCGAAGCAAAAAGCGAAATCGCCCATTTTCTGCTCGACGTTGCTGCCTACAAGCAGGAAATCGATGAAGACGACAATCCTGAGCCGGTGCTGCAAACCATGCAGGCTTCCGTGCGCCAGCTCGAACGCCAACTCCAGCAGCAATTATTTCAAACCTACCGCTTTTACCATAATGAAATCGACACAGGGGAATGGGTGCTGAAAGCCTTCCGTCAAGATCCGTTCGACAGCGATTTGCTGAAAGAGTATGGCATTCGCACCACCACCGGCGCCGCCACCGGCGCATTAATCGGCTTGGGTGTAGATATGGCCACATTGGGCGGCTCACTCGGCTTGGGCACAGCCATCGGCGGCGTGTTGGGCGGCGTGTTGCCGAATATGCAAACCATCAGTGATAAATTAAGTGGCAAGCAAACGCTGCACATTGACCCCGAAACCATCACCTTATTGGCCGCCCGCGCGCTTGATTTGCTGGGTGCGTTGCAAAAGCGCGGCCATGCCGCGCAAAGCCAGATTCAAATGCAAAGCGGCAAGACACCGTGGCCGGCGGCGCGCTTGCCGAGCGAGTTGAATAAAGCACGCAATCAGCCGAAATGGTCGTCGCTCAATACACATCAGCCCGAAATCAGCCGCCGTGAGCGCTCGGAAGCAGCAGGGCGTATGTTGCAGTGGCTGGTGGCCTGAATATTTCAATAAACGAAAACATAAAAGGCCGAGGCCTTTGCAAAACCTCTATCTGCGGCGCATTTCTGCCTTGTGCGCTGTTCGTTCCCTTGCCTAACTATATAATATGCCTGCGCTTACTGCGCTGCTGCGCTTTGAACCGCATCTACATCTAGGGGTTTTGCAAAGGTCTCTGGCTACCTGAATCTATTTTTCAGGTAGCCTTCTATGCTTTTACCGCCTGAATAAAGCGGGTGTAAAAAATCCAACCAGCGTGAACATGTGAGCTTGCCATTGGCGAACAAGCCGCTGCTGACATGAATCACAAAAGGAGGCTTTTGCAAAATGCCCTGATGGAAATGCAGTTTGAGACGTGGCAGTAGAGCAGGCACAGGCTCGTCATGAAGGTTAAAATTTAATGCGCAAACAGTACAACGCAGAAATGTGTTGCAGATAGGGTAAAATGGATTTTAATAAATTTTTGATAAATAATGATATTTTATTTGTCGCCGTTCAATTTCCCTAAAGCGGGAAGGCTTGGCCTGTTTGAACATGGCTGTTTGGGGAACCGTTTTGGCGCTTTAAAATAGCACGGCATTCCGAATCCGGGCTTTTTGAAGATTAATTACACGAATTATGTTGTTTATTAAACAATATAATGGCTTTATTGTAATTATGCTACTTATTTACTTGACCGTTTTGCAGAATGGGCGCAAAATTCGAACTGTCTGGTTGCTGCGGCATCCGGGCAAGTTTCTCCTCTATTTCTCCTTTGTAGACTTGGCACACATTGAAAAATGTGTGCATTTTTTTTATTTTTTTCAATGCCTTAAATTTTTGTTATAAAAGATGTGCGCAGGAAACTGTGTATTGGCCCGATTGGGCAGGCAAAAACGGGAATGTGTTAATAGCTTGTTTTGTAGCCGTATTATTCCTGTGGCGGAGTCGAACAGGGCGCAAGGAAAATAATTGGTATATTCTTAATCGAACAGTTAAATATTCGATTAAGAATATTAAAAAAGTTTTTTGTGAAAAAAGGAACAGCAAAAAAAGAAAAATCAAAATAAATGTTGACTTGCTTTTTTCGTTTTGATACTATCGGTTTCGTTGGGTAGCTGTTAACGGCTATTCATCATTTCTCCTCTATTTCTCCTTTGTAGACTTGGCACACATCGAAAAATGTGTGCATTTTTTTTGCCTGGCTGAAGTTAAATTACTCATATCTGCTGATGCGGTTGCGGAGCAGAAAATGTACCGGAAGTGTGTTGTTGGTATGGTTGGGTTTCCATTTGTTTATCATCGGCTTGTTTGCGCTGGGGGCAGGTATGGGTGTGCGGCGGCCAGTGTGGCAATATGTAACATTAGCTTGAGCGGGATATTTTCTAATAAAGACAAGGCTACCTGAAAGCCCTTGTTGCAGATTGCTGCAGCAGAGGCTTTCAGGTAGCCTGTTTTGACCGTTCAAGTAATCTGTTCGGGCGGCTTGCTGGCAGGGAGGCCGAGGGTGGTTGCCGGTTTATTGTGCCGGTGCCGAAGCAGTGTCTTGCTTTTGCTTATTGGCCTCTTCCTGTGTTTGTTGTGCTTTTTCACGTTTTTCCTGTTCGCGTTGCAAGCGTTTGCTTTCGCGGACACGGCGGCTTTGTTCCAATTTGTTGCTCATCTGTTCGAATGGTGACACTTTGTTGATCGGTTGGCTGACTTTTACCCAAGATGAAGCGTTTGTAGTGTGCAGCGGTTGCGGCAAGAGCAACGAATCATCGGCCAATGCGTTGCCGGCCCATATTGATGTCAGAATACCTGCTAAAGCAGTCATCCATAGCTTGTTGTGCATTGTATCCTCCTTGTTTGTTGTTAACACTGTATTTCATTAATAGTTTGCACCGGTTAAACAGATTTGTACAGTCTGGGCAATAAAACAGGCTGCCTATATGTTTCAGGCAGCCTGTTTGTAAATATGTAAACGTATTTAATGCTGCGCGTGTTTAACCGTTTTTTGAGGGTATGGTGCCGGCTTGCCATTTTGGTTTTTTTTTAGCGGTGTGTTTTGGAGCACCATTGCGGTCATTTTGTTTCTTGGCGGCTTGTTTTTTCGGCGTTGGCTGGGCTTTTTTCTGGGCTTGGGCGTTATTGTGCGGTGTCTGCTTGTTTATTTGTTCTGTACGCTGTTTGTTGTCTTGCGGGCCGCTGGCGCTTTGTGCTAAAGGGGCAGCCAATAAACTGCCTGAAACCAGTAAGGCGGTGGTCAATGCGGTTAATTTTTTTATGATTTGTGCTTTCTATTAAATAAAATACAGGAGATAAGGGAGCTTACACTTTGCGGTTAAAATGATTGTCGCTGTGTTGGCATGATTATTTGCCTTATGCATGTTAAATGGTGCGGCACCTGCGTAAAAGATAGAGGGTGAAAAATGCTGTGATTGCAGGTTTTCTGTAATAACTGTGTGCCTTATCGCAAAAAAACCTGCCAACGGCAGGTTTTTTTTGCTGATACAGATTGCTTGCAAGCGATGGCTTATTTGCCCATCAATTGTGAAGCAGACTGGGTTTGCTCACCGGAAGCAGCTTGGTCAATTACCACTTCTTCGGTGATAACAGGTGCGCTGGCTTCAGAAGCAACGGTAGTGGTGGTGGTTTCTTCAACAATGGTAGCAACCGGAGCAGCGATCAGGCTACCTGAAACCAACAGGGCAGATACGGCGGAAGTCAGGGCTAAATATTTTTTCATGTTACACATTCCTTTTACTTTATGGATTAAAAACTGCATACAGCAAGAATCGTTTACCGCATACAGTTTTTAAGAGGCCATTATCCTGTTAAAGTTTGCATCAAATGACAGTGTATTTGTAAAGAATATGACAAATTTATGAATATTGTAATAAAAATGCCACACTTTCGGGTGTGGCTATTGTGTTTACCTATATTCAGCCCAGTCTCACCATTTCAATTTGTTCCAGACTGCGGCCGAGAAAACGTTCGCCTATGGTTTGGAAGCGCAAGGGAATATCGCTCACATAGAAACGGTAATCGGCGGTGCCGGTGTTTGGGTTGAGCAAATCCGCCGCCGCTAGCGCCTGCGCCGTGGCTTCTGCGGTGGTGATGGCGGAATCTACCAGTGCGATGCCCGGCGCTTCGGCATGAATCAGCGGCTTGAGCAGGGGGAAATGGGTGCAGCCGAGCACTAGGGTATCAATGTCTTCTACCAGCAGCGGCTTGAGATATTCGCGCACGGTGAGGCGGGTAACATCGTGATCCAACCAGCCTTCTTCGGCAAGCGGCACCAATAATGCTGCCGCTTGCGACTGCACGCGTGTGTGCGGGTTGCGGCTGTGGATGGCGCGAGCATAGGCATTGCTGTTGACTGTGGTGCTGGTGGCAATCACACCGATGTGGTTGGTTTTCGTGGTGCGCAATGCAGCTTCGGCGCCGGCGCTGATTACATCCAGCACCGGCATGTTGCCGGCCATGGCACGTACTTTTTGCCCGGCCACGGCGGCGATGGTGTTGCAGGCAATCACCAACGCCTTGACATCGTTTTCCAGTAGAAACTGGACGATTTGCGCGGTAAACGTTTCGATGGTGGCACGTGATTTCACGCCGTAGGGCACGCGGGCAGTGTCGCCGAAATAGATGATGTTTTCCATCGGCAGCCGTTCCATCAGTGCGCGCACGTTGGTGAGGCCGCCTACGCCAGAATCGAACACGCCGATGGGGCGCTGTTTGAGAGAATGGTTTGTCATGGTGAGTTTCCTGAAACGGCGAGTGCTGTTCGTGCGGAGGTGATAATCAATACCCCATCCGTTTGATGTTTGCTTACAATTATATAATTAAGCCAAGTGGCTTTGTTGGTTGAAAGGCTACCTGAAAATATATTGGATTGCCCGCATTGTACAATTTCTTCTGTTTTGCCGTCAGCATTTACAATGCGTCTGTGGCTTTGACATAGAAATAGGGCTACCTGAAACTTTAATCAATTTTATCTTTCTACACAGTTTGCAAAGCGTTTGAATTATTGGATAATCCTTTATTTCATTACCCGCACGGCACTTAATGGATTCTATACCGGATTCTCTGCTCCAATACCGCCGCTTTTTAGCCGATGAAGCCGCCACGCTGCAATTGGGCACGGAATGGGCGGCCGCTGTTGGCGCTCCGCTGGTGGTGTATTTGCAAGGCGATTTAGGCGCGGGCAAAACCACATTTGCCCGCGGCCTGTTGCGTGGCTTCGGCCATACCGGCGCGGTGAAAAGCCCTACTTATGCCATTGTAGAATCTTATCTTCTGGCCGGGTTGACGCTGCACCATTTCGACCTTTACCGCTTCTCCTCACCCGAAGAATGGGAAGATGCGGGGCTGGACGATTTGATTTCCGGCAACAGTATCTGCCTGATTGAATGGCCGCAGCAAGGCGGCGTTTATGTGCCGCCCGCTGATGTTACCCTTACTTTGAACCCTCAAAACGGCGGTCGTCTGGCTCTCTTCACCGCCCACACGGAATTAGGCAAGCGAAGTTTACAAGTATGACAAAATTAACAAGAAGACAACTGGTCGGCGCTTCCGCCGGCAGCATTCTGCTCGGTAGTGCACCCACCGCGTGGGCCAAGGCCGCCGCTCAATTCACCGCCGTGCGCATCTGGCCTGCTTCCGCCTATACCCGTATTACGCTGGAAGCTTCCGAGGCCGTTAAATACAAGCATTTCTCGCTCGACAACCCTAGCCGGCTGGTCATCGACTTGGAGGGTGTGAGCCTAAACAGCGTCTTGCAAACACTGGGTCAGAAAGTGCGAGCAGACGATCCCTATATTACCAACCTGCGTGTCGGTCAGTTCAGCCCCAGCGTGGTGCGTGTGGTGATCGACCTCAAAGCAGCGGTGAATCCGCAAGTGTTCACCCTCAAGCCCGTTGCCAATTTCCGCCACCGCCTGGTGGTAGACCTTTATCCCACTTCTGCCGCCGCCACTGCCGCCGAGGCCAATGATCCACTGATGGCGCTGTTGGAGGATTATTCTAAAGGTAAAATCAACAGCAACGGCACCGGTACCGGTGATACACCGCCGGTGCAGCCGCGCCAGCCCGCCATCATCGATACGCCGGCGCCTTCCACGCCGCGGCGCAACAGCAACCGCCAGCCCATTATCGTACTTGATCCCGGCCATGGCGGCGAGGATCCCGGCGCCATCGGCCCCAGTGGTTTGCGTGAAAAAGATGTGGTGTTGTCTATTGCTCGAGAAACAAAAAAATCATTAGAGTCAATGGGCTATAAGGTATATCTCACGCGAAACGAAGATATTTTCATCCCTTTGGGCGTGCGTGTGGCCACAGCACGTCGCCTGAAAGCAGATTTGTTTATTTCTATTCACGCCGATGCTTTCACCAACCCTGCTGCGCGTGGCACCGGTGTGTATGCGTTGAGCCGCAGCGGCGCCACCAGCGCAGCTGCCCGCTTTCTGGCACAAACGCAAAACAATGCCGACTTAGTGGGCGGTGTGCAAAAAGTGGGCAATAAACACGTCGACAACGCCATACTCGACATGACGCAAACCGCCACCATCAACGACAGTCTCGTGCTCGGCCGTCGTATTCTAGATCAACTCGGCCGCCACAACCGCTTGCACAAAGGCCATGTCGACCAGGCCAATTTCGCCGTATTGCGCGCGCCTGACATCCCTTCGGTATTGGTGGAAACCGCTTTTATTTCCAACCCCACCGAAGAGCGCTTGCTGGCCGGGATGGACTTCCGCCGCAAAGCCGCCGATGCCATTGCCAACGGTGTGAAAGGGTATATGGCCAAAGCCGTTTTGGCCCGACGCTAAAGGGCTGGGCTACCTGAAAACAGGCGCTTGCATTGAACTAAAGGCTACCTGAAGTATTTCAGGTAGCCTTTAGTGTTGGCAATATTCATAAGTGCCATTCTTTAAATATGCAGAGGTGGGGCGAACAAGCCAGTTTGTTATCCATCGTTGCCGCCGCGCCAGCAAACCTGATAATGGATTTAATGAAAAGGCTACCTGAAAAACGTTTCAGGTAGCCTTTGTCTTGCTGGCAAAATCCCAACAGGTTTAATGCAACACTTCCACGCCGGTAGCGGCCTGTAAGGCGGCAAAATCAACACTGTCAGCCAGTTCCACCAACTTCAGACCGGCTTCGGTTACGTCTATTACGGCCAAGTCGGTAATGATACGGTGCACCACTTTTTTACCGGTGAGCGGTAGGGTGCACTCGGGCACGATTTTCGGGCTGCCGTCTTTGGCACAATGCTCCATCAGTACAATCACGCGTTGCACGCCGGCCACCAAATCCATTGCGCCGCCCATGCCTTTAACCATTTTGCCCGGAATCATCCAGTTGGCCAAATCGCCTTGTTGCGATACTTCCATGGCGCCGAGAATGGCCAGATTCACATGACCGCCGCGAATCATGCCAAACGATTGTGCGCTGGAGAAAAAGCTGGCGCCGGGAATGGCGGTAACAGTTTGTTTGCCGGCATTAATCAAATCGGCATCAATTGTGGTTTCAGTGGGAAAAGCGCCGATACCGAGCAGGCCGTTTTCGGATTGCAGCCACACATCCATGCCATTGGGAATATAGTTGGCCACCAGTGTGGGCAGACCGATACCAAGATTAACGTAAAAGCCGTCTTGCAGCTCTTTGGCGGCGCGTTGCGCCATTTGTTCGCGTGTCCAAGCCATGATTAATCCTCCTTGCGCACGGTGCGTTGTTCGATGCGTTTTTCCGGGTTGGCGTTGACCACAATACGTTGCACGTAAATGCCCGGCAAATGAATGCTGTCGGGATCGAACGTACCGGTTTCTACCAGCTCTTCCACTTCTACAATGGTAATTCTGCCGGCAGTGGCCACATCGGGATTAAAATTGCGTGCGGTTTTGCGGAAGATAAGGTTGCCGCTTTTGTCGGCTTTCCAGGCTTTCACCAGCGCCACATCGGCGGGCAGCGAGCGCTCCAGCACGTATTCGTAGCCATCGAACTCACGGATTTCCTTGCCTTCAGACACTTTGGTACCCACGCCGGTGCGCGTGAAAAAGGCAGGAATACCGGCACCGGCAGCGCGCAGTTTTTCCGCCAGCGTGCCTTGCGGCGTGAGCTCTACTTCCAATTCGCCCGATAAAAACTGGCGTTCGAATTCTTTGTTTTCGCCCACATAAGAAGCAATCATTTTTTTAATTTGACGGGTTTGCAGCAAGATACCCAAACCAAAATTATCCACACCGGCATTGTTGCTGATGCAGGTAAGCTCGCTGACGCCGCTGTCGCGCAGGGCGGTAATCAGCACTTCGGGAATTCCACACAAACCGAAGCCGCCGATGGCCAGCGTTTGCCCGTCGGCCACCACGCCGGCTAAGGCGCTGGCCGCATCAGGAAATACTTTGTTCATTTGATTCACTCCTTCGTGAAAGTGATTTAAGTCATCCAATAAAATACTGCGGAGATAAGTATACCTGAATAAAATAAAGCCATCAGGCAATAACCCATAATAGCGCGCGCATTCAGGCCGACAATACCTAATAATGGCAGCGCCCAAAAGGGTTGGATCATGTTTGTCCAGGCATCACCCCAGGCAATCGCCATGGCAGAAACCACCGGCGGCACGCCCAGTTCCACACCGGCGGGCAGCATAATCGGCCCCTGCACCGCCCACTGGCCGCCGCCGGAGGGAACAAACACGTTGACCAGACCGGCGCTGAAAAAGGCCAGAAGGGGGAAGGTTTCAGCCGAAGACCAGCGGATAAATGCTTCGGTAATCAGTGCGCTTAACGATACACCGCCCTCCGCCGCGCCGGTCATCAAGCCCATGATGCCGCCGTAAAACGGAAACAGCAAGACAATGCCGCTGATGCCGCGCGCGCTTTCTTCTACGGCGCGGCTATAACGTTCCGGTGTGCCGTGTGCCAGCAGGCCGGCAAACAGAAACAGGGCGATAACAATATTTAGCCCCAGCACAAAACCTTTGCTGCTGAAATAGGCATACAGATACGCCGCACCCAGTGCCAATAGCAGCACAGCCAGAAACCGGCTGTCGTCCATTTTGTGTGCCCAAGTGTCTTTCGGCGGCGGCGGCGGGGTTTCTTCCACCATTAATTTAGGGTCGGCCTCTATCGGCTTTTTCGGCATCATCGCCATATTCAGCAGCGGCAGGCCGATAAGCAAGCCAAACACAATGGCAAGGTTATATGGCGCAAATATAGTTTGCGACACCGGCACTGCCTCGGTCAGCGTTTGACCGGACATTTTCAGCAAATCCGCACCGCCGGTGGCTAACGAAAGCGGAATCGATCCGGCCAAACCGCCGTGCCAAATCAAAAAGCCCGAATAAGCCGAGGCCACCAGCAGGGGATAATCTGCCCCTTTGATATTGCGCGCCAAAGCCTTGGCCATTACTGCGCCCACAATCAGGCCGAAGCCCCAGTTGAGCCAACAGCCCACCAGCGCCACCAGCGTAACCACGCCCACCGCCAGCTTTGGGTTTTTGACGCTGGCTGCCAGTTTGTCGAGCAGGCGGCTCAACACCGGCGCTTTGGCCAACACATGGCCGCTCACCAGAATCAGTGCCATCTGCATTGAAAAGCCGAGCAGCGACCACAAACCGTTGCCCCAGTTTAACGCCGCCTGCAACACGCTTTGGTTGGTGGCCGCCAGCACCGCTGCAAACGCCACTACCGTGAGCCAAATCGAAAACACAAACGGTGAAGGCAGATATTGCCGCACCAGTTTGACACAAGCTTCTGTGAGTATCCGAAACATCACGTTCTCCTTTATTATTAGCAAATATAATTAGCAAACCGCAACGCCCAAAATGTTTTCAGGTAGCCTTATGCAGCCAGGCTACCTGAAAACCATGTTAAAACGAGCCGAACATCGTGCCCAATGTAATCACGGTGATCACCGCAATCATCGGCACGATAATCGTTACCGCAGCAATATTCAGATAAGACTGCTTGTGGTTCAAGCCGCAAATCGACAGCAAGGTAATCACTGCGCCGCAGTGCGGCAGGGTATCGAAACCACCCGCTGCCATTACCGCCACGCGGTGCAGCAATTCAGGGCTGATATTGTGTTCAATTGCCATTTGCAGATAATCTGCGCCCAAAGTTTGCAGGGCGATGCTCAAACCGCCCGAAGAAGAGCCGGTAATGCCCGCCAGCGTGGTCATGGCAATGGTTTCCGAAATCAGCGGATTGTCTGGCGCCACATTCAATACCCAGTCGCGAATTATCACAAAGCCCGCCAGCGAAGCAATCACCGCCCCGTAGCCCACTTCAGACGCGGTATTGAAAATCGGCAGCATCGAGCCGTATACGCCACGGTTAATCGTGCTTTGCAAATCTTTCCAGCTTTTCCAGCGCATCAGCATCAACACCCCGCATGCCACAATCAGCGCAATGATAATCGCCCACAAGCCAAGCTGACCGGATACTTTCAAATCAGGGTATTTCTCGCTTAAAAAGGTAAAATCCGTTTGCGGAAAAATCAGATAAGTAAACAGCGCGTTCACACCAATCACCAGCACCAGCGGCAGCATGGCCAAGCCAAACGACATATTGTGTGTATCCACCTGCGATAAATCCTGACCATCGTCGGCATGGGTGCCATAACCCTCGCCGGCGGCCTGCGCCTTGTTGGCACGGCTTTGCAACCAAAACCAGCCGCCCAGAAACATCACCAGGCCGCCGATAATGCCCAGACCCGGCGCGGCAAATGCGTTGGTGTTGTAATAAGGAATCGGAATGGCATTTTGAATGGCCGGCGTGCCCGGTAGCGCCGTCATCGTAAAGGTAAACGAACCTAGCGCAATGGCCGCAGGAATCAGGCGCTTCGGAATACCGGCTTCACGGAACAGCACTTTCGAAATCGGGTAAATGGCAAACGCCACCACAAACAGCGATACGCCGCCGTACGTGAGCAGGCCGCAGGCCACCACCACCACCAGAATCGCCCGTTTGGCACCCAAAATGCCCACCGTGCCTTTGGCAATTGCCGCCGCCGCACCTGAATCGGCCATCAACTGGCCAAACAGTGCGCCCAACAGAAACACTGGGAAAAATTTGAGCAGATAATTGCCCAAAGCCTTCATAAACGTTTCTGTATAAATCGGCATCAGATAACCCGCATCGCCCGAAAGAAACACCGCCAGCGCTGCCATTAAAGGCGCCAGCAACAGCACCGTATAACCGCGATACGCAAAAAACATCAACAACAACAAGGAAACAACAATCGCCATCGTGCTTAACATCACCATACTCCTGCTTCTGCCGGCAAGCCGGACAGTTTTAAAATAAATTAATGAATCTTTTTAAACAAATTTATCTTAACATGCGCTTTACAAAAAAATTATCATATCTCTGAATGGTGCAAATCAGCGATTCCGATGGCTCACCCGGCTGTATACAATATTTGTTATGGTAAAGATTAAATAAAAACAAAAGGCTACCTGAAAGCACTGCTGTTTTCAGGTAGCCTTTTGTTTTGTGATTCCCATTGCGATGGGTTAGAATGCCTGTTAACCATGCCCGCTTCGGCGGTTTGATGACGACCATTCCTTGCAAAGAGAAACCATGAGCCAATACGTATACTCCATGCTGCGCGTGAGCAAAGTCGTGCCGCCGCAAAAAACCATCATTAAAGACATCTCCCTATCGTTTTTCCCTGGCGCCAAAATCGGCCTGTTGGGCTTGAACGGCGCGGGCAAATCCACCGTATTGCGCATTATGGCGGGCGTGGACAAAGAATTTGAAGGCGAAGCGATTCCGATGAGCGGCATCAACATCGGCTATCTGCCGCAAGAGCCGCAGCTCGACCCCGAAAAAACGGTGCGTGAAGAAGTAGAAAGCGGTTTGGGCGAAGTGGCCGCCGCACAAAAACGGCTGGAAGAAGTGTATGCGCTGTATGCCGAGCCTGATGCCGATTTTGACGCACTGGCCGAAGAACAAGGTAAACTCGAAGCGATTATCGCGGCCGGTTCGAGCACCGGCGGGGGGGCGGAGCATGAGCTGGAAATTGCTGCCGATGCACTGCGTCTACCCGATTGGGATGCCAAAATCGGCAATC
>RRZU010288443.1_pt1 | contig 23562 bp, 20 predicted proteins | sample 2165561 | NCBI WGS metagenome assembly RRZU01 (sample SAMN10456909, study PRJNA506462) | wastewater metagenome | isolation source: wastewater sludge | place: USA: Moscow, Idaho | reverse complement strand
CTTGTCCGCACCCGTGCCGATGATGAGCGGGTTCAGCGCGATGATGTAGGCCATCGCGAAGAACGTGACGAGACCGCCGCGAATCTCCTGGCCGACGGAGCTGCGGCGCTTGGTGATGTCGAAGAAGCGGTCGAGGCCGGTCAGATTGTCCGACCCGGTGGGCAGCTTTGCTGCCGAGGGGGAATTCGTTACCACGTGAGTACACCCTAGTGGTGCGCGCTCCGCCCGCCACCATCGGGTGCGGTGATGGAACGCCTGGCGCGCCGCGGCCGGTGCCCGATCGGCCAGTGCCTCTCTAGAGCTTGGTGATCTTCCAGTGCTGGCCGGTAACGTCCTGGCAGCTGTCGAGGAAGGCCGAGCCGCCCAGCAGCGCCCCCTCGGCACGCTGGTTCCCTTCCAGGCAGCGGTTGGCCTCAAGGCCCTCACGCGTTTGGAGGTAGAAGCTGCCGTCGCCGGTGGGGACGAACCGCCACAGCTGGGCATCGCGGCCTGAGCAGCCGTTCATGAAGGCCGCACCGTCGAGAACGGACGTGGCCCCCAGGGAGTTGCCGTCGAAGCACCGCAGCTCCGCCGCCGCCTGCTCGGTCTGCAGCACGTACCAGCCCGTCTGTGAGGTCTCGACGACGGTCCACCTTTGGCCGCTTACGTCCGCACAGCTGTCCAGGAACGACGCGCCGTCGAGCTCCGCCCCGATGCCGACCAGATTGCCCTCCAGGCACTCGTCGCGGTCTTCGGAGAGGACCGAGCTCAACCGGTAGGTCTTGGCCGTGTCCACGGACTCGCCCTCGTGGCTGTTGAGGTCGAACAGAGTCCGGTCGATCGCGGTGCTGGTGTCCGAGACTGCGGCGAGGATCCATCGCTGACCGGTGACGTCGAGGCAGGCATCTTGGAAAGCCGCCCCGCCGAGGAGGGCCGACGTGCCGATCTGGTTGCCCTCGAGGCACAGGTTGTTCTCCTGCTGGAAGGCGGTCTGCATGCGATAGGTGCCGTCGGCCTCGTCGAGCACGAACCGCCATTGCTGACCGGTGGCCTCGGAACAGTCGTCCAGGAAGGCGGCCCCGCCGAGCTCGGCGTCGGCGGTGACGTTATTTCCTTCGAGGCAGGTGTTCTTGCCTTCGGACTGCAGGGTCTGCAGCTGATAGAACCCGTCTGTGTCGGCAGGAACGATCTTCCAGAGTTGACCCGTAACCGGCTGGCACGCATCCATGAAGGAGGCGCCGCCGAGCACGGCGGTATCCGACACCGAGTTGCCTTCGAGACAGGTGGAATCGGCCGCAGACTGAACCGTCTGTAGGCGGTAATAGCTAGCGGTGTCCTCGATCACGGACGACGGAGCGGTCCGCACATCCACCGCGGCCGGAATGTCGCTGATCAACGCCGGCAGATCGTCGGGGACCGCGTCTTCTCCCCCAGTGGATTGCGTCCCGGGATTCGAGCCAACGGTGCCGGGATTCGAATCCACAGCGCCGGGATTTTCCTCACCCGCCGTGCAGGCGACCAGCGCCAGCACCATCAATAGGGCGGCGCCTAGTGCACCGACTCGCTTCATCATGGTGGTCACTTTCCCGTCGAGAAGAACGTGGCTCATCGGCCGAACGGAGTTTTGGTGGCGTCGCAGGCCTGGTTGGTAGGCACCAGATCGTCACCGAGGGCATCTTCGACGCGAAGGATCTGTTGGCTCGCCTGATCGATCGAGCCGAAGCTCATCGTCGTCATCGCGTTCGGGTTGGCGTTCGGACACACGGACAAGCTGACGCTTTGATGACCTCCGCGAGTCCGCATGATCTTGACGTAGCGGAAGGTGTTGCCCGCCTCACGATAGGCGTATTGCGCGCCCATCGTCAGCGACACGTTGCCCCGTGTTGTGGTGCACGGTTCGTTCGTCGCGGTGAACCCTCGGGACTTCACCTCCGACGGTTCGAAGACGGTGGCGTTCAGGCTGGTTGGCGTTCCCCATACCGTCAGGGTTCCATTCAGGTCTGAGCACACCAGGAAGGTGTACTCGCGCTCCGCGACTCTCGCCGAACCACGGAATGTCAAGAGCTTGAAATAGCGAACGTTCTTGCTTGCCGGGTCTTCCCTGATGGCGTACACCTTCCCCATCTCCAGCTTGAGCGCGGGACCGCTCCCGTCATCGACCGGCGTGGACGTGTTCGCCGGCTGGTTTGGCGCCGGAGTCGTCGCGCCGGGAAGTGGCGCAGGAGTTGCCGGCGGTGCCGCGCTCGGTGCGGCCGTGGCCGCGGGGGCGGTGCTGGCGGGCGCACTCGGCGTCTTCGTCGCAGGCGCGCTCGTCGCAGGCACCGACTTCGGGAGCTGGGTGCCGTTGTTCATGACGCCAGGCGGCACTGACGACTCGTCGCAGGGCTCGTTGGTGGTCGTAAGCCCGAGCCGCCGCGCGTTGTTGACGGTCGTGACGCCGGCGGGGCCCGAGATGGTCATCGACGCGCGCAGGTCCGGACAGAGGTCGAGCTGGATCCCGTTGCGGTTGATGGAGCGAACCTTGAAGAACTGGAAGCTGCCGCCGAGCACCGGCACGACATACTGCTTGCCGACCTCGAACCTCGGCTCATCTGCCTTCGGCACGAAGTCCGTCGCATACTTCAGCACACAGGTGACGCGGTCGGTCTGCTTGATGTACGAACACCCGACGCCGAGGTGCGTGAGCTCGGGCTTTATCATCATCGTCCGGTGGCCGAGGCTGGGAACATTCGAATCGATGAACAGTCGATAGGTGGCAAGCACACCGGTATAGCCGACATAATCGATCGATTCGGCCATTCCTCGGTGGCTGCCGACCTCCGCAATCCGAGAAGCAGGAGTGCTGTTGAAGGCGTTATGTCCGGACGGATTCTTCTCGGCATACTTCTGCGCCGCCGAGGCGAGCTCGTCCGACCAGGTCAGCGTTCCCATGGGGGCGGTATTCCGCGCCGTTGCGATCGCGGAGTTGAGGTACAAGAGCGTGGCGAAATCCCGGGAGTCGCCATGAGTGGCGGACGCATCGGGAAAAGTGATCGCCAATCCGTTAGGGGGCGCCGGTTTCGCGGAGTCGCGCATTTTGGTCATGACGTCGGCGGCCGCGGAGGGCTTTTCGCGGAGCTTGTTCACCTCGTCGAAGATATCGCGCGAGAGCTTCTTCACATCGACTTCTTTGGCCGTGATCGGCGCCAGCGTAGAGTCAGGTGCCGCCTCGGCGACGAGCGCGAAAGGCGAGAAAACAGCCGCCACGGTCAGAGCGAGTATTACAGCCGAAACCGCCCGGTTTCTTTTTCGCACAGTGGGCTCCTCGCCTCGAAGTTCGGGAGAGCGAACCACGCGCGATGAACAATACGGATAACGATCAGATAACAGGGTCGATTCAGCCGAACAGCGACTCGTCGAGGCTGATGGTGTCGAATGACGGGGCGGGGAGTTCCTTGGCGCGCTGTTCGGCGACGACGTCGGAGTGCCCGCCGCAGCCGTGGTCGAGCGAGACGACGCGGCCGTCGGAGGCGGAGTACTGGTTGGCGCACGCACCGAACAGGGTGCCGAGCGAGCCGCGCAGCGCGACGAAGTAGCCGCAGGTCGCGCAGTTGGCCGGCGCCTCGCGGGAGCCGTCATCGGACGGGCCGGGAGGTCCGGCGAGCCAACGCTCCGCCGCCTCGTCGCGCCCGTGGAGGCTGAGCACGCGCGCGCGGCCCAGGCCGAGTTCGGCGACGGTGCTGCGCAACTGGACCCACTCGCTGGAGTCGCTGTCGGCGGGGAGGTCGGTCGCGGCGAACCCGGGCTCGAGCCGCGGGTCGTTGTCCGGCGTCGCCATGAGCGTCCCGGGCGCGATGTCGCCGGGCCCGATCCGGTCCGCCCACGGCACCCACTCGGGAGCGAGCAGGGCGCCCGGCGTCGGCAGCAGCACCACCTCGTTGACCGTTGGCTCCTTCGCGCGCGAGGCGCGGACAAGGGTCACGGCCCACTGCCAGTCGGCGTAACCGGGCAGCAGGCACTGATACGTGTGCGTGACGACGCGATCGCCCTCGGCCACGACGTCCTGGTGCTCGCCGACGGCATCCTCGCCGCCGGTCTCGACGGCGGCGGCGCGCGCGAGGTCGACGGCGCCCGCCGTCACGGCGTCGAGTTTGGGCTTTGCCATTTACAGCTCCAGTTCGTCGGCCACGCGGCGCAGCAGCTGCGCGACCTTGCCGGCGTGCCGGCTGTCGGGGTGACGGCGGTGCCGGTAGTCGTTGCCGATGTGGTCCAGCATCTTGATCAGGTCCTCGACGATGACCGCCATCTGCTCGGGGTCCTTCCGCTGTGCCTTCGACAGCGACGGCGGCTGCTCGAGCACCTGCAGGCTGAGCGCCTGCTCGCCCCTGCGGCCCTCGATCACGCCGAACTCCACGCGCTGCCCCGCCTTGAGCGCGGTCACGCCCGTGGGCAGCGCGTTGGCACGCACGTAGACATCGCCGCCGTCGTCCTTGGTGATGAAGCCAAAGCCCTTATCGGCGTCGAAGAACCGCACTCGACCGGTAGGCACGTCGTCCCCGCTCCTGACTAGATAGTTTTGCTAGGAAATGGCAGTCTATCCGGTCAGTCGCGGGGACGAGGACTCAGCCCGGATCCGGGCTCAGCGAGGATCAGGCCCGCTGCAGGTAGCGGAAGTACTCGGTGTGTACGAGCTTCGCGGCGGCCGCCTCATCGACGACGATGACGGCACGCGGGTGGAACTGCAGGATCGAGGCGGGGCAGAGCGCGGCGACAGGGCCCTCGACCATGGCGGCGACGGCGTCGGCCTTGTTCTCGCCGGTGGCGACCAGGACGGCGACGCGCGCGTCCATGATGGTGCCGAGGCCCTGCGTCACGCAGTAGCGGGGCACCTCGTCGATGTGGGAGAAGAACCGGGCGTTGTCCTCGCGGGTCTGCGCGGTCAGCGTCTTCACGCGGGTGCGCGACGAGAAGGACGAGAAGGGCTCGTTGAAGCCGATGTGGCCGTTGGAGCCGATGCCGAGGATCTGGACGTCGACGCCTCCGGCGATCTCGATCGCCGCGTCGTACTCGTCGGCGGCGGCCTGCGGGTCCGCGGCGGCGCCGTCGGGAACGCGCACGCGCTCCGGGTCCATCCTCAGGGGCACGGTGACGGTGCGGTTGATGACGGATGCGTAGCTCTCCGGGTGCGCCGGGTCGATGCCGACGTACTCGTCGAGCGCGAAGCCGAGGGCGTGCGAGAGGTCGAGGTCTCCCGAGTCGACCCGCTGGGCGAGCTCCGCGTACAGCGCCAACGGCGAGCTTCCCGTGGCGAAGCCGACGACGGGCGTGGCCAGGCCCTCCAGGTGCAGGGCGACGCGGTCGGCGGCGACGCGGCCGACCTCTTCGGCGTTCTTGCAGATCACAACTTCCATGCGGGCTGGTACCTCATTCGACTCGGGCTTGCGGTGCCACCAGGCTAGGCCGGACGCGGCCGCGGCGCCGAAAAAGGACGCCGAGAAGCGCAATGGGGTTGCGCATTTCCATAGGATGGGCCCATGGCGACTTGGCGGGACGGCGCGGCGTACGCGCCTGAGACACGGCCCGACGGGTTCGCGAGCCCGGCGGCCGACCCCCTCCCCGAGGGGGAGCCCTACCGCGCGGACACCCCGGGCGCCATCGAGCGGCCGCAGGACCTGGTCGGAAGCGCGCAGCCGCCGCTGGACGCCCTCGGCGAGGCCGCGCCGTCGGCGCGCGATCCCCGGGACGCGTTCGAGGTGAGCTCCGCCGCGCTCACGGCACCCCACACCGTCGACGGTGCCCGCGACCCGCGCCAGCCCTTCGCGGACTACTCCCCGACGTTGTCCCCCGAGGGCCCGCCGAGGGGCTCCCCGCTGCCTGGGCCCCCGCCGTCGGGGTCGATTCAGAACTACCCGCCGCCCCAGGCTCCGGTCGCGCAGCCGCAGCAGGGCCCGGCCCCCTATCCACAGGGTCACCCTCCCCAGCGCGGACCCATCGCCTACCAGGGCCCTCAGCGCGCGGCGGTCGAGCCGGCGCAGCGGCGGCTCGCGCAGATCGCGGGCGCGCTCGGCCTCGCGGGGTTCCTCTTCGGGTTCGCCGCGCCCTTCCTGCTGATCGCCGCCGGCGTGCTCGGTGTGCGGACGAGCCGGCTGAGCGGTGCCGCCGGCTGGCTGGCCATCTCGACCGGCGTCACGTTCCTGTTGTGGCAGTGGATCACCCAGACCCTCGGCGAGGGCAACCTCCTCGCCGGGCTGGCCTCGCTGATCTACGCGTTCGTCTTCTTCATCTCAGCGGCGAAGCGGGTCTGACCCCTCAACTCGGCGTTCGGCCGGCGCCTCGCGGTCGACTCACGGAGCGGGAGACGGCGGCTCGTGCACCGGGACGGTCGACTCCTCGACGTTGCCGAGGGCGAGCATCGCCCCGCCGTCCCACGCAGCAATCGTCGCGAGCTCGGCGGGCCAGGTGTTCACCGGCAGGGCGTCGAGCGGAAACCAGCGCGTCTCGACCCGCCGCTCGGCCTCACGCGCGGTCAGCGCGGCGGGGACGGGGTCGAAGCGCTCTGCGCGCAGCAGATAGAAGGTCTCGTGCTGGAGCAGGATCCGGTCCGAGTAGCCGTGCGCGACGACGCGCGTGCCGACGGGGCCGCGCACGTCGCGGGCGGCGACGACGAGGCCCGTCTCCTCGTACACCTCCCGGATGGCAGCGCTCAGCGGGGTCTCCTCGGGGTCGATCCCGCCGCCCGGCGTCTGCCAGAACCGCGAGCCTGGGACGCCGGGATCGGTGTCGCCCTGCAGCAGCACCGTGTCGTCGGCGACGATCACCACGCGCGCGGCGCCGCGGCGCTTGACGGGCCGTCCGAGCCGGTCGGCCGGGCGGTCAGTGGGCGTGGCGGGCATGCGCGACCTCGTCGTCGATCAGGTCGCGCCAGCTCTCGACGAGTTCGGGGTCGACGTAGGCCTTGAAGGAGCGCCCCGGGCGGGCCGGGGAGCCGATGTGGAAGGCCCGCACCCCGGCGCGGACGAGCCACGGCACGTGTTCGGGGCTGAGCCCGCCGCCCGCCATGACGAGCCGCGCGGCGTCGTGGTCGGTGGTGGCGCGGCGGACCAGCTCGTCGAGTCCCTGTTCGACGCCCCGCGCCGACCCGGCGGTCAGCACCGACGTGACCCGAGGCAGGCGCTTGACGTCGGCCCAGGCCCGGTCGAGGTCGAGGCAGTGGTCGATGGCGCGGTGGAAGGTCCAGGGGACGTCGCCCTCGCCGATCAGCTCGCGCATCACCTCGAGGTCGACGCGGTTGAGCCCGTTCAGGAAGCCGAGGACCACGCCGTCGGCGCCCGCGTCGAGGTAGGCGGCGATGAGCCCCTTCATCCGGGTGACCTCGCCGCCGTCGGTCCCGAAGCCCTCGCGGAGCCGCACCATGGGGCGGATCTGGATCGACGTCGCACGCCTGGCCTTCTCGACGACGCGCGGTTCGGGCGAAAGACCGTCGTGGTCCATCGTGCCCAGCAGCTCGACCCGGTCGGCCCCGCCCGCCTCGGCCCGCTCCGCGTCCGCCGCGTGGAGCGCGATCACCTCAAGCACACTCATGGGCCCATCTTGCCGGAATCACCTGCCCGCGGAGCGGCTTGCCGCGCGCGCCTGCAAGGATTTACCAGGATCGGAGCCCAACGGGCATGATCGTGCCAGTTGGATGGACTTCGTGGTAGATCCTTGCAGGGGATCCACCCGACCCCACGAGGAGGCGAGGATGCAGGAGCTGACCCCGTGGCAGCTGCTGCCGCTGCCGGGAGCGACGCCCGCCGCCTCCTATCTCACCGGCCCGCTCGCGAAACAGTACCGCCTCATCGTCGACATCCTCGATGACGAACGAACGCACTCGCTCACCGGCATCGGCCACGATGAGCTCGAAGCCCTCGTCTGGGCGCGGCTGCCCGCCGACGACGCCCGCGAACTGCTCGATGACCTGGACCTCGACGCTCGGATGCGCCAGCTCGTCGACTGGGGCACGTGCGAGTCGTGGCAGGACCGTGCCGAGTCGCAGCAGGATTTCCTCCGCAACCGGCACCGGTACCAGCTGACCGAGGCAGGTGCCGCGTTCAACACCGCCGCGCGGCGCATCGAGGCCGACTTGGGCGCCACCTCGACGGCGGTGCTGCTCGCGCCCGCCACCATCGTCACGCGTATCTCCGCGACCCTGGCCGCCGTCGACTCGGAGGCCACGGAGCGCGCCAGCCAGGAGTTCGCCCAGGTGCAGACCACGCTGGACGCGATGGGGGCGGCGGCCTCGGAGTGGCAGTCGCGGCTGGCGGCGGCGCTGGGCGGGGCGCCCAGCGAGCAGAAGGTGTCCCGACTCCTCGAGACGATCCTCGCCTACGTCGAGGCGTGGGGCTCCGGGGTGGACGCCTGGACCGCGGAGATCACGGCCGCGCTGCCGCGCCTCCGCGAGGTGCCGTCGTCGACCTGGCGCGCGATGGCGCTAGCCCGGCTGGGAGCGGACGCGCCCGAGACCCTCCTGGAGGGCGCCGTAGTCGAGATGCGCGCCGCCGTCGACACCCTTGCCATCTGGTTCGCGGGCGAGCGGCCGCAGGCCCGACGGCTGCGGCTCCAGATCCGCGACGCCGTCGCCCCCGTGCTGCGCAGCCACCGCACGCTGCTGGCCGTCGGCGGAACCGTGTCCCGCAAGGCCGACCTGCTCCGGCTCGCCGCAGCGATCGAGCAGGCCGACGGCGACGACGAGGCCTGGCGCCTGTGGTGCGCCGCCACCGGGCTGTACTCGGCGCGGCACGTCACCTGGGAGACGCCCGACGTCTCCGGCGGGCCGCAGACCTCCACCTGGGAGGCTCCGCCCGCGGCCATCTCGCGCCGGCTCCGCACGCAGGGCGCCCGGGCGCTGTCGGGCCGCGCCACCCGGATCGCGGACACCTCGCAGGCGCGCGCCGAGGCGCGCCGGGAGGCCGCCCGGGTGCAGGCCGACTGGGAGCGCGCCGGGGCGGCGCTCGCCGCGCGCTCTGGCACCCCGTTCAGCTCCTGGCAACCGCTCGGCGCGACCGAGGCGGAGATCCTCCTCGACCTCGTCTCGGCCGCGCGCAACGGACGCGCCGACGACGGCACCAGCACTGGGTGGAGCGCCGACGGCCGCTGGCGCCTCGTGCTCACGCCCCGACCTGGATCGGCCGTGCTGACCACGCCTGACGGCAGGCTCGTCCTCCCCGACGCCGATGTGGAGTTCGGCGCATGAGCGAGTCCATGCAGCGCGCCGACGACGCGGACAAGCAGCGCGCGTTCCTCGGGCTGCTCGCCTGCCAGCTGGTCACGCCCTGGTCCCACCCGACCATCTACCCGCTCGTCCACCGGCACGCCGCGACGCTCACCACCTGGAGCGCTCGGCTCGGCTACCGTCTGGTCCACCTTGACCGCTGCTACCGCCTCCGGCGCGTCCCGATCGACGGCCGCGTCGCGGCACCTGTCGTCGAACCGCCGCGCCGCCACGTCCTTCTCCTCGCGCTGTACGCCGCGGCCTGCCTCGACGACCACCGCGAGGACACGATCACGCTGCAGGAGCTCTCCGACGTCGTCCGCCTCGCCACCTGGGGACGGGGCGGCTGGCCCTACGACCCCGACCTGCGCCCGCACCGGCACGGCATGGTCGCCGCCGTGGAGCTGCTGACCGGGCACGGGGTCCTCGAGCCTCGCACCGACGACCAGCTGGTCGAGGGCTGGGAACGCTCGGGAGAGGGCATCGGCGCAGGGTACGTGCTCCACCGCGACGCGCTGATGCTGCTGATCGACACGGGCGACGTCGACCTGGCCCTCGCACGCCGGTCGGTCTCCGCCGAGGACACCCGCGGCATCGAGCTGCTCCGCGCGCTGGTCGAGACCCAGGCCATCCTCGTCGACGAGTTGACCGACGAGTCGCGCGCCTACCTCGTCGGGCAGCGGGCGCGGCTCAGGCAACGCGCCGAGGAGATGACCGGAGGCTCCGTCGAGGTCCGTGCCGACGCGCTCACGCTCGTCCTCCCCGCCGACCGCGACCTCCCCGCGTCCCTCCAGATCGACTTCCCCGCCGCCACCGCCGTCGACTGGGTGTCGCTGCGCCTCCTGGACGCCGCGGCCCGCACGGGCACGGGCTCGTTCCGGGAATGCCCCGCCGACGAGGTGCGTCGCCTCGCCGCCGAGGTCCACTCCGCGAGCGGCCGGCACCTCACCAAGACGCTGCAGGAGTCGTCGACGACGATGCTCGCCGCGGCCGAGGCCCGGCTCACCGGCGTCGGCCTGCTGCGCCTGCTGCCCGACGGCGCCTGGCAGCTCACGCCGCTGGCCGGCCGCTACCGCGACGCCGATCTCTCCCACCCCGCCCCCGCCGACACGCTCTTCCCGGAGGACGCATGAGGACCGACGACGAGTTGAGGGCCTGGCGCGACGCCGCCCAGTCCGGCGGCCTGCCCAGGCCGCACCGCGAGCGCTGGCAGGCGCTCCGCGCCGGGGTGGTGAATCTCTGGGAGTTCGAGGCCGTCGAGTACTGGTACGCCGACGGCTGGGTGCAGTTGATGGGCCGCAACGAGGCGGGCAAGTCGTCGTTGATGGCGCTCACCACGCTGATCCCCTGGCTCGCGGACACCTCCAGCGACAAGATCGACACGCTCGGCCGCTCCGGCAAGCAGTTCGCCTACTACGTGCGGCCGACCGGCACCGACGGCGACCGCCGCGACGCGACCGCGTCCTTCTTCCACGGGTGGCTGTGGGTCGAGTACGGCCGCGTGACCGACGACGGGCCGAGGTTCTTCACGACGCTGCTGTACTCGTCGGCGCGCACCGGCAGCCAGAAGGTCGCGCTCGAGTGGTGCACCAGCGAGGGCTCGCGGGTCCGGGAGGCGCTGCGCCTCGCCGTCGACCGCGACGTCGTCTCGCCGAAGGCGATCGACGCGCCCGGCTTCCACGCGCACGCCTCCGGGCAGCTCTACAAGGCGGCGGTGGCCGAGCGCCTGCTCGGCACCACCGTCGACAAGCTGGAGACCATCGGCAAGATCCTGAAGGTGACGCGCACGCCGAAGCTGGGCGCGCAGCTGGACGTGCGGTTCGTGACCGAGCACCTGCGCGACGCGCTGCCCGAGCTGCGGCAGGGCGAGATCGACCAGCTGGCTCAGGGCTGGGACCAGCTCGACCAGATCCGCGGCGACCTCGAGCGGGCAGAGAGCGCGGCCACCCTGGTCGAGCGCTTCGCCCAGCGGTCGTGGCGGCCGTGGCTCGGGGCGCGGCTGCGCCTCGACGCCGACGACGCCGCGGCCCAGCGCACCAACTTCGACCGCGTGACCCGCGAGGAGGAGGCCGCCAAGAAGACGCTTGCCGACGAGCGGGCCGCCGACGACGACCTCACGCGCCAGGTCGACGCGGCGACGCTGGCCGCCGACACCGCCGCGGCCGCCGCCGAACAGCTCCGCGAATCCGCCGCCTACAAGGACGCGGCCTCCCGGATCGAGAACGCGCGCCACGCCGAGGACGAGCTCCGGGCCGCCGACGGCGCGCTGGCCGCCGCGGCCCGGGAGGCGCACGGCGCGGCCGGTCGGCTCGTGGACGCGGAGACGACAGAGCAGCAGGAGTCCGGCGACGCCGACGAGGCACGGCGGCGCGTTGACCGGGCCGTCGAGGAGACCCGGCGGGCCGCCGAGACCGCGGGCATCCCGTCGACGGAGGCGGACCTCGACGCGGACCGGCTCCGGCAACGCGCCGAGCAGCGCGCCCGCGCGGCTGACAAGGCCCTCGCCCTGCTCCGGGTCGCGGAGGACGCGCAGACCGCGGCCGCGAATCAGGAGGCGCTGGCCGGGGCCGAGGCTGCCCGGGCCGACGAGGCCGCGGCCGCCGCCGAGGCCGCCTGGGGCGTCGCGGAGGACGAGCATGAGAAGCTCGCCTCCCGGGTCGAGGCCTGGGCCGCCGCCGCGCCGCGCCCGGTCCTCCGGGCCACCGCGTGGATCGAGGCGCTCCCCCGCACCGCCGACGGCCTGGCCGCGCCCGCGCTCGCGCTCGCCATCCGCGCGGAGTGGTACGAGCCCCTGCGCGACGACGCCTCGGCCCGGCGCTCTGCCGCCGTCGCCGCCGAGAAGGTCGCGCTCGCCGAGGCCGCCCGGCTGCGCGCCGAGATCGCCGCGCTGGAGCAGGCCGGCGTCGTGCCCCCGCCGTCGCCGACCCTGTGGCGCCGCCGATCCCGCGCCGATCAGCCGGGGGCGCCCCTCTGGAGGTTGCTGAACCCCGCGCCGGGCGTGCCTGCCGAGGAGCTGGCCCACGTCGAGGCGGCGCTCGCGGCGTCCGGCCTGCTCGACGCCTGGGTAGAGCCGAGCGGGGCGCGCGGGCTCGACACGTACACGGCGGCCCCCGACGAGCCCGGCGACGGCGCCCGGCTTTCCGCGCTGCTGCGGGTGGCCGACGACGCGGGCGAGCTGGGTGCCGCCGCGCAGGCCGTGCTCGACGGCGTCGCGCTGAGGGGCGCGGCCGAGCCGCTCCCCGGCACGGGCCTCGCGATCGCCGTCGATGGTCGGTGGCGGAGCTCCGCCCTCGAGGGCGCCGCGGCGCCGACCCACCCGGCCGCGGAGTGGCTGGGCGAGGCGGCGCGCGAGTCCCAACGCCGCCGCCGGCTGGCCGAGCTCTCCGCCCAGGCCGACGAGGCGGAGAACCAGGCCGCGGTGCGCCACGCCGCGCGGGTCGCGGCCCAGGAGGACCTGGACGCGCTGGCTTCGGCGCTCCGGCAGGCGCCGTCGGATGCCGAGCTGCGCCGCCTGCTCGGCGCCGCCGCCACCCTCGACGGCGTGGCGCAGGGCGCGCGGTCCAGGGCCGCGGCGGCGCAGGACCGGGCGGCGGCCGCGCGGGCGAAGGCCGACACCTGCCAGGCCGAGCTGCTGCGGTTCGCGACCGACAACGGCCTGCCGGGAACCCGGGAGAAGATCGACGCCGTCGTCGCGGCCATCCGCGAGCTGCGCGACGCGCTACAGACCCTGCGGCGCGAGCGAGAGGCGGCGGCCACGGCCGCGGCCAGGGCCGCACGGGCGAGGGAGCGGCTCGAGACCCGGCGCACGGAGGCCGCCGAGGCCGAGGAGCGGCGCGCCGCCGCCGAGCGGACGCTGGCCGTCGTCCGGGCGAGGGTGCAGGCCATGCGCGAGGCGATCGACGCCGACGATCAGGCGGTACTCGACGAGCTCGGTCGGCTGCAGGAACAGACGCGGTCGTCGACGGCGGAGGCCCGCGCGCTGGAAAAGGAACGCAACGCCGTCTCGGCGCGATTGGGCGCCGCGGAGAAGCACCTCCGCAACGTCGAGGATCGGCGCCAGGCCGCGACCAAGGAGCGGGACCGCGCCTATCGTCGGTTCCGCGGGCTGATCGACCGCGGCGTCGCCGACGACCTGGGCCTCACGCTGCCCGAGCCGCACTCGTCGAGCGTCGAGAACGTCCGAGCGCAGGTCGCGGAGGTGCGCCGCACCGTCGGGGCCGGGCGGCAGTGGCGCGACGGCGAGCCCGAGGAGAACGCGAACGTGCTGCAGGCGCTCCGGTCCCAGCTCGAGGCCGCGGCGCGCGATGCGCGGGCCGAGCTCGAACAGGGTGGCCGCTCGCTGCAGCTCGAACCCGACGACGATGGGCTGGTCCGCATCGACGTCACGGTGAACTCCAACGGAACCATCCAGCCGCTGCGGGACGCCGCCCGCACGCTCAAGGACACCGTCGTCGTCCTCCGGGACGCCTACAACGCGCGGGTCCAGCAGACCCTTGACGACCTGCTCGGCTCCACGTTCCTGGAGCACATGCGCGACCGGATCGGCAGGACCGAGGAACTCATCCGCGGCATCAACGCGGTGCTCCGCCAGCACGCCACGTCCACCAGCGACACCGCGGTGCGCATCCGCCTCGAACCCGGGCAGAACAAGGCCGTCCTGGAGACCTTCCGGCGCGAGGGCGCGCTCGTCGACCCCGACGTCGCGGGTCAGGTGCGCGAGTTCCTTCGCAGCCGGGTCGACGAGGCGAAGCGGCAGGCCACCGACGAGGGGCAGGCCGATTGGCGCGACGCGCTGGCCGCGCAGCTCGACTACCGCGCCTGGTACGAGATCCATCTCGAACGGCGCGTCGGCGCGGGCGGCACCTGGGGTCCGCTGAACACCCGCAGCTTCGCGCTGCTGTCGGGCGGCGCGCGGGCCGTGATGCTGATGCTGCCGCTGGTCTCGACACTGTCGGCGCTCTACCAGGAGATGGCCGGAGCACCCCGCCCACTCTGGCTCGACGAGGCGTTCGACGGCCTCGACGTCCCCAACCGGTCGATGGTGATGGACCTGCTGCGCGAGTTCGACCTCGACGTCCTGCTCGCCGGCCCCGGCCGGTTGGTCAACGTCGCCGTCGTCCCCGCGGCCGCGATCTACCAGGTCGTCCGCGCGCCCGCCCCGATTCCGGGCGCGGACCTGACCCTCGAGCTCTGGGCGGGCGGCACGCTGGAGGCTATCGACCTGCCGATGTCCTGGCTCGACGGCCCGGAGCCCGGCGTTTCCGCCGACCAGGACGCACTGCTGTGACCGTTCCGTTGTTCCTCCTCGACTGGGCGCGACGCCCCGGCCCGCGCCGGGCGCTCGCCGAGGCGCGGACCCGGGCCGAGGCGGGTCGGCTGGGGCCGCGGGGCCGGCTGGAGGTAGACCTCACGCCGGCGGAGCGGGCCGATGTCGGCCAGATGCTGAAGGCGTCGTGGGCGGCGTCCTCGGACCCGGTCCCCGTCGCGGTCCTGCGCGCCGCGCTGAAGTCCCATGGCGTCACGCTGGAGGAGCTCCTCGTCGAGGTCGGCGGGCCGCTGCGCGACCTGCGGGCGGAGCGGGCGGCGGCGAGGTCGGCGCGCTCGTCGGACCGCGAGGACGGGCGGGCCCTGCTCACCACGCTGGCTGAGAGCGTCGACCCGGCTGTTGTGGAGCGGTGCCTGGTCGGCGCCGGCTCCTGGGCTCAGCGCGCCGAGCAGATCGCCGCGGTGATCCGCCACCTCGATGCCCGCTCACCCCTCAGCGCCGGCGTGGACGCGACGAGCTCGACGCCAGGGCTGCCCGTCAGGTTGGGCGTCTTGGCTGCGAGGATGTTCGGCGACGCCCACGCGCTGGACCGAGGAGCCGGGCTGGGACGGGCCGTCGCCCGGTTCGCCGCAGGGCGCGCGGCCACAGCGGGGCGGCCATACGTCGACCCAGTGTCGGACCCCGCCGCGTGGCACGAGGCGTGGGCAGCGGTCGGCGTGATGTGCGACGGCGTGTCGACCCAGGTGTTGGCGCTGAACCTGCCGCTGGTCGGCGACGGCCCCGCGGCCCGGCTGTGCGCCGTCGCCGGCGAACCCGTCTGGCTCACGCTACGGACGCTGCGGCAGCCGTTCTCCCTGGCCGAAGGCACGCCCGAGGTGTTCGTCTGCGAGAACCCCGCCATCGTCGAGGCCGCCGCGGATGCCTTCGGCGCCGCCAGCTGCCCGTTGGTGTGCACGTTCGGCGTGCCCAATCTGGCGGCGACCACCCTGCTCTCCGCACTCGCGCCGTCGACCACGCTCAGGGTCCGGGCCGACGGCGACGCCGTCGGCTGGTCCATCGTCGGCCGGCTCCTGGAGCTTCCCGGGGCCGAACGTTGGCGGATGCCCGACGGCCTCAAGGCCTACGAGGAGGAGCTCCTCGACGACCTGCTCAGCGATCTCGGTCGCCCGGCGCCCGGCGTCACTCCGCACCACGGCCGCTAACGCTCGGCGAGGAAGGCGAGGATCGCGCGGACGCGGCGGTTCTCCTCGCCGGGGTCAGGCCCAGCTGGGCCTTGACCCCGGACCGTTAGGTCCGCCCCTTTCGCGCGTTGTGCGACATGTGCAAGCCGTGAACACATCCCGCAAACATGTACGAAACAGCCGCCCATTTGAACACGTTGGCCACCTGGTGCTCGAAGCTGGCAGCCCGTCGGTCATCGACGAGCCGGGTGATCTATAGACTGGCATTCCGGGGAGAGGAGTCAGCATGCCGCAGCGAGGCAGACGACCCGTCGTCCGAGTCGGCGACGACCTGGCCGTCCTGCTCACCGCCGACGAGGCCCGGGCGCTCAACGCCACTGAGGGCGGCGAGATCGAGTCTTGCATCGTGCCCGGCGCGGTCGAGTTGCTGCCCGTCGACCGGTATGCCGAGATGAGCGAGGCCGAGCAGTGGTCGATCATCGAAAAGCACCGGATACGACGATGACCTGGGCACACGAGCGGTACCACGCCGCCGTCGCGCTCTCGGGGCTCTGGTCGTCGGCGTACGCCGACGATGTCCTCGCCCGCCTCGCGCACCACTCCTCGTCAATCGAGGGCAACACCCTCACGCTCGCGGAGACGCTCACCCTTCTCGTCGAGGACCGCTCGCCGTCCGGCAAGCACCTTCGCGAGCTCTACGAGGTCGCCAACCACCGCGAAGCACTCACACTCGTCGTGAACGCCGTCGCCGACGATCGCGCGCTGGACGTCGAGTTCGTCCGCGAGGTTCACGCCGCTCTCACCGACCACCTGGTCTGGGACCCAGGCGCGTTCAAGACCTCAGAGAACCGCATCGCGGGCGCGAGCTTCGAGCCCCTGGCGCCGTCGCGCGTACCCGAGCGCATGCGTCAATGGGCCGATCAGGCCGCGTGGCAGACCGCGAACCTCGACAACCAGGAGTTGCTCCAAGCGATCGCGTCGTCGCACATCCAGTTCGAGAGGATGCACCCGTTCAGCGATGGCAACGGCCGCACCGGACGCATGCTGATCGCGTTCCAAACCATCGCGCGCTTCGGCTACCCGGCGATCATCGACCCTAGCCGCAAGGCCGAGTACATCGAGATGCTCGACTCCCAGAACGCGCCCGCCCTTCGCGACGAGCTGCTTCGTGCGCTGGCCTCCGAGTCCCGGCGCGCGGAGCCCGCCACACCACCAGACAGTTCCGCGGCAACCTCGGGTGGCGTCTCCTGATCCTGGATCTCTAGTGGTCTGTCGCCCCTAAAGGTGCGGATCAGGATGGGGCGTCAGGCGGGGCGACGGGCCACTAGGTTTCCTCCGCACAGCGCAAAGGGGCGGCCCCTTGCGGGACCGCCCCTCTTGGCGTCGGGTGTGCGCGGCTCAGAAGCCGCCCATGCCTCCCATGCCGCCCATGTCGTCGCCACCGGGCATCGGGGCAGCCTTCTCGGGCTTGTCCGCGATGACGGCCTCGGTGGTGAGGAACAGGGCCGCGATGGAGGCCGCGTTCTGCAGCGCGGAGCGCGTCACCTTGGCCGGGTCGATGATGCCCGCCTCGACCATGTTGACGTACTCGCCGGTGGCCGCGTTCAGGCCCTCGCCGGCCGGCAGGTTGCCGACCTTCTCCGCCACGACGCCGCCCTCGAGGCCGGCGTTGCCCGCGATCTGCTTCAGCGGGGCCGAGGACGCGGTCAGCACGATCTGCGCGCCGATGGCCTCGTCGCCCGAGAGGCCCTCGATGACGGCGGCCTTGGACGCCTGCAGCAGCGCCACGCCACCGCCGGGCACGATGCCCTCCTCGACGGCGGCCTTCGCGTTGCGAACGGCGTCCTCGATGCGGTGCTTGCGCTCCTTCAGCTCGACCTCGGTGGCCGCGCCGACCTTGATGACGGCCACGCCGCCGGCCAGCTTCGCGAGGCGCTCCTGGAGCTTCTCACGGTCGTACTCGGAGTCCGAGTTCTCGATCTCGCGGCGGATCTGAGCCACGCGGCCCTCGATCTGCGCCGAGTCGCCGGCGCCCTCGATGATCGTGCACTCGTCCTTGGTGACCAGGACGGAGCGCGCGCGGCCGAGCAGGTCGAGGGTGACGGCGTCGAGCGAGAGGCCGACCTCCTCGGAGATGACCTGACCACCGGTGAGGATGGCGATGTCGGTGAGCATGGCCTTGCGGCGGTCGCCGAAGCCGGGGGCCTTGACGGCGATCGACTTGAAGGTGCCGCGGATCTTGTTGACGAGCAGGCCGGCGAGGGCCTCGCCGTCGACGTCCTCGGCGATGACCAGCAGCGGCTTGCCCGACTGCATGACCTTCTCCAGCACGGGAAGGAGGTCCTTCAGCGAGGAGACCTTGGAGTTGACGATCAGGACGTAGGGATCGTCCAGGGTCGCCTCCATGCGCTCGGCGTCGGTGACGAAGTAGGGCGAGATGTAGCCCTTGTCGAAGCGCATGCCCTCGGTCAGCTCGAGGTCGAGGCCGAAGGTGTTCGACTCCTCGACGGTGATGACGCCTTCCTTGCCGACCTTGTCCATCGCCTCGGCGATGATCTCGCCGACGGTGGTGTCGGCGGCGGAGATCGACGCGGTGGCGGCGATCTGCTCCTTGGTCTCGACGTCGATCGCGAGCTCGGAGAGCTGGGCGGAGATGGCCGCGACGGCGGTCTCGATGCCCTTCTTCAGCTCGATGGGGTTCGCGCCGGCCGACACGTTGCGCAGGCCCTCGCGGACCATCGCCTGAGCCAGCACGGTGGCGGTGGTGGTGCCGTCGCCCGCGACGTCGTCGGTCTTCTTCGCGACCTCCTTGACGAGCTCGGCGCCGATGCGCTCGTAGGGATCCTCGAGCTCGATCTCCTTGGCGATGGACACGCCATCGTTGGTGATGGTGGGGGCGCCCCACTTCTTCTCGAGGACGACGTTGCGGCCCTTGGGGCCGAGCGTCACCTTCACTGCGTCGGCGAGGGTGTTCATGCCGCGCTCGAGGCCGCGGCGCGCGTCCTCGTTGAACTCAATCAGCTTTGCCATGGTAGTTCGGGAGTCCTCCCGTCATTGGGGCGTGCGCCCCGGTGCGTTTACTCTTCTGGGGTGAATCTCGGGTGCCCGCGACGGACGGCAAGTTGCCTCACCTGCGATTCGGTAGCACTCCCCATCGGAGAGTGCTAACACCATTCTTAGCACTCGACCCAAGAGAGTGCAAAGAGCAACGCGCCTGGAGACCCGGCGCGCGCAACGCCGCGACCGCGTCGAAGACGGAAGGGAACCAGATGAACGTCTCGCTCCTCCTGCGCAACCTGGCCAACGTCGCGAACCTGTCGACGCCGCTCGGGATCGCGCTGAGCATCGCGGGCCGGGGACGCCTGCGCCTGCGCGACGGGCTCGTCGTCGCCGACCATGTCCGGCTCCCCGTCACCAACGCCGGCGCGATGACCGTTGGCAGCGTCGTCCTCGTCTTCCGCCAATCGCTGGAGCAGGCCGAGGGGCGGACGCCGAACCTCCTGCCCCACGAGGACGCGCACGCCTGGCAGTGGGCCTACTGCCTCGGGCTGCCGTTCCTCCCGCTCTACTTCGCCGCGGCGGGCTGGTCGATCCTGCGCACGGGCGACCGCGCGTCGGCCAACCACTTCGAGCGCCAGGCGGGGCTGAGGGCCGGCGGGTATCCGGAGAACGCGAAACGCCCCGTCCGCGAGGGGATCAGGACGCTGGCCGCGAGCACAAATCTCTGTATGCGTCGACGAACGCGTATATAGCCATTCAGAGGTGGTCAGCCATGGAGACGACGGGCGGAGCGCGCCGCCTGGCGCTGGGTGCGCATCCGGCGCAGGCGCTTGACGAGCAACGGCTTGTGCGCGAGCGCGGACGGCTCGTCGATCAGCGCGTTGAGCTGCTGGTAGTACCGGGCCGAGGACATGGAGAAGCGCTCCATGATGGCCTGCTCCTTGGGCACCGACGACGTGAACCAGCTGTCCTCGAAGTCGAGGATGGCGGCGTCGCGCTCGGTCAACTCGACCGGGCTGTGCAGGGAAAGGGCCTCCGACATGCCGCGCAGTCTACGCCCCGAATCACATCGCTGTCATTCGACGATCCCACCGGAACCGCCCTCGACGGCGCGCCCCTCCCGCACAGGCCGCTTCGGGCGGACCCTTCCGGGCACAGGGTAGAGTCGGGGGGCACAACTCTTCAGATAGAACGAGGAATAGTCGACTCGCCATGCGCCGATTGAACGGGCACGTCCAGCACTTTGCCTGGGGAAGCAGGACGGAACTACCGGACCTGCTCCGACGCGAACCCGACGGCCGCCCCTGGGCCGAGTACTGGCTCGGGACCCACCCGAGCGGCCCGGCGACCCTCGCCGACGGCTCGACGCTCGAGTTGCTGGTTCGCGAACACCCCGAGGTTCTCGGCGCCGCGACCGAGTCGGCCTACGGCGTGCAACTGCCCTTCCTGCTGAAGTTCCTCTCCGCCGGTTCCCCGCTGAGCCTCCAGGCGCACCCGTCGCGCGAGCAGGCCGAGGCCGGATACGCCCGCGAGTCGCTGCTGGGGCTGCCGCCCGACGACCCGCGCCGCTCCTACAAGGACGACTGGCCCAAGCCGGAGACGATCGTCGCGCTCACGCCCTTCGAGGGGCTGATCGGCTTCCGCGACCCGCAGATGACCGCCGCCCTCTTCGAGGGTCTGGGCGTCGGCGAGGACCTGGCCTCCATCATCGGACCGCTGCGCGACCGCTGCCCCTACCCCGCGCTGCAGGAGGTCTTCCTCGACGTCCTCACCCTCGACCATCAGGACGAGCGCCGCCACCTCGTCGACGTCCTCCTCTCGGCCGCGGTCGCCAACCTCGACGCGCCGGGCGAGCTCGGCCAGTTCGCCCGCACCGCCGTCGAGCTGGACGAGCACTTCCCCGGCGACCCGGGCATCATCGCCGCGCTCCTCATGAACCGCTTCACGCTGCAGCCCGGCGAGGCGATCGCCCTCGAGGCGGGGGTCATGCACGCCTACCTGCGCGGCACCGCCGTCGAGGCGATGGCGAACTCAGACAACGTGGTGCGCGGCGGCCTCACCAAGAAGCACATCGACGTCGACGGCCTGCTCCAGGTCGTGGCGTTCCAGCCCATGAGCCCCGAGGTCCTCATCGCCGAGGGAGCCGACGGCACGTACGTGTATCCGACGTCGTTCCCGGAGTTCGAGCTGTGGCTGATGGCGCCCGTGGACGCCCGCACCCAGACGATGCCCCGCCCGGATTCGGGCCGCATCGCGCTCGTCGCATCCGGCGACTTCACCCTGACGGGCGACGACGGCCCCGTTCATCTCAGGGTCGGCGACGCGGTCTTCGTCGCCGCCGACGAGCAGATCGCCGTCGCGGGACACGGCCAGCTGTTCGTGGCAGCATCCGGCGCCTGAAACCCTGAAATAGGGCACAATGGGCGGGCCGCGCCTCCTTAGCTCAGCGGCCAGAGCGCTCGCCTTGTAAGCGAGTGGTCGAGGGTTCGACTCCCTCAGGAGGCTCCGAAGTGGCCCCACGGCCGCAGCCGCGCCACAATGGCGGGCATGACTCCTGAGCCCAGCAAGTGGTCCCGCATCATCGCGGCGGACCCCGAGCACTCCCACCGCTACATCCAGCGCTTCAAGATGATGGAGGCCAACGGGCACGACCTGTACGGCGAGGCGCGCACGGTCGACGCCATGGTCGGGCGCAACGCGCGCATCCTCGACGCGGGCTGCGGCCCTGGCCGCCTGTGCGGATACCTGCACGAGCGCGGGCACACCGTCGTGGGCGTCGACGTCGACCCGGTCCTGATCGCGGCCGCGGAGGAGGACCACCCCGGGCCCACGTTCCTGGTCGGCGACCTCGCCGAGCTCGACCTGCCCGCGCGGGGCGTCGAGGCCGACTTCGACGTCATCGTCTCCGCCGGCAACGTGATGGGGTTCCTGGCGCCGTCGACCCGGGTCGAGGTGCTGCGCCGCATCGCCGCGCACCTGGCGCCGAGCGGCCGCGCGATCATCGGCTTCGGCGCCGGCCGCGGCTACGAGTTCGCCGAGTTCTTCGCCGACGTCGAGGCCGCGGGGCTCACCCTCCAGCTCGCTCTGTCGACGTGGGACCTCCGCCCGTTCGCCGCCGACTCGGACTTCCTGGTCGCGGTCTGCGGACGGTAACTCGCTTCGACACGGGCCCGGCGCTCCGCGCGGGGGCCCGGCTCAACGAGCGGTTGGCTTCGCGCGCGAGCGTCGCACGGTCGCGACGACGATCACCACGATCAGGCCGATCGCGACGTAGCCCGCAATCTTGGCGTACCAGTCCAGGACCTCCACGGCGCCCTCGCCCAGCCACCAGCCGGCGAGGAAGAAGCCGACCAGCCAGATCGTCGACGCGATGTAGTCGTAGATCAGGAACCGCTTGAGGCTCATCCCCGAGGCGCCGGCCAGCACGAAGACGACCTGCATCAGCGGCAGCGGCATGGGAACGTAGGCGATGAAGAAGCCGATGGGGCCGAGCTTGTCGGCCCAGCGCTCGGCACGCTCGTAGTTGCGGGCGGCGCGCTTCGACTGGCCGGCCCAGATCTCGATCATGCCGCGCCCCCAGAGGCGGCCTGCCCACCAGTAGACCCAGTCGAACTTGAGGCTGAGCACCGAGGCGACGGCGAGCACGATCGGCCAGTGCGGCATCGCGCCGGTGGAGGCGATCGCGCCGCTGGCGGCGACGGCCGTGCGGCCGCCGGTGATCATCGCCAGCCAGTCGGGCGCGACGCCCAGCAGCCAGGCGCGCGTGGGCAGCAGGATCAGGCTGAAGACGGCGATGACGCCGAACCAGGTGAGGCAGAGGTAGTCGGCGCGCTGCGGCTCCTTCTTCCACGGCATCCCCTCGGCCTCCCACCATGCCGGTTCCTCCGACGGGACGGCCTCGCCCTCGTCCGGGCCGGGGTTCTCGCGCTGCTCGCTCACGGCCTGAATGGTACGTGACGGGCCGGGCACCGACGGCCCGTCGTCCGGGCAGCCCTCAATCTCATCTTCATCCCCATTGCCCGGACCCCGCACCCCCGGTGTAGAGTGCCGCGCAGGACACCTAAACACAGGGTTCCTATCCACTACGGATCGTCGGGCACGTACCTGCCCGTGGAAAGGAAGTGTGGCATGGCCACCGTTAGCTTTCGCGACACCACTCGCGTTTACCCCGGCTCGGATCGCGCAGCCGTCGACAAGCTGAACCTCGAGATCGCCGACGGCGAGTTCATGGTTCTCGTCGGCCCCTCCGGCTGTGGCAAGTCGACCTCGCTGCGCATGCTCGCGGGCCTCGAAGAGGTCAACGCCGGCGGCATCTTCATCGGCGACCGCGAGGTCACCGACCTGCCCCCGAAGGACCGCGACATCGCGATGGTCTTCCACAACTACGCGCTGTACCCGCACATGACCGTTGCCGACAACATGGGCTTCGCGCTGAAGATGCAGAACGTGCCCAAGGCCGAGCGCCAGGCCCGCGTCCAGGAGGCCGCGAAGATGCTCGGGCTCGAGGACTTCCTCGCCCGCAAGCCGAAGGCCCTCTCGGGTGGCCAGCGCCAGCGCGTCGCCATGGGCCGCGCGATCGTCCGCTCCCCCCAGGCGTTCCTCATGGACGAGCCGCTGTCGAACCTCGACGCCAAGATGCGCGTCTCGACCCGCACCCAGATCGCCGCGCTGCAGCCGCGCCTCGGCGTCACCACCGTCTACGTCACGCACGACCAGGTCGAGGCCATGACGATGGGCGACCGCGGCGCGGTCATGAAGGACGGCATCCTCCAGCAGGTCGACACCCCGCTGGCCCTGTACGACTCCCCGAAGAACCTGTTCGTCGCGGGCTTCATCGGCTCCCCGGCCATGAACCTGATGACGGGCAAGCGCGTCGAGGGCGGCGTGCAGATCGGTGACTACACCGT
>RRZU011493077.1_pt1 | contig 23564 bp, 18 predicted proteins | sample 2165561 | NCBI WGS metagenome assembly RRZU01 (sample SAMN10456909, study PRJNA506462) | wastewater metagenome | isolation source: wastewater sludge | place: USA: Moscow, Idaho | reverse complement strand
CGTTAACATGCCTATCTTGTAATATTTTGAGTCATACCACAGCGACATGTCGTAGTTGGCGCTCGCTGCGCCGCTAGTTGTGCCATAGGTTGTTGCCATCTTATCCTCCTATTAATTTAACAATTTGCTAATAGAAAATGTGTTTGACGTGGCAAATAGATTTTCACCACTAAACATAAATATAGACAGGTGCTTTTAGCATGAAAGTTCCCGTCAATCCGTAAAAACTCTCTCCGACATTCACAAAAAATTAACATATTATAATAAGCAGAGGCATTATACAAATTAATGATATACATTTCAATCAGTTAATCAATAAATCACAAGCCAATAAGTAATATGCCTGTCACAGTTCTATAAAAAAATAGTGTTGTCACAAAAATGTAACATTGCTGTTATATAACTGCTGTCGTGTCTAGTAATTTTTTTCAACCCCCGGATTAACGACAGATGATGAAATTTTTCAGCCCTATTTTAGCAACCTTAGTGATATTCAGTTTATGCGTCTTTTCCAACGCTTATGCATTGGAATTATATGTTGATACAAAAACCAAACAAGTTTTTGCAGAACCGGGACCTGGCAGAATTCTTATGGGTACGTATGTAAAAGCCGATAGTCCGTCGGCACAATCAACCCCTCCAAAAGTTGCTACAACACCATCCTCAGCGTCCACTGAATCAGCGAAAAAAGCGACAGTTGCTGGATCGACTCTGATGCGCGAAGACAAAACCACGGAAGTGGCGGACAAAACTATTCAAGAACGTCTAGCCAGCCAAGTCTCAGTGCTGGAAGAGCGCATTAAGGATGTTGAAAAAATACATGGCACGTTTGATGATCGAGGTCTGCATTGGGAAACTAAAGACGGAAATTTTTCAATGTCGATCAACGGGCGGATACAGCCGGCTTCACAATATAATTTTATCAATGATCCTGACCCCGCTTTTGGAACGCACACGGCGAATGAGTTGAATAGTGGCATGAATATCCGCCGCGCGCGTCTGGGTGCTGAAGGCACTTTTTATAAAATATGGGATTATAAATTCGAGTTTGATTTTAGTCGCGGCAATGGCTCTGTCGGATCTGGAATTACTGATGCTTTCGTGCGCTTGAATCATACGGATGCACTTTCCTATAAAATCGGTTCCTTCAAAGAACCATTCAGTCTGGAAGAAGCAGCCAGCAATCGGTTTCTTACTTTCATCGAACGTCACATGTCAGTTAACTCGTTTGTAGATAACCCCAATACCTACAAAACAGGTATTGGTGCCAATTATGCAGTAACACGATTCCAGACCGGATTGGCTTTTCAAACTGAGCCTATTGGCGCTTGGTCAGCTGCATCAACCTCAGTCAATGCCAATGGCAACCAGAGCCGCAACAACGGTTCAGGCGACACCGGGTGGCAAGGCATAGGACGTATCAGTGGCAGACCATGGATGGAAGATGAAACTAAATTCTTACATGTGGGCCTTTCTGCAGGCCATACAGTTGTCAACACGCAATATCGTGCTGATGGCACTATGGTTGGAGAAGGATCTAATGGCGGTGGGGGTGGCATGTCATTCGTCGCGTTCCCAGGAACCAACGTGGATCGCACCAACGTCTTGAATACCGGCAACTTGAGTTCCGGTGCGCTAAATGATCCTAATCGCCGCGAAATCAACAGCTACGATCGATATGGTGCAGAAGCATGGTTTGTGCATGGCCCCTTCTCTGCACAGGCAGAGTTCTTACGCACCAATATTAATGGCGTTGGTTATGGTAATGAACATCTGACCGGCTATTATGGTTTTGTCAGTTATTTCTTAACCGGCGAATCCAAAGCCTATCATGTCAGAAACGGTGCAGCAAACAGGATTAGGCCAAATCGCCCATTTCAATGGAATGGCTCGGGATGGGGTGCATTCGAAATTGCTGCAGGTTATGACTACATTGATATGAATTCAGGGATCATCAGAGGTGGGCGAGCCGATATGCTTAGATTCGGCTTCAATTGGTATCCTCATTCAAACGTTAAGTTTCAGGCAAACGTCGTGCATATGTTGGATATCAACACGGCAAGAACACCCATTACCAATACCGATGGATATTCTGGGGGCGCTGGTGCACGCACGAATGGATGGAACAATGGCGATTTCAGTGCGTTCCTGACACAATGGACCATCGATTTCTAAAGCACTCCTATTAATTGCATACTTACTAGGAGCTCAGATAATTTTGAGCTCCTAGTATATTCTTCTTTATTTCCTGAGCGTTAGCTAATATCTATTAGAATACTGCCAACAATTAAACTATAGGCTAGCATTATGTTGATTATGGTCTATGGTATGTTGCACAACACAATCCATCTCACACAAGGAGGATCAAACAATGTCGCAAAAACACACCTTCGATAGTCTGAACATAATGCTCCTGCTCGGCATATGCATGAGCACACTTAGTATTGCAAATGCACAGTCAACGATCAAAACTGATGGCTCTAGCACCGTTTATCCTATTACCAAGGCAGTTGCTGATAAATTCCAAATCGCAAAAAAGAATACCGTCGATGTTACGGTTAATATTTCTGGCAGTGGCGGCGGTTTCAATAAATTCTGCCGTGGTGAGATCGACATCGTGAATGCCTCGCGACCGATCTTGAAAAACGAAATGAAAGATTGTAAAAATTCCCGCATTCAATACGTTGAAATCCCGATTGCTTTCGATGCCTTAACTGTAGCAGTTAATCCGGAAAATAATTGGGGAACAGCTATGACATTAGCCGAATTGAAAAAAATATGGGAGCCAGCAGCTCAAGGCACTATTACCCGATGGAAACAAGTCAATCCAACATGGCCCGATGAAGCGATTAAACTTTATGGCGCAGATTCAAATTCCGGCACTTATGATTACTTTACGAAAGCCATCGTAGGTAAGGCCAAATCAAGCCGCAGTGATTTCACTGAATCCGAAGATGACAACGTGTTGGTTAATGGCGTGGCAAGCGATAAGAATGCGATGGGATTTTTTGGATTTGCCTATTATATTGAAAATGATAACAAAGTCACAGCTGTTGCTATAAATAATGGGAAAGGACAAGGTCCTATCCCTCCGTCGGTCGAAACTGTTGAAAACGGCAGATATCAACCCTTATCACGCCCGATCTTTATCTACGTCAATATCAAAGCTGTTGAGAAACCTGAAGTTAAGGAATTTGTAGAATTTTATTTGAAGAATGCTCTCTTACTGGTAAAGGAAGCTAGTTTTTTTCCATTACCCCCCAGAGCCTATACCACAATGCTTGAACACTTTAACAAAAAAAGAATTGGTTCAGTATTTAGTGGGATACCGGCGGTAGGTCTTACTATCGACGAACTAATCAGACGCGAGGATCGACTTCCGTACGAAAATTTTTAAACTACTAAATACGAAATAGGTAATTGTCAGAAAATTACTGGTCACTTTAACAACAACTGCTAATAATTCCTTAACGCAATTACTAGCAGTTGTTGTTTTTTTCAAATTCCACACCCTTTTATGATATAAGTCCACCATTACCATTAATATGACATTATCACCTCTGTCACCACTCTCCTAATTATGCCTTTCAGCCCAATTATCCTGTGGACAGACGCGCTTATATATTTATTCGTAGGTATTGTACTTTTTTTGATTTGCTATGTAAGACGGAACGAACATCTATTGACACCCTGGAAACGTGTAGGACATAGTGCCAGCGGCATGTCTGCGCTGACTGTGCTACTTTTTTTCCTGATCGTAGGGTTACTCGATACGATCCATTTCCGGCCCGCTCTTGAGCACAAAACCCCAAACGGAGAAAGAGTCTACAGTGTAGAGGTCTTAAGCCTGCTTGATCTCTTGGTAACACCACTGCGCACCAATATGGAAAAAACCTATTCCGCGCCGTTGGCCACACATCTCTACGCAAAAGAAACGATTGAACTTCCCGATGGAAAGCAAATTCGAATCTTCGCTCGACTTAAGTATGGTGGAAGCCACCTGAAAAATCCGGATAAGGATCATGTCAATGATATTATATGGCGCAGCGCAAAAGGATTGATGGTTGGCTCTCTGGTCTGGTGCTTATTGGCCGCAGGTTTAATCAATTTTTTGTCGCATCGTCATCAGGAAAAATTCACCCAAACCATCGCAACCATTTTGCAACGCAAAACGGAAATTCCCTGGTACGCCATTTTGATCACATTATTAATCCTCTTGATGATCATCGGTTGTGGAACAGCGTTAGCCAGCCATTATCATGTATTGGGTACCGACAAGGTTGGGCAAGATATTTTGTATCAATCACTTAAAAGTATTCGTATCGCTTTAGTCATTGGTACGCTAACTACGTTGATCATGCTGCCGTTTGCACTGTTGCTCGGCATTATGGCTGGTTATTTCAGAGGCTGGATTGATGATGTCATTCAATATACTTACACCACATTAAATTCCATACCTAGCGTATTATTGATCGCCGCTGCAGTTCTTATGATGCAAGTGTATATTGAAACCCATTCGGAATTGTTCGAAACCATCGCTGCACGCGCCGATCTACGCTTGCTCTTTCTGTGCATTATACTTGGCGTTACCAGTTGGACCAGTTTATGCCGCTTGCTTCGCGGCGAAGCCATGAAGCTGCGTGAATTGGAATATATCCAGGCGGCACATGCATTTGGCGTCTCACATTGGCGCATCATCACGCGGCATATTTTACCGAATGTAATGCACATCGTGTTAATTGCGACTGTGATGGATTTTAGTGGTTTAGTTCTGGCCGAGGCGGTGTTATCTTATGTCGGCGTTGGCGTCGATCCTTCCATGATGAGCTTTGGCACGATGATTAACGCGGCACGCTTGGAAATGGCGCGTGAACCCATGGTCTGGTGGGCATTGCTATCAGCATTCATCTTTATGTTCACTTTGGTATTGAGCGCCAATTTGTTTGCCGATGCAGTACAAAACGCATTGGATCCGCGCAGAAGGACGTTAAAACAAAGCAAGAGGTTCTTTCAAAAACCAGACAATAAAGCACAAACACCCAGCAAATTATCCCAAGCTATTAAACCAACAGGGTCATCTCATCAGCCATGAAAAATTTGCTGGAAATTGAAAACCTTGAAACCTTGCTTCACACCGGCGATACACCCGTACGCGCAGTCGATGGATTGTCACTTGAGATTTTCCCTGGTGAAACGTTTGCGTTACTGGGAGAATCCGGCTGCGGCAAATCGATGACAGCACTCTCCATTATGCGCTTGTTACCTGAAGTAGGCGAAATTGTCGCCGGGCAAGTTAAAATTAACGGCACAGATCTCTTACAATTATCTGAAGCCGGTATGCGCACAATCCGCGGCAAGCGCATCAGTATTATTTTTCAGGAACCGATGTTGAGCCTGAATCCAGTTCTCACTATCGCCGAGCAAATTGAAGAAGTATTGAACCAGCATTTGCAGTTATCCAAAGGCGCAACCAAGAAACGCATTCAGGAACTGTTAGAGCAAGTTGGCATTCCCGATGCAACGCAGCGCATGCATGAATATCCGTTCCAGTTTTCCGGTGGCATGAAACAGCGCGCTATGATCGCCATGGCGCTTGCAGGCGAACCTGAGTTACTCATTGCCGATGAGCCAACGACAGCCTTGGATGTAACGATTCAGGCACAAGTCCTGGATTTAATGCGACAAATCCAGATACGCACGCACATGGCAATTTTACTGATCACACATGATCTAGGTGTGGTCGCCGAAATGGCCCAACGCATTGCAGTGATGTACGCAGGAGAAATCGTCGAACTGGCCTCCCGACATGATTTCTTTCAGCATCCAGCTCATCCCTATTCGCAGCAATTGTTTGCATCTTTACCCGGGAAACAAAAACGCGATCAGGCGTTAGCCGTGATTCAGGGCAATGTGCCCTCCCTCGCGCAACAGTTTAACGGCTGCCGTTTTGTTGATCGGTGCAATCAAGCCCTTGCCATTTGCCACAATACAATTCCACAGTGGCATCCAGTAACATCGGGCCATCAAGTGCGATGTCATTTGTATCAGCAAAATGCCCTAGGGAAACCACCGATCGATAACACTAATCAGTGCATAACTACGTTAGATGTCAAATCCAATACGACAGAAGAAACTTTATTACAGGTTACCGACCTCAAAGTACATTTTCCGATCCGCAAAGGATTACTCAAGCGCATAGTCGGTCACGTCAAAGCAGTCGATGGTGTATCGATGAAAATTGTTACCGGAAAAACTTTAGCATTAGTCGGTGAATCAGGGTGTGGCAAAACAACCATTGGCAAAAGCATTTTGCAATTGATTAAACCAACTGCCGGGAGTGTACGCTTCAGAAACCAAGAACTGGTTGCTCTAAAACGCAGCCAGTTGCGGCAAATACGTTCCCAATTTCAAATCATATTTCAGGACCCCTACTCTTCACTGAATCCGCGCATGCGAATTATTGAGATTCTGCGAGAGGGCATGGATGCCTTAGCGATCAGCAAAAAGAATGATTCTAAAACTCGGAATCAATCATCAAACTATTCAAGAGAGGAAGAAATTAATGCGTTATTGCGGCAAGTTGGTTTGCCTGTTGAGGTAAAATGGCGTTATCCGCATGAGTTCTCCGGTGGGCAACGGCAGCGCATCGCCATCGCACGCGCTTTGGCGGTTAACCCAGAGCTATTAATCTGCGATGAGCCAACTAGCGCACTCGATGTGTCGGTTCAAGCACAAATCCTGAATCTGCTCAAATCGCTGCAAAATAATTTAGGACTTGCATTTTTGTTTATTACCCACAATATCGCTGTTGTGGAATATTTAGCTGATGAGGTTGCCGTCATGTATCTGGGACGAATTGTTGAATATGGACGCATTAATGAGGTGATGAACCACCCTAGACACCCCTACACCCAGGCGTTGCTATCGTCAGTTCCGCAAATCGCATCTAATCCTGACCGCCACATCATTGCGCTGAAAGGAGATTTACCATCACCAGTCACGCCACCTACCGGTTGCCATTTCCATCCGCGTTGTGCCAGCGCCATGCCGATTTGCCGCGTAACCTACCCCCCGGCAAGCACATTCAGCGCAACGCACACAACCCATTGTTTTCTTTATCCACACGAACAAGTTTCTTGAAATTATGAGTATTCATAACGAAGTGGCGCGCCGCCGCACTTTCGCCATCATTTCACATCCCGATGCAGGTAAAACAACGCTGACAGAAAAATTGTTGATGTATGCTGGCGCGATTCATATCGCCGGTAGCGTAAAAGCACGCAAAGCCAGTCGTCACGCCACCTCGGATTGGATGGAGATCGAAAAACAACGCGGCATCTCGGTCGCCAGTTCAGTAATGCAAATGGAATACCGCGATTGCATCATCAACTTACTGGATACACCCGGTCACCAGGACTTCTCGGAAGATACCTATCGTGTACTCACCGCAGTCGATGCCGCATTGATGGTGATTGATGCCGCCAACGGCGTTGAAGCTCAGACACTTCGTCTACTGGAGGTTTGCCGGGCACGTAATACCCCTATCATCACATTTGTCAATAAAATGGATCGTGAGGTGCGCGAACCGCTGGATTTGATCGATGAAATCGAACGTACCCTCGGTATGGCTACAATTCCATTCACTTGGCCTGTTGGTATGGGGAAAAACTTCCATGGCGTATGTGATCTGAAAAATGATTGTATGCGCGTATTCCAACCCGGATCCGACCGCATTGACAGCAAAAATGAGGTGATCGCGCATTTCCAAGATCCGCAGATCCAGCAGCGTTTTGGTAGTGATTTATCTACCGCATTACAGGCAATCGAGTTGATCAGGGGTGCTTCACCGACTTTTGATCATGCGGCTTTTCTTGCGGGTCAACAAACTCCTGTTTTCTTTGGTTCCGCGATCAACAACTTTGGTGTACGGGAAATTCTTGATGCTTTGGTCGATTTGGCGCCACCGCCGGAGTCCCGTAACGCGATTCAGCGTGAAGTGTTGCCGGATGAAAAAAAATTCTCCGGTATGGTATTTAAAATCCAGGCTAATATGAATCTGGCACATCGCGATCGCATTGCTTTTGTGCGTGTGTGCTCGGGTCATTTCAAGCGTGGTATGAATTTGAAAGTTGCACGTAACGGCAAGGATATCCGTACCAGCACGGTAGTATCTTTTTTGTCGCAGCGTCGCGACATTCTTGAAGAAGCGTATCCAGGAGATATCATTGGCATACCGAATCACGGTACGCTGCAACTCGGCGACACTTTAACTGAGGGCGAAGTGTTGCAATTCACCGGATTGCCTTTTTTTGCCCCAGAAATTTTCCGTACCGTTGAAATATCAGATCCGCTACGCAGCAAGCAACTGAAACTGGGATTAACGCAATTAGGTGAAGAAGGTGCGATCCAAGTATTCCGTCCGCATTTGGGCAATATGCTGTTACTGGGTGCGGTCGGTACGTTACAGTTTGAAGTGGTCACTCACCGGCTCCAACATGAGTATGCGGTGACTGCGCGGATAGCGCCAGCCAAATATCAATTGGCCCGCTGGATTACTTGTGACGATTCACGCGAATTACAACGTTTTATTGAAGCCAATGCGCACCGTATCGCCTACGATGCGGTAGACGCCCCAACCTTTCTGGCCGCTTTTGGCGCAGAATTGAGTGTCGCTGAAGATAATTGGCCCGCGATTCGCTTTCATAAACTGCGCGAACACGCCGGTTTGGTTTTTCAGAATCACATGAACGGATAATGGTCAGTGGGATGAAATGGATATCGATTATTTTATTACTCAATCTTTTTACAGCACCCACATCGGCTAGTAATTTAATTTCCACACCCACTGACCATCTCACTCAATTTGTTGTCATCGGTGACATGCCATACACCGACACAGAATATGCACTGTTAGAACAGCCTGATGGAGCCATCGCCAAAACCATTCGCACACTCAATCCTCCCTTGTTGATCCACTTGGGAGACTTCAAGCAGAGTCGATTAAGTTGTAGCGATGAATTGTTCCAAGATCGTTACCGTCAAATTGCGCAGCTCAATCCGCACAAAATCGTCTATACCCCCGGCGATAATGAATGGGTGGATTGTGACCGATTTACCTTTTCCGCACGTTATGACGAGCTGGAGCGGCTCAGTTTCTTGCGCCAGCTTTTTTTCCACCAGGATCAGTATCAGTTAACTAAAGATATTCCTGACCTTATCCGGCAAGAAGGTTTTATTGAAAACGCGCTATGGGAATCCAATCAAGTTGTTTTTGCCACACTGCATGTTCCTGGAACAAATAATGGCCGTAAGGAAATTTTGCGCAGCAATCTGCAGGATGCCTTGAACGAAGCCGATTATCGCGACCAATCCAACGAGAAATGGCTGCAACGATTATTTATCGCAGCAGAATCCGCGCCGGCAATCGTGATTGCATTGCATGCCGATATTTTTAATTTTGATCATGAAAAACCAGCTTGTACTATCAAAAATCGCACTAACTGCGATGGTTATCGAAAGTTACGTGATTTGATTAAAAGCAAAGTTACACAAATTAACAAGCCGACTCTGGTCATTCATGGTGACTCCCAGGCATATTGCCTGCAACAACCGTACACCTCGATTCCTAATCTTTGGCGGCTCAACGCCCCCGGAGACTACAAATACATTGATGCCAGCCGGGTTGTATTTGATCCGAAAAATAAAGAAACACCCTTTAGCGTTACCGGCGTGCTTGATCACAAGCCCGCTCCGGCAATTTGCAACTATAGTATTTTCGGTGCATCACGACATTCTCCATACTTATTACCAAGAGCGCAGTTATCATGATATTCAGCATGACCGGTTACGCCGCCGCTAGCCAAGAAACACCCCAAGGATCTTTCAGCATCGAAATACGCTCAGTCAATAACCGCTATCTGGACATTCTATTCCGTCTGCCGGATGAATTTCGCAAGCAAGAAGCAGCTATGCGAGAACTGCTCACTACGCAACTCAGCCGTGGCAAAGTCGAATGTCGCCTGAATTTCTCTCCATTGGCCAATACGGTAAATTTGCAGCAACTGGATGACGCGTTATTAGAAAAATTACTGCAACTGGAGCAAGCGATTAAAACACGACATCCTGCAGCGGCATCGCTAACCGTATCAGAAATTCTTAAATGGCCCGGCATACTGGAAAGTAATCATACAAACTTCGAAGAATTTGATGAAATTGGGATGATGCTACTGCAAGCTGCTCTGGATGATTTAAAAGCCGCACGAATACGTGAAGGTAATAAACTCAAATCAATTTTACTGAATCGCATTCAGCAAATGCGCCAGCTCTTGCAAATAGCATCACCGCGAATTCCGACACTCATTGCAGCATTTGAAGAAAAACTACGTACCCGCTTGGAAGAAATCATAAGCAATAACGAGGATGAACGCATTCGCCAGGAAATCACGCTATTTGCCGGGAAAATCGATGTTGACGAAGAGTTGTCACGTCTACAAGCACATCTGGATGAAGTGGAACGCATTCTAAATAAAGGTGGCTACGTCGGGAAACGACTCGATTTCATGATGCAGGAATTACATCGTGAAGCCAATACCATCGGATCGAAGTCAGTTGATCTGGAAATCACGCGAATTTCGATGGAATTGAAGGTGATCATTGAGCAGATGCGGGAACAAGTTCAGAATATTGAATGATCAAATCATTCTGGGCTCTAGTAAGATTTATTAATTTTATTAGTAGATATTAAAACTACGGTTATTTCATCATTTGCCAAAGCAAAAAATTGCTATGCTTAACTTGTGCTGGTATGGCAGATTTAATCCAGTGTGAAATTGAATTCATTGTTTGGCAATCCGAGTCGATTATATTAAGAATCAAATCGATATCATTCCATAGAAAACTGAAATAAAATGGGAAAATTATTCTTTTATATCCTAATTGCATTATTGATTTATTGGATCATTAAAAATCGGCACTCTAAAAAAGACTCCGATATATCTGATCTGGATTCGATTGAAGATACTGTGAGTTGTGTGCATTGTGGTGTTTACTTGCCTAAAAGCGAAGCTATCAATCACCAGGATAAATATTTCTGTTGCCAGGAACATTGCGACCAATTCTTAAGCTCTTCATCTTAAATTAATTATTGTGTCAACACCCACCTATATATCACAAACGAAACATTCAATTTCCTGGCCTTTCAATTCCAGACTCATGGGCGCTGACCACACCGGACAGCGCTGGCGTTCGCTCTATTATTTCAATATTTACCGCGTATTGCTTGGTGGCGCTCTGCTAATTAGTGTTTGGCAATTTAAGTTCACAAATTTTGGCTCGCACCACTACGTATTGTTTTTGTACGCGGGGATTGTCTATGTGATTTTCGGCTTAACATCTATCCTTCTGATTAAACTAAGAACCCCGAGTTTTAATTGGCAATTAACCATACAGGTGATTGGTGATATCGTTATTCTCACCGCCATGTTATATGCCAGTGGTGGTTTACAAAGCGGTTTGGGCGCGATACTGCTGATATCGCTCGCTGCTGCGGGATTAATCAGCCGCGGTCGTTTAGCGCTATTTTTTGCGTCTATTGCAACGATTAGCTTATTGTTGCAAGAAACTTATTCCTTGCTTACGATTAATTTTTATTCTGCCCAATACTCACAAGCCGGTATATTGAGCATGGCCTATTTTGCTGTCGCTTGGTTAGCACATCGCTTGGCTGAACATACTTTAGCGAGTGAGCAGCTAGCTAATGAACGCGGCATTGATCTGGCAAATATGTCACAAGTCAATCAATTAGTAATTCAGGATCTGCAAGAAGGTGTACTGGTAGTAGATAAACGAGGGATTATTCGGCAGCATAATAGCTACGCTGATAAGTTGCTAGATTTAAAACCATCTATGGGTAAAACAAAATTACTCAGGTTGTCCGATTATGCACCTGATATAGCTGACAAACTTACAAGTTGGCAGGGGGATAGTGGAATAAATTCTGAGTTGCTACGTTTAACGCATAGTAATGCATTAGTACGCATCCGATTTTTACCCATACAAGCTGATTTCCGCAATGGAGTTGTAATTTTCCTTGAAGATATGGGGCGCATACAGGCACAGTTGCAACAACTTAAACTGGCAGCAGTTGGGCGTTTAACGGTCAATATTGCGCATGAAATTCGTAACCCACTTTCTTCTATCAATCATGCAGCTGAACTTTTAGAAGAAGAACAGCAAGAATATCATAAAGATCCTCGTTTAGTACGAATCATCTGTGATAACACCCGGAGATTAAACAAGATTGTACAGGATGTATTGCAACTGAACCGGCGTAACATTTCAAAACCGGACATCTTTGAGGTCAAGGATTTTATTAAAAATTTTATCGAAGAGTTTTGTGATGCGGAAAAAATTGATAGAGATGCATTCATATTTCAGATCCTCGATAATTATTTAGTTAGTTTTGATCGTGACCACCTGAATCAGATACTCTGGAATTTGTGCAGAAATGCATGGCGACATTGCCGTAAGCAAACTGATAGTGTTTATATTGAATTGTCTACAACCAACGGAAATAATATTTGTCTCAATATCATTGACGATGGTCCAGGTGTGGATTTGCAGCAAGTAAAAGAAATATTTGAACCTTTTTTTACAACGGCGGCTGGCGGAACAGGATTGGGCCTATATGTGGCGCGCGAATTGTGCGAAACAAATCAGTCATCACTTGACTATATTGAAGGTTCTTCAGGTGGGCATTTCAGAATAATCTTTAGTCGCGTAAGCCATGCCGATAGATAACGAACGAATTGTTAACCTGCAAAAAAAAACTCTATCGCCCAGGATACTGGTTGTAGATGATGAGCCGGATATTATTGAGTTGTTGGAACTAACGCTCGCGCGAATGGGAATGGAGGTTTCTAGTGCAACGTGTATTAGTGATGCCAAAGCACTACTGCAATCACACCAATTTCAATTATGTTTGACCGACATGCGCTTACCGGATGGCAACGGATTGGAATTGGTCAAATATATCTCGCAGCACTGCGCAGATGTTCCTAGCGCTGTTATTACAGCATATGGTACGACAGAAAATGCAGTAGCTGCGCTAAAAGCAGGCGCTTTTGATTACTTACCTAAACCGGTCTCTTTGAAGCAATTGCGTGATTTGGTCAAATCGGCTTTAAATCTGCCACCGATAAAGATTGAATCAGTAGAACGGAGTGAAACAAGTCAGCGTACTTTACTGGGTGAATCTGAATCGATGCATCAGTTACGTGCAACTATCGACAAGCTTTCGCGCAGCCAAGCATCGGTGTATATCAGTGGTGAATCTGGCAGCGGTAAAGAATTGGCTGCAAGGATGATTCATGAAAGAAGTGCCCGCCACAAGCAACCATTTGTTGCGGTCAACTGCGGTGCGATTCCGGAAAATTTAATGGAAAGTGAATTCTTCGGCTATAAAAGAGGCGCTTTCACTGGTGCTGAAAAAGATCATGATGGATTTTTCCTGACTGCCAACGGCGGTACCTTGTTTCTTGATGAAGTCGCTGATTTGCCATTAACGATGCAAGTTAAATTGCTTAGGGTCATTCAGGAAAAACAAGTAAGAAGAATTGGTGATACACAAGAAAGAAATATTGATGTACGAATTATCAGTGCCACACACAAAAGACTAAGTCATTGCGTCGCAATCGGTCAGTTTCGGCAGGATTTGTATTATCGTTTGAATGTAATTGAATTAAATATGCCCGCATTACGCGAGATGCGCGAAGATATACCGTTGATTACAAAAGTTATTCTTGAAAAACAGTGCCGCGAAGCCAAGCGACCTACTTGCCGCATTAAAAAAGATGCCATGGCAATGCTTAAAAACTATGATTTTCCAGGCAATGTTCGCGAACTTGAAAATGTGCTAGAACGCACGTTAGCGCTCTGTTCCGAAGTGGAAATTGGTGTAGATGAATTACAATTACCTAATCAAACGTTAAATGCTGCAGTCAAAGATACGATAGAGGTCACTCAAACCTCTGTCAACATACTTCCGATAAATACGGATCAAAATCTACCGCTACAAGATTTTCTCGACAGACTGGAAAAAGATTCTATTGTCAAAGCACTGAATGAAAGCCGGTACAATCGCACTAAGGCAGCAAAAACACTGGGCATTACGGTGCGATCACTACGTTACCGAATGGAAAGATTGGGATTAAATGTCTAAACAACTTGCTGACTTTAGCCAGTAGTTGTTTAGACACGAGATTTTTACAAATTCTGCATCCTGAAAAAATATCTTCTAAAAACAATTTATCATGTACATCAACGAATTCGATAAATTTGATGTACATGATACATGTTTGTTACTTTGATAGTTTCTTCAGTTATTTGTCAATTCCATCTCAACGTCCGGTCAAGGCTGATTGCAACAAAGTAGCCGCAGCGGGTCCGCTAGCATTACTAACATAACTTGTGATAACGGGAATAAATTGCCCAACCATATCCGGAGAAAGATTCAATTGCTGAAATGATGCTGCAAGTGCAGTGGCATTACCCAGCGTATTATTGCTACCCCCCATCAGCGATGACAAATTACCAGATAAATTCGACATAGCTGGCGCAGCACCTAACATGTTATCCATTCCCGGAATAGATCGGGATAATGTCGCAAATGCTTGCGGATCCATATTGCCTTGAGCCATCTGGAAGATGGCGCCAGCACCGCCTAGCGCCTGTTGCTGTGATACGCCAAGCCGGTGAGTCAAAATATCCACCAACCCAATTTGCGCCACTCCAGCTGGATTATTCGCTGCGGTCGCTCCGGCATTCAGTACTTGTCGACTGCTTTGCGCCGCGCCTTCGACCGTTGATAAGCTTTGGTCGATCGCCCCTAATGAATTAGTGCCGCCTGTATTAGTTGCACATCCGCTTGCAGATAAACATACTGCAATAGCGATTAAATAAGAATAATTGATCTTCTTCATGATAACCCCTTACAAAAAATGGAGAATATTAAACATCCAACAAATATTTTAAGTGACAGCATGCCATCAATAAACGTTCAATGCTACATAATACATGCATTGTCATAAATTCTTCATAATACAGTCATCAAATTTTCATACTCTTTGATTATGCTCTCTCATATCATAAATAACTAAGGAGAAAAACAATGCACTGTTTAATTAAAGAGTGGCCAAATAAAATGGCAACGCTGATGACTGAAGATGGTGTCGTACTTTGGACATTTAGCGACGTTGAAGAAGCTCGCAAAGTATGGCAAGACTGGTGTTCACTTCAGAATGAAAAAAACTCTAGCCAAATCGGACGCCTTTGCAAATCAAACTTATCCGAGCATGTTCTCTGAGCGCTCAATCACAATTTAGCAACGCCTACCACTTTTCTGATTGTTCATTAATAATCAGATCCAATTTTTACTTGCCTGTATTTTCCACGGCTTACTAGCAACCCTCCCACACTGTGGTTAAAATGCTTAAAATAAGCAACTACTTCATTTACTCAGGCAAGCTTAATGCATACAAAATTTTATTCGGAAATTCGGCCTCAACATAAGCAAACCGATCATGCCGTACAAAGCAGGGCGGCCGACAAATCTGGACTTCCTGCTGGAACATTGGTACACATCGGAGCAAAGCATCAATCGGAATGCAAAATTTCAGCGATACAATACAATGCCGAAACATTCATCCGTCATGAAATTTCTGCAATCTCAGATCTGCAACAACTGCAAAATACCGAACTGATTACTTGGGTAAATATCGATGGACTAAGCAATATTGGTATTGTTGAGAGTATTGGTCATGAATTGAACATCCATCCTTTGGTATTAGAAGATATTTTAAGTACGCACCAACGCCCTAAGCTGGAGGAATATGAAGATTTTCTGTACCTGGTGATTAAAGGCATCAGCCTTGATCCGGATAAAATTTTTAGTCTACAGTACGAACAAATCAGTATCTTGTTATTAGCCAACTATGTTATTACTTTCAAAGAAAAACCTGATACTACATTTGATCCTGTCTATCACTATCTGCAAAATCGCAACGGTCGATTGCGACTAAATGGCAGTGATTATCTAGCATACGTTATTCTTGACATTGTCGTTGATGGGTATTTTGTAGTAGAAGACAGCTTGGACGATGTCATTGATTCACTGGAAGACAATATTTTGTTCAATTCTAATAAAGAAATGCTACAAACCATACAACAAATACGTCGCAGCCTGATTTCAATGAAACGTAATATTTCACCCTTACGTGAACTATTGGCGACAATTCAACGTATTGATACGCCGTTATTACAAGAAAAAACTTTGCGATATTTCGGTGATGTTTATGACCATGTGTTACGTGTTAACGATTCACTCGATTCCTATCGTGAAAGAATTTCGGCGATGCACGATATTTATCTTTCCAGTATCAGTAACAAAATGAATGAAACAATGAAAATTCTGACTATTTTTGCGTCTATCTTCATACCATTGACTTTTATTGCGGGCATTTATGGGATGAACTTTGAATACATGCCGGAATTAAAATGGCGCTGGGCCTATCCTGCTCTATGGGTAATCTTTATTGTAATAAGCGTGAGCTTACTCATTTATTTTAAAAAGAAAAGATGGCTATAAAATAAAAAAGAGATTCAATCCCGAAGTTGAATTGAATCTCTATCAAGCGTTTCTTTTTAATAGAATTCTAAAAAGGAAACTAATTTATTAGTTATTTATTATTAGAACGATCTTTTCTGACTGCGCACTGAAAACCCAATTAGCCCTAAACCAATCATGAACATGGCATAAGTTTCCGGTTCTGGGACTGCACTGACACCGATAACAAAATCATCCCAATCACCCAGATATTTTTTGCCCGCGCTATCGTCGTATCCTATTACAAAATCATAGACAGTAGAGCCTACTTGCATATTTGTTCCAATCAGTCCTATCGAGGTATTTTTATCCCAAGGGCCTCCATTCACAGCAAATTTACCAACATTACCTTCAAACTTAAAGCTTAATGGGCCTGATATACTAACTATAGAACTAACGGAAGTTCCAATTGGGTCAGATTCAAGCAGTGCATTACCACCCAAAACATCATAAAACTTATTGTTATATCCAGATTCCTGACCCAGAAAAGTATAGGTTATCATCTGCGATCCCGGTCCCGCGAAGTCAAGATACCCGACGTTCAATGACGAACCGACAGGCAACGTGGCAAAGCCCCCGATATTAAATGCCTCAGTCCGAGTTGCTGTGTCGGTAGCCACAAACGACAATCCAGCACTAGCAGAACCGCTTGCGATCAACAACGCAGCTGCAATAATTGTTTGCTGCATTAAATATGTCTTACTCATTTGCATGCCTCTAAGAAATTAATAAAATAAAAGTAATTTGTATCAACCAAATCGTATCTGTGAAAATTCATCTCAAGATACATTCAATACCTGAATTCGCAACAGTTTCATGCTACCCGTTGGAGAACTTTAGCACCATAGTCAATTACTCCTTATTTTATAATGTGTTATTAGTACATCTCGCCTAATTTATTAGGCAAGGTGTCATACATCCCGAGCAAGCGCTAGCTCGACTTGAACTGGAGGCAAATTGTCAGTAAGTCATGAAACCATCTATCAGCACAGCTACGAAGGCGAACGAACAAGTAGTGCGATCTGAGGAAGGCTGAATAAGATCTTCTGCATGTGTTGTTTGAAGAGATAGAAACTTGTTATAGGTATTCGATAGATTTTCTCCTCCATTTGTTTGGTAATCATAAATATCAAGTTTAGCGCGACATCTGGATTGGGGAAGCTATTGACATATTGTGTGGTTTTCGTGCCTCCTTTCAATCCGAATGGTGGCAATAGCATACGACACAGCTGTACAGGATAGTTTCAGCACTGGTGATAATAACGCCGTTTGTATTCAGGTAGAGATTTTTGCGAAAGGGTATTTTATGACTCGTAACACATTGTGTTAACTTAATAAAAATTACAGAATTAGGATCTTGCAACGATCTCAGGTAATGTTCCCCCGTTACTTGGATAACGTTTGCCCCACTTCTAACGTGAGGTCAATGGAACACAGATCATTCTACCGGGGAAAACATTAAAACGAGATACGCGTTATCAAAGAGACAAAAAAAGCAAACAATGCAGAAGGCGCGCAGCGATTAAACCCATTATCAGTCACCTGAAATCGGATTACCGAATAGCCAGAAATTTTACCTAAAGAACATACTTGGCGATCACGTCAACCTGTTGATGGCCGCTGCTGCCTGGAACATGAAACAATCGCTACTGGCCATTGTTTGGTTCTTTTCTCCGTGAAAAAAATGCAGACGGCTTGAGTTCTTGAAGGGAAACTCAAATCATCACGCTATATCTTTATAGATACTCATTTTTCCCGACAGCTTGCCTGGAATAATTTTTATTCGATATTTTCAGAGTCGACTAGTTACTTTGAAAATCAGCCGTGAATGAACACTGCGCTATGTGTTGCAGCAATATCTACATCAGTAATCCACCCCATACTGCTCTCGGTAACGCTGCACCGCCAGTAGATACTCCGCTAATTCCTGACGATGCTGTAAAAATTCCACCAGATCGTCCAGATTGATAATCGAAGTCACAGTCAGGCCATGCATTTGCTGCACCTCCTGTACCGCCGATAGCTGACCGTTGCCGCGCTCCATACGATCCACGGCGATGACGACACCACTTGGTGTTGCACCGGAGGCTTTGATTAAAGTAACTGATTCGCGTACCGAAGTGCCCGCAGAAATGACGTCATCGACGATCAATACGCGCCCCGCCATCGAGGCACCGACCAATACGCCGCCTTCACCGTGATCCTTGGCTTCCTTGCGGTTAAAGCAGAATGGGTAGTTATGCCCCATCTCAGCCAGCGCGATGACAATGGCACTGACCAATGGGATGCCTTTATAGGCCGGACCAAACAGCATGTCGAACGGAAGCTCTGCAGCAACTATCGCTTTGGCGTAAAATTGCCCAAGTTTGCGCAGTGCATCGCCATCATTAAATAATCCCGCATTAAAGAAATACGGTGACATACGTCCCGCTTTGGTTTTAAATTCACCAAAACATAACACGTTGCGGGCGATGGCGAATTGAATAAAGGCTTGCCGGAAATCATTGGACATAACTTGATCAACCCATAAATTGATAGATGCAAATTATAACGCTTAACTTAAATGGTATCCGCGCAGCCGTAAAAAAAGGCTTTCTTGAGTGGCTCGCAGCACAACCCGCAGATATCGTTTGCGTACAGGAATTAAAAGCGCAATTGCCCGATCTTTCCATCGAGATACAATCGCCGGATGGCTATCACGGCTATTTCCATTGTGCCGAACAGAGGGGATATAGTGGTGTCGGCATATATACCCGCAAAAAACCGGATCAAGTGATCGAAGGCATCGGCATTGCCGATATCGATGCCGAAGGCCGTTTTCTGCAAGCGGATTATGGCAATTTAAGTATCATTTCAATTTATCTACCTTCTGGTTCCAGCGGTGAGCATCGACAGGCTGCAAAGTTTTATTTCATGGAAAAATTTTTTCCGGTATTGCAAAACCTAAAGGCTAGTAATCGAGAAATCATTTTATGCGGCGATTGGAACATTGCGCACAAGGAAATCGACCTTAAAAATTGGCGCTCCAATCAGAAAAATTCCGGTTTCCTGCCTGAAGAACGCGACTGGTTGTCCAATGTATTGGAAAATTTCGGTTTTATCGATGTATTTCGCCAGCTGAACACCGAACCGGATCATTACACCTGGTGGTCGAATCGTGGACAAGCCTGGGCAAAAAACGTCGGTTGGCGCATCGACTACCAAATCGCCACGCCTGCTATCGCACAACAAGCGCGAACTACTTCAATTTATAAAGATGAGCGTTTTTCCGATCATGCGCCACTGATCATAGACTACAATCACGAATTATGACATCGGCGGCATTATCCAGTTGGTTGCAGGCACTGCGGGTATATACTCACCCCCGCGTACTCGGCATGCTGTCGCTGGGATTTTCCGCCGGATTGCCGTTGCTGTTGATCATGGGTACGTTGTCATTCTGGCTGCGGGAGGCTGGTATCGACCGCACTACAATCGGCCATCTGAGCTGGATCGGTTTGGCCTACAGCTTTAAGTGGCTATGGTCGCCACTGGTTGATCGAATGTCACTGCCACTGCTGACGCGATGGCTGGGTCGCCGCCGCGCCTGGTTGTTGCTGTCGCAGATCACCATTGCCGTGGCACTGACGGGCATGGCGCTCACCGATCCTGTTATGAATTTGACACATCTAGTGTTTTTCGCACTGGCCGTGGCATTCGCGTCCGCCACACAAGACATCGCGCTCGACGCTTACCGCATCGAAGCCGTTGCGGCAGAATTGCAAGGCGCAATGGCTGCCACGTATCAGGCCGGTTATCGCGTCGCGATGATCCTGGCCTCAGCCGGCGTGTTATGGATTGCTGCGGTGGTTGATGCCACCGCAGATACTTATGACCACGCGCCGTGGCGTTTCGCTTATTTGATCATGGCCGCCAGCATGGTCGTCGGCATTATCAGTACTTTTATCATTCGCGAACCGGATGTGCCTTACAGCCGATTAATCTCAGAAAATGAAAAAATCGCACAACAAGCCATTGCAACGTGGCATCTTCATCCCCGCATCGGCAACTTGCTAGTTTGGCTTTATGGCGCATTAATTGCGCCATTCCGCGACTTTATTATGCGACATGGCCGGCAGGCATTGCTGATCCTAGGCCTGATTGCCATCTACCGTATCTCCGATGTTGTGATGGGCGTAATGAGCAACCCCTTCTATGTCGACATGGGCTATAGCAAAGAAGAAGTTGCTACGATTTCAAAAGTGTATGGCGTCATCATGACCATCGTAGGCGCAGCGATCGGAGGCGTGCTGACAGTCAAAATCGGCATCATGCGCACGCTGTTTCTAGGGGCGGTTTTGTCTGCCGCGACCAATCTATTGTTTGTCTGGCTGGCAGGACGGGGGCATGACGTCAGTGGGTTAATTTTTACCATTTCAGCAGATAATCTTTCTGCGGGTATCGCTTCTTGCGCTTTTATCGCTTATTTATCCGGCCTCACCAATTCAGCGTATTCGGCCACTCAGTATGCATTATTCAGCTCAGTGATGCTGCTGCTGCCCAAATTCATCGCCGGTTTCAGCGGACAATTTGTCGATGCATACGGCTATGAAAATTTCTTTGTAGCTACCGCTATACTCGGCTTGCCTGTTTTGATTCTGGTGTGGCTCGCCGGACAGGCTAAGTTTACGCATTCGTCCAAATAATCATCTCTCATGCAAACAAACCCTGAAACCGAATATCAAGCGCTGATCAGCGTCGGCGAGCTGAAGCCGGATGCCGATCAAGCTAAAGCCGTTGTCGCTCTGGAGCGATTACATGGTGAATTGCTTAATGCCCGCACGACCGGAAAGAAATGGCCTACTCGATTGTTTCTCTGGCTTGGCAGTAATAAATCGGCTCCCAAAGGCATTTATCTCTATGGTGGTGTAGGGCGCGGCAAATCCATGCTGATGGATTTATTTTACAAGACGACTCCAATCGAATCAAAGAAACGCGTTCATTTCCATGAATTCATGCTGGATATTCATGCCCGACTCAAAAAATGGCACGAATTCTCAGTACAGGAACGTGCACAACAGGGGTCGCGCGCCAGCGATGCAGACCCGATTCCCTCAATCGCACGAAAAATAGCCGATACCACAATGCTATTATGTTTTGACGAATTCCAGGTTACCGATATCGCCGATGCGATGGTGCTGACCCGGCTTTTCAATGAACTGTTTGCGCAAGGTGTCGTGGTAGTCACCACCTCTAATCGTTCACCCGACGATCTCTACAAAAACGGTTTGAATCGCCAGCGCTTTCTGCCATTCATTCAACAGATAAAAGATAAGCTTGAGATTATTTCACTGGAAAGCCCAATTGACTATCGCTACAACCGCTTGAAAGGTGCACAGACTTACTATTTCCCGGTTAACGAAGAAACCACGACCGAGCTGTCGGCTACATTTTTTCGCCTTACCGACCGCCGTGTAGAAGACCGGCATAAGGTCCCCAGCGAAGAATTAAACGTGCAGGGCCGAATGTTGTTCGTTCCTAAAGCAGCACGAGGCGTCGCCGTTTTTTCATTTTGGCGCCTATGCGCCAATCCTCTCGGTACCGCAGATTATCTCGCCATTGCCAGAACCTATCATACCGTCATTATGGTTGCGATCCCGCAATTCAATCAAGAAAACAGCAACGAAGCCAAGCGTTTCATCCATTTGATCGATGCGCTATATGAACATGGCGTGAAATTTTTGTGTTCAGCCGCCGTACCCCTACAATCACTGTATGCCGGAGGAGATATCAGTTTTGAATTTGAACGTACGATTTCACGCCTGGTGGAAATGCAATCGGAAAATTATCTGACAAGAGGCCATGGCAAAAACTTGCATAGCTAAATAGTCGCCCCTGAAAAGTATCAAACAACAATCATTTCAGTCAAGCTGTCAGGAATAATGAGTGCCTATAAAAATATAGCGCTTGATGATTTGAGTTTCCATCGAAGAATTCAAGCAACCTGCAGTTTTCTCTACGGAAAACTCTACGGAAAAAAAGAGCCAAACAATGGCTAATAGCCATTGTTTCATGTTCCAGACAGCAGCGGCCATCAAAACAGGTTGACGTGATCGCCAATTGCGCCCTTCAGGTGGTTTCTCGACAACCTGTAATCTGAATCGGCCCGATAGTTCTGGAGACTTTTTTGTTTGAGTCAGGCTGCATCAACTGACCCTGTTAATTGGCGATAATTTGCCATTTCAAATTCTGCCGGTGGAATATTTTAATCGGTTCCAGTAACCGGCGATTGTTGAACCAGTCAACCCACTCCAGGTCGACAAATTCCACTTCATCAATATTGCGTCAGGGAGCTCGATGCCGTATGACTTCTGTCTTGTATAATCCGTTAATTGTTTCCGGCCAGCGCTTGTCAGAAGAATCGCCGACGCTGCCTACAGAAGCTTCAATATTGGCTTCTGCCAGGCGCTCTGTATAGCGAATCGACAGATATTGGCAGCCATGAATGTTTTGGATAAATTTTCCAGACTTGTCAAATTTTGGGATTCTTCCGCGGGATCCCTGTTGATCTGTGATTAAAATTCAAACAAATCCAGATGTTTTGGTTGTTCGAGTAATTGATAAGCAGCCAAAAAACCTGCTACCGACCAGGTCTGCAAGCGCCGGGCCTCCTTTCCGACCAATTGGCCGTAGTGTCCATCGAAGTATTCGGGCCAACATTCGCTTTCTAACCGGCTTGCGGCGGATTCTAATGCACGTATGGCTAGTGCTGGATGCCCCGATTTGTTGACGCTAACTCAAAACTGACCAGAAAAGGCTGTTTGTGCTAACTGAATTTTGACCAGGTAATCCACGTATCCTGCTTAATTTTTAAGCGGGGGTAAAAGGAGTGATTACCATGGTTATGTATGCAAAGATCCGGCGG
>RRZU012043551.1_pt1 | contig 23571 bp, 20 predicted proteins | sample 2165561 | NCBI WGS metagenome assembly RRZU01 (sample SAMN10456909, study PRJNA506462) | wastewater metagenome | isolation source: wastewater sludge | place: USA: Moscow, Idaho | reverse complement strand
CGCCACCCCCGACGACGAGCGCGCCGGTGCCACGCCCGACGCCCCTGGCCCGTGGCACGATGAGCCGACGGCTGGTGCTGCGCATGACCGCCCTGGTGGCGCTGGTGGCGATCTTCTTGTCGACCCTCACCGCGCTGGCGATGCGGCAGATCCTGGTGAGCCAGCTCGACAGCCAGCTCCAGGCGACGGCGGCCCGCCTGGTGGGCCAGGGCGCCGCCCAGGGCCACCCCCCGGCGGGCGGGGGCGGGCCAGGACAGGCTCAGGGGTTGCTCTACTACGTGCAGGGCAGCGGCGGCTTCGTCCAGGTCGAGGACATCCGGGGCACCCTCGGATCGGAGGTGTCCGAGCCGCTGGAGGCGCTAACGGCGTCGCCGGACCCGACCGACGTCTACCTGCCCCGGCTCGGGGAGTACCGCGTGCTGACCACGCAGGTCGGTTCCTCGGTGATCGTCACGGGCCTCCCGATGGCCTCCATCACCGCCTCCATGTGGGCGATCATCGCCGCCGCCGCCGCGCTCACGCTGCTCGGCATCCTGATCGCCTTCGTCGCCTCGCGCAGCGTCGTGGAACGTAGTCTGCGACCCCTGGCGCGCCTCGCGACCACCGCGACGCAGGTCTCCGCCCTGGAGTTGGGTTCCGGCGAGGTCGCGGTCCCCGTGCGCGTGCCCGACGCGGACGCCGACCCGCGCAGCGAGGTCGGGCAAGTGGGCATCGCGTTCAACCACATGCTCGACAACGTGGAGGGCGCGCTGGCCGCCCGGCAACGCTCCGAGACGCAGGTACGCCAGTTCGTCGCGGACGCCAGCCACGAACTGCGCAACCCGCTGGCCGCGATCCGCGGCTACGCCGAGCTGACCCGCCGCGAGCGCGGCGAGGCCCCTCCGACCACCGCCCACGCCCTCACCCGCATCGAGGCGGAGTCGGAGCGGATGTCGAAGCTCGTCGAGGACCTGCTCCTCCTTGCCCGGCTCGACTCGGGCCCGGCCCTGGCCGCCGCGGCGACTCCCCTGAACCAGATCGTCGCCGACGCCGTCTCCGACGCCCGCGCCGCCGGGCCGGAGCATCGCTGGTCGCTGGTGATGCCCGAGCAGGAGGTGGTCGCCTGGGGGGATCGCTACCGGTTGCATCAGGTGATCGCGAACCTCCTCGCCAACGCCCGCACCCACACCCCAGCCGGGACGCATGTGGAGACGGCGCTGTCGGTCAGCGACGGGCGAGCGACCATCACGGTGCGCGACGACGGGCCGGGCGTCCCGACGGAGATCGCCGATCGGATCTTCGAGCGCTTCACCCGCGGCGACGTCAGCCGAGCACGGCAGCGCAGCGGCGTACAGTCGACCGGCCTGGGCCTGGCGATCGTGGCCGCTGTGGTGGAGGCGCACGGCGGAACGGTCGAGATGCGGTCGGTGCCCGGCGACACCTGTTTCATCGTGCGCGTCCCCCTGGCCCCCGCCCGGTGACCGGGTTGCTCGCGGGCGGTCCCCGACGCACATCGTCTCCCCTGGTGGGCGGCCATCCGATCCGTGGCGGCGCCAGCGGATGCGAGCGGCGTCACGCTACTTTGTGGCCGTGATCATCACCTTCACGCCGAACCCCAGCCTGGATCGGACCGCCTCTCTGCCGCACGAGCTTGCGGTGGGGCAGCGCAACCAGCTCGCCGGAGTCAGCACGCAGGCCGCAGGCCGGGGCGTGAACGTGAGCCGTGCACTGCACAACGCCGGCTGTTCGACGCTGGCGGTGCTCCCGCTCGACCCCGACGATCCGCTCACCGAGGCGCTGCGCGAGCGCGGGGTCCCGAACCGTCCCGTCCCGGTCGGGCGCCGGGCGCGCACCAACCTGGGCGTCACCCACCCCGACGGCACGGTGACGAAGTTCGTCGAGCCGGGCGAGCCGCTCACTCCCGAGAACGTGACGGCGCTGTTCAGCACGGTGATGGCGGCGGTCCCGGGCGCCGACTGGCTGGCCCTGTGCGGTTCGCTGCCCCCGGGGGCCCCGGCGGATTGGTTCGTGCGGCTGACCCAGCTCGCCCACGAGGTGAACGTCCCGGTTGCCGTGGACACGCACGGTCAGGCGCTGCTCGCGGTCATGGCCGCTCTACCCGGCAGCGCCCCTGACGTGTTCGCCCCCAACGCCGCCGAACTGCAGGTGGCCTCCGGCATGCCCCTCATCGAGGCGCTGCTGAGTGGCGACATCGCCCCGGCGGTCGCCGCAGCTCAGTCGCTGGTCGATCGCGGCATCCCCCGTGTCCTGGCGACGATCGGCTCGCTGGGTGCCGTGCTGGTCACCGACCACGGCGCCTGGTACGCCGTCGCTGAACCGGTCAAGGTCGTCTCCGCCGTCGGGGCGGGCGACTCGGCGCTGGCCGGGTATCTGCTGGCCCGCCTGGACGGAGCCGAGGACGCGGACGCGCTGGCGCGCGCCGTCGCCTACGGCACCGCCTGCGTGCTGCTGCCGGGCGCCAACGTCCCCCAGCCCGAGCAGGCTGCCGCCGTCACCGTCCTGGTCTCGTCCCTCACCGCCTGACGGGGCGGCGGCCCTCAGGGCAGCAGGTTGCGGTGCGCCTGCCGGATGTGGTCCTCGCAGCGTTGCGCGGCCAGCGCGCCATCTCCCCAACGCAGTGCTTCCACGATGCCCTCGTGCTCCCGGTTGAGACGTTCGCGCATCGCATCCCAGCCGGGCAGCCGCTGCTCGGCCAGCAGGATGGGCCGGGCGACCGCCTCCCGGATCGCGACGGTGACGTCGCGGATGAGCCGGTTGGCCCCCAGCCCCGCGATGGTGACGTGGAAGGACGTGTCGAGACTGTTGAACCGCGCGGCGTCCGGGGTGGCCCACATCGCCGCGATGATCGCCGCCAGTTCGGCCAGCCCGGCATCGTCGCGCTGTTCGGCCGCCGCCATCGCCGCAGCGCGTTCCAGCACCACGCGCGTCTCGGTCACCTCCGCGAACGAGATGGCGTCCAGGGCGACGTGCAGGCGCAGCATCCGGCCCAGCGCGTCGCCTTGCTGGGCTGCCACACGCGTCCCGCCCCCTGGCCCTGCCAGTGACGTGAGCACCCCCTGGGCGTTGAGTACCTTGATCGCCTCGCGCACGGCGCTGCGGGAGGCCCCGAGCTGCGCCGCCAGCACGCGTTCGTTGGGCAGGCGGTCGCCGGGGACGACCCGACCCTCCAGGATCTCATTGGTGAGGTAGTCGAGGACTCCCTCGAACCCGTGGGTGGTGTCAGTCATGGGGCCATTCTTGCCGATGCGGGGGAAGGTGAACCTTGGTTGACGCCGGAGAAACACCGGAATATGGTCTGACCGGTACGGCAACTGGTCAGACCAACTGAACGACGGAGTTCACCCATGCTTTTGGAGACCTTCCAACCCTCGCTCGATCCACTCGGCTCTCCCTGGTTGTCGGCCCTGGTCGCGGCCCTTCCCATCGTCGCCATGCTCGTCACGCTGGGCGGCCTGCGCTGGAAGGCCCACCTCGCCGGGCCCTTCTCCTGGCTGGTCGCCCTCCTCGTGGCCATGACCGTCTTCGGCATGCCGCCCCTGCTGGCCCTGTCGACCAGCGTCCACGGCTTCGTCTACGGCATCTTCCCGATCATCTGGATCCTCGTCGCGGCGATCTGGATGTACGAGGTCACCGTCGCCGCAGGGCGATTCGAGGACCTCAAGCGCACCTTCTTCCTCATCAGCGACGACCCCCGGATCCTCGGCCTGCTCATCGCCTTCTGCTTCGGCGGCCTCCTGGAGGCCCTCGCCGGATTCGGCGCCCCGGTCGCCATCACGGCGGCCATGCTCGTGGCCATCGGGTTCGCCCCGCTCCGCTCGGCGCTCATCGCCCTGCTCGCCAATACCGTCCCCGTGGCGTTCGGCGCGGTCGGGCTCCCCGTGCTCATGGCCGCCCGCACCGGCGGCTTCGACGACGTGCTGGCCATCTCGCCCATCACCGGGCGCCTCACGGCCCTGCTGTGCCTCGTCGTGCCCTTCCTGCTGCTGGCCGTCATGGACGGGCGCCGCGGACTCCGCGAGTGCTGGCCCTTCGGGCTCGTGGTGGGCGTCAGCTTCGGCATCACCAAGTGGATCGTGTCCGCGACCCCGCTCTACAACCTCACCGAGGTCTTCGCCGCCGTCTTCAGTCTCGTGGTCACCATCGTCTTCCTGCGGCTGTGGCATCCCACCGGCGGCGAGGAGGCGGCCGCCCGCATCGGCATCCCGATCGACCCCAGCCTGGAGGGCGAAGGCACCCGCGTGGTCGAGGTCGACGCGGACGCCTCCGGGCTCACCCCGCAGCGGATCTTCATGGCGGTCGTCCCCTACCTGCTGGTGATCGTCGTGTTCGCCATCGCCGCGCTGCCGCCGATCAAGGCGGCCCTGGCCTCGACCGACATCCGCATCGCCTGGCCCGGCCTGTCCGGCCTGCTGGACTCCGCGGGCAACCCCGCCGCCCACCAGACCTACACGTTCGCCTGGGCGTCCACCCCCGGCATCCTGCTGGCCTTCGTCGCGATCGTCACCGGCCTGATCTACAAGATGACGCTGCCGGCCATCCTCGGCGTCCTGTGGACGAACGTGAAGAAGATGCGGTTCGCGATGCTGACCATCGGCTCCGTCGTCGCCCTGGCCTACGTGATGGGCGACTCCGGGCAGACGCTCACCCTCGGCATGTTCTTCGCCGCGGCCGGGCTGGCCTACCCGTTCGTGGCCCCCGTCCTGGGCTGGATCGGCACCTATGTGACCGGGTCGGACACCTCGGCCAACATCCTGTTCTCCGGGCTGCAGTCCGGCGTCGGCGCCCAGATCGCCCCCGGCAGCCACCTCGACGTGGAACAGATGCGGGCCCTGCTCGTCGGCTCGAATGCGGCCGGCGGTGTCGTCGGCAAGATGATCTCGCCCCAGTCGCTGACCATCGCCGCCACCGCCATCGGCATCCCGGGATCGGAGTCCACGATCCTGCGCCGCATCATCGGATGGAGCTTCGCCCTGCTGGCGTTGCTGTGCCTGCTGTCCGGCCTCATGTCCACACCCGTCCTGAGTTGGTTGCTCCCGTGACCGGATCGAAAGGAAATCACATGGGCCCTCGCGTTGCCCTGTTCGCCACCTGCATCAATGACACGATGCAACCGTCCATTCCGATCGCGACCGTCAAGCTCCTGGAGCGACTCGGCTGCACCGTGGAGTTCCCGCCACGCCAGACCTGCTGCGGTCAGGTCATGACCAACACGGGCTACTACAAGGAGTCGATCCCGACGGTGCGCAACTATGTGCGCTCGTTCGAGGGCTACGACTACATCGTCGGGCCGTCCGGCTCCTGCGTCGGCTCGGTGCGTGAACAGCACGGCATGCTCGCCCACTGGGCAGGCGACGCCGGGCTGGAGGCCGCCGCGACCGCCGTCGCGGGCCGCACCTACGAGCTCACCGAGTTCCTGATCGACGTGCTGGGTGTCACCGACGTGGGCGCCTACTTCCCCCACCGGGTCACCTACCACCCCACGTGCCATTCGGTGCGGATCACGAAGGTGGGCGACCGTCCCCTGCAGTTGCTGCGGGCCGTCCGCGGCATCGACCTGGTCGAACTCCCCATGGCCGAGCAGTGCTGCGGTTTCGGCGGCACGTTCTCCCTGAAGAACCCCGACGTGTCGATCGCCATGGCCTCCGACAAGGCGCGGCACGTCCGTTCCACCGAAGCGGAGTACCTGGTCGCCGGCGACCAGGCCTGCTTGATGAACATCGGCGGCGTGCTGCACCGGCAGCGTTCCGGGATCAAGACGATCCACCTCGCCGAGATCCTCGCCAGCACCGAGAAGGAGGTGGCGGTGGCATGACCGCCCACGAGCGACTCACCCCGCAACCGCCGTCCTGGAAGGACATCCCGCCCTTCCCCAAGGCGGTCAAGACCGAACTCAACAAGGCCGAGCAGCGCAAGAACCTGCGCCACGCCACCGGGACGATCCGCGCCAAGCGGATCACCCGCGCACAGGAGGTCCCCAACTGGGAGGAACTGCGCACCGCGGCCGCCCAGATCAAGGACCGCGTCGGACGCCATCTCGACGACTACCTGGTCCAGGCCGAGAAGGCCATGACGGACGCCGGGATCACCGTCCACTGGGCCAGCACCGCCGCCGAAGCCAACACGATCGTCGCGGACATCGCCAAGGCGAAGGGGGTCGACGAGGTCGTCAAGATCAAGTCGATGGTCACCCAGGAGATCGACCTCAACGAGGCGTTGGAGGCGGAGGGGATCGCCGCCTGGGAGACCGACCTGGCCGAGCTCATCGTCCAGTTGGGCCACGACCTGCCCAGCCACATCCTCGTCCCGGCGATCCACCGCAACCGCTCCGAGGTGCGGGAGATCTTCACCACCGAGATGGGCACCTACGGCGCGCCCGCCCCCGCGGACGTCTCCGACAACCCCGCCGAACTGACCGCCGCCGCCCGCAACCACCTGCGGGAGAAGTTCCTGCGCGCCAAGATGGCCGTCTCCGGCGGCAACTTCATCGTCGCGGAGACCGGGACGCTGGTGATCGTCGAGTCCGAGGGCAACGGCCGGATGTGTCTCACCCTGCCCGAGACGCTGGTGTCGGTGGTGGGGATCGAGAAGCTGGTGCCGACCATCGAGGATCTCGAGGTCTTCCTCAAGCTGCTGCCGCGCTCCTCCACCGCCGAGCGGATGAACCCGTACACCTCGCTGTGGACGGGCGTCACCCCCGGCGACGGCCCCCAGGATCTCCACGTGATCCTGCTCGACAACGGGCGCACCAACGTGCTCGCCGATCCCGAGGGACGCGCCGCGCTGCGCTGCATCCGCTGCTCGGCCTGCCTCAACGTGTGCCCGGTCTACGAACGGGTGGGGGGCCACGCCTACGGCTCGATGTACCCCGGCCCGATCGGCGCCATCCTCGGCCCGCAGCTGCGCGGTCTGGAGAACGCCAACGACCGCGCCCTGCCCTACGCGTCCACGCTGTGCGGCGCCTGCAACGAGGTGTGCCCGGTCCGGATCCCCTTCACCGACATCCTCGTGCACCTGCGCCACAAGGTGGCCCAGTACAAGACGTCGAAGCACCCCACCATCGAACAGGGGCTCATGAAGAGCGCCGGATGGGTGATGAGCGACGGTCGCCATCTGGCCACCGTCCAGGTGGCCTCACGTGCGGCGGGCGGTATCTACAAGGACAAGTGGATCGGCCCGATCCCGCTGCCGCTGGCCGACCGCTGGCTGCAGGCCCGCGACGTCGAGGCACCACCGACCCAGACGTTCCGGCAATGGTGGAAGAACGAACACGAGGAGGGGACGCGATGAGCGCCCGCGAGGACATCCTGCAGCGGATCCGCACCGCCACCGCCGACGTCACCGAGCCGGATCCGGCCCTCGACGTGCCGGTCGAGTGGACCTACGGTCAGCCGCTGGCGACGGCCGACGTGCTGGCCGACTTCGTGGAGAAGGTCGAGGACTACAAGGCGCGCGTGGTGCGCGTCGCCGAGGACGGGATCGGTGCGGCCATCGTGGACGCGCTGGTCGGTCTGGACGCCGCCAGCGCGGTGCTGCCCGAGGGCCTGCCCGACGCCTGGGTGCAGGCCGTCACGGCCGCCGGTGTCACCGTGTTCCGAGACGACCCGGAGCTCAGCCACGCCGAGCTCAACCTCATCGCCGCCGTGGTCACCACCGCGGCGGTCGGGATGGCCGACTCGGGCACCATCGCGCTGGATCACGGCCTCGGGCAGGGACGCCGCGCGCTGTCGCTGCTGCCGGACTGCCACGTGTGCGTGGTGCGTTCCGAGCAGGTCGTCAGCGACGTCCCCGAGGGGATCGCGCGGCTGGCGCCGGCGCTGCGCGCCCGGCGTCCGGTGACCTGGCTCAGCGGCGGATCGGCCACGAGCGACATCGAGCTGAGCCGGGTGGAGGGCGTCCACGGACCCCGCCACCTCTGGGTGATCCTGGTCGACTGACCACGGCCCCGACGGCCCGCCTCCTGCCAGGGGCGGGCCGTCGCCGTTCCCGGTCGGGGGCCGCGTCCGCACTAGGCTAGGGGGACCGTAGTCGACCGAAGGAGTCCGATGACCCTCAGCCCGCGCGAGCTCGCTCAGCTCGTCGATCACACCCTGCTCGCCCCCACCGCCAGCATCGCCGACGTGGCGGAGTTGGCCCGCGAGGCCGCCGAGCTGGGCACGTACTCGATCTGCGTGTCGCCCTCGATGCTGCCGCTGCCGTTCACCCCGAGCGTGAAGGTGGCGACGGTGGCGGGGTTCCCCTCGGGCAAGCACACCCCGGCGGCGAAGGCGTTCGAGGCTGCCGAGTCGGTGCGGCACGGGGCCGACGAGGTCGACATGGTCATCGACATCGGCGCCCTGAAGGCCGGGGACGCCGCCCACACCCAGGCGGAGATCGCAGCCGTCCGCGAGGCCATCCCCGCCCCGGCGGTGCTCAAGGTCATCATCGAGTCCGCCGCGCTGACCGACGAGGAGATCGTGGCCGCCTGCCAGGCCGCCGAAGCGGCGGGCGCCGACTTCGTGAAGACCTCGACGGGCTTCCACCCCGCCGGCGGGGCGTCCACGCACGCGGTGGCCCTGATGCGGGCCACCGTCGGGGATCGGCTCGGCGTGAAGGCGTCCGGCGGCATCCGGGACTGGGAAGCCGCGCAGGCGATGGTGGCCGCGGGCGCCTCCCGGTTGGGGCTGTCCGGCACGGCGGCCGTCCTGGATGGCGGTACCTCGACCGGCTACTGACGCAGACCACGAGGGGGCCCGGCCTGCTGGCCGGGCCCCCTCGTGCGTCGTTTCGTGCCGGGCTCGGCCCGGCAACACGTCAGCCGAGCAGCACCGAGCGTGCCGCCGCCAGCCGGGCGACCGGGACCCGGAAGGGCGAGCAGGACACGTAGTCCAGCCCGACCGAGTTGAAGAACTCGATGGAGGCCGGGTCGCCGCCGTGCTCCCCGCACACCCCCGTCTTCAGGGTCGGCTTGGAGGAGCGCCCCTTCTCGACGCCGATCGCCACCAACTGGCCGACGCCGTCGACGTCGAGCGACTCGAAGGGGTTCTTCTCGATCACCTCGGTGTCCACGTACGCCCCCAGGAAGCCCGCCTCGGCGTCGTCACGCGAGATGCCGATGCCCGTCTGGGTGAGGTCGTTGGTGCCGAAGCTGAAGAAGTCCGCCTCGTGCGCGATCTGGTCCGCCGTCAGCGCCGCCCGCGGGATCTCGATCATGGTGCCCACCAGGAAGTCCAGGCGCTTGCCCGCCTTCGCGAACTCGTCCTCGACGGCCGCCACGACGATCTCCCGCTGCGCCTTCAGCTCCGATTCGTAGGCCACCAGCGGGATCATGATCTCGACGCCGACGGTCTCCCCCTCACGCTCCAGCACCGCCAGCGCCGCCTTGATGATGGCGCGGGCCTGCATGTCGGGGATCGACGGGTACAACATGGCGAGGCGGCAGCCGCGGGTGCCGAGCATCGGGTTCTGCTCGTGCAGCTTCTTGACCTGGGCCAGCGTGGCCCGCTCGGCGGCCAGCCGCTGCTCGTCGGCGCCGGTCAGCTCCAGTTCCTTCACCAGGACGCTCTGGTCGACCAGGTTCGGCAGGAACTCGTGCAGCGGCGGGTCGAGCAGCCGGACCGTGACCGGCAGGCCCTTCATCGCGGTGAAGATGGCCTCGAAGTCGGCCTGCTGCATCGGCAGGATCTCGGCGAGGGCGGCCGCGCGCTGCTGTTCGTTCTCCGCGAGGATCATCTTCCGCACCGCAGGCAGCCGGTCGGCGGCCATGAACATGTGCTCCGTGCGGGCTAGGCCGATGCCCTCGGCACCCAGTTCGCGTGCCTTGGACGCGTCCTCGAAGTTCTCCGCGTTGGCACGGACGCCGAGGCGCCGCACCGCGTCGGCCCACTGACCGACCTTCTCGAAGTCCTCGTTGATGGACGGCGGCACCAGGGGCAGCGCCCCGGCGAACACCTCCCCCGTGGAGCCGTTGAGCGTGAGGACGTCGCCGGTGCCGTAGGTGACCCCGCCGATGGCGACGGTCTGCCCGATCGGATCGATCTTGATGCCGGGCGCGCCCGCGACGCAGGTGATGCCCATGCCGCGCGCCACCACCGCCGCATGCGAGGTCATGCCGCCGTGCGCGGTGAGGACGCCCTGGGCGACCATGACGCCGTGAATGTCGTCGGGGGTCGTCTCGTAGCGCACCAGGATGACGTGCTCGCCGCGGCCGCCGCGCTCGGCGGCATCGTCGGCATCGAAGGACAGTGCGCCGACGGCCGCTCCCGGCGAGGCGGGCAGGCCCTTCACGATGGATGCGGCCGTGTGGTCGGGATCGATGCCGGGGTGCAGCAGGGCGTCCAGGTCGGTCGGGTTGATGCGCAGCAGGGCCTCGTCGGTCGTGATCAGGCCCTCGTCGACCATGTCCACCGCGGTCTTGACCGTCGCAGCAGCCGTCCGCTTGCCGTTGCGGGTCTGCAGCATGTAGAGCTTGCCGTCCTCGATGGTGAACTCCATGTCCTGCATGTCGCGGTTGTGGAGTTCGAGCTTCTCCATCGTCGCCAGCAGGTCGTGGAAGGCCTGCGGCAGGACGCCCTCCATCTCGGCGAGCGGACGGGGGGTACGGATGCCCGCGACGACGTCCTCGCCCTGGGCGTTGGTGAGGAACTCGCCGTAGAGCTCCTTGACGCCCGTGGAGGGGTTGCGGGAGAAGCAGACGCCGGTCGCGGACGTCTCGCCGCGGTTGCCGAACACCATCTCCTGCACGTTGACGGCGGTGCCGAGGTCACGGCTGATGCCCTGGGACTTGCGATACACCTCGGCACGCGGGTTGAGCCAGCTGGCGAACACGGCGTTGACGGCGCGCAGCAACTGCTCCTTCGGGTCGGACGTCCAGTCTCCGCCCAGTTCCCGATTGGCGAGTTCCTGGAACTGCCGGGTCAGTTCCTTCAGATCGGCCGCGCTGAGATCGGTGTCTTGTTCGACGTCGCGGGAGAACTTCATGGCGGTGAGGGCGTCCTCGAAGACGTGCGGGGAAATGCCCTCCACGACCTCGCCGTACATCTGAATGAATCGGCGGTAGCAGTCCCAGGCGAACCGTTCGTTGCCGGCGAGCGCGGCGACCGCGTCGACGGTGTCGTCGGAGATGCCGAGGTTGAGGATCGTGTCCATCATGCCGGGCATGGAGAACACGGCACCGGAACGCACGGAGACGAGCAGCGGGTTCTGCGCGGAACCCAGCTTCTTGCCGGTGCGCTCCTCCAGGCGCGACAGCCCGGCGTCGATCTGCTCGGCCAGGCCGTCGGGCCACGTTCCGCCGTTGTTCATGGCGGCGACGCACGCCTGCGTGGTGACCGTGAAGGCGTCGGGCACAGGCACGCCGATCTTGTTCATCTCGGCGAGGTTGGCTCCCTTGCCACCCAAGAGGCTCTTGAGGCTGACGTCGCCCTCACTGAGGTCGTAGACGTACTTGGTCTGGTCGGTCATGTACTGCCGTCTCCTTCGCGTGCTCCGTGCACCTCAGCGTGCGCCTTGCGGCCTCCGGACGGCGGAGCAATCCGTTCCGGATGTCTCGCACCAACGGTAGTGCCTTTGATTCCCAGCGGAAGAACGTGAGCCCGCGAATCACGGGTGGACACCACAAAGAAGGGCATCAACGACACTCGGTAGTATGACGGCCATGCCCCTGGATCCGGTCTCGACGCTGATGCTGGAGGAAGCGGGGTCCTTGCCCGGCCGCGTTCTCGTCGTGGACGATCCCGACGGGGCGCTCGTGCGCGCGGTGGCCGACACCGGCGCGCAGGTGCGGGCCTGGAACGACGACGTGCGGGAGGAGAACGGGGTCCCCCTCGAAGCCCGGCTCACCGGGTCGATCGCGGACTGGGCGCCCGACCTGGTGCTGTGGCGGCTGCCCCGCTCGCTGGGAGCGCTCGAGGACTACGCGCAGACCTTGGCCAACGAGCTCCCGGCACACGCGCGGGTCCTGGCCGGCGGCCGGATCAAGCACATGACGCCGGGCCAGAACACCGTCCTGGGCCGCTCGTTCGCCGACGTGTCGGCCAGCCTGGGACGGCAGAAGTCACGCGTCCTGCGGGCCTCGTCTCCGCTCCCCGGGCCGCAACGCTGGCCGCAGCGCCGCTACCTGCCCGAGGTCGGGCTGACCGCGGTCGCCCACGGCGCAGTGTTCGCGACCAACCGGCTCGACCCGGGCACGCACCTGCTGCTGCGGACTCTGGCCCGCGTCGCTTCCGAGCCTGAGGGCTCGATCCGGCGGACGCGGGGTACCGCGCTGGACCTGGGCTGCGGCTCCGGCCTGATCGCCGCCTGGCTGGCGTCCGTAGGATGGGTGACGACGGCCACCGACGTCTCCCGGCAGGCGCTGCTGTCGGCCCAGCTCACCGCCCACGCGAACCACACCGAGGTCGCGTTGCGCCGGGCCGACGGGCTGGCGGGGGTGGCCCCCGACAGCTTCGACCTGATCGCCTCCAACCCGCCCTTCCACCGGGGCGCGGCCAAGGACTCCGCTCCCGCGTTCGCCATGATCGCAGCGGCGAAGACGGTGCTGCGTCCGGGCGGGGAACTGTGGCTGGTGTTCAACAGCCACCTGCCCTATCTTCCGGCGCTGCGACGACACGTCGGTCCCACCAACATCGAGGCGCAGGACCGGTCCTTCATCGTCACCCGGTCCCTGAAGGAGCCCACCGGATGAGCGGTCGCGCCACCCGCACCGGGTGGGTGCCGAACCAGCACGGTGCCTGGGCGATGCTCGTGACCCCGTTCGGGTTCGGGCTCGTGCTCGCGGTGCGGGCCGGGACGGCCGGGGGCTGGCTCGTGCCGCTGTTCGCCTGCTGGATCCTGGGCTACTTCGCCTTCCATGACGCCTCCTTGTGGCTCAAGGCCGCCCCAGCCCGCCGTGGCCGCTACGTGCCGCCGCTCCTCACGTACGCGGGGGCCAGCGCCGTCGCGGGCCTGGTGAGCCTGGCGTGGGCGGGGTGGGCGCTGGCATGGTGGGCGCTTGCCTACCTTCCGCTGCTGCTGCCCGCGCTGTGGCTGGCCTCGCGCCGCCAGGAACGGGCCACCGTGGGCGGGGCACTGACGGTGGCGGCCGCGTGCCTGATGGCGCTGGTGGTGCGTTTCCCCGACCCCCGCACCCTGCCGGGGTCGGACTGGCTCGATCCCGTTCTCGTCAGCGGCGGCCTGTTCGCCTACTTCTTCGGCACGGTGCTCTACGTCAAGACCAACATCCGGGAGCGCGGCAGCCGGGGGTTCCTGGCGGCGTCGATCGGCTGGCATGCGGCAGCCACCCTGCTGGCGGCGCTGCTGGCGTCCGGGGGTGTGCTGCCCTGGTGGTGGACTGCGTTCTTCGCGGCGACGACCCTACGGGCCGCCTGGGTGCCGCGGCTGGGCTGGACGGCCAAGCGGCTGGGCCTGGTGGAGGTGGCGTTCACCGCGGCCCTGGCCTGCGCCTTCGTGCTCGGCTGAGCGCCTCCGCCCGCCCATCGCCCCGGACCGCTAGGTTGCTCGCGTGAACGACACCGCGACCCGCCGCAACCGGTGGACCTTCGCCCTCGGCACGCTGGGCCGCGACATGGTCTACACGATGATGGCGCTGTTCCTCATCGTGTTCCTGACCGAGGTCCTCGACCTGGACGACACGACGTTGTGGTGGGTCAACGGGATCCTGCTGGCGACGCGCATCTTCGACGCGTTCACCGACATCATCATGGGCGGCATCATCGACAACACCTCCACCCGGTGGGGCGCCTACAAGCCGTGGATCGCCCTCGGTGCCGTCCTCACGGGCGCACTGACCCTGGTGCTGTTCAGCGACCACGGCCTCAACGGTGCCGCGTTCGTGGCCGCGTTCGCCCTGATCTATCTCGCCTGGGGGCTGTCGTTCACCATGAACGACATCGGCTACTGGTCCATGCTGCCCTCGCTGACCCGCGACGGCTCCGAACGCGAACGCATCAGCGCCCTGACCAAGATCTTCGCGACGATCGGGCTGTTCGTCACGGTCGTCGCGATCATTCCGGTCACGACGGCGCTCGGCGGTGGCGCCGCCGCGTGGACGACGTTCGCCGCGATCGCGGTCACGATCATGCTGGTCGGCCAGTGCATCACGCTGCTGGGCGTCCGGGAGCCGTCGACGGCGGCCGCACGGGAGCACACCCCCCTGCGGGAGCTGTTCTCGATCGTCTTCCGCAACGACCAGTTGGTGTGGACGGCCACCGCGATGATGCTGTTCCTCATCGGTTACAACACGACCACCAGCTTCGGGGTCTACTTCTTCAAGTACGCCTATCGCGACGAGGCCATGTATGCCCCGTTCGCCGCCATCTTGGGCGTCGCGCAACTGCTGGGATTCGCCCTGTTCCCGGTGCTGCGGCGCCGGCTCTCGCGGCGCAGCTTGTTCACCCTCGCCATGGGTCTGGTCGTCGCCGGATACGTGGTGTTCTTCTTCTCCCCCATGAACCTGATCCCCATCGGCCTGGCCGGCCTCCTGATGTTCGCCGGGCAGGCCCTCGTCGTGGTGCTGATGATCGTCAACCTGTCGGACTGCATCGAGTACGGGGAATGGAAGCTGGGCCGGCGCAACGGGGCGGTCACGTTCGCCGTCCAGCCGTTCATCAACAAGGTCGGGGGCGCCGTGGCCACCGCGATCGTGGGCGCCACCTTGATCGTGACGGGCATCAACACCGCCGCCACCCCGGACGACGTCACCGCCGAAGGCCTCCTGGGGCTGCGGGTGATGATGCTGTTCTTCCCGCTGGCCCTGATGCTGGTCAGCTACCTGGTGTACCGCCGCGGCTACCGCATCGACGAGGCGTTCCGCGAGCGGATCCTGGCCGACCTGAACGCCCGCTCCGACCAGCAGGGCTGAGACGCCGCGACGCCCCGGGCGCCAGGGCGTCCGGGGCGTCGCGTACGGGGATCAGGCGTCGACCTCGACGACCTTCGCCTCCGGCGCGTTCTTCTGCACCGAGGCGATGCCGTTCAGGCACGACTCCTTGCTCTCGTAGCCCTGGCTGGAGGCGATCACCTGCCCGTTGCTGGCCTTGAGCCGGAAGCGGTGCTTGCCGCCTGCGTCCTTGTACACCTCGAACGTTCCCGCCATCGCGGACCTCCTCGTCCTGTCACCGGACCCCCCGGCTTGAGGCCAGCCTAGGGGTTGCCGCCGAACCGAGGCCGCCGCGACGCGCCCGCAGTAAGGTGCGGACCATGCGTCCCGATCAGCTTCCGTTGTTGTTCACCGTGGGTCAGCCCACCGTCGCACCCGATGGTTCGTTCGCCGTGGTCTCGGCCACTCGCCCGAGCTTCGAGGCCGACGCCTACACCGGGCAGCTGTGGCGTGTCCCCCTGGGTGAGGGTGCGCCGACGCGCCTCACCCGTGGCTTCCGGGACACGGCCCCGGCGCTGAGCCCTGACGGCCGCCTGATCGCCTTCGTGCGCGCCCAGCCCGGCCTCCCCGGGCAGATCTGGGTAGCGCCCGCCACCGGTGGCGAAGCCGCTCAGGTCACCGATGCCACGTTGGGCGCGTCCGCCCCGGTGTGGGCGCCCGACTCGGCCTCCCTGGCCTACCTTGCACGGGTCCCGGCGGAGGGCCGCTACGGGACTCTGGACGGTGTGCCCGCCCCGCAGGAGGATCCGCGGCACCTCACCGGTTACCAGATTCAGGCGAACGGTCTCGGCTGGTCGACCGACCGGGTGGCCCAACTGTTCCTGGTCGAGGCGCCCGACCCGCATGCCGAGCCGCCCATCGCCCCGGTGGGACGCGCCGCCGCCGGGCAGGAGCCTCCCCAACTGCTGCCCGTCTCCCGGCAGCTCACCTCCGGCCCCAGCGACGTCGAATCGGCCGTGTTCACCCCCGACGGCTCCGGCGTCCTGATCGTCACCCAGCGCGGGGCCGACCTGGACGTCACCGTGCGCTCCAGCCTGTACCGGGTCGAGGTCGCCACCGGCGACGAGACGCCGGTGCTGGCCGACGGACGCGTCAGCTACGTCGAGGCGGCCTTCTCCGCGGACGGAACCCGGCTGTACGCCCTCGGGGCGGACATGGGCGAGGACGGGCTGCACTTCGTCGCCGCGAACCCGTCGCTGTACGTTGCGGACCCCGATGGCGGCTCTCCCTCCCGGCTCACCGACCCGGCCGAGGTGGAACTGCACCACCTCGCCCCGGCGGGGGCCACCGACGTCTGGACTGTCCGGGCCTCCCGCGGCAGCAGCGAACTGTGGCGCGTCTCCCCCACCGGCGATGTCACCGTCGTGTGGGCGGGCAGCCCCACGGTCGGCCTCGTCGCCGGGATCCCCGGCGGCACGGACGCGGTCGCGACCATCACGGGCATCGACACTCCGAGCGAGGTGGCACTCATCGGCGGCACGGGGGAGCCCACCCTGCGGCTGCTCAGCGGCTTCGCCGCCGACCTGCAGGCCGCCACCTCGGCGATCGCCCCGGTCGAACTGACCGCGGCGTCCGCGGACGGCTACCCGGTGCACGGCTGGGTGATCGTCCCGCAAGGACCCGGCCCCCACCCGGTGCTGCTCAACATCCACGGCGGCCCCTACGCCGAGTACACCGGTGACTTCTTCGACGAGTTCCAGGTGCTCGTGGAGGCCGGCTACGCGGTCGTCTATTGCAACCCGCGCGGCTCGGCGTCCTACGGGCAGGCCCACGGCGCGGCGATCACCGGCGACTTCGGCAACCTCGACACCGCCGACGTGCTCGGCTTCCTCGATCACGCGGTGGCGACGGTGCCCGGGCTCGACGGCGAGCGCGTCGGCATCATGGGCGGCAGCTACGGCGGCTACCTGAGCGCCTGGATCATCGCCCACGACCACCGGTTCGCGGGCGCGATCGTCGAGCGCGGGTTCCTCGACCCCGCGTCTTTCCTGGGCGCCTCCGACATCGGCTGGTACTTCATGCCCGCCTACAACGGACGCACCCTCGCCGAGCAGAACCGGCAATCGCCCATGCTGCTGGCCGATCAGGTGACGACGCCCACCTTCGTCCTTCACTCGGAGCTGGATCTGCGCTGCCCCCTCGGCCAGGGGCTGCGCTACTTCACGGCGCTCAAGCAGGCCGGGGTCGACACCGAGTTGCTCGTCTTCCCCGGCGAGAATCACGAACTGTCCCGCTCCGGGACGCCGTGGCATCGCCGTCAGCGGTTCGACGCGATCCTCGATTGGTGGGACCGTCACCTGCCGGTCCACGGGCCCGTCTCGGGGTAGTCTCAGCCAGGTGAGCCTTCCGCGCCGCGCCGCCGCCGCAGCCGTGGTGCTCGCGGTGAGCGCGGGCTGCACGCCCGGGAACGCCTCGACACCCACCGCGAGCCCGTCGATCACCCCGTCCGCGTCGTCCGTGACGCCGACGCCCTCCCCGACCCCGTCGGAGCATCTCGACCTTCTGGAGGAGGGCGCGGCGCCCCGCCTGGTCGAGCGGCTCCTGACCGCCGCCGGGGCGTCGCGGGCCATCATGGTCACCGTCACCCAAGCGGATGCCTCCGTCGCGGTGGTCCGGGGTGGCGTGGCGGAAACCTGGGCGTGGCGGGATGGCCGGGTCCAGCAGGTGCAGTCCGACATCAACTACGTCGCCCAGCGGGAGTTCGACCCGAGCGAGTTCGCCTTCAACGACCTGGGGGCGCTGTTTCGCGCGGCGCAGGCCGTCTCCGGCTCAGCGTCGGGGCAGTCCCTGCAGATCGTCGATTACTCGGCGGGGTTGGTCTCCATGTCGGTGTCGACGAACCCCGAAACCAGGCCGGTGTTCTTCAACGCCGACGGCACCTTGCTGCCGACCCTGGACTTCAGCAGCGCCTGGGGCCTTAAGCAGGGCTACGACGATGTGGTGGGCGCGCGCGGCACCACGACCGGCCTGGGGTTCGGGTCCGCGCTGGGTGTCTATCTGGACTCCCCGCAGGACGCGCAGGGCGCGTTCACGCGGCGGCAGCGCACGGCCAGGACGCCGGTCATCGTCACCAGCAAGACGGCGACCACCCGGCTGGCAGCGTTCGATCCTGCCCGGGTCGCCCCCGCCACCGTGTGGGCGGTGCTGGAGGGGCTGCGCGCGGAGGGCCGGTTCACGCTGGACATGACGTGGAGCTGCGAGGTGGACGACCGCGCCGCCACCGGGACGCCGCGGATGTACTTCCAGGTGGGCGACCGTTCCTTCGTCACCGACCTGCTGGGCAACGTCGTCGCCTGAGGTGCCCCGCCGCGGCGCCTGCCTCAGTCGAGCGCGCCCGCCGCGAACGTGTTGCACTGGTTGGGGTCGCCGGTGGTGAATCCCTGCGCCAGCCACTTCTTGCGCATCTGCGAGGACCCGTGCGTCCACTGGGTGGAGTCGACGCGTCCGGCCGACATCCGCTGGATGTGGTCGTCGCCGACGACCTCGGCCGCTTCCACGGCCCGATTGAGGTCGTCTTGGGTGACCTCGGCGATAATCCCGCCGGCGTCACCGGAGGCGTAGCGCAGCCACACCCCGGCGTAGCAGTCCGCCTGCAGTTCGAGGCGGACCTGCGGCGAGCTCGCTCCGGTCTGCTGGCCACCGGATTGGACCTTGCTCATGACGCCGGTCAGGTTCTGGATGTGATGGCCGTACTCGTGGGCGATGACGTAGGCCTCGGCGGCGTCCCCGCCCTGGGCTCCCAGTTGCGGAAGCTGGGTGGCAAAGAAGCTGGTGTCGAGGTAGACCAGTTGGTCGGCAGGGCAGTAGAACGGGCCGACATCGGCGCTGGCCTGCCCGCAGCCGGTGTTGATCGTCCCCGTGAAGGTCACCGTCTTGGTGACCTGGTAGCCCGGCAACGCCTGCTGCCAGTAGGACTGGATCGAGTTGGTGTAGGCGACGTACCGGCATTCCGGATTCGCAGAGATGTCGGCGCCGGTCTGACAGTTCGCATAGTCGCTGCTGGTGGAGGTCGTCGTCTGCGTCGGCGTTCCGCTGACCACCCCGAGCAGCGCGCTCGGGTCGAAGCCCAAGAACAGCGCGACGATGATGACCAGGATGCTGGCCCCGCCACCGACGGCGACGGCGCCGCCGCGCCTGCCGCTCCCGCCTCCCCCCATCTGGGAGGGATCGAGTTGGGCCCCCGAGTTGTATTGCACGCCGCGCACCTTCCTGTCCCCCGTGACCGGTCGGCATGAGCATAGCCCGGTCGCCGATTCGGCGACGGAGGGCGGTGGCGTGCGTGCGGCGGCTTGGATTGGCCGGTGACGACGGCAAAGATAGACGGATGCAGATCATCGGCGTGGAGGTACCGGGCGGGCCGCCCGCGTTGTCCTTCGCGCTGGGGCACGGCGAGGACCCCTACCAGGTGGTGTGGGAGCAGGGCTACAAGGTGACGCGTCCGCTGTCGGCGACCGGCACCGTCGAAGATCTCACGGTGACCCTGCAGGTTGCCGAGCATCACCGGCCGATCGTGCCGCGCGGCCCCCAACGGATCCGCAGCACGCTGCGTCCCGAGGAAGCCGGGTGCCGCCCCGTGGTGCGCCAGCGATTGGCCGCCTACGCCCTGGTCGTCTCCCAGCGTGGGGTGCTGGCCACCGAGTTCTCGGCGCGGACGGCCGTCCCGGGCATGTGGGGGCTGCCGGGGGGCGGGATCGATCCGGGCGAGAACCCCGCCGGGACCGTGCAGCGCGAGGTGTACGAGGAGACAGGCCAGACCATCGAGATCCTGCGGTTCTTGGACATGCAGTCGGATCACTGGATCGGGCACTCCCCCAGCGGGATCGTGGAGGACTTTCATGCCGTGCGGTTGATCTACGCGGCGCGTTGCGACGATCCGATCGACGCCGTCGTCCACGATGTCGGCGGAACGACCGCGTCGAGCCGCTGGGTGCCCGCGGGGGCTCTCCGCGAGGTGTCCTGGATCAACGGGTCCCGCTCGTTGTTGGCCAAGCACGGCCAGACGGTGCTGCGTTCCCTCCACCGGCAGGGCGCCTGACTCTCGCCCCGACATGAACGCAGCAAGCCCCGCCCGGGTGACCCGGGCGGGGCTTGGCTGAGGATGGGCTAGTTCCTGAAGTAGGACATCAGGCGCAGCAGTTCGGTGTACAGCCACACCATCGTGACGGTGATCCCGAAGGCGCTGCGCCACGACTCGGAGGCGGGCAACTGGTTGCGGACGCCCTGCTCGATGTAGTCGAAGTCCATCAGCAGGTTGGCCACGGCCAGGCCGATGGCAACCAGGGAGACCGCGAGGGCCAGGAGGTTGAAGCCGCCGCCGACGGTCCGGATGCCGAGGTTGATGCCGAAGAAGGCGAGCACCAGGTTCACCAGCACGAGTCCGAGGAACGCGAACGTGCCCAGCGTGACGATGCGGCGGAACTTCGAGGTGATCTTGATCCGGAAGAACCGGTACGCGAACAGGGTCACGCCGGCGGCCATGAACGTCCCGAGCACGGCCTGGAGGACCAGCCCGGTGTCGAACCGCAGCGCGAACATCAGGGTGAAGGCGCCGATGAAGGCGCCCTCGATCACCGAGTACAGCAGGACGAACGCCGGGTTGACGACACGCCGCAGCGACACCATGAGCACCGAGACGAACGCGACGATGCCGCTCACGATCAGCGTCGGGTACAGCAGCGCCGAGGGCAGGAACATGAACGTGGCCGCGGCCGACAGGATCAGCACGCCCATCGTGATGGCGGACTTGGTGATCACGTCGTCGACGGTCATCACCTGTCCGGCGGGCTGCCCGGGCTGTCCGTAACCCGGCTGGGCGTAGGTGGGCTGCCCGTACGCCTGCGCATCGGACTGCCCGTAGCCGGCCTGCGCCTGGTATGGAGCGGGAGCGTTGAACGACTCCGATCGCGTGAAGACCGGGTTGGTACTCCTCATGAGGGGGGCCTTTCCTTCGAGATTTCTTTCATCCTAGTCAACGGCGCTGCGCGTCCCGCTATTCCGCGGCCCCTGGCGACCCCGGGAAACCCCCGACCCGCGTGGCGGGCAGGACCGCGGCGCCGTACCCCCGACGGGAGTCGAACCCGCACTGTGGCGGGTTTAAGCCGCCTGCCTCTGCCATTGGGCTACGGGGGCCTCGGGCACTGGCCCCACAGTCTAGACGCGGGGTCAGGCGAGCAGGCCCGCGACCAGCCCGTCGAGGATGTCGGCCTCGCTGACCGCCAGCGGCACAGCGAGGCGCTCCGCGATCCGACGCACGATCAGGGCGCCCGCGCAGATCACGTCGGCGCGCCCGGGGACCATGGTCGGGATCTGCAGGACGCGGACGACCGGCCATCTGAGCAGGCGCTCGGACACGGCGACGATCTGCTCGCGGGTCAGCCTCGCGCCATCGACCAGCGCGCGATCATAGGCGGGCAACTCGAGCACGATGGCGGCCAGCGCCGTCGCGGTGCCCCCCACCCCGAACCAGGTGGCCGGAGTGGCGAAGTCGATCCCGCTGGAATCGAGCAGTCCGTCGATGAACGCCGTCGCCTCACCGATCTCGGCTGCGGTCGGCGGATCGGAGTGCAGGAAGCGCTCCCGGATCCGCACCGACCCCATGTCGAGCGACACCCCGGACGCCGACCCGGCGTCTGCGCCCACGAACAACTCGGTCGATCCGCCACCCACATCCATGACGAGGGCGGGAAGCGCGACGGGGCCCCTCGCCTGCGCGGCGGCCACCGCGCCGCCGAAGGACAACTGCGCCTCCTCCTGGCCCGGGATGACCTCGGGGCGCACCCCGAGGCGGCTCTCCACCCCGTCGTAGAACTCCTGCCGGTTGCCCGCGTCCCGGGCGGCGGACGTGGCGACGAACCGGATCCGTTCCACCCCCAGGTCGGCCAGCACCACCGCGTACTCGTCGCAGGCCGCGAACGTGCGTGCCAGCGCATCGGGATGGAACTCGCCGGTGGCGTCCACTCCCTGCCCCAGCCGCGTGATGATCAGCCGCCGATCCAGCTCCCGCGCCCCTTCCCGGGTGCCTTCACTGACCAACAGCCGGATCGAGTTCGTCCCGCAGTCCACCGCCGCCACGCGCGTCATCGCTGTTCCTCCTGCTCCTGCGGACGGATCGATCCGCACACGTCGCCGATCCGCGCCAGCACCTCGTCGCCGAACGGGTTGACCCCCGGCCCAGCAGCCAGCGCGTGTCCCACCAGCACGTGCAGGCACTTGACCCGGCTGGGCATGCCGCCTGCGCTGATCCCCGCGATCTCCTCGACGTCCCCGAGCGCCGCCCGGTCCGCCAGGTAGGCCTCGTGGGCCGCCCGGTATGCGGCGGCGAGGTCCGCGTCCTGTTCCAGGCGCCGGGTCATCTCCACCATGACCCCCTCAGACTCCACCGTCGACACGGCCGCGACGATGCGGGGGCACGTCAGGTAGTAGGTCGTCGGGAACGGGGTACCGTCCGGTAACCGCGGGCTGGTCGCCACCACCCCCGGCTCCCCGTTCGCGCACCGGTAGGCGATCCCGACGATCCCCCGCGGCTGGCGCCCGAGTTGGGCCTCCAAGGCGGCGACGTCGGCTTCGGTGGCTGGTTCGATGGTCGGCACGGCCGCCACCTTAGTGGCCCGCCCGCGTCGAGCCGGCGGATGGTTCGCTCAGCGATTCGCGTCCAACGGGGTGTCGGCGTGCTTGATCGAGGAGGCCAGCCGGTCCCACCACTGCGTCTCGAGTTGGTTGCCGGTGGGGTTGCCCACGCCCTCGATCTCGCTGGTTCCGGACAGCACCTGACCGTTCTCGTCCAGGACCCGGTAGCCGACCTCGCCCGGCATCACCCAGCCGAGCCGGGCACGAGCCTGCGCCTTCACGTAGGCCGAGTCGTCCCAGCGGGCCAGTTCGTCCTGGAGTTCCGTCACCCGCGCCGAGCGGGCCTCGATGGCCGCCTCGGCGGTCGCCAGATCGCCGGACTGGATGTACCAGACGCGCAGCGCGTTCGCGAAGGAGATCATGACCACGGCCAAGACGACCACGGCGATGATGGCCCGGGCCGTGAAATCGACCCGCGGACGCCGCCGGACGGGGCGCCCCGCCTCCTCCGGCCCCACGGTGGCCGACGGCCCCTTCTTCGTGGACGCGGCCGGGGCGCTGGGCGTGCGCTTGCTCGACCGTCCGCGACCGGACGGCTGCCGATTGAGTCGGTTCTCGCGCACCAACGGGCCTTTCGCATGGGGAAGTATGCGCCTCCACAGTAGGCGGTGATCCGGCCGGGCCGAAGCCCGACACCCCGCGACCCACCATCCCCACAGCGTCGGTCCCACGGCCGGGGGACGCGAAACGGCCGGGCCCCGCAGGACCCGGCCGCCTCGATGGTGCGGTGGTGAAATCAGCCCTTGAACCGCGGGAACGCGGAACGACCCGCGTAGGTGGCGGCGTCGTCGAGGGTCTCCTCGATGCGGATGAGCTGGTTGTACTTCGCGACGCGCTCGGAGCGGGCCGGGGCCCCGGTCTTGATCTGGCCGCAGTTGGTGGCGACGGCCAGGTCGGCGATGGTGGTGTCCTCGGTCTCACCGGAGCGGTGCGACATCATGCACTTGTACCCGTTGGTCTGGGCGAGGGTGACCGCGTCCAGCGTCTCGGTGAGGGTGCCGATCTGGTTCACCTTGACCAGCAGCGCGTTCGCGGTGCCGGACTCGATGCCCCGGGCCAGGCGGGTGGGGTTGGTGACGAACAGGTCGTCG
>RRZU012873793.1_pt1 | contig 23572 bp, 23 predicted proteins | sample 2165561 | NCBI WGS metagenome assembly RRZU01 (sample SAMN10456909, study PRJNA506462) | wastewater metagenome | isolation source: wastewater sludge | place: USA: Moscow, Idaho | reverse complement strand
CGCACCAGTCGGGGCGCAGCTGCGCACCGGTTGCTCATAGCGGCTGACCACCCAACCCGGCGCATCCTGCGGAATCTGCTGATCCATCTGGCCGCGCATCCGCTCGAACACCTGGGCCGAGCGCGAATTGTCGACCACCGCGACCGGCTGCGTCGACATCACCCGGTCATAGACGATGAAGGCCACCGCAACCAGCAGGATGCCGCGGGCGACGCCGAACAGAAAGCCCATGCCCTGATCGACCCCGCCAAGTGCCGAACGCTGCACGACCGACGAAAACAGCGGCGTGATGATCGAGAACAGCACCAGCGCCAGCGCGAAGACGGCGGCGAAACCGGCGATCGTGCCCAGTTCGCAACTGTCGGCAAGGAACTTGTTCAGCCCCGGGACCTGCGACACCATCGGCCGCACCGTCGGCGCAAAGACGAAGGCCAGCACGGCGGCGCCGATCCAGCCCAGAATCGCCAGCGATTCGCGCACGAAGCCCCGCGCATAGGCGAGGATCGCCGAGAGGATGATGACGACGGCAACGACGCCGTCGACGATGGTAAAGCCGTCCATGTCCACGCCCTTTCGCGGTTTTTCCCGCGTTTTCCGGCCAGTTCACCGGCGCCGTCACCCGGCCCCGAATGTCTCGCCTACGAAGCTAGTCAGATCCGCCATGCGGTCGACCCGCATGCCGGACACGCCCTCGACCTTGGTGGCCGCCGGCAGAATTGCCCGTGAAAAACCAAGTTTTGTCGCTTCTTTCAACCTGTTTTCGGCCTGCGCCACCGGTCTGAGCGCGCCAGAGAGGCTGATCTCGCCGAAAAGGACAGTATCGGCGGGCAGCGCGATATCCTCGCGCGCGCTTAAAAGGGCGGCGGCGATGGCAAGATCTGCGGCGGGTTCGTTGACGCGCATCCCCCCGGCAACATTCAGGAAAACGTCAAGGCCGGCGAAGGGAATCGCGCAGCGCGCCTCAAGCACGGCAAGGATGGTCGAGACGCGACCGGAATCGAGCCCGACCACCGTTCGGCGGGGACTTGCCAATGTCGAGGGCGCGACCAGCGCCTGCACCTCGGTCAGGACCGGGCGCGTGCCCTCGATCCCCGCGAAAACCGCCGAGCCGGCATGCGGCTGGCCGCGTTCGCTGAGAAACAGCGCCGAGGGGTTGGTGACCTCGGCAAGGCCGCCGCCGGTCATCTCGAAGACGCCGATCTCATCCGCTGGGCCGAAGCGGTTCTTGTGGGCGCGCAGGATGCGGAACTGGTGGCCGCGCTCGCCCTCGAAATACAGCACGGTGTCGACCATGTGCTCGACCACGCGGGGGCCGGCGATCTGGCCCTCCTTGGTGACATGGCCGACAAGGATGACGGCGGTGCCGCGCCGCTTGGCGAAGGTGACCAGCTCATGCGCGCTGGCGCGGACCTGCGCGACGGAACCGGGCGCGGCCTCGATCTGGTCGGACCAGAGCGTCTGGATCGAATCGATGATGGCGACATCCGGGCGCTCGGTGTCGAGCGTGGTCAGGATGTCGCGCAGCGCCGTCTCGGCGCCCAGCCGCACCGGCGCATCGCCAAGGCCAAGGCGCTGCGCGCGCATGCGGACCTGGGCGCTGGCTTCCTCGCCCGAGATGTAGATGGCCTGCTTGCCGGTCCGCGCGAAGGCGGCTGCGGCTTGCAGCAGCAGCGTCGATTTGCCGATGCCGGGATCGCCGCCGACAAGGATCGCCGATCCGGGCACGAGGCCGCCGCCCAGCACGCGGTCCAGTTCCCCGATGCGCGATTCGGCGCGGGGGGGCGGGGCCTCCTGCGTTGCAAGGCCAGACAACGGCACCGCCTTGCCCTTGAAGGTGCCAAGGCCGCGGCCCGGGCCCTGCGAAAGCGGCGCTTCCTCGATGATCGAATTCCAGGCGCCGCAGGCGTCGCAGCGGCCCGACCATTTGCGGTGGCTGGCACCGCAGGCGGTGCAGGTGAAGGCGGTGACGGGTTTGGCCATGGCGGCTGATTGCCAGATTTCACGGTCGCGCGCCATGGGGGCCGCGCATCAGGCGGCGCGGTCCCGTGGCGCGCAACCGGGAAGCTGTCAGCTTACGCCCAGACCGGCGCGCATCATCACCCGGCGGATCGGCGCGACGGCGTAAAGACCGCCAAGCGCCGCGGCGCGCAGGTCGCGCAGGGGCCGGGCCGAGATCATGCTGGTGCGGTTCAATGCGTCGATGCCCAGAAGCCGGGCCATCGCCTCGGGGCGGCGGCGGCGTTCATAGGCGGCAAGCGAGGCCGCGCTGCCGGGATCGCCGGCGGAAAGGTCGATCAGCGCCCGCAGGTCGGCAAGGCTCATGTTCAGGCCCTGCGCGCCGATGGGCGGGACGACATGCGCCGCCTCGGCGATCAGGGCGGTGCGCGGGCCGGTGAAGCGGTCGGCGATCTGGCTGATGATCGGCCATTCCGTCAGCCGCGTCGCCTGCGTCAGGTGGCCCAGCACACCGGCCGAGCGAACATTCAGCGCGGTTTCGAAATCCTCGCGGGGCAGGGCCTTCAGGCGGGCGGTTTCGGGGCCGCGCTCCATCCAGACCACCGCGGACGAGGGCTTGCCGTCGCGGTCGGGCAGCGGCACCAGCGTGAACGGCCCGCCCGAACGGTGGATCTCGGTCGAGACGTTCTCATGCGGGCGTTCATGGGTGACGGCGAAGGCCAGCGCCTTCTGGCCATAGCGCAGCGTGCGCGTGCCGATGCCAAGCGCCTGCCGCACCGCCGAGTTGCGGCCATCGGCGCCGATGACAAGGCGCGCGCGCACGGTGCTGCCATCGGTCAGCGTCACCAGCGCCTCGCTGTCGCGGGCCAGCAGGGATGCGGTGCCGGTGCCGGGCAGGAAGCGGACATTCTGCAACTGCGCCAGCCGGGCCGAGATTTCACGCTTCAGCAGCCAGTTGGGCAGGTTCCAGCCAAAAGGCTGGTCCGAGATTTCGGAGGCGTCGAAGTCGCGCGTCAGCCGCGCCTGCGAAAGTTTCCCGCCCGCATCGATGATGCGCATGATCTGCAAGGCCGTAGCGTGGGGCGCAAGGCGTTCCCACAGGCCCGCGGCCGCGAGGACCGAGATCGAGGGATGCAGGAAGGCGATGGTGCGCAGGTCCGAACCCTGCGCGCCTTCCTCGGTGATCGGCGGCGTCGGGTCGACGCAGGTGACCGAATAGCCGGCGCTGCCGAAGGCCGCCGCGGTGATCAGGCCGGCGATGCCGCCGCCCGAGACGAGGATATCGCTGTCCTGGATCTGCATGGCGCGGCTCAAAGCCCCGTTGCGTAGGCGATCAGCATGCCGAAGACGGCGACCGTCTCGACGAGACCGATCATGGTCAGCGCCGGCAGCCCCCACAGCAGAAAGGCAATGGCCGCCAGCACGACAAGTCCCAGCGCAAAGACCAGAAGCAGGTTGGCGGTTTGCGCTTCGCTGCGCAGCTCGGCTTCGCTTGCATGTTCCATCGGGGTCCTCGGATGCTGATATGGCTTTGGTCAGAGTTTAGCCGAGATGCGGTTTTCAGCAAGGTCGCGCAGGAAATCCGCAAGGTCGGCGGTCTGGTGATGCACATGCGCCCCATGATCGTGGCCCGGCGCAAGATCGTCCGGCCCGTGGCGCCCCGGACCCACCAGCACCGTGCGCATCCCCAGCATATGCGGGACGGCAAGGTTGCGGGGGTCGTCCTCGAACATGGCGGCGCGGGCGGGGTCGAAGCCCTCGGCCCGGATGACTGCGGCATAAGCGCGCGCGTCGGGTTTGGGGTGAAAATCGACGTTATCGATGCCGTGGACGGCGTCGAACACCTCAAGGCCGCGATGTTCCAGCACGCGCAGCGCATAGGCGCGGTCGCCGTTGGTGTGGACGATCTTGCGGCCGGGCAGGGCGGCGATCAGCGCGGCAAGCGCCGGGTCCGGGGTCAGCGCGGAAAAGTCGATGTCATGGACCTCGCGCAGGTAGGGGCCGGGGGCAATGCCGTGTTCTGCCATCAGCCCCGCCAGCGTGGTGCCGTGCCGGCGCCAGTAGTGGTCGCGCAGCCGGCTGGCCTCGGCCTCCGGGACGCCGACCTCGCGCATGACATAGGCGGTCATGCGGCGTTCGATCTGCGAAAAAAGCCGCATCTCGGGCGCATAAAGCGTGTTGTCGAGGTCGAAGATCCAGGTGGTGACATGCTGAAAATCCATGGCATCTGAGTAAACCGGCGGCGGGGCGCTTGCAATCGCGCGCCGCAGCGGGAATCGTGCCGCACATGAAAGACGCCTATTCCCTGATCCTCGATGCCATCGACAATGGCATCTATCGCCCCGGCGACCGGCTGGTGGAATCCGAGCTGGCCGAGCGTTTCGGCGTCTCGCGCACGCCGGTCCGCGAGGCGCTGCAACGGCTTGAGACGCAATCCATGCTCAAGCGCGACGGGCGCAGCCTGATCGTCGCCACGCTGGATCACAACCAGCTGGCCGAGCTTTACACCGTCCGGACCGAGCTTGAGGCGCTGGCCGCCCGCCTTGCCGCCCGCCACGCCACCCCCGAGGAGATGCGCGTCCTTGCCGGCATGGTCGATGAGGACCGCGCCAGCCTTGGCGATCCGCGGACGCTGGCGCGCGCCAACCGCCGCTTTCACCACCAGATCCACCTTGCCTCGCATAACCGCTATCTGGTGCAGCAGTTGAACCTTGTTCACCGTTCCATGGCGCTGATGGGGGGCACGACGCTGGCCGCCAAGGGCCGCGATTCGGTGTCGCTGGACGAACATCAGGCCATCGTCGAGGCCATCGCCGCCCGTGACGAGGCGGGCGCCGAGGCGGCTTTGCGCCGCCATATCTCGATGGCCTACGAGACCCGCCTGAAAGAGGACGCACGCCTCAATGACGAGGGCGGCGCGTGACAGGCCTGATCCGCAGCGCCGCCGATCTTGATGAAGGCGCGGCGCATCTGCTGCGGATCTGCCCGGTCTGGGCGCGGGAATTGCCGGCGCTGCTGCCGCTGCCCTTGCGGCGGCGCGAGGACGGCTTCAATGCGATTCTGGATGCGGTGGTGTCGCAGCAGATCTCGACCCATGCGGCGGCGGCGATTCTGGCGCGGATGGCCGCGGCAGGGCTGACGGACGAGGCGGCGATTGCCGCGGCGGATGACGAAGCCTTGCGCGCGGCCGGTCTGTCGCGGCCCAAGATCCGCTATCTGCGCGGCATTGCGGCGGCGGGGATCGACTGGCCGGCCCTGCGCGCCTTGCCCGATGACGAGGTGATCGCGCGGCTGACCGCGCTGCCGGGAATCGGGCGCTGGACCGCCGATATCTACCTGAAGTTCGCGCTTGGCCGCGCCGATGCCTTTGCCGCCGGCGACCTGGCGCTGGCCGAGGCGGCGCGGCTGCTTTACGACCTGCCCGAACGTCCCGGACCTGCCGCGCTGACCGCGCTGGCCGAGCCGTGGCGGCCATGGCGCTCGGTTGCGGCGCGGGCGCTCTGGGCCTATTACCGCGTGGCCAAGGGCCGAGAGGGGATCAGATGACACGAGAGTTGAAATCGCAGCGCAAGGGCCCGCAAAAGGCCGATTCCGTGGTGGTGTTCCTGCATGGCTATGGCGCGGATGGCGCCGACCTGCTGGGGCTGGCCGACCCGCTGGCGCCGCATCTGCCGGGCACCGCCTTCTATGCCCCGAACGCGCCCGAGCGCTGCGTGAACAATCCCATGGGCTACCAGTGGTTTCCGATCCCGTGGATGGATGGCTCATCCGAAGAGAAGGCCAAGGCATCCGCTGCGCAATCGTTTCAGGATATCAATGTATTCCTTGACAAAGTTCTTGCAGATGAGAGCATCCCGGCTGACCGGCTGGCGCTGGTCGGCTTCTCGCAAGGCACGATGATGGCGCTGGCCGTGGCACCGCAGCGCGACCCCGAAATCGCCGGCGTCGTCGGCTTTTCGGGCCGGCTGATCGATCCGGAAAAAGCCGTCGAGGCCCGCACGAAGCCGCCGATCCTGCTGATCCATGGCGATGAGGACCCGGTCGTGCCCTTCGACAGCATGGGCATCGCCGGGCAGGCGCTGCAAAACGCCGGCTTCACCGTCTATGGCCATGTGATGAAGGGCACCGGGCATGGCATCTCTCCTGACGGGTTGTCGGTGGCGCTGGCCTTCCTGAAAGAGCGGTTTTCCGCAAGGTCGTGAGCTTTTGAGCGAAATGGGGCTTGCATCACGCGATGCAGGCCTTAACTTTCCCTCAAGTGCTGAGGAGACACGCCATGACCATGATCCTGATGACTGCCGCCCTGATCCCGGCCAGCCTGATGGCCCTGCGTCTGCTGGCCCTCCAACCGCAACGCGTCCCGGTGGCCGCCCGCGCCCGACGCTGACGCGCGCCCGCTCCGGCATCGGCCGGATCATCCCTGAAGTTCAGTCCCAGATCGCCGGGTCGGCGATCTCGATGGAATTTCCAGCCGGATCGCGGAAATAGATCGACCTGCCGCCCTTGGGCCAGATGAAATCGGCCTCGATCTGAATACCGTTCGTTTCCAGATGCTTGCGCCACGTTTCCAATGTGTCGGGCGCTGCCGCCATACAGAAATGCGCGGGTCCCGTGCAACCATGTGGCGGCACCGGCAGGCGGGTGTCGGTCTTCGGCGGTAGCCGCGTCGCCTCGGCCCGAAACAGCAGCAACACCTGCGCCCCGCAGCGCAGAAAGACGTGACGGCCGGGTTGGCGGGTGATCTCGGTCAGGCCGATCACCCCGGTCCAGAAGCGGGCGGTCGCGTCCAGATCCTCGGCGTAAAGCGCCGATTCCAGCGTTCCCAAAAGCGGCGGTGCGGCGTCATCCATGCGCGTCATTCTGCCAGTCGGGGGGCGGTCTTGTCACGCCCCTGTCATGGCGCGCGGCTATTTGATCGGCGGCATATATTCGGGGACTTGTCAGCATCCGGCCGCGATATATAGTCTGCGCACAGGATTTGACGAGTTCCGGACAACCCCAGGCGAGGGCCGATGCTGGATGACCACGGCGATTTCCGAACCCAATTCGTGCGCGAACCGTCCGGGCTGCGCCGCCACCCGGCACTTGTGCTGAACGCCGATTTCCGACCGCTGAGCTATTATCCGCTGTCGCTCTGGCCCTGGCAGGAGGCGGTCAAGGCGGTGTTTCTGGACCGGGTGCAGATCATCGCCGAATATGACGAGGTGGTGCGAAGCCAAAGGCATTCGATACGCATCCCCTCGGTCGTGGTGCTGAAAGACTACGTCAAACCCCAGAAGCGCGTGGCATTCACGCGCTTCAATCTTTTTCTGCGGGACGAATTCTGTTGCCAGTATTGCGGCGCGCGGGGGGAACTGACCTTTGACCATGTGGTGCCACGCTCGCGCGGTGGGGTCACAAGCTGGGAAAACGTCGTCGCTGCCTGTTCGCCCTGCAACCTGAAAAAGGCCAACAAGTCGTTGAAGAACTCGGGTATGCGCCTGCGCCGTCCGGCGCGCCGCCCCACGCCCGAGGAAATGCATGCCGCAGGCCGGCGTTTCCCGCCGAACCATCTGCATCGAAGCTGGATGGATTTCCTGTACTGGGATACCGAACTGGATAGCTGAGCCCGGGACTCAGTGGAGGCGGGGCTTAGTGGTGGCGGTGGTCGCGGGTGCCGAAATGCGCCAGCGCCGCGCCGACCAGCGCCAGCATGGCAAGCGCGACCAGCGGGATGCCAACGGCGCTTGCGGCCCAGATCGTCACTCCGGCGGCAAGGATCACGGCAAGGATCAGCAACAGGAAATGTGGCAATGGCATGTTGTCCTCCGTTGCCCATAATATGGCGCGCCGGGTCGCGTCCGAAAAGACCCGTGCGGCCATTTTACACGTTCGCGTTGACAAATGGGACTAAAATTCTGCGCAACCGCGTTGGCATATGCTTGGCGGCTGGCGAGTGTTCGCTAAATGTTCTAGCTTGGGCGAATGACCCTGCCACCCCGGAACCCCAACGAAATCCTGCGCGCGCGCGGCGCCGACTCGCGTCCTGCCGCCCGGTTCGCGCCCTCTCACACCGAGCGCGAGCATGACGGCTGGGACATGCCCACCGAGCAAAGCCCGCTGAAAACCGAGGTGGCGCAGGAACGCGCGCGCTCGATCATCACCCGCAACAATTCACCCGATGTGCCCTTCGATCGCTCGGTGAACCCCTATCGCGGCTGCGAGCATGGCTGCATCTATTGCTTTGCGCGGCCCAGCCACGCCTATCTGGGCCTGTCGCCAGGGCTGGATTTTGAAACCCGCATCACCGCCAAGCCCAATGCCCCCGACCTGCTGGCGGCCGAGATCGCGCGGCGCGGCTACCGTGTCGCGCCGCTGGCCTTTGGCACCAATACCGACCCCTATCAGCCCATCGAATCGCAACTGGGAATCATGCGCGGCTGCTTGCAGGTGCTGCATGACTGGAACCACCCGCTGGCGCTGGTCACGCGCGGCGCGACGGTGATGCGCGATGCCGACCTGCTGGGGGCGATGGGCGCGCGCGGGCTGGCGACGGTGGGGATTTCGCTGACCACGCTTGACGCCACTCTGGCCCGGCAGATGGAGCCGCGCGCGCCGTCGCCCGCGACCCGGCTGCGGATGATCCGCCGCCTGTCGGATGCCGGCGTGCCGGTGCGGGTGATGATCGCGCCGGTCATCCCCGTCCTGACCGCGCATGAGATCGAGCGCATCCTGCAAGCCGCCACTGACGCGGGCGCGCGCGCCGCCAGCATGATCCCGCTGCGGCTGCCGCTTGAGGTGGCGCCGCTGTTTCGTGACTGGCTTGACCGCCATCACCCCGGCAAGGCCGCACATGTCATGTCGCAGGTGCAGGCGATGCGCGGCGGGCGCGACAACGACCCGCGTTTCGGCAACCGCATGCGCGGCGAGGGGCACGAGGCTGACCTGCTGCACCAGCGCTTTCGCCTTGCGCGGCGGCGGCTGGGGCTGACGGGGCGGCTTGAATCGCTGGATTGCAGCCAGTTCGCGCCGCCGCCCCGTGCGGGCGACCAGCTTTCGCTGTTCTAGTCCTCGCCGCTTTGGGCCATGGCGCGGGTAATGCGGGCGCTGATCGTCTCGGCGCTGGGGCGGGGGCCGCGCGGCGCGTGGATCAGCGCCTGACGCATGGCGTCCAGATGCGCGGGCGTGGTGCCGCAACAGCCGCCGATCAGCCGCACGCCAAGGTCGCGCGCCAGAACCGCGAATTCCGCCATGACCGGCGGCGTCGCGTCATAGATCAGCCCGCCATCCTGATAGCGCGGCACCCCGGCATTGGGCTTGGCGATCAGCGGGCGTTCGTTCCCCGAGGCGGCAAAGCCGGTCATCGCCATCAGAAGCTCGGCCGGCCCGGTGCCGCAATTCGCGCCGTAAGCCAGCGGCGGATAGGGCAGGCGGTCGATCAGCGAGGCAAGCTGCGGCGGCGTCACCCCCATCACGCTGCGTCCGCCCGGCTCAAAGCTCATGGTGCCGCACCAGGGCAGGCCGACGGCCTGCGCGGCGCGGGCGGCGGCGCGCATCTCCTCGATGCTGCTGATGGTTTCGATCCACAGGATATCGGCGCCGCCGTCCTTCAGCCCCTGCGCCTGCTCGGTGAAGATGGCGGTGGCGTCGGCCTCGGTCAGGCGGCCGATGGGGGCCATGATATCGCCGGTGGGCCCGATCGAGCCGGCGACGGTGACGGCGCGGCGCGCGGCGGCCGCTGCCTCGCGCGCAAGGCGGGCGGCGGCGCGGTTCAGGGCGTGGACGCGCGATTGCGCGCCGGCAAGGCGCAGCCGCGTCGCATTGGCGCCGAAGCTGTTGGTCAGGATGATGTCGGCGCCGGCCGCGATCATCCGCAGATGCAGCTCGCGCACCTTGTCGGGCTGGGTTTCGGTCCACAGGTCCGGGGCCTGCCCATGCGTCAGCCCCATATTGTAAAGATTGGTCCCGGTCGCGCCATCGGCAAGAAGCCAGGGCCGTTCGCCAAGCATTCTGGACAGTTGGTCGCTCATCTCGCCACCCGTCTTGGGCGGGGCGCGGCCCGCGGGCCGTCCCGCCTCGGTTTCACCGAAAGCACACGCGCGCCTTACGGGCGCGCGCCGATCATGCCCATGATATCCTTGGTGCGCTGGACGATGGGGCCGGCGATGGCGCGCGCCTGTTCGGCGCCGCGGCCCAGCAGGCGGTCGATCTCGGCGGGGTCGGCCATGAACTGGCTCATCCGCGCGGTGATCGGCGCCAGCACCTCGACCGCGACCTCGGCCAGCGCCGGCTTGAAGGCGCCGAAGCCCTGGCCCTCGAAGCGGGCAAGGATCCGGTCGGCGGTCTCGCCCGAAAGCGCGGCGTAGATATTGACCAGGTTCTTCGCCTCGGGGCGGTCCTTCAGCCCCTCCATCGTGCCGGGCAGCGGCTCGGCATCGGTGCGCGCCTTGCGGATTTTCTGCGCGATGGCGTCGGCATCGTCGGTCAGGTTGATGCGCGTCGCGTCCGAGGGGTCGGATTTCGACATCTTCCTGCTGCCGTCGCGCAGCGACATGACGCGTGTCGCCGTGCCCTCGATCAGGGGCTCGGTGATCGGGAAGAAGTCGATGCCGTAATCGTGGTTGAACTTGGCGGCGATGTCGCGGGTCAGTTCCAGATGCTGCTTCTGATCCTCGCCCACCGGCACGGCGGTGGCGTGATAGGCCAGAATGTCGGCGGCCATCAGCGAGGGATAGGCCAGAAGTCCAAGGCTGGAATTCTCGCTGTTCTTGCCGGCCTTGTCCTTGAACTGCGTCATCCGGTACATCCAGCCGACGCGGGCGACCGTGTTGAAAAGCCACGCAAGTTCTGCGTGCTGGGCGACCTGGCTCTGGTTGAACAGCACCGACACATCCGGGTCCACGCCCGAGGCCATGAAGGCCGCCGCCACCTCGCGCGTGTTGTGGCGCAGCTTTTCGGGGTCCTGCCAGACGGTGATCGCATGCAGGTCCACCACGCAATAGACCGTCTCGGCGCCCTTGCCCTGATATTCGGCAAAGCGCTTCAACGCGCCCAGATAATTGCCCAGCGTCAGCCCGCCCGAGGGCTGGATGCCGGAAAAGATGCGCGGCGCAAAGCTCGTCGTCATGGCACTACCTGCTTGGAAAATTCCATTCGCTGCCTTACCCCTTGCCCCGTCCGGGCGCAACCGCCCAGCCAATGAAGGAATGAAGATGCGCCCCGGTTATGACGAATCGCCCCTGAACCCCGTGCCCGCCGTGATCTGGGTGCTGGTGCTGCCGATGATCGCGTTTGAGGCTTATTTCGGCCTTGGCCAGCTTGGCTTTCTTGGCGGCGGCCAGCCCGGCGCGGGCATGGCGCTGCGCCAGTTCGCAGCCGAGCGCACCGCCTATGTCCCCGACTTCGTGCTGCGGATGTGGCAGATCGGCGTGTTCGTGCCCGATCAGGGCTGGCGCATCCTGACCTATCCCTTCGTGCATCTGTCGATCACGCATGCGCTGTTCGTCATCGTCTTCACGCTGGCGCTGGGGAACCTGATCGCGCATCAGTTCCGGCCCTGGGCGGTGATCGCGCTGTTCTTCGGCTCGGCCATCGGGGGGGCGCTGATCTATACGCTGTTCGCCGGGCTTTTGCCGCAATGGCGCTTTCAGCCGCTGATCGGCGGCTATCCGGCGGTTTACGGCTTTGTCGGCGCCTTCACGTTCCTGCTTTGGGTGCGGCTGGGGCAGCAGAACGCGAACCGGCTGCGCGCCTTTACACTGATCGGGATGCTGCTGGCGTTCCAGCTTGTCTTTGGCATCCTGTTTCAGGATGGCAGCCTGACCTGGATCGCCGAGATCGCGGGCTTTGCCTGCGGGTTCCTTTTGTCCTTCGTGCTGGTGCCGGGCGGAATCGGGCGCGTGATGCGCCAGATCCGTCAGCGCTGACGCCTGAAGCCGGCCCGCAGGTCCGAGGGGCGGATGGCGCCAAGCAGCACCGCCGCGACGCCATAGGCGCCGATGCCGCCGAAGACCAGCGCCGTCAGCGCCAGATAGCGCAGGCTGGGCGTCTCAAGCGCGGGGTCAAGGACCAGCCGCATCGCCCAGATCGCCACCCCCATCACGACCGAGGCCGCGACGATGCGGGGCAGGCGGTGGCGCAGGCGGGCGTCAAGGGCCGCGGCCTCGCCAAAGGCCCTTGTGCCCAGCCAAAGCTGCGCGGCCATGGTCCAGCCGGCGATGGTGGTGCCAAGCGCTGCTGCCGAAAAGCCGATGAAGGGCGCAAGCCCCAGCGCCATGACCGCGTTCACCACCATCGACCAAAGCGCAAAGCGGAAGGGGGTGCGCGTGTCCTCGCGCGCGAAATACAGCGGTTGCAGCACCTTTTGCAGCACGAAGGCCGGCAGGCCGGCGCCATAGATCGCCAGAGCCAGCGCCGTCGGGCCCACATCGGCCTGCATGAAGGCGCCGCGCTTGAACAGGACCGAGATCAGCGGATAGGCCGCGACCATCAGCGCCACGCCCGCCGGCACGGTCAGGAACAGCGCGAATTCGGTGGCGCGGTTATAGGCGTGGCGGCCGCCATCGGTGTCGCCGGCCTTCAGGCGGCGGGCGATGTCGGGCAGCAGCACGATGCCGATGGCGATGCCGACGACGCCCAGCGGCAACTGGTAAAGCCGGTCGGCATTGGTCAGCCAGGCGATCGCCCCGTCGAAGAACGAGCCGACCTGACGCCCCACCAGCAGGTTGACCTGCACCACGCCCCCCGCCAGTACGGCGGGCGCCGCGATGGCCAGAAGCCGCCTCATGTCGGGCGACAGGCGCGGCCGGCGGATGCGCAGCGCGAAACCCATGCGCTTGGCCGCCCACCAGACGCAGAAAAGCTGCGCGATCCCCGAAACCGGCGTGGACCACGCCATGGCCAGCCCCATGTCCCAGCCGAAGCGGTCCGCCATCAGCATCGCCACGATCAGGATGAAGTTCATCAGGACCGGCGCCGCGGCCGCGGCCATGAAGCGGCCGCCCGCGTTCAAAAGCCCCGACAGCAGCGCCGTCAGCGAGATGAACAGGATATAGGGAAAGCAGATGCGGCCATAGACCACGGCAAGGTCGAAGCGCTCGTCGCCGCGAAAACCCGCCGCCTGCGCCAGCACCAGCCAGGGCATGGCGAAATTGGCGATGACCGAAACCACCAGAACCACGAAAGCCAGCCCCGAGAACGCCTCTTCGGCAAAGCCGTGCGGGTCGTCGCCGGCCTCAAGCCGCTTGGCGAACATCGGCACGAAGGCGGTGTTGAACGCCCCCTCGGCGAAGAAGCGGCGGAACATGTTGGGCAGGGTGAAGGCCACGATATAGGCCTGCGCGACCGGCCCCGTGCCCAGATAGGCCGCGATCATCACGTCGCGGATGAAGCCCACGACGCGGCTGGCCAGCGTCCACGCCCCTACGGAAAGAAAGCCGCGGATAAGTCTGATCGGTTGCATTGCCTGTCCTTCGTGGTCCCTAGAACGAACCACCCAGGGGGCGTTCGGCCTTTTCGGCGCGTTCGGCGCCATCCTTGATTGCCTGCCGCAACTTCTTTTCCAGCGACTCGCGCTTTTGCTGCTGGTGCAGCTTCAGCCCGAACATGTCCTTGACATAGAAGGTATCGACGACCTGCGCGCCAAAGGTGGCGATCACGGCGCTGGCGATCTGGATGTGGTTTTCGGCCAGCGTCCGCGTCAGGTCGTAAAGCAGGCCGGGACGGTCGCGGGTATCGACCTCGATCACGGTATAGACGTCGCTGCCCTCGTTATCGAAGGTGATATGGGTCGGGAAGCGAAAGGCCGAGTTGCGCTTTTTCGGCTTGTCGCGGCCGGCCAGCGCCTCGCGGGCGACGATCTCGCCGCCCAAGGTGCGCTCGATCATCTTGCGCAGGCGCGGCAGGCGGTCGGCGGCATAGGGGTGGCCGTCGCCGTCCTGCAACCAGAAGACGGCGGTCGCGAAGCCGTCCTTGGTCGTATAGGTGCGCGCATCGACGATATTGGCGCCAACCAGCGCCAGCGCCCCCGCCATGCGCGAGAAGATGCCCGGATGGTCGGCCAGCACGAAGGCCGCACGCGTGGCGTCGCGGTCGGTATCGGGATGCAGGTCGATGCGGATCTCGTCGTCGCCAAGCCCGTCCAGCATCTGCGCAAAGACCGCCTGCGTGTCGGTGGGCAGGCCCGACCAATAGCTTTCGTAATGCCGGCCAAGCTCGGTCTTGATCGCCTTCGGCTCCCACCCCTTGGCGCTGAGCAGGTGACGCAGCGAGCGCCTGGCCTCGTCCATGCGCTGGTCGCGGTTCAGTTCCTCAAGACCGCCATCCAGCGCGGCGGTGGTTTCCTTGTGCAGCTTGCGCAGCAGCATGGCCTTCCAGTTGTTCCAGGTGCCGGGGCCGACGCCGCGAATGTCGCAGACGGTCAGGATCAGCAGCAGGTCCAGCCGCTTGGTGGTTTTCACCGCCTTGGCGAAATCGCGCAGCACCCGCGGGTCGGCAATGTCGCGTTTCTGCGCCACGTCCGACATCAGCAGGTGGTTGCGGATCAGCCATTCGATGGTCTCGATCTCGTCCGCGGGCAGGCCGAAGCGCGTGCAGATGCGCCGTGCCAGCCGCGCGCCAAGGATCGAGTGATCCTCGGCCCGGCCCTTGCCGATATCGTGCAGCAGCACCGCCAGATAGATGACGCGGCGGTTGATCTTGTCCTTCATCAGGCCGGTGACGACGGGCAGATCCTCGTTTTCCTCGCCCCGCTCGATCGAGGCCAGCGCCGCGACGCATTGGATCAGGTGCTCGTCCACGGTGTAGTGGTGATAGACGTTGAACTGCATCATCGCCACGACCGGCGCGAATTCGGGGATGAAGGCGGCCAGCACGCCCAGTTCGTTCATCCGCCGCAGCGCGCGTTCGGGGTTGCCGTGCTTGAGCAGCAGGTCAAGGAAGATGCGCACCGCCTCGGGGTCCGAGCGCACGCGGTCGTCGATCCGGTCCAGATTGGCCGCGACCGAGCGCATGGCATCGGGATGGATCAGGATGCCGGTGCGCAGCGCCTCCTCGAACAGGCGCAGGATGTTCAGCGGGTCCGACAGGAACTGCTTTTCGTCGGCATAGGTCAGCCGGCCCCGGTCGACGCGAAAGCCCGCGCGCATCCGGCGGCGGCGCTGGAACAGGATGTTGATGATCGGCGCCTTGTAAAGATGGCGCGCCTCAAGCGCGACAAGGAAGACGCGGGTCAGTTCGCCGACCTTGGTGGCGTGCAGGAAATAATCCTGCATGAAGATCTCGACCGCGCGGCGCCCGCCAAGATCGCGGTATCCCATGCGCCGGGCCACCTCGACCTGCATGTCGAAGGTCAGCTGGTCCACGGGGCGGCCGGCGATCAGGTGCAGGTGGCAGCGCACCGCCCACAGAAAATCCTCGGCCTGCCAGAAGGTCAGGTGTTCTTCGCGCGTGAAGAAGCCAAGGCCGACCAGTTCCACGGCACGGTCGACGCGGTGGATGTATTTCGCGATCCAGTACAGCGTTTGCAGGTCGCGCAACCCGCCCTTGCCCTCCTTGACGTTGGGCTCAAGGACATAGCGCTGGCCACCCTGGCGGCGATGGCGCTCGGCGCGCTCGGCGAGCTTGGCCTCGATGAATTCGGGCACCGAGCGGTCGAAAAGCTCGGACCAGAGACGGTCGCGCAGGATTTCGGCGGTATGGGCATGGCCGCAGACCAGCCGGTGTTCCAGCAGGCTGGTGCGGATGGTGATGTCGCCCGCGCCCAGCCGCAGGCAGTCATCGATCGAGCGCGTGGCCTGCCCGACCTTCAGCTTCAGGTCCCACAGCATGTAAAGCATCGATTCGACGACGCTTTCCGCCCAGCCGATGACTTTCCAGGGCGTCAGGAACAACAGGTCCACGTCGGATTGCGGCGCCATCTCGGCCCGGCCATAGCCGCCGATCGCCAGCACCGCCAGCCGTTCGGCATCGGTGGGATTGGTCCGCGGATGCAGGATGGTGGTGGCGACGTGGTGGATGGCGGTGACGGTCGCATCGGTCAGCGTGGCGATGGCGCGCACCGTTTCACGCGCGGCGCGGGGATGGGACATGAAGCCCGCCGCGATGTCGCTGATGGCGGCGGCGCGGGCCTGGGCCAGAACCTCGACCGTCTTCGCCCGGATCGCGCGCGCGTCGGGAATGTCGCGCAGCGTCTCGGTCAGGGCGGGCAGGAAGGTCTCGGGCGTGAACAATGATTGCGCCCCGGGCAGAGCCGGGGCGCTTTGCGGCAGTTGCTCGGGGGCCTTTCCGGTCAAGATCAGAACCCGAAGCCGCCAAAGCTGCGCGGCGCCGGATCCAGCACCACGACCTGATTGCTGCGGATGGTGGCCACGGCCAGCGCGCGTTCGTTGGTGCCGTCGCGGCGCAGGCGGAAGGCGCCGCCGATGCCGGCAAAGCCCGCGTTCTGCGTCAGCCCGGCCGTGGTCAGCGCGTTGCGCTTGCCCGCGCGCACCAGCGCCGCGATGGCCGCGACCCCGTCATAACCCAGCGAGGCCAGTTCATGCGGCGTCTCGCCATGGGCGGCGCGATAGCGCTGCTCGAACTGCGCCTTCATGGCGGTGTCGGGAATGGCGAACCAGCCGCCCTGCGTGCCGCGAAGCTGCAACCGCGCCGAAGGCTGGTCCCAGCGCGTCAGCCCCATCATCTGCACCGCCGCCGAGGTGACGCCGGCATCGGCCAGCTTGTCGGTCAGATAGGGCAGCACAGCACCCTGGTTGGCGGTCAGGAAAACCGCATCGACATTGCCCGACATCGCCGCCTGGGCGACATTGGGGATGATCGCGTCGATGCCCTGCTTGGACAGCGGATGGGTGACGCTGCCGGCCAGGGTGGCGCCGTTCTTCTGGACCGCGCGCTCGATGGCGCGGGCGCCGACCTGACCGGCGGCGTCGTCCTCGGCCACCATCAGGATGCGGCGCTTGCCGTTCCCGACGCCGAATTTCACCAGCCGGTCGGCGACGTTGTCGAAGGTATTGCCCAGGACAAAGACGTTGCCGCCGGCGATGTCGGTATTGTTCGAGAAGGACAGCACGTTGATGCCCTTGGGCGCCATCGCGTTGCCGACGGCATTGGCGCTGTCGGCGAAAAGCGGGCCCAGGATGATCTTGGCACCCTCGTCCGCGGCCTTGTTGGCCTGCGCCACGGCCTGCGCCGGGTCCGAGCCCGCCTCATAGACGCGCAGGTCGATGGTGGCGCCGCGCGCATCCGCCGCCGCCATCTTGGCCGAGTTGGTCAGCGAGCGCGCCAGCCAGTCCAGATCGGCGCTGCCGGTGCCGGCCGGAACCAGCATGGCGACCTGCACCGGTTTCGAGGGGTCGATCATCTGCCCGGTCTGCGGGCCCGAGGCGCCGATCCCCACTGGTTCGCAGGCGGCAAGCGCCATTGTGGCAAGAACGGCTCCGATCCGCGCGATGGGACGGCGCATGTCGAAGGCGCCGCGGATCGTTGTCATGACGGTCATGGCGTGATTCCCTGTGGTCGGGGGCTGGGGTTTGTGGCGGGCAGGTTATTGGCATATGCCGGTCATGGCAACTTGCCCGGCAGCGCCGGGCGGCATGAATAGGAGACCCCATGGAGGACAGCGCAGGATCGAATGCCCCCGGTGCGCGGCCGCTTTCCGTGACCATCGGCACTGCGGCGCCCGAAGCGGGGCTGTATCTGGTGGCGACCCCCATCGGCTCGGCCCGCGATATCACGCTCAGGGCGCTGGATGTCCTGAACACCGCCGATGTGCTGGCGGCCGAGGACACACGGAACCTGCGTCACCTGATGGACATTCACGGCATCCAGTTGCGCGGTCGGCGGATCATTGCCTATCACGACCATAATGCCGACCGGCAGCGCCCGGCGGTGCTGGCCGCCCTGGCCGACGGTCGGTCCGTCGCCTACGCCTCGGATGCGGGGACGCCGCTGGTCGCCGATCCGGGCTACCGGCTGGCGCGGGACGCGGCCGAGGCGGGTTTCACCGTGCGCGCACTGCCCGGCCCGTCGGCGGCGCTGGCGGCGCTGTCAGTGTCGGGCCTGCCCAGCGACCGCTTCCTGTTCGTCGGCTTTCCGCCCTCGGCCGCAGGGGCCCGGCGGAAATGGATCGAAAGCTGGCGCGAGGTCGAGGCGACGGTCATCGTCTTTGAAAGCCCGAGACGCGTTAAACAATTGTTGGAGAATGTCTGCGAAACTGAGGCGAATCGGGCTACGGTGATTTGCAGGGAACTGACCAAGAAATTCGAAGAGGTGATGCGGGGCACGGCAGCGGAACTGATCGGACAGATCCCCGATGAGGGGCTGCGCGGCGAAGTCGTGGTGCTGTTCGGACATCCCGAACCGGTCGTGGCAGACGGTGATACGCTGCGCGCCGCGCTTGCGGGGCTGCTGGATACGCTGCCGGTCAAGGAGGCGGCGGCACAGGTTGCCAGCCGCTTTGGCCTGCCGCGCCGCGATGTCTATGCGCTGGCGCTGGAGATGAAGAAGGAACGCGAATGAAGCATGAGCGATATTTTGACGGCGCGGTCGTTCGTCCCGATCCGACCCGGGTTCAGCGCGGGCGCGTTGCCCATTCGGCGGGAACCATGGGCGAAAGTTCTGCTGCCCGTGCCTATGCGGATCGCGGCTATGCGCTGGTCGCCGAACGCTGGCGCGGCAAGGGCGGCGAGATCGACCTGATCCTCAGCAAGGACGACGAATATATCTTTGTCGAGGTCAAGAAATCGGCCCGGCACGCCACCGCCGCCGAACGGATCGGTGCGCATCAGATCGCGCGCATCTGCACCGCCGCGCAGGAATTTTGCGGCGGCTTGTCCACCGGGCTTCTGACCATGATGCGCTTCGATGCGGCGCTGGTCGATCAGGTCGGCCGCGTCGAGATCATCGAGAATGCCTTTGGCATGAACTGATACCAGCCTTGCAAAGGCCGCCCGGTCGCGCGACAACACCGGTCGCAACAGGCTGGAGAAGATCACATGAGCCTTTACGTCGCCCTCCAGATGGACCCGGTCGAGGCGGTTTCGATCGACGGGGACAGCACGTTCCGCATCGGTCTTGAGGCCGAAGCGCGCGGGCATCGGCTGTTTCAGTATACCGCCGACCAGCTCAGCTATTCCGAGGGACGGGTGGTGGCCCGCGGACGTCCGATCACCTTGCGGCGCGAGACCGGCAACCACGTCAGCTTCGGCGACTGGGCCGAGGTCGATCTGTCGGAATTCGACGTCGTCTGGCTGCGTCAGGACCCGCCCTTCGACATGGCCTATATCACCAATACACATCTTCTGGATCGCGTTCACCCCGAGACCTTCGTGGTGAATGATCCGTTCTGGGTGCGCAACAGTCCCGAAAAGCTGCTGGTGCTGGATTTTCCCGACCTGACGCCGCCGACGCTGATCACCCGCAGCCCTGCGCTGATCCGGGCGGTTCGCGAAAAGCATGGCGACATCATCGTGAAGCCGCTCTACGGCAATGGCGGTGCCGGGATTTTCCATCTTCGGCCCGAGGATTCGAACCTGTCCTCGCTGATCGAGACCTTTTCCAGCATCAGCCGCGAGCCGGTGATCGCGCAGAAATACCTGCCCGCCGTGGTCAAGGGCGACAAGCGCATCATCCTGATCGACGGTGAGCCCGTGGGCGCCATCAACCGGGTCCCGGCCAAGGGCGAGGCGCGCTCGAACATGCATGTCGGGGGGCGTCCCGAAAAGATCGGCCTGACCACGCGCGAGCGCGAGATCTGCGCCCGCATCGGGCCGGTCCTGCGCGAGAAAGGCCTGTTGTTCACCGGCATCGACGTGATCGATGGCTGGCTGACCGAGATCAACGTGACCTCGCCCACCGGCATCCAGGAGCTTGAGCGTTTCGACGGCGTCAATGCCGCCGCGCTGATCTGGGACGCGGTCGAACGCAAGCTGGCTGAGCGTCAGCGCGCCTGACGCCCCAATCGGCTGGTCCGGTCAATCGGGCCTGCCGAAGGGTAGCCGATAGGACAGCGCCTCGCCCAGATGCGGCTGGCGGATATTCTCGCTGGCGTCCAGATCGGCGATGGTGCGGGCGGCGCGCAGGATGCGGTGATAGCCGCGCGGCGTCAGCCCCAGCTTTTCCGCCGCCAGCGCCAGCAATGCCCGGCAATCGCTGTCGAGCGGCGCGATCTCCTCAAGCAGCCGCCCGGCGGCATCGGCATTGACCCGCGCCTGCGGGTGGCCGGCGAAGCGCTGCGCCTGCAGCGCGCGCGCGGCGGCCACCCGTTCGGCCACGGTGGCCGAGCTTTCGCCCGTGGGCGGCAGGCCAAGTTCTTCGTAGCTGACCTGTGGCATGTCGATGCGCAGGTCGAAGCGGTCCATCATCGGCCCCGAGATTCGCCCCAGATAATCCGACTGGCAGCGCGGCGCGCGCGGGCAGGGCTGGCCTGCATCCGCCGCCTCGCCACAGCGGCAGGGATTGGCGGCGGCGACCAGCAGGAAGCGCGCCGGGTAGCGGATATGGGCGTTGGCGCGCGAGACGTGGATCTCGCCGGTCTCGATGGGTTCGCGCAGCGCATCGATGACGCGGCGCTCGAATTCCGGCAGTTCGTCCAGAAACAGCACGCCGTTATGGGCAAGGCTCGCCTGCCCGGGGCGCGCATTGCGACCGCCGCCGACCATCGCCGCCATCGAGGCGGTATGATGCGGCTGGCAGAAGGGCGCGCTACGCGAGATGCCGCCCCCCGCCAACATGCCGGCGACCGACTGGATGACCGAGGTTTCCAGCGCCTCGGCCGGCGTCAGCGGCGGCAGGATGCCGGGCAGGCGGGTCGCCAGCATGGATTTGCTGGCGCCGGGCGCGCCGATCATCAACAGATGGTGGCGGCCTGCTGCGGCGATCTCGATGACGCGGCGGGCACGTTCCTGGCCGCGCACCTCGGACAGATCCTTGGCATGGGTCACCGGCGCGACCTCACCCGGCGCCGCGCGGGTCAGTGGCGCACGGTCGGTCAGGTGGTCGACCGCTTCGCGCAGGTTGCGGGGCGCCAGAACCGGCACGGTGCCGACCCAGGCGGCCTCGGGGCCGCAGGCCTTGGGAACCATCAGCGCGCGGCCCTCCTCGGCGGCGGCCATGGCGGCGGGCAGCGCGCCTGCGACCGGCGAAAGCCGCCCGTCCAGCGCCAGTTCGCCCAGCGTCACCACCTGTTCCAGCGCCTCGGCCGGCACGACCTCCAGCGCCGCCAGCACCGCAAGCGCGATGGGCAGGTCGAAATGCGACCCCTCCTTCGGCAGGTCGGCAGGCGACAGGTTCACCGTCACCCGGCGCGATGGCATGGCGATGGACAGCGCGCCGAAGGCGGCCTTCACGCGTTCGCGCGCCTCGCTGACGGATTTGTCGGGCAGGCCGACGATGCCAAAGCCCGGCAGACCCGGCGTGACCGAGCATTGCACCTCGACCAGCCGCGCCTCGACCCCGTCGAATGCCACCGTATAGGCGATTGCCGCCATGCCTGTCCCCGATCCTGTTTCCCCGATTGGTAAACGGGGCCGGCTTAAGAAACGGTTAACGGGCTTGTGGCTCGCTTGCTTGTTCCGGGGCGTCGTTCAGCCTATGTCCATGCGAAGGACCGGACCAGAGGGGGCCAGCATGCAAGGCAGCCGCATATTGCTGATCGTGGGGGGCGGCATCGCCGCCTTCAAGATACCCGAGCTGATCCGCATGATCAGGCGCGAGGGGGCGTCGGTGGTGCCGGTGCTGACGCGGGCAGGGGGGCAGTTCGTGACGCCGCTGACCCTGTCGGCGCTGGCCGAGTCGCCCTGCCACACCGAACTGTTCGACCTGACCCGCGAATCAGAGATGGGCCATATCCAGTTGTCGCGTGCCGCCGATCTGGTGGTTGTGGCGCCCGCGACCGCCGATCTGATGGCGCGAATGGCGGCGGGGATGGCGGATGACCTTGCCTCGACCCTGCTGCTGGCGACCGACAAGCCGGTGCTGATCGCGCCCGCCATGAACGTGCGGATGTGGAACCACGCCGCGACCCAGCGCAACCGCGACCTGCTGGAACAGGACGGCATCCGCCTTGTCGGACCGGACAATGGCGACATGGCCTGCGGTGAATACGGGCCGGGGCGCATGGCCGAGCCTGCGGAAATCCTTGCCGCGATCCGCGCCATGGTCGCGCGCGAAAAGCCGCTGCGCCTGCCGCCCGAGGCGGTGATCTCATTGCCGTCGCGCAGGCTGGCGGGGCGGCATGTCATCGTGACCTCGGGGCCGACGCATGAGCCGATCGACCCGGTGCGCTATATCGCCAACCGCTCAAGCGGGGCGCAGGGCACCGCCATCGCCGCCGCGCTGCGCGACCTTGGCGCGCGGGTCAGCTTTGTCACCGGACCGGCGGATGTGGCGCCGCCCGAGGGCGTCGAGGTGATCGCTGTCGAGACCGCACGCCAGATGCGCGAGGCGGTCGAACGGGCGCTGCCCGCCGATGCGGCGGTGATGGCGGCGGCGGTGGCCGACTGGCATGTGGCCAATGCCAGCGGCAGCAAGATCAAGAAGGACGGCTCGGGCCGCTTCCCGCAGCTTCAGTTCGCCGAAAACCCCGACATCCTGGCCTGGATCAGCCAGTTGCCGCAGGGGCGCCCGGATCTGGTCGTGGGTTTCGCGGCCGAGACCGACAATGTGCTGGAAAATGCCAGCGCCAAGCGGCTGCGCAAGGGCTGCGACTGGATCCTGGCCAATGACGTGACGCCCACGACCGGCATCATGGGCGGGACCGAAAATATGGTCACGCTGATTTCCGACGCGGGCGCGGAAAGCTGGCCACGCCTGTCGAAGACCGAGGTCGCGCGCCGGCTGGCCGACCGCATCGCCGACGCGCTTTCCGGCGAGGCGCCCGTCCCGGGGGGGCAGGCATGAGCCGCGTCTATCTGGACTGGAACGCCACCGCGCCGCTGCGCCCCGAGGCGCGGGCCGCGATGCTTGACGCCACCGAGATCACCGGCAATCCGTCCTCGGTCCATGCCGAGGGACGGGCGGCGAAGCTGGCGCTTGAGCGCGCCCGCGAAGAGGTTGCCGCGGCGCTGGGGGCCGAGGGCGCGGATGTGATCTTTACTTCGGGGGCGACGGAATCGGCGGCGCTGATCCTTGACGGGCGGGATCTTGCCTGCGCGCCGGTCGAACATGCCGCCGTGCTGGCCTGGTGCCGGGCCGGGCTGGCCGTCGACGGCGCGGGCCGTGTCAGCGTGCCCGAGCCGGCGCAGTCCTGCCTGCAACTGGCCACTGCCGAAACCGGCGTGTTGCAGGACCTGCCGCAGGGGTTGGCGGTCAGCGACATGACGCAGGCGTTTGGAAAAATCCCCTTTGCCTTCAACTGGCTGGGGATCGAGGCCGGCTTTGTCAGCGCCCATAAGCTGGGCGGCCCGCGCGGCGTCGGCGCGCTGGTGGTCCGGCGCGGCACCGAGGTTGCGGCCCGGATCAAAGGCGGTGGGCAAGAGCAGGGGCGCCGTGCCGGGACGGAAAACCTGATCGGGATTCTGGGCTTTGCCGCCGCTGCGAAGGCGGCGCAGAATGATCTGGAGCAAGGAATCGCAGAAAAAATGTCGGAAATTCGCGATTCGCTGATGGCGGCACTGGAATCCGGGTCAGAAATGGTTACATT
>RRZU010613698.1_pt1 | contig 23579 bp, 19 predicted proteins | sample 2165561 | NCBI WGS metagenome assembly RRZU01 (sample SAMN10456909, study PRJNA506462) | wastewater metagenome | isolation source: wastewater sludge | place: USA: Moscow, Idaho | reverse complement strand
AAGATAGCGATTTAATGATTGATCCTGCTGATATGAAAAAAGCCTATGAAAATATTACTCCTAAATTAAGAGATGCTTTACATATTGCATACAATAGAATCAAAACTTATCATGAAAAGCAACTACCAAAATCATGGTTAGATTTTGAATCAAATGGAACTATTTTAGGTCAAAAAGTAACTGCAGTTGATAGAGCTGGTCTTTGTATTCCTGGTGGAAAAGCTGCATATCCAAGCTCACTTTTAATGAATGCAATTCCTGCAATCGTAGCTGGTGTTAAAGAGATAGTTGTTTGTACTCCAACTCCTGATAATGAAGTAAATGAACTTTTACTTGCAGCTTGTCACTTATGCGGAATCAAAAAAGCTTATAAAGTTGGAGGGGCTTCTGCAATTGCTGCGATGGCTTATGGAACACAAACTATTCCAAAAGTTGATGTGATTACAGGTCCCGGAAATATTTTTGTAGCAACTGCTAAAAAACTTGTTTTTGGTGAAGTAAATATTGATATGATTGCAGGTCCAAGTGAAATTGGAATTCTTGCAGATGCTAGTGCAAAACCTCACTATTTAGCTATTGATTTATTATCTCAATCATCACACGATGAAATGGCAATTTCTATTATGATTACAACTCGTGATGAAATAGCAGAACTTACAAGTAATGAAGCTACAAATGCTTTAATAAATGTAAGTGGAGAAACGATTGCTAGAAAATCTATTGAAGATAGAGGTGCAATTATTGTGGCCTCTTCAATGGAAGAAGCAATAGATTTAATGAATGAAATTGCTCCTGAACACTTAGAAGTAATGACACAAAATGCTTTTGAATTATTACCATATATCAAACACGCAGGTGCAATTTTCTTAGGTGAAAATACTCCTGAACCAATTGGTGATTATTTAGCAGGACCAAATCATACCCTTCCAACAGGAAGTACAGCTAAGTTTTATAGTCCATTAAATGTAGAAAATTTTATGAAAAAAAGCTCAATAATTAATTTCTCAAAAAATGCTATAAATGAGCTTGGTGAAGCATGTGCTTTACTTGCAGATACAGAAGGTTTAACAGCCCATGCAAAAGCTGTTAGAGTAAGACTTGAAAATAAATAAAATATAAATAATATAAAAGAAAAAATTAAAGGAATAGACAAATGTCAACATTTAAAGACTGGTTTGAAGAAGATGAAGATGATATTTTTATGGGAAGCCCAAAATCAAAATTTTTTGATGTAAGCAGAGAAGCTTCAAAAGATATCGTTGAAGAAGAAATAGATAAAATTATTGAGAAATTAGCTGTTTTAGAAATGATTATTAGTAAAGATAAAGATGAAGACTTTGATATCAATCAATACATTAGGGACTATACTTTTGCTAATATGGACGATGTGAATGGTATGAAAAAAGGTCTGTATGTAGAATTTACAGGTGAAATTATTTGTAGATTAGACTCATAAGGTAAAGATTTAAGTGGAAGAATTAGAAAAAGTTAAAAATCAAATAAGAGCGTTCGTTGAAGTTTGTAATCATAAAAAAAGTTTAGATTTACTTGATAAATTAGCAACAGGAAAAATGTTGCGTTCTAAACTTATTTTAAAAATCGCAGGTGTATCTGATGAAAGTATTAAACTTTGTGCAATTGTTGAAATGATTCATGCAGCATCACTTTTACATGATGATGTAATAGATGAAGCAAATACAAGAAGAGGAAAACCTTCTGTTAATGCCTTATTTGATAATAAAACAGCCATAATGTTTGGTGATATTTTATACTCAAGAGCGTTTACAGAATTAACTTTAATGGATAAAAGAGTTGCATATACTATTTCTAACTCTGTAACTCAGTTAAGTATTGGTGAGATGTTAGATGTGGATTTAGCTAATACTTTTAATACTTCTTATGATAAATATCTTGATATGATTTATAAAAAAACTGGCTCTTTAATAGAAGCAGCAGCAAAAGCAGCAGCTATTTTAGCTGGACTTGATGAAAACAAATATGCTTTATATGGAAAAAATCTAGGGGTTGCTTTTCAAATGATTGATGATATTTTAGATATCACTCAAGATTCGCAAACTTTGGGAAAACCTGCAATGTTAGATTTTGTAGAGGGTAAAGTAACCATTCCATATCTTTTACTTCACGAAAGATTAGAAAATAAAACAAAATTAGAAGCTTTATATAAAAAAGAGTTAAGTGCTGAAGAAAGTCTATGGATTAAAGAACAAATGAATATTACGAAAGCTTTAGAAGATTCTATTACTCAAGCTAAGGAAATAGGAAATATCGCTATTAATGCAGTAAAAGATGAAAAAGATAGTGAAACTTTAGTATTTATTATGAAAGCAATGATTGAAAGAGAGTTTTAGATGAGTTACTTAGTAATTAGTTTTTCTCATAAAAATATAGATATAAAAATGAGAGAAAAACTAGCTTTTAGTAGTACTGAAGATAAAGATAGATTTATTAGAGTTCTTTTAGAACATGAGTGTACAAAAGAGGTAGTTTTATTATCAACTTGTAATAGAGTTGAAATAATTACTAGATCTTCAAGTATTAAAGCAAGTGCCAGAAATATTATAGAAAAATTAGCTTCTTATTCAGGAGTTGATTTTGATGTGCTATATGAAAGAGCCGATATTTATGATAATGATGGTGCAGTTCATCACTTGTTTTCTGTAGCCTCTGCCCTTGATTCTTTGGTTATTGGGGAAACTCAAATTGTAGGACAATTAAAAGATGCTTTTAGATTTTCACAAGCAAAAAATTATTGTTCTTCAAATATAACAAGAGTTATGCACTATGCGTTTAAATGTGCTGCAAATGTTAGAAATGCAACATCTTTAGGAACAGGATCTGTTTCTGTTGCTTCAACAGCTGTTGCAAAAGCTAAAGATATTATTGGGAATACAAAAGGCGTAAAAGCTTTAGTTATAGGTGCAGGAGAAATGAGTGAGCTTACAATTAAGCATCTTATTTCATCTGGTTTTGATGTTGTATTAACAAGTAGAGATATTAAAAAAGCTCAAATTTTAGCAAGTAGTTTTGAAGTTCATGTAAGTGTTGAACCTTATAGTGAATTATCAAATTTATTAGCAAAAACTCCAGTTATGATAACAGCAACATCAGCTCCATATCCAATTATTACAAAAGAAAATGCACCAAGTGCTTCAATAGATAGATATTGGTTTGATATAGCAGTTCCTAGGGATATTGATGAAGATATTTCTTTAAGTGATTTAAAAATTTATTCTGTTGATGACTTACAAGATATTGTAAATGAAAATATGAGTTTAAGAGCTGAACAAGCCAAAACAGCATATGGAATTGTAAGTCGAATGTCAGTGGAATTTTTTGAGTGGTTAAAGTCATTAGAAATTGAACCGATAGTAAAACATCTTTATGTAAAAGGTGAAGATATTATTGATAAAAAAGTAAAAAATGCAATTAAAAAAGGTTTTATAAGTGCTTCTGATGAAGAAAATATTAGAAAGCTTTGCCAAACAGTTATAACTGAGTATTTACATAATCCTTCTAAACAATTAAAAGATATTTCAAAAAATATGGAATGCGATATTGTTGTTGGAGCTGTTCAAAATATGTTTGGATTAGCAAGTGATTCAAATAGATCAAATAAATATAGATGTGATCATTTAATAAAAAATTAGATAAAACTCAAAAACAATAAATTAAAAATAGGAAAATAATAAATGAAATTTAGCAAAATGTTTATTCCAACAACAAAAGAAACTCCAAATGATGCAACCCTACCATCACATCAATTTTTATTAAGAGCTGGATTTATATCTCAAACAGGTGCTGGAATTTATGATTATATGCCTTTAGGAAAAATAGTTTTAGATAAAATCAGAGCTGTTGTAAAAGAAGAAATGGATAATAGTGGAGCAAATGAAGTTCAATTTGGTTTTGTAACACCACTTTCTTTATGGGAAGAATCTGGACGTGCAACTACGATGGGAAATGAGCTTTTAAGATTTAAAGATAGAAAAAATTCTGATTATGTTTTATCTCCTACAAATGAAGAAGCTGTTGTAAATATGGTTAAAAACAGAATTACTTCATATAAAGATTTGCCTATTAATTTATATCAAATTTATACAAAGTTTAGAGATGAAGCAAGACCTAGATTTGGTTTAATGAGAGGTAGAGAGTTTTTAATGAAAGATGCTTATTCTTTCCATTCATCTGCTGAAGATTTAGTTAGAGAATTTAATCTTATGGAAGAAACTTATAAAAAAGTTTATACAAGGTTAGGATTAGAATTTAGAGTTGTTGAAGCTGATAGTGGTGCTATTGGTGGAAGTGGTTCTAAAGAATTTCACGTTTTAGCTTCTAGTGGAGAAGATACTATTGTTGTATGCGATTCATGTGATTATGGAGCTAATATTGAGGCTGCTACTAGAAAGCCAAATGCAAAAGATAAATTAGAAACAATTGCTATTGAAAAAATTGAAACGCCAAATTGTAAAACAATAGAAGAAGTAAGTTCATTTTTAAATGCTGATGCTTATTACTCAATGAAAGCAGTTATAAAAAATGCTATTTATGAAAATGATTCAAAAATTGCAGTTTTCTTTGTAAGAGGTATTGATGAGTTAGAGGAAACAAAAGCTTGTAATTCTATTGGAGCTTTAGAGCTTGAAGATGCAAATGAAGATGATATTATAAAAGCTGGTTTACATGCTGGTTATTGTGGAATTGTAGATTTACCAAAAGATGTTTTAGTTGTTGTAGATAGTGAATTAAAAAATGATAATAATCTTGTATGTGGAGCAAATGAAGAAAACTATCACTTAAAAGGTGTAGATTTAACTTCAATTGAAGGCTTAAAATTTGCAGATTTAATAGCTGTAAAAGAGGGTGATACTTGTGCTTGTTGTGGTGGTAAATTATCTTATACAAAAGGAATTGAAGCTGGACATATTTTCCAATTAGGAACTAAATACTCAAGTGCTATGAATGCAAATTTCTTAGACTCAAATGGAAAAGCACAAGCTTTTGTAATGGGATGTTATGGTATTGGAGTTTCAAGATTAGTAGCAGCCGTAATTGAGCAAAATCATGATGAAAAGGGTTGTATCTGGACAAAAGAAACAGCTCCTTTTACTGTAGATATTATTGTTTCAAATTCAAAAAAAGAAGAAGAAGCACAAGCAGGTGAAAATATTTATAATGAATTAAAACAAGCAGGTGTAGAAGTTATTTTAGATGATAGAATAAATGCTAGATTTGGATTTAAAATGGGAGACTTTGAACTTATTGGATTCCCTTATGCTGTTGTTATTGGTAAAAAACTAGCTGATGGATTTGTTGAATTAGTTGATAGAAAAACATTAGAAAAAACGGATATTAAAATAGAAGATATAACTGCTAAAATATTAGAATTAATAAAATAAGAAGGAGTATTTTTGGAAAAAGAATTAGAAAAAAATATTGATAATATCACAAAGGACATAACATCATATATTCCTGATAATATAGTAGAAATATTAGGTAGTTATGCATTTTCATTAGTAATGGCATTACTGATTTTTATTATTGGTAAATGGGCTGTAAACAAAATCGTTGCATTACTTGGAAAAGTGTTAAGAAAAGTAAAAGGTATGGATGAAACTTTAATTAAGTTTTTAGAAAATATCGTTTATTACGCTTTGATGATTGTAGTTTTATTAACGGCTTTAGGAAAATTAGGAGTTGAAACAACTTCATTTTTAGCAATACTTGGAGCTGCTGGTTTAGCTATTGGTCTTGCACTTAAAGATTCTTTAGGAAACTTTGCTTCAGGTGTTATGATTATTATGTTCAAACCTTTTAAAGTAGGTGATGTGGTTACAGCAGCAGGTGTTACAGGAAGTGTTAGTGAAGTTGGAATTTTTAATTCAGTATTTACAACTCCTGATAATCAAAAAATCATAATTCCAAATGGTGCGATTACAAGTGGTTCAATAACAAATATAAATGCTAATGACACAAGAAGAGTAGATTTAGTTGTTGGTATTGGATATGAAGATGATATTAAAAAAACAAAAGATGTTTTAAATGATATTATATCTTCTCATGAAAAAGTTTTACTAGACAAAGGTATTACAGTTGCAGTTTCAGAATTAGCTGATTCTTCTGTAAACTTTGTAGTTAGAGCTTGGGTTAAAACTCCTGATTATTGGGATGTTAAATTTGCTTTAACAGAAACAATAAAATTAAGATTTGATGCGGAAGGTATTTCTATTCCATTCCCACAACAAGATGTACACCACTACAATAAAATTTAATATTCCCAAAATATTAGAATATATTTTAAATGATTTACAAGAATTAGGAGCTAGACCTATTCTTGTGGGTGGTTGTGTTCGTGATTACTTTTTAAATATTCCTGTAAAAGATTATGATGTTGAAATCTTTGGAATAGACTGCTTTGATACTATAGAAAACTCATTAAAAAAATTTGGTTCTGTTAAACTTGTAGGAAAATCATTTGGTGTATTAACTTTAAGAGTTGATAATTATGATTTTGATTTTGCTCTTCCACGAAGAGAAAAAAAAGTTGGAAATAGCCACCAAGATTTTGAAATTATAACAAATGCAAACCTAAGCTTCAAAGAAGCAGCTATGCGAAGAGATTTTACAATAAACGCAATAGGATATGATTTTTTTAATAAAGAGTTTCTTGATCCTTTTGATGGATTAAGTGATTTAAAAGCAAGAGTGATAAAACATATTGATGATAATACTTTTATTGAAGATTCTTTGAGAGTTTATAGAGCTGTTGGTTTTGCTTCTAGATTTAATTTTAAATTAGAAGAAAAAACAAAAGAGCTTTGTAAACAGATAGTTTTAGAAGATGAGTTAAAATATTTACCAAAAGAGAGAGTTTTTGAAGAATTTAAAAAACTTTTTTTAAAATCAATTAAACCTTCAATTGGATTTGAACTTATTTATGAATTAGGAATTTTAAAATATTTTCCTGAGTTAAAAGCACTAATTGGATGTATACAAGATAAAGAATATCATCCTGAAGGTGATGTTTGGATTCATACTATGATGTGTCTTGATGAACTAGCTAGAATAATTAAAGAAGAAAAAATAGATGATGAATACAAAAAACTATATCTATTTTATTCAGTACTCTGTCATGATTTAGGAAAGCCTTTTTGTACACAAGAAATAAATGGCAAAATAACATCTTATAAACATGAAGTTTTAGGAATAGAGCCTACAATATCGTTTTTATCTAAGCTTACAAATGAAAAGAAATTTATAGATATTGTTTGCTCTTTAGTAAAAAGTCATTTAGCGCCTTTTCAATTATATTTGGCAGAATCATCACTAAAAGCTATAAAGAGACTTTCTTTAAAAGTAAATATTGAAGATTTATGTTTAGTTTGTTTGGCTGACTGTTTAGGTCGTGATATTCCCGATAAAGATAAATGTTATGCAGCTACAATTTGGCTTTTAGAAAAAGCAAAAGAGCTTGAAATTCATAATGAACCTATTAAGGCTTTAGTTCAAGGACGTGACTTAATTGCTTTAGGATTTAATCCATCGCAAAAATTTAAAGAAATACTAGATTTTGCTTTTGATTTACAATTAGATGAACATTTAGGAAAAGAAAATATTATAAAAGAAATTCTAAAAAAGTACTAGAATAATTATTTTTTAAGTAATTATTTAAAAAAAAGATACTAGAATGAATCAAAATTTAGAGGAGATAAATATGAAAAAAATAATTAGTTTAATCGCAGCAATTGGTTTAACAACATCAATGTATGCAAATGATAATACAGGTTGTGGTTTAGGTTCTCTTGTAATTAAAGATCAAAGTACAGTTATGTTACAAGTATTAGCTGCAACTACAAATGGTACATCAGGAAGTCAAACTTTTGGAATCACAAGTGGAACATCAAATTGTAATAAACCATCTAATTTTGTTGCAAATGACAAATTAAATCAATTTGTTGGTGAAAATATGGATGAACTAGCATTAGATATTTCAGCTGGAAAAGGTGAAACTTTATCAACAGTTGCAAAATTAATGAATGTTGAAAATACTCCTGAGTTTTCTGCAAAATTACAAGCAAACTTCTCAAACATTTATACAAGTGAAAATGTAACTTCAGCTACAGTTATTGATTCAATTGCTAAATATATGTAATATTTCTAATAGAAAAAGTAAGTATTTATTACTTACTTTTCTATTTTCTACTTCTTGCTTTTCTTCCTCTGAAATAAACTCTTTAATAGAACAAAATAAACTTTATGAAAATGCTTATTGGTCAAAATTATTACACTATAGAAATGGTTCAAGTGAAATAGATTCAAATAATTTTTTTATCTCAAAAGATGGTAAAACAGATTTAAAGAAAGAATTATTTGAAACTATAAACTCTTTAGAAAGTGGACAAAATGATGTTTTATGTAGATTTCCATTAAGAGTAAAATGGTTAAAGCAAAATATTCCTCAACTGAAAAAAAATATTGTTCCTTACTCTTGTCCTAAATTAAATGAATATTTAGGAGCTATTGATGCAAAGCAAGTAACTATGGTTTTTCCAACTGCTCATATAAATTCACCTGCTTCAATGTATGGGCATACTTTTTTACGAGTTTCATCAGATGAAGAAACTCCTTTAATATCAAATGCAATAAATTATGCGGCAAAAACAACAGATACTAATGGATTTATTTTTGCCTATAAAGGCTTATTTGGAGAGTATGAGGGAAGATACTCAATTTTACCTTATTATGAAAAAATCAAAGAATACAATAATCTTGAACAAAGAGATATCTGGGAATATGATTTAGATTTAAAACAAGATGAAATAGATAGATTGGTTTTACATGCCTATGAACTAAAAGATGTGTACTCTGACTATTTCTTCTTTAAGGAAAATTGTTCATATAATATTTTATGGTTACTTGAAATTGCAAGAAGTGACTTGGATTTAGTTAGCCATTTTTCTTTGAAAACTGTTCCTTTAGATTCTATTAAAATTTTGAAGCCTTATAATTTAATAAAAGATTCAAAATTTAGATACTCATCAATGAAAAAAATGAAACATATTTTAGAAGAAAAGATTGAAAATAAAGAGTATTTAGACTCTTTTGTAAATGATAATGAGCCTTTAAATGAGGATTTAAGTATAGATGATAAAATCTCTTATTTGGATTTTAAAATCTCTTATTTACAGTATCAAAGAGCAAACAATGAATATGATAAAAAAGAGTATTTAAGTAAATATTTAGAGCTTTTAAAACAAAGAAGTACTTATAATCAAAGTTCAAATTATGATATAAAAGCTCCTAAAAATCCCTTAGGTTCCCATGATTCAGCAAGAGTATCTTTTTATTATAATTCAGATGATAGCTTTGAATTATCATCAAAGCCTGTTTATCATGATATTTATGACATAAGTGATGGATATTTACAAGGGGCATATATTGACTTTTTTGATATTAATATAAAAAAAGAGAAAGATGAAAATATTAAATTAGATAGATTTACCTTACTAAAAATAAAATCTTTGGCGCCTAGAGATATGTTTTTTCAACCAACTTCATGGGGAATTGATTTAGCATATGAACACTTTAAAGATCAAAGTGATTATTTAAAAATAAAGCCAGAAGCAGGGCTTACATATGGAAATGAAAAAGATTTCATTTATTTGATGTTAGGTTCAAATGTATATTATAAAAATTCAGATCAATTATATTCAATTGGTTCAAGTATTGGTTTTGTTACAAATAGATTTGATGATATAAAACTTGGATTAAATTATTCATACGATAGATACAATAAAAGTCTTGAGAATAACCAATTTGAAGCCTTTGGGACTTATAAATTAGATCAAAATGCTTCTTTAACAATTAAATATTTAAATGATGATTTATATAAACAAAATGATGAAAAAGTGAAAGTTGGAGTATCTTATTATTTCTAAATACTCTAAACTCTAAAAAACTTTAGAGTTTAGAATTTAGAATATATATTAGGGTCTATATATTCTATTGGGACTTCCATTTACCACATGAAAAATAGTTACATTGTATGTTCTTGAATAAAACTTTAGTAAAAGATGTTGTAATGTTGGCTCAATTGATGGTGTAAACCATGCGTTATTGGAAATAGCTATCATATATTTTGTATCACCTAAGTTCTCAAAAATCTTATCAGTTGTTGCTTCATAACAAATAGCATTTCTTATTTTTTCACCTTTGATTATAAAATCAGTGGGTTCTGATGCTTTTGAATAATCTTGGGCACCATCATAAAAAACTTTATTTATTAAATCAACAAAAAACTGAGGAAGTGGAATTTCTTCACCAAAAGGAACTAATACCACTTTTTTAGCAACTTTGATTTCACCTTTGCTAAAGTGATATGATGCATTATAAATTTGTTTATCTTCCACATATAATGCCCCTGCAATTATGTCAATATCATATGATAATTCTTTTAGACGTTCTGATATTTCAGCATTTCTATTTAAAACTGTAGTAAATGCAGTTTCAGGTAAAACAACTAAATCTTTTTTTAATTCAATTGCTTTTGCTATTTCTTCAAAATTGTTTTCGTGTAAAACTCTTTGATAATCTTTTTCCCATTTTAACTCTTGTTTTATATTCATTTGAGGCATAAAAATACTAGCTTCAGGATTCTGAATATAAATACCTTTCCCTAAATTTAAAGCAAATAAAATAGGTATTACCCCTAAAACTTTAAATCTTTTTAATTTTATAATTAAATAAAATGAAAATAGCACAAGAAAAAAAGCAACTTTTGAAATATCAATATATGAATCAACAAATATTAATTCAAATTTCATCCAATTAAAACCAAAAGGTGCAAAATAAGTAAATGCAAAGATAGTTAAAATTCTAAAAACTAATCTATCATAAAATGCAAATAAATAAAAAATTATGGCATATACAAGACTAATTCCTGCAATAAAAACAGGAGCAAGATATGTTAAATCATAGTATTGCATACTTACAGCCATCCAATTACACCATAAAACACCTGATAAAAATCCAGCTACAAAAAGTGCTTTTTTTGGAATTACTAATAATAAATATATGGCAAATAGACCTAAAATCGTATTTAAAATTTTATATTCTACTTCGAAATAGCTCAAGTACATAAAAGAAGCTAATAAAATTGCAGTGATGAAGCCTTTTATTATGAAGTTTTTGTTAGAATAATCGCGTTTTAGTAAAAACATAATAAACTACTTTTTAAAAGGAAATTTGATGGAAGGTTCAAGTACAGATTTAATAAGCTCATTGCTACCTCTAGTTGCATTATTTGCGATTTTTTACTTTTTGATTATCAGACCACAACAAAAACAAGCGAAAGCTCATAAAGAAATGGTTGGTAATTTGAAAAAGGGTGACAAGATTGTAACAAATGGTGGCTTAATGGTAGAAGTTACAAAAGTTGAAGATACATATTTTGTAGTGAAAAACAGTGATGGCACTGAAATGAAACTTGTTAGAGAGTTTGTAGCAAAACTTTTAGAAGACTAAAATTCTTCAAATTTTTAAGATATGTAATTTTACATATCTTAAATCACTTCAAATAAAACCCTAACTCAAGGAAAAGAATTGAAAATCTTTAATTATAGACTTATAATATTTATATTAAGTATTATTTTTGGTGTTGTACTTTCAATACCATCTTTATTGCAAACAGATACAGGAAAAAAAATCTCATTAGGCCTTGATTTACAAGGTGGATTACATATGCTTTTAGGTGTTAATACACACGAAGCTGTAACTTCTAAAATTAAAACTATTGCAACATCAGTAAAATATTTTTCAGATGATGAAGAATTATTAATTGATGGATTATCAATTAATTCAGATAGTGTTACTTTTACAGTATTAGATGCAGATGAAATCCCAAAAATGGATGAAATGCTTAAGCAAATTACTGGACTTGATATTTCAAGAGATGAGCTAAGATATACTTTAAAATTAACTTCAGAAGATATTGCTAAAACAAAAGATTTATCAGTTGCACAAGCTGTTGAAACTATCAGAAATAGACTTGATCAATTTGGTTTATCTGAACCAACTGTTGTAAGACAAGGAGAAACTGATATTGTTGTTGAGCTTCCAGGTATTAAAACTGCTGAAGATGAAAAAGCAGCACGTGAGTTAATCTCAAAACCTGCAAACTTAGAATTAATGGCAGTTGATGAAGAAAGAAATGACCAAGTTAACACTATGACATCATCTCAAGCTGCTGCTTATGGAAATGTTATTTTAGAAGATACAAATAATCCAAATATTAAATATCTTGTAAAAGAGATACCTATTTTAAATGGTTCTCAAGTAATAGATGCACAAGTTGCATTTGACCAATCTAATCAAGCAATTATTAATTTTACTTTAAATTCAACAGGTGCTAGAATTTTTGGTGAGTTTACAGGTAAAAGTGTTGGTAAAAGATTAGCTGTTGTTTTAGATGGTAAAGTTTATTCTGCACCAAATATTAGAGAGCGAATTGGTGGAGGAAGTGGACAGATTTCAGGTGGATTCACTGTTGCTGAAGCTGGAAATGTTGCTATTGCACTACGAAGTGGAGCATTACCTGCAACTGTTACTTTACTTGAAAAAAGAAGTGTTGGACCATCACTTGGAGCTGATTCTATAAAAGCTTCTTTAGTTGCACTAATTTCAGGTTTTTTAATTGTATTTATTTTTATGATTATTTATTATAAGCGTGCAGGGGTAATTGCATGTATTGCACTTGTTACAAATATTTTCATAATCATAGCTGTAATGGCAATGTTTGGAGCTACCTTAACTCTTCCTGGTATGGCAGGAATTGTTCTTACAATTGGTATGGCAGTTGATGCGAATGTTATTATCACAGAAAGAATAAGAGAGTTAATAAGAGATGGATTATCAATACCAAAAGCAATTGAAGATGGTTATGCAAATGCAATGAGAGCAATTTTAGATGCAAATGTTACTACGCTTTTAGTTGCAGTTATATTATATGCTTATGGAACAGGACCTATTAAAGGTTTTGCGATTACTATTTCTATTGGTATTTTAGCTTCAATGTTAACAGCAATTTTAGGAACTCATGGTATTTATGAGGCCTTACTTGGAAAAATAGCAAAAGATAAAGATAGTAAAAAATGGTTTGGAGTTAAGTAATGGAAATTTTTAAAACAGATAAAATTTATGATTTTATGGGAAAAAGATTAGCTTTTTTAGGTTTTTCTTCTATTTTAGTTATTGCTTCAATTGTTTTACTTTTTACAAAAGGTTTAACTTTTGGTATTGACTTTGCTGGTGGAACTATTATTCAAGTTAAATATGAACAAGTAGCACCTATTAATCAAATTAGAGATACATTAAAGCAAACAAAATATGCAAATTCATCTATTACAAAATTTGGGAGTGATGAAGAAGTTGTTATTAGAATTACAGGTTCTAGCTCTGATTTAGTAAATGATATTGGTGATGAGATGCATAAAATTTTAGCATCAACTGGTAACTTTGAAATTAGAAGAGTTGATATGGTTGGGGCTAAGGTTGGTGGAGAACTTAGAGAAAAAGGTATTATGGCCTTATCTTTATCTTTAATAGTAATTTTGATTTATCTTTCATTTAGATTTGAATGGAGATTTGCTCTTGCTTCAGTATTTGCATTAATTCACGATATTACTATTGCCATGGGTGCAATTTCATTATTTAGTATTGAAGTAAATCTTGATATTTTAGCAGCAATTTTAACCTTACTTGGATATTCTTTAAATGATACAATTATCGTATTTGATAGAATTAGAGAAGGAATTCAAACTTCTAAAGCTAATGAATTAGCTGAAATGATAAATGAATCTGTTAGTAAAACACTATCAAGAACAACTTTAACTTCGTTAACAACTGTGTTTGTTGTTGCGACATTATATTTCTTTGGTGGAGAGATACTAAATGGATTCTCATTTACTTTACTTGTAGGTATTATTATAGGTACTTATTCATCAATTTTCGTAGCTGCTACATTCTTAGTTCAATTAAAGTTCTCTGTTGATGATTTTAGAGCTAAGGATGCTGAGAAATTAAAAAGACAAAGGGAAAAAGAAAAAATTAGAGCTATGTATGAACAAGGTACTGTTTGATTTATTTTTTGTAGTTTAATAACATTATGTTTTTATAAAAGGAGAGGGCTTTTTGCTCTTTCCTTTTTTTATGTCTATTATTTTTAATTTGATTTTGAGATTTGTTTTTTGTGATGCTTCCATACTTTTAAATTTCCAACAACTTTGAAAAATTAAGAAAAAAGAGGTGAGCATTTTGAAACTCTGTGAACGCTTTTCTTTTGTCAACTTTTTTTTACTAAAAAGAAAAGTAGAATCCTTAAAGAATAAGAAATGTATAATATTATTTAAAATAATCAATAAAAGAGATTTATGGAGAAAATCACAATCACATACCTTATCTATTAACTTATTATTTTAATAAGACAAAATACAAGTAAAAAATAATATATTTTCCTAAATTTATTTGATATAATTCAAATTAATAAATAAAAGAAATTCTATTTTAAAATAGGAAAAAATATGCAAGAAAATATAGTAAGCAAGAATAATATTTCATTAAAAGAAATAAAATATAAATTTGATTTAATTACTTCAGAAAATGGTAAAAATTGGCTACTAGCTTTAAATTGGATTTTAGTATTAGAGTTTTTTTCATCATTTATTGAATATGAATTTTTAGATGTTGCAAAAGGCTATATTGAATATATACCAAATGGAGTATTTAAAGAGTTATTAATTGCTATTTTAATAGTTTTATTTATTTGGTATAGCATATATAATTTTATTTTTATGCAAAAACAGAAATTCTTAACATTTACCCTTTATGTATCAATTTGTATTTACTTACTATCAACTAGAGATATGTCTTTTAATTTATTATTACATAATCTTAATATTTTTGAAGTTACATTAGGTGGATTTGGTTTTTATATGATAAGTCAACTTTTATTGAAATTTATAATCTTTTATTTAATCTATAAAATGTTGATAGCTTTTAGAAATAGAAATAAGATAGATTAAACAAAAAATCGAAAAGCAATTTTTTATCATTTTTTAGCTAATATGTATGCTTTAATAAAAGCAAAACTTATATCTAAAGGATAAAAATGGATTGGGGTAAAGTAACCTATATTTTCTTTTCACTAATGTCTTTAACAACAACAGCAGGGTTCTTATATGAACCAAATACAATTGCCTTATTTGTAGCAGCAGGTGTTAATGTGATTTCAACAATACTTAAACTCGGTGTTAAAAATTTGCTCGCAGCTGAATTGCTTGCTAGTTCGTTAGTTGCTGATTTACATCTAATCCCAGCATTTTTGGTACTTACATTTACAAATGATTTGCCTTTAACTATATCTTTAGCTATTGGTGCAATAGTTGCTAATATTTTCTCTGTTGCATTAGCATTGATAGAAAGCGCAAAAAGTCAAGACAAGGAAGAGTTTTAATGGAATATAATTCAAAAGATATTGAAAAAAAATGGCAAAATTTTTGGAGTGAAAATCAATCTTTTGAGCCAAGTGATGATCAAACAAAAGAAAAAAAATACATATTAAGTATGTTCCCATATCCAAGTGGAAGAATACATATGGGACATGTTAGAAACTATTATTTAGGTGATGCATTTGCAAGACATTTTAGAAAATCTGATTATAACGTTTTACACCCAATTGGTTGGGATAGTTTTGGAATGCCAGCTGAAAATGCAGCAATTAAAAATAAACTACATCCCAAAAAATGGACTTACGAAAATATCGATTATATGAGAGATGAATTAAAAGCTTTAGGTCTTTCTTTCTCTGAAACTAGAGAATTTGCAACTTCAGATGAACTTTATACAAAATGGGAACAAGAGTTCATTATTAAAATGTATGAAGAAAAACTACTTTATAGAAAATCAACTATAGTAAACTGGTGTGAAGAGTGTCACACAGTTTTAGCAAATGAGCAAGTAGAAGAGGGTTGTTGTTGGAGATGTGATAATGAAGTAGAGCAAAAAGAGATGCCTGGATATTACGTAGGAATTACTAAATATGCTCAAGAATTATTAGATGATTTAGACCTATTAAAAAATGACTGGCCATCAAAAGTTTTAACAATGCAAGAAAATTGGATTGGAAGAAGTGAAGGTTTAGAGTTTAAATTTGAATTATCACATGATTCAAAATCAAAACTAGAAAGATCATTTACTAAGTATTTTGTATTTACTACACGTCCTGATACTATTTATGGGGTTTCTTACTCTGCACTTGCACCTGAACATCCAATAGTAAAATATATGGTAGAAAATAATTTATTGCCTGAGAAAAAAATTAAAGCTATAAAAGATATGCAAAAAATTAGTGAAAGGGATAGAGCAACTCAAGATAAAGAAGGAATTTCTTTGGAAATTGATGTTGTTCATCCATTAACAGGTGCATTAATACCTGTTTGGGTAGCAAATTTTGTTCTTAGCTCTTATGGTGGAGGAGCTGTTATGGCAGTTCCTGCTCATGATCAAAGGGATTTTGAATTTGCAAAAAAATATGATTTACCTATAAAACAAGTAATTGTTGGCCCTGAGGGAATTATTGAAAATCAAACAGAAGCATACACAGGGGAAGGTAAGTTAATTGATAGTGAGAGTTTTACGGGACTTCCAAATACAAAAGCTAAAAAAGCAATAATTTATCATTTTGAACAAAATTCTGTTGGTACAAAACAAGTTAATTTTAAACTAAGAGATTGGGGTGTTTCAAGACAAAGATATTGGGGAGCTCCAATTCCATTTGTTCATTGTGACGATTGTGGTTTAGTTGCTGAAAAAATTGAAAATCTTCCAATTGCATTACCTGAAGATGTTGAAATTACAGGTGAGGGAAATCCATTAGATTTACATCCGACTTGGAAACATTGTGCTTGTCCATCTTGTGGGAAACCAGCTCTTAGAGAAACAGATACATTAGATACTTTTGTTCAATCTTCTTGGTATTTTTTAAGATATGCAACAAACCCAAAATCTTGGAATGATGTAGGTATTTCAGAATCTGATAGTGACTATTGGATGAATGTTGATCAATATATTGGTGGAATTGAACATGCGATTTTACACCTTTTATATGCAAGATTCTTTACAAAAGTATTAAATGATTTAGGTTATACAAACTCAAGAGAACCATTTAAAAAACTACTTACTCAAGGTATGGTTTTAAAAGATGGTGCTAAGATGTCAAAATCAAAAGGAAATGTTGTTGATCCTGATTTAATTGTTGAAAAATATGGAGCTGATACTGCAAGATTATTTATGATGTTTGCGGCCCCTCCTACAAAAGAATTAGAATGGAATGATAGTGCAGTTGATGGGGCTTATAGATTTATTAAAAAATTCTATGAAAGAGCTGCAAATGTTACACAAGATGGTTTAGATACTTTTGCATCAATAAATCATTCTTCTTTAAATAAAGAAGAAAAAGAAGCTAGAAAAAAAGTTTATGAAGCACTTGTAAAATCAAATGAAGTATTTACAAAAACTTATACTTTTAATACTTTGATTGCCTCTTGTATGGAAGCTTTAAATGCCTTACAAGCTCAAAAAAATGAAGCTGTTTGGAGTGAAGGTTATTATGTTCTAACAAATATTTTAGAACCTATTATCCCCCATGCTTCTTGGGAATTGTCAAATCAATTGTTCAAACTTTCAAATTTCGATAAAAAATTAGAAATAAAAGAAGAAGTATTTACTCTTGATGCTATTATTTTAGCAGTTACAGTTAATGGTAAAAAAAGATGTGAAATTGAAGTAGCACCTGATACTTCTAAAGAAGAAATTTTAGTTCTTGCAAAAAAAGCAGCAGCTAAATGGTTGGGTACAAGTGAGCTTATAAAAGAAATCGTAGTTCCTAATAAACTTGTGAACTTCGTAATAAAAGGATAATGAAAAATATGCATATTTTTAAAAAAGTGCTGTTTGTAATTTTTACTTTTGCAATATGTTTTTCTTTGGTATCTTGTGGATATAAACCATCAAGTTATTATGCAAAAAAAGAGATGGAAGGTAATGTTTTTGTAAGAACACTTGTTAGTTTATCTGATCCAAAGAACTCTGTTATAGTAAAAGATGAAATGAATAAATTATTGATTCAAAAACTAGGCTCTAACTTAGTTAATAGTGAAGAAAATGCAGATGTTGTAATGGATATTTCTATAAACTCTATATCTATGCAAACATTATCATATACTTCAGATGGATATAACAAACTATATAATGCTGTTGTTGTTCTTGGTGTTAAATACTATAGAAAAGATGATGGAATTAGAAAATCATTTACCGTTGATGGTGAATATGATTTCTCTGTTGATGATGGAGAAACAATTACTGAAACAAAAAGATATGCTGCAATTACTCAATCTGCACAAAATGCCTTTGATGAAGTTTTATCAAAAATTGCAGTATCTTCATTTAAATAAACATGCAAGTTGATTTAAAGAAAGCTACATTAGAAGAGTTTTTGGAACATAAAACTCTTTATTACGACAAGATAGATTTTACAATAGTAAAATCTTCTTGGGATTTATTATCTAAAAAAATAACTCTTCCTTTTGTTATTCATATAGTTGGAACAAATGGAAAAGGAAGTACGGGAAGATTTTTAGCCCACTATTTACATAAAAAAGACTACAAAGTTTTACACTATAGCTCTCCTCATATAATGAAATTCAATGAAAGAATTTGGATAAATGGGAATGATGTTAGTGATGAAAATTTACAAGATGCCCATAAATTCTTACAAGAGTTATATCCAATAGATTTATTAAGTAAATTAACTTATTTTGAATATACAACATTATTAGCATTTTATTTATCAAAAGATTTTGATTATCTAGTTTTAGAAGCGGGGCTTGGTGGAGAATTTGATGCTACAAATGTGGTAGAAAATAACTTATCATTAATTACAACAATAGGTCTTGATCATCAAAGTTTTTTAGGAAATACAGTAAGTGAAATTGCAGCTACAAAAATGCGTTCAGTTGATAATAAAATGCTTATTGGATACCAAGTTTTTGATGAAGTAATTAAAACAGCATATAAAGTAAAAGAGCAAATATTAGAACAAAGAAATAGAAATATAGAAATAATAGAGATTAAAGAGTTTGAAAAATATAATATAAATGATAAATTTGCTTCATATTTAAAAAGAAATTTACACTTAGTAATTACTTGTTTAAATGAGTTGAAAATAGATATTGATTTAACATTATTTGATGATGTAAAACTATTTGGAAGATGTCAAAAATTAAGATCAAATATAACTATAGATGTGGGGCATAATCCCCTTGCTGCACAAGTTATTGTAAAAGAGTTTGAAAATAAGAAAATCACACTTATTTATAATTCATACAAAGATAAAGATTATGAAGAGGTTTTGAAAATATTAAAACCAATTATAAAAAAAATTATCATAATTCCTTTAGAAGATAAAAGAGTAGTTGAAAAAAAATCTTTATTAAAAGTTATAGAGCAATTAAATTTACTAAGTGATGATACAATTAAAATAGATGAAAATGAAGAATACTTAGTTTTTGGTTCATTTTTAGTTGTTGAAAATTTTTTAACTTTGATTGGTTATGATGACAAATCTTGAAATACAATTAGAAAATCTTTATATTCAGAAGAATAAAATTGAAGAAGAAATAGAGCTTGTACAAGAGCAAATAAAAGCTGAAAAAGAATCCGTTTTAGTTAAAAAGAAGTTTTCAAAAGATGAAAAAATAGAACTTTTCAAATCTTTATTTATAGGAAGATTTGATATTTTTGCTAAAAAATGGGTAAGTCAAGATGGAAGTAAACAAGGCTTTTATCCTGTAACTACTACTTTTAGAGGGGAAGATTACTTACCCTTTACAAATAGAGAAATAGAAGAGCATTTAAGAGGAATTTCTTTTTTAGCGACCTATTGCATAAATCAAAAGAATATGTCAAAATTTGTGGTATTTGAAATTCTTGATGAAGATAAATTTAAATTACAAATTGCATTAAACTCTCTAAACATAAAAGCCTATTATGAGTTGAACTCATACAATTCCTTATTTGTATGGATTTTTTTAGAAGAAGAAATCTCTTCAAAAATTGTTTTTAATTTTGCATCTTATATTTTAAGAAAAGCAAATATCACAGCTAAAATCTATCCAAATAAAGAATTTGCTACAAAAGAGAGTTTAGGCAATTCTTTGGAACTTCCATTAAATTTAAAATACAGAGATAAGAATAAAACCATATTTATAGATGTAAATACAAATAAAATCTATGATGATCAATGGCAAGTTTTAAACAATGTACAAAAAGTATCATCTGTTATTGTTTCTAGTTTTGGAGAGAGTACAAGTGTTGTTAGTCATGATAAAGAGTATAAAAAAATAGTATTTCCATTAAATACGATTGAAATACTTTTAGATGATTCCATTTACATCCCAACGTTAAATTTATCAAAATCATTAATAAATAAATTAAAATCATTTGCAACTTTTGAAAACCCTCAAATAAAAACACTTTTAAGTTTACGAAAGCCATTATATAATACTCCTAAATATATCAGATCATTTGAAGAGAATGAAACTTATCTTATTCTTCCTCGTGGTTTAAAAGAACAGATAATTGATTTTTTCAATATCAATGCTGTTTCATTTTCATTTATTGATAATAGATATTTTAAACAAATAGAAACAAAAAAAGTTACTTTTAATTTAAGACCTGAACAAAATGATGCAATTAAAGAGATAAAAAAAACTGATTTATCAATTTGTGTAGCACCTCCTGGTTTTGGGAAAACACTAATAGGCGCAAAAATATTTGAAATTAGAGCTTGCTCAACTATTATTGTTGTAAATAAAAATATGCTTTTAAATCAATGGATTGAAAGATTTGTAGATTATTTTGGATATGAAAAAAAAGATATTGGCTATTTAGGAAAAGGTCATAATAAACTAAATGGAAGTATTGATGTAGCAACAATGCAAAGTTTAAAAAATGACCCAGATATAATAAATAACTATTCTTTTGTAATAGTTGATGAATGTCATCATATCCCAGCAATTACCTTTGAACAAATTATTAAAAACTTTAAAGGTAAGTATCTTTTAGGATTAAGTGCAACACCAAATAGAAAAGATGAACTTCAACCAATCTTATATCAACAATTAGGTGAAATTTCTTATGAATATAAAAAGAAAAAAACACATATAAACAAAGTACAAATAATAAGAACAGAATTTGAAAGTAATGCCGATAATTATGCTACAATAATAAATGAACTATGTATTGATGAGAATAGAAATAATTTAATAATTCAAGCAATTAAAAGTAATATTGAAAGAAAGATTCTAATTTTAACAGATAGAATAGAGCATATAAATGCTCTTGAAACTTTATTACAAAAAGAAAATATTGATTATATTTGTGTTCACGGAAGCTTAAATAAAAAAGAGCAAGTTGAAAATATGAATTTAGTTAAAGATAAATCTTTGATTATTGCTACAACTTCATATTTTGGAGAAGGAATTGATTTTCCTCACTTAAATACAATTATGTTTGCCACACCAATTTCTTATTATGGAAGACTTGTTCAATATTTAGGAAGAATTGGACGTGGAAATCAAGAGTGCTTGGCCATTGATTTTCTAGATTCCAAAAATGCAATGTTAAATTCAGCCTACAAAAAAAGGCTAGAAGGATACAAACAAATGCATTACAAATAAAATTAAAAGGAGATAATTTAATGTTAGGGATTATTGTATCAACAACGCTTATTGCATTAATTTTGAATTTAATTTTAAAAAAAGTACATTTACCTACTATTATTGGTTACATACTAACAGGTACAATTATTGCATATACTTTCAATCTACATGAAGCTGTTAATAATCATGAATTAAGAGAAATAGCTGAATTTGGAGTTGTTTTTCTAATGTTTACAATTGGATTAGAATTTTCTATTGCCCATTTAAAAAAAATGAAAAGAGAAGTTTTTTTAACAGGAAGTCTACAAATAATTATAACAACTATGTTTGTGTTTTTAATTGCAAAATATGCAATTGGTTTAAATACCCAAACAGCAATGATTATAGGAACAGCACTTGCTCTATCATCAACAGCAATTGTATTAAAAACATTTAATGAAACAAAAGAGATAAATAAACCTTATGGACGAAGAGTTCTTGGTATTTTAATTATGCAAGATATTGCAGTTATTCCTATATTACTAATGATCTCATTTTTTTCAATGACAGAAGAAGGAAATTTAACTTTAACGATTGGTAAAACTATTTTTGCAGCAGCTGTATTGCTTGGATTATTATATTTTAGTGGTAAACATTTATTAGAGCCTTTTTTAAGATATGTATCTCAAACTAAATCAGATGAGCTTTTTGTTGCATCTGTTTTATTACTTGCTATGGGTTCTGCTTATTTAGCTTATTATTTTGGATTCTCATACTCTCTTGGAGCATTTATAGCAGGGATGATGATTGCTGAGACAAAATTTAAACATCAAGTTGAAGCTGACCTTATTCCTTTTAGAAATATTTTATTGGGTGTGTTTTTTATTACAGTTGGTATGCAAATAAGTTTTCAAATAATTTATGATTATTTTTTAGTGATTATTTTATTACTACCAGTTGTTATGGGTATAAAATTTGCTGTTATTTATGGACTTGTTAGATATGAAGATAATAAAAGAGTTGCTTTTAAAACTGCATTATCTTTGATTCAAATAGGTGAATTTTCACTAGCTATTTTAGAATTAGCTAGAAGTAAAAATTTAGTTGATCCTACACATTCTCAAATTCTTATTGTTACAATTGTTATTTCAATGATTTTAACTCCAATTATTCTTAAAAATTTATCAAAAGCAGCAGCAAGATTAATTCCTGAGGATGTTATGATGATTACAACCACTCATAATGTTTCAGAAGATACTGAAAATCATGTTGTTGTATTAGGATATGGAAGATTTGGTCAAGCTATTGTTCACGAGTTAAAAGCATTTGGACAAAAGTATGTAATATTAGAACATAATGTTAAGTTTTATCAATTAGGGAAAGCGCGAAATGAACCAATTGTTTTTGGAAATGCTGCTCAAAGACATATATTAAATTCTGTAAATATTACAAAAGCATCAGCAGTTATTGTAGCTGTTAATAATCCAGAAGTTTTACATCTTATTTGTGAAGCAGTTGGTGATTTAACACATAATAGTAAAACTATTGTAACAGTAACAAGTGAAGCTGATAAAGAGGCTTTACAGGGTTTACATTTGGAGCATGTGGTTGTGGAAACTAATCAAATTGCAAAAGCAGTTGTTGATGAAGTATTATATTGCAGATTGGATTAGATAACTAATATTTATTGAATTTAAAATATGTCTTTGTGCGGCATTTCCAAAAACAATGGGTTCACCTTTATCTTTTCCTATTTGGTAAAATTTTACATTATGTTCTAAAATAACATAATTTTGACTAAATGTTTTT
>RRZU010254017.1_pt1 | contig 23594 bp, 17 predicted proteins | sample 2165561 | NCBI WGS metagenome assembly RRZU01 (sample SAMN10456909, study PRJNA506462) | wastewater metagenome | isolation source: wastewater sludge | place: USA: Moscow, Idaho | reverse complement strand
GTCTAGCAATGCCTGCGTGCGTGCATTCACACGCCCGAGGGCCTCCTGGACCGGTGCAGAATCCGCTGCGGGCAGCGCCTCGTTGAGATGGTCAGCGAGGTAGTTCGGGACGGAGAACGGGAGGGTAAACCAACCGTCAACGCAGGCCGAGAGCAACGAGTTTGCGCCGAGCCGGTTCGCGCCGTGGTAGGCCCATCCAGCCTCACCACCAACAAACAGGCCGGGGATAGAACTCATCTGGTCAAAGTCAGTCCACAGGCCGCCCATGGTGAAGTGAGCGCCCGGTGCGATACGCATGGGAACTTCGTAGGGATCTTCGCCGGTGGCATGCTCGTACATGGTGAAGAGGTTGCCGTAGCGCTCCTTGATGGTGTCCTTGCCCAGACGTGCAATGGCATCCTTGAAGTCAAGGTAGACCGAGTTCTTCAACGGGCCGACGCCATGCCCCGATTCCAACTGCTCGGTGGCAGCTCGCGAAGCGATGTCGCGGGGGCAGAGGTTGCCGAACGCCGGGTACTTACGCTCCAGGTAGTAATCGCGCTCGCTCTCGGGAATCGAGTTCGGATCGCGATCATCGCCGGCCTTCTTGGGAACCCAAATACGGCCGTCGTTACGGAGCGACTCGGACATCAGAATCGTCTTCGACTGCCACTTCGAGTTCACCGGAAGAGCGGTGGGGTGGAACTGAATCATGCTCGTATGAGCCATGTAGGCACCGTGGCGATGTGCACGCCATGCCGCCGAGGCGTTCGAATTGAGGGCCAAGGTGGAGTGGAAGTAGACCGAGCCATAGCCACCGCTCGCGAGAACGACGGCGTGCGCAGGAATCGCCTTGACCTCACCCGTGACTAGATCACGGATAACAACACCGCGGGCGCGGCCATCGTCCATGATGAGGTCGAGCATCTCGGAGCGAGTGTGCAGCGTGATCGTTCCACGGTTCACCTGGCGCAGCAGCGCCTGCGCTCCTGCCAGCTGCAGCTGCTGGCCTGTCTGGCCTCGGGTGTAGTAGGTACGGGACACCTGGACGCCACCGAAGGAACGGGTAGCAAGAGTGCCACCGTACTCACGGGCGAACGGGGCGCCAATCGCATTCATATGGTCAATGACTCGCACAGACTCTTCGGCGAGGCGGAACGCTTCGGCCTCACGGGCGCGGAAGTCACCACCCTTGACGGTGTCCTTAACGAAACGGTAGATGGAGTCGCCGTCGACCTTGCGGGCCCGAGCAGCGTTGATTCCGCCCTGCGCCGCAATCGAGTGGGCTCGACGTGGTGCGTCGTGGAAGGTGACCGAATGGACGTTGTAGCCCTGCTCGCCGAGCGCCGCGGCCACGCCACTACCGGCAAGTCCGGTGCCAATGACGACGACGGTGAACTTACGCTTGTTGAGCGCACCCACCAGCTTGTAGGCGTCACGACGGCGATTCCACGCGGTGGACGGATCACCATCAGGGACCTTGCCATCCAGAACAGTGCCGTTGGAAGCACCGGTGACAGTTACACGAGGCGCAACGAAAGGCTTCTTTTCAGCTTCTGCCACCGAAGCCTCGGCCACGGGGTTCTTACGGAAGATATTGCTCATGATATGACTCCAAACTGCACCGCGAGCGGGATGGACGCATTACCCAGCAGGATGACCAGAGCGACAAGGCCGGCGACAATCGCGGCAACCATGCGCAGGCGGTATCCCATGGCGCCCAGGTCTTGGACCACCGTGGTGATGCCGTGAGCCACATGGAAGGAGACGAGCGCCATAGCAATGACGTAAATGGCTGCCATCCAGGGACGTGAGAACGAAGCAACGAGATTGGCATATGCCTCAGGACGCGTACCCTCGGGATGCTGGAATACCTCCGTAGCAACGGGGTGCAAGCCAATCGTCAGATCAAGAAGATGGATGATCACGAAGGCCAGCAAGAACACGCCGGTAATTGGCATGAGACGAGCCGAGAAGGACTGGAAGCCAGTCCGCGCTGCCTTGATTGATGCGCGATACGGTCCGCGAGCCTTTCGTGCACGTGCCCACAACATGGTTCCGGCGACGATATGAACTAGGAACGAAGTCCCAATCACAATGCGGAACAGCAGAAGTACAAGCCCTTCGGGAAGGAAGGGGGCAAAGGCAGTCCGCAGCCACTGAGCATAATCATCAAAATGCTCGGCGCCGGTGTACACCTTCAGGTTTCCAAATAGATGCACCAGCACGAAAGCCACTAGGATCGAGCCGGTAATTGCCATGGCCACCTTGAGCATCCAAGTTGCTGGACGCGGCGGCGATGTTTGTGTCGTTGTTGACATCGGTGTCCTCCTCTTTCACGAGGCTACTTCATATCCACTGTGACTTTCCTATTGGAAGGCCGCGAACAACACAGCAGCTTTAGAGCCTGAGTCACAAATAGCGTTACGTTCGTACTTTAGTCCCAAAGCACCATGTCAGAGAGCCAGAATTAAGTAAGTGTTCCCTTGTGAAATAGGGTAGTCCGCGAGATCCCGATCGTCTCGCCAAAACTGCCGGTCTTTCGCGCAAAAGTGGAGTCGTTCGATTCAACACATCGCTCCTCCTTCTCCCCCTTTTTGGTATTTTTCACGGATCGTTGGAAAGCTCTTCCCAGCACTTTCTCAGGGTGGGATTTTGACCGAAAACCCTGCGCTAAGTGGTCAGACCATGGAATACTCAACGGATAAATGTCCCACATATGTATGTGTCAGACATTGCAGCTTTCACACGAGGAGGACCCATGCTGATCGGCATTCCCACCGAGATTAAGAACAATGAGAACCGCGTTGCGGCCACGCCTGCGGGTGTGGCCGAACTGGTCGCCCACGGACACGAAGTAATCGTCCAGGCCGGCGCTGGCGAGGGAAGCTCTTTCCCCGATACCGAATACGCCTCCGCCGGAGCACACATCGTCGACGATGCTACAACGGCCTGGTCCGCTGAACTCGTCCTCAAAGTTAAGGAACCGATCGCTTCTGAGTATGGATACCTGCGCGAAGATCTCACGCTCTTCACCTACCTGCATCTAGCCGCCGATCCCGACCTCGTGGAAGCTCTCGTCGAGCATAAGACGCTCGCAATCGCCTACGAGACGGTACAGCTCAAGGACCGCTCCCTGCCCCTCCTTACCCCAATGTCCGAGGTAGCGGGAAGCCTGGCGGCCCAGGTGGGCGCCATGCAACTCATGAGTTCCAACGGTGGCCGCGGCCTTCTCCTCGGTGGAGTTCCCGGCACCCCCAAGGGTAAGTTCGTCGTCATTGGCGGCGGAACAGCAGGCGAATACGCCGCCCGCTTGGCCCTCGGCATGGGCGCCAAGGTGACGATTCTCGACATCTCGCTCCCCCGCCTCCGCCAGCTCGATGCCGAGTTCAATGGTCAGGTGACCACCCTGCGTTCCTCGCCCTACGCGGTAGCCGAACAGGTGGCGGATGCGGACGTCGTCGTCGGCGCCGTTCTTGTTCCTGGCGGTGCCGCACCCAAGCTGGTAACCAACGAGATGGTAGCTACAATGAAGCCCGGCTCGGTTCTCGTGGACATCGCCATCGACCAGGGCGGATGCTTCGAGGATTCTCGTCCCACCACCCACTCCGATCCGACCTTCCGAGTCCACAACTCGTTGTTCTACTGCGTGGCAAACATGCCCGGCTCCGTGCCCCGTACCTCGACGATCGCGCTCACCAATGCCACGCTCCCGTATGCGCTAGAAATTGCCAATCTCGGACCGCAGCAGGCCATTGAGGATGACCCGGCCCTTGCCAAGGGTGTCAACACCCAGGCCGGAAAGATTGTGAACCAGCCAGTAGCGGAAGCCTACGAGGCACTGCGCGGCTGAGACGACCAACTCCGGAAGAGCTGAGATCAGCTTCATAGGGGAAATCGCTCCGGTCTTGTGCGGACTGAGCACCCCATTCCCGCTAGGCCCGCTGTTCAGATCATGTGAACAGCGGGCCATTACTTTGAGAGTTCGTCGGTAGCGACGACGTCGTCACGGAGCAAGTTCCGTTCCGGCCCTCCGCCCGAGCACGCGCGATACCAACGCCGCCACCAAGAGGATCAGGGCCAGCGCACCAAAAACGACGTGCAGTCCCGTGTCGAGGTCAGGGCGAGGTGCCTGCGCCGGACCACCAACCACGACGGCAAAGAATGATGCTATAAGGGAAGCCCCGATCACCTGCCCGATACTGCGCGAGAGACTGAGTAAACCGGCAGTTGTACCGCGGCGCACGCCTGGAACCTGGCGCATTACCTGAGTGTTATTGGCTGCCATGAAGAGCTGATATCCCGGCGCAAGCAGTACCGTACCCGTGAGGTAGCCGGGTAACCCGATCAATGGTGGAAGGACGGCGAAAGCGGAAGCTGCCACAGCCATGAGAAGAATTCCCAAGGTCAACAATCGCTCAGGCGTGCCTCGATCCACAAGACGCCCAGCAAGGACTCCCACACAGACCGACGTGAGTGGACCGGCCGACATCGCCACGCCCATCGCCGCCGTCCCCAACCCCAGTGCCCCAGTCAGGTAGAACGGGCCTACCACGAGAGTGCTCATCATAATGGCTGCCACGGTGACATTCAGCAACGCCCCACCTGCTACCACCGGATGACGAAGCATATCCGCGGGCAGAATTGGGTGAGACGCCCGCCGCTCGATCAGAACGAGAAACACCAACAACATTAATGCTGTAAGAAGCAAACCAAGAAGCGGCAGAAAGGCCATCTTAGCTGTCGTGAAGACGAAGGACAGAATGGCGATCAGGGCAACGAGTGTGGCCGTCCCCAGCAGATCGAAGTCGGACCGCGTGCGCTGCCTCGTGGATCTCACCATGCTGTCTTTTCGGTTCTCTCCTGCCCCCATCCACAACAACGCACCGAGCAGGACAAGAGCCAGCGGCAGCATCGCCCAGAAGATCGCCGACCATCCCCACACCCCCATGAGGAGACCTCCCAGGGCCGGACCGGATGCCGTGCCTATAGCCATCGCCGTGCCCAGGGTTCCCATCACAATACCCGAGCGTTCAGCAGGTACCTTGTCGCGAACGAGGGCAAGGGGAAGAGCCGTCATCGACGCCGCCCCCACACCCTGCAAGACGCGGCCGAGAATAAGAATCCAGATGGTCGGGGCAAGAGCGCACAGCACGCTTGCCCCGCCAAAAAGAAGCAGACCGCCCTGGAGTACGCCGATCCGCCCCAGCAGGTCGCCGAGATACCCTACCACCAGGCTCGCCGCTGTCAGGGCGAGGAGGTAGGACACCACGGCCCATTGGGCATGTGCTGTGCTCCCCGCCCAGCCCGCCATCTCGGGCAGCGCGGCATTGACCGCGCTTGTTCCCCATTGGGCAGATGCGGTACACATTGCCAAAACTGCAACAGTAGGAAGCAGATGCTGTTCCCTCTCCGGAGTCATTCTTCGTGTTATCACCATGTATCTACCATGCGGGAGCACACATCCCTCCAACAACAGCTGTTGCTAAACATGGGACAACCTGCTGCAATGGACGTATGGTGCACAATGACCCGGAGATCGCCGCCGCGCTCCACAGTGTTGGTCCGCGTATTCAAGCTTTACGCGAGCGGCGCGGGCACACTCTCGCCGATATCTCACGACTCACCGGTTTCTCCACAAGTACCCTGTCGCGTCTAGAGACAGGACAGCGTAAGGCGAGTTTGGAACTGCTCCTCCCCCTCGCCCGCATCTTCAATGTTCCTCTTGACGATCTTGTGGGCGCTCCAGAAACCGGCGATCCCCGCGTCAGGTTGCGCCCGCGCCGAGTCAATGGACGTACCGTTGTCCCACTGACGCGCCAAGCATCGAGTAGTCACGCCTGGAAGATCATCGTCCCCGCCGTCGAAACGACGCCTTCGTTAACAACCCATGAGGGTACAACCTGGATCTATGTACTCTCGGGTGTGCTACGACTCGTCGTCGACAGCGAGGAATGGTCACTGGAAGCTGGAGAAGTTGCCGAGTTCAGCACCGAAATTCCGCACTGGTTTGGTAGCGACGGTTCCCACGAGGCTGAGATCCTTACGATCTTTGGACCGGAAGGCAGATCCTCAACCAATCACGGGGCGAAGACGAGCATGCCCTGTCTTGAAGGGCACGGTGCCGCAGAAATTTAGTGCACGTTCCGCGTGCTTTGTCTGATCGCCCAGCACACTCCTGCGGCGACCACACCTCCCACGGCATACCAGCCAAGATCTTGCGCGTTGAACGTGGAGCCCAGCACCCAACGCGCCGGAGGTACGTGGGTCACAATGCTTCGCGGAATATCGGTGAGCTGGAGAAGTTCAATCGCCGTACTGAAAAGGAATCCACAAAGTCCCGCGATACGCGCCGACGTCGTCGGACGTAGTACAAGAACCAGCAACGCAATCATCACGGTGTAAAGAATTCCTCCGAGGGCGTCGCCCACACCGGGAATGCCACGCGTGAGGATACCTAACAGTACGGTTACCAGGAGCGCAAGGATACTGAGTACTCGCGTTGACATCAAAGAATTTCTCACAGCAGCCGGAGGGTTGACGTCAAGAAGCAACAACTGTCACGGGAAAGGTACCGGTCTCACGCGACTCAGCTTTCCTCTCCGCGACCGCTACGCCTGCGGATTCGACGTCGGTCTCGACGACGACGGCGTCCATCACGTCACCTTCTGCGAGCGATTCCGGGTGCTGATCCTCGACAGCCGACGCGCCGTCGTCGGCCTGATTCAACGATTTCTTCGCCATAATCCACGATGGGATAAGCAGGCAACTGGCGGCGATCCAGGCGAGCGGAGTACCCCAGACCACACCGGTGAAGCCGAAAAGGTCACCGAGCACAATGGCCGCGGCAACGCGCATGCCCAGTTCCAGAAGCCCCGAGACAGTCGGGACAAGGGTGCGGCCCAAGCCTTGTAGAGCATTACGAGTAATAAAGAGGAATCCAAGCACCACGTAGAGCATGCCGTTGATGACAAGATACTCGTGAGCCATCTCGACAACGATCTGTGCCTCGCCGCCCACGAACATCCGCAGAATCGGTTCACCCAGGGTAATGAGAGTGATGGACATGACCACTGAAATGCCCACCGAGATCATCAAAGCCTGGCGCACTCCCACTCGGATTCGCTCCATGTGGCCCGCACCGTAGTTCTGCGCCACAAAGGTAGCCACAGCAAGGCCAAGCGAGGCCAGGAAGAATACCGCCAGGCCATCCACGCGCATGGCGGTCGTGTAGGCAGCCACGGCATTGGTGCCGAGCATGTTAAGGCGGACCTGAACAGCCAACGTACCAATGGCAACAATGGACATCTGGAAGCCCATCGGCAAGCCAATGCGAAGATGCTTGCCAAGAAGCGCACGATCCACCTTCCAGTCACTCTTACGAGTATGCAGGACGGGGATGGAGCGCATGAGATAGACCAGACACGCGATCACCGAGATGAGCTGGGCAATAACTGTTGCGAGGGCTGCACCGGCCACGCCGAACTCAAGGAACTGAACGAAGAGCACAACCAAGCCCACGTTAATGAGACAGGCGATTGTCAAAAATACTAGCGGGGTGCGCGAATCTCCGATGGCACGAATGATGGCCGAGAGGTAATTGAAGAACATGATCGCACCCACGCCGAGGAAGTTGATGACGGCGAAACGGGTGGCATCCTCAAGCAGCTCCGGAGGTGTCTGCAACAGTGTGAGGAAGGGACGCGCCAAGAAGGGAGCTGAAACCATGAGGATGAGCGATGAGATCGCCGTAAGGATCGTCCCCGCAGCTACGGACTGGCGCACGCCATTGGCATCGCCAGCTCCGAAGGCCTGAGCGAGTGGGATCGAGAAACCCTGCGTCATGCCCTGCGCAAACCCAATAAGCAGGAAGAGCATCGAACCCGTGGAGCCAACGGCCGCCAACGCATTAACGCCCAGGTGTTGACCGACAACCATTGCGTCGACCACCTGGTACATCTGCTGGACCACATTGCCGATGAGCAGGGGGATAGCGAAAAGCACCATGACTTTCCACGGTGTGCCCACAGTGAGGGCCTTAGACATTCTTCAGAGCTCCAGGAAATCGTACGTTCAATAAGTCAAGGCCTAGTTATGGCCCTTAAGCGCAGTGCAGCCCGGAATTGACTACTCAATTCCGGGCGGCATCGCGATCAGCAACTAAAACTCCGTAGATGTCGCTCAGGCCGGAGTTCAGCGTCTGGAGAGACCACACCCACAGGTCGTGGCCTATTACAGGTTGTGACCTACTACCGGGATGATCTCTCAAAAGATCTCTTCAAATCCTACGGAATTCGGGTTCTTCAATGTCAGTGCAAAATCCAGTGAACTCGGCCTCATCTGCGGTTTTCTAACCTTTAGTCGAAGCCCATTGCCTATGGTAAGGAGGAACACTCAACAAAAAGTGTCGAAACATCGTTACGATGTCTCGACATCCTACATAATCGACCCCGACCTATTCGACCACATTGGCAGAATCGATATACCTCTAGTCCCTCATCTGCCTCAGACAAAATTCTTGACATTGAAATTTATGCAACATTCCTTTCAAACATCACAGTACATCGTCCTCATCTTTGGCCTCATGTACTCGGGAGGAAGTCTGAGACACTTAATCGCGCGTATCTAGATTGTGGTTGTTTTAGGTCGCTTGAGTGTCCACGAAAGTAGGAATGACCCCCCTACCAGTGTACTGGTAAGAATCAACGTAAAGGTCAATCCTATATGGTCGGCAAGTAGTCCACCCATGATGCCGCCAACAGGAATTGTGCCCATGCTCAACGACCGCCCCGCGCTAGATGTTCGCCCCAGCAAGTTTTCTGGAATGACCTCGGCAGTCCAGCCTGCCATCGCGATATTTGCGACTACCATCGCAATGCCCCATAGTCCTGCGTGTGTATACGCGGCGGCAAGCCCCCACGTAGTCGGATAGACGCTTGGAACAATCAACAATGCGGCAGCAACAGTGAGAATCCCATAACCTAAGAAGACCGTGCTTTCCTTACCAACTCGCTCAATAAACCGAGTAGCGATCAAGGAACCGAGTAGGGCAGTGACCGCAGCGATTCCCGTATACACGCCATATTGCGTGATTGAAGCCCCCAAATGTTTCAAGAACAAGACACTTTCCACAGCGCTGATGACCGCCAACGCTAGGTTAGTCAGAATGGTAATGACAGTGATGCTCAGCAAAGCACGGTTAGAATAGATCTCGCGGAAACCCACCCACATTGACTCCGTACCACTGTTCTGAGAAACATCAATAGACACTGGAGAAGTATGAATCTTCAGAGCTAAAACCAGGGCAACCCCAAGAAACGCCACAACAATGGCAAGCAAGCCTAGATCACTCCAACTCAGCAACACACCAGCAACAACCGGCATCGCGATAGACGCAGCTGTATCGGCCGACTGCAACTTTGAATACACGCGAGCTACCGAACCCAAACCTGCCAGGCGTACCGCAGCAACTGTCTGCGCGGACTCAGCCCCCACAATGCCAACGCCGAATAGTCCCGCGGCCGCCAAAACAACAACAAAGTTCAAGAAGCCGAAAGTAACACCCACTATCAAGATGAGGATGGCTAGCAGCTTCAAGGCCAGGCTTACACCCAATGCTCTCACCGTCGTGCTCTTATCAGCGAAATATCCCAATGGGACACCTAGCAAAATAAAACCCGCACCGCTCACAGCATTGAGAATTCCCACATCGGTCGCCGCGCCACCCAAGCCCGAGACAACAACAACCGGAAGCATAAAGTCAACGATCGATCTAGCAATAGCGTCTGTGGTGTTGGTTCCGTACAAGAACCTAAGCTGCCGTCCCGAGCCCATCCAACACTCCTAAAGAATCCATAGTCTTCATTGGTTGTCCGCTATTGCCAGTGCACCACCCTGGAATACGTTAATGAGCTCATCCGCAACACCAAGTGTCACTTCCCTCGGAAACAGTATCCGAGCAATAGGTCTGGGTAGGAATCGCGCTATCGGTCCGTAATATCTCGAAGAATAGGCGGCCCACTCTTCCACACCAAGCCACGAACCATTAGGATTCACCTCAAGAAAGACCATAGATTCATCTGTCTCGAGGAGATCAACTGCGAAGTAGTCCAATTGTAGGCTTTTAGCAAGAAAGCTAATCTTTGTTAAAATCTCGTGTGACAACGATACTGGTTGAGCTGTAATACTATGACTCTTCAACCAAACATCTTCAGGTGATTGCTTATGAATCTCGTATGTCCAAACTAGTTTTCTAAAATAGTAAACTCGTAACTCCCGCCGATGCGGCATGAACTCTTGGAGCATTCCTACGTAAGAATCGACTAAGCCGTTAAGTCCCTCCGGTTTAGTTATCTGTGTAAACAGAGCGAGGAGTACTCCCGGAGAAGGTTCCACCCACTTATCGGGTATGGCTTTGAAAACTACCATGTCGAGAGAATCATTTCTGATGTTTTGCGATATCCGCGCAAGGTGATTCCCCAGCCATGTGTCCGGCACTTTGAAACCTGCTGCCTCGGCCGATCTGAGTTGGCAAATCTTTCCTGGCCACAATGGATTGATTGTATAGTCCGCCAACTCCGCGAGTTCAGCAATTAGTGTTGTCAGACCTTCAGAGCATGCAATACGAGTTTCGTCAGATAAATCTTTGAATTGGATTGACTGTGGAGTGAGGCCTCTCGACCAAAAAACTCGTGGGTGAAACCAGGCACCGTTTATAGCAAATGATTTGTTCTTCCACGATACCTCTAACCGCTGATTTGGCGTCCATTCCGCATCGAACCGAACTACAGGTATATCTTCGGCTTCTAGGATGGCTTTAATGGAATCAAATTCATTACCCCAAGCCCGCTCAACAAACACTACAACATCCACGGCCGTATCTGCCGTACTACCTCCAGAGGCTATGACTGAACGGACCTGAGGAGCTGTCTCCACTAAATTAAATGTTTCAACCAGTGGAATATCATTCATCATCAGTGTTGAACTTCTGCTCACCGGCTTCAAGGACACCATGTGAAATGAGGTCTTGGATTATTTCAAAAACCGCCGTGACCATCGAAGAATACTGCGCCGCAGGCTCGGGGCTGAGCGAGTCGCTTGCTCCCACCGGCAACGCCTCGGGCGCGGCGTTCTTCGCTCATCTTCGTCTGACACCACGTGTTGACGAGATCTCTGATGTCGTCCCTCCCCCGTGGCTCGGATGGGACCATGAGGAGGACGGAGTCTGGCCCCAGTCCGACGACAGCCCCGAAGATCTCAACACCTTTGACTCTCCCGATTGGCTGACGTCTGCGGCACAGCATGTGCGAGAGGTGCTGCTTGGGGCGGCTCAACGCGTCATCGTCGAGCACGGGGACTCGGAAGCGCAGAATGTCATCATCTGGGAGGGCGAGAACCTCGCCGTTTTGCATGACTGGGACAGCATCGCCGCGCTTCCAGAGCCAGCGCTGGTCGGCGCCGCGGCGGGGGGTGTTCGGGCTCAACGGGTGCGAACCGGGTTGGGCGACGCTCGCCGGATCCCAACAGTTCCTTTCCGAGTATCTGTGGCGGCGGGAGGCCGCCAGCCCAGAAACGAAACCCAAGCTACGAGCGCCCTGGACGGATGCGGACACCCGGGTATTCTGAGCCGCTGGCCTGTGGGTCCCCCTCTACAACGCACAGAAGACGATCGCCCGTGGCCAATTCGAGCCATATTCGGATAGGGTCCGAGCGCGCGTGGAGGAACGGCTTCCACTCACCTAGTCGGGAGTGCGACAGCCTCCGGCCGCATCACCAAACTCTCGTGAACAGTCCGAACGACTTGCTTCCCGCGCCGCACAGTTCTACAACGGCGAGGCCACTGCCGAGTCAACAAGCGCGGAACGTGACTTGCGGAGATCCTTTTCGATCTACCACTTACGGATTGACGCAGCGGCAATGAGAGTCAGACAAGCAAAATTCTGCATAGTTGAGACAGAAACACGTGGTATCATCGGTGCCCAACCACGCGGCCAGACGATTGGCGAGCAAGCGCGATGACACCCACTGCTACAGTCAACGTATGTCCGTTGAATTGCGCCCGCTAACTCACGCCGACGCCCAAGCACACTGCCTAGGCGAGGACGAAGAGACGGTCCGCTGGCTTTCCGGTGGATACAACACCGTCGAGGGCACGCGCGCTTATTTTGACATACTGGCAGACAACGCGAGAACCGGCCAAGGAAAGCGTGGCTTTGGCATCTGGCACGACGGACGGCTCGCTGGCTACATCGACTTTGATCCCAGTAATAGTGACGGCCTCGAAGCGGACGACGTGAACATCTCCTACTCGGTCCACCCTTGGGCACGAGGACACGGGGTGGCTCCCGCCGCCGTCCGCGTCCTGTGCCAACAACTGCGCGAACAGAATGTTGGGCGTCGAGTAGCAATCCGTTGCGAGCCCGAGAACGCAGCATCAAACAGGGTCGCGGAGAAATGCGGATTCCACTTCGTTCGCCAGATCGATTCAACAACAGATACCCACGCTGACGGGGCACCTGTTGTTTTCAATCTGTATCTGCTGGATCTCTCGACTACCTAACTTGACGTTGGGAATCTTTACAGCTGTATCAGAAAGTCTTTTAACCGACCGATGCGGCCCTCTTCTTATCTCTCGGGAAGTTCGTTAGTTGTATCCCTACTGGTAGATGCCATGCAAGGAATTCGACAGGACCCGGTTCTCTCACGGAATCCGACTTTTGATGCAGCCCTAAGAAAACCAGAATCCCGTTACGCCTCAAAGAGGCTCTGGCCCACGTACTGTCCCTCGGCGATGCCCGGGGGAACGATGAAGATCGACGACGTCGTGGTTCGCAGATATTCCACGAACATATCGTCACGCGCCATGTTCTTGTGGACCACCGCAAAACGTTCCGGAGCCTTGACAAAGGCAATAAAGAAAAGGCCCGCGTTGAGGCGCCCGAGTTCGTCATTGCCATCCACGAAGTTGTAACCACGCCGCAGCATCTTGATGCCATCATTGTTGTCCGGATGGGTGCGGAACACATGGGAGCGCTCGTCAATCTTCGGATTGCCACGCTCGTCAGTCACGGCAAAGTCAGGATCGGTGAATTCGTCGCCACCGGAGAGTGGCGCACCCACGCGCTTGTCGCGCCCGGTGACGCGTTCCTGCTCTTCCAGGCGCACGGAATCCCAAATTTCGATGGTCATGGCAACGCGACGCCCCACAAAATAGGTGCCGCCCACCGCCCACGCGGGCCCCTGCGCATCCGAGATCCATACGTGCTCGGCGAGTTCTTCCGGATTCTCCGCCTTAATATTGGCGGTTCCATCCTTCTGTCCAAAGAGGTTGCGGGGAGTTGATTGTGATGTGGAGGTCGACGACGTCCGTCCAAACCCGAGCTGCGACCAGCGGATCTTCGCGCGCCCAAAAGCGATGCGGGTGAGATTGCGGATGGCATGCACCGCTACCTGCGGGTCGTTGGCACATGCCTGGACCATGAGGTCGCCGTTGGATTGAGTGGGCTCAATGAAGTCGTTAACCATCTTGGGAAGATCGATAAACTCCGTGGGCATCTGCGCCTTGAGCCCAAATCGATCTGTGCCGTCCTTCTCGAAGAGAGTACGGCCAAAGCCAAAGGTGATGGTGAGTCCCTGCGGCCCTAGGCCTGAGGCTTCGCCAGTATCGTCAGGAGGCATGAGTTCGCTGCCCTCGAAGGCTCCGGAAGCGCTCACATCGAGGCCCATAGTCATACGGCTGGAAGCGTACGTCCAGTCCTGCAGCAGCTCAATGAGATCCTCTCGGGCGAGGTCCTCATCAAGATCAAAAGCGGCGATATGCATCTGGTCTTGGACCGGGGTGGCGATACCCGCCTGGTGCTCCCCGTAAAACTCATACTCCAGATCAGGGTTTTGTGCATTGGAGCCGGACTTCCGTGACGTACCTGCCCCCACCGGAACACCAACGGCGAGGCCCGCCGCAAGGCTGGCACCCATCAGTCCAAAAAGGCCTCGGCGAGAGAGGCCACGCGGCGGCGCATCAGCGCCGGCGCCACCATCAGCCTTATGTGCCCTAATTTCCTCGGGGGACCCGACAGGGCCACGGCCTCCAGCGGACTCGTTGGAAGGCTGCGATGTGGAATCTGCTGTACCCACGAATATTTCCCTTTCCTGCGCCGCGGGCGGCACCGCGTCAACGGTGCCGCCCGGATGATTCAGCGTGCTACAAGAGATGAGATCAATAGGCCGTGGCCTATTGATCTCATCTCTTGGATCTACTTGATGCCAAGAACAGCGCCGGTGAGCTTGGAGAGTGGCTCACGGGTGGCGTTGATCTGGTCGGAGAGTTCACGCTGCTGATCCGTGGTGACCTTGTCGTAGAGGACGTAGCCATCTTCGAGGTTACCGTACTTGTCGAGCAGAGCCTGCAGCTTGTCAAACTCCTCGTTGATCTGGGCAACGAGATCCTTGCCCTCATCGCTCTTAGCTTCTGCGATGGGAGCAACAAGGTCAAACGCAATACGCGCGCCCTCAACATTGGCCTGGAAATCCCACAGGTCGTAGTGGCTCCACCAGTTCTCTTCACCGGTCACCTTGTTCTTGGCAACTTCTTCGAGAAGGCTGGAGGCACCGTTAGACACGGTAGCAATATCAACCTGCTGGTCCTTGATGAAGTCGGGCGAATGCACCGTGTCGTACAGCTTCTGGACGTCGGCCTTCAGGGCCTCACCAATACGCTTGCGATCCTCAGGGGTGGAAGGCTTCCAGTTCTCCAAGGCATCCGACCGATCAGGCTGCTGGGAGCCGGCGGCCGGCGGCCAAAGGTCCTTCTCAATGCGGTGGAATCCGAGCCACTCGGTGAAGGTTGGGTCGTCTTCTTTGAGCTGGTCAGCTTCAGCCAGGTAGTCAATCTCGCGGTAATCGATGCGTGGGTCGAGCGAGCCGAGTGCCTCGGCGACGGGCTCAATACGCTCGTAGTTGACGCGGATCTTGGCGTACAGGTCGCGAGCCTCGTCGTCGTTCCCAGCGATATAAGCATCTGCGAACGCATCAACGTTTGGCTGCAGTTCAGCCACCTCGTTCTTAACGAAGTTAATGTAATCGGTGGTGACCTGGTTGAACTGTTCCTGCTCGTCGGCCGTCAGTTCGATCTTCTCGCCGGTGACGGTAAAGGCCGCTTCGCCCACGTTGACACCGCGCATACCGGGCTTGCAGGCGGTGAAGTAGTCACCAGGCTGCAGGGTCACAACGAGTTCTGCGGAGGAACCGGGAGCGATGTTTTCCCTCTCACCCACGATGCGTAGGCCATCCTTGCCAAGCAGGTAGAACTCGGTAGTCTTCGAGCCATCGTTCTTCACGGAGAACGTCGTAGCACCAGAGGTGGTGGTGGCCGCGGCTACTTCACAGGTCTCGTCTGTCGAGGTAACGGCGATGGGAGCCGAGTCGCCATTAGCTGCATCCGATCCGGTGTCGGCTTTCTCCGTACATGCGGAGAGCGCCAGCAGCGCGGAGAGCGCCATCCCCGCCGCCGCATAGAGTTTCTTGTTCATAGTGGACCTTCCACGAGTTGGGTGTGTCATTTTGAGCAAAGTTCTTCTGAGCGAGCAATGCGCAAGCAGTTGATCAGGGCCGCGATGCCGCGACTCCATTGCTAGGTGGAGCCTAGTTCCGTATCAAGGAACCGACGATACTTCTTGTGGTGGGGAGACGACGGCATCGTCGCCATCCAATGTCGTCCGCTGATCGTTGCCTAGCCGCGCTTCTTTAGGCTTGACGGACATAGCAGCCGGTGTGGGTTGAGGATTTGTCGATCCTTGAGAGCGCGGCGTTCGTGCTCGTCGCACAAACATGGGGAATACGATGCCCATGTAGACAAGCCATGCGATCACCTGAAGCCAGGACATCTGAGGAGTAAACCCGATGGTTCCCTTGAGTAGTGTTGCCACAAAGCTGGTCGGTTCGATCACGCTGGAGTAGTCGAATGCCCAGCCGAAAGGAATCGCCGCAAACCAGAATGGATTATCGGTGAAACCGGTCAGGACCTCGCCAGTACGAACATCGGTTGGAGTGATCGGTGCGCCAGAGAATGGGCCCGGGAAGATCGCCGCTTCCTGAAGGTCGCGGATTCCATATACCAGGATTCCTGCGGCAACGATGACGAGGAATCCGCCCATCCACGCAAAGAAGGTAGAAAAATTGATCCTCACGGAACCCTTGAAAATCGCATACCCGAGAGCCACGGCAACGAACAATCCAAGTAGAGCACCTGTGATTGCCAAGGGAGTGGTAAGCCATCCCCAGAGAAGGAGGGTGGTCTCAATACCTTCTCGGCCCACCGTCACAAATGCGACCCAGAAAATCGCCCATCCGCTTCCGGTGAGCAACGCGGTGCCCATGTCGGACTCCAACGAGGCTTTTATGTTCTTGCCTTTGGAGACCATCCACAACACCATAACGGTCACCATGGCCACAGCGACTAGCGAGAGCGAGCCGCCGATAATCTCCTGGCCTTGGAACGTGAGCTGATAGCGGCCAAAAGCAAAGACGGCTCCAAGTCCAACTGCCAAACCAACAGCAAGTCCAACCCCCAACCAGATCTTGTTCTTCACGTCGGCTCGATCGACCCGCATCACATAGGCGATAAGGATTCCAATAATGAGAGAGGCCTCAAGGCCCTCACGCAATCCAATGAGAAAGGCGGCAAGGAACACAGCAGCAAGAACCTCTCTGAAACAGGTCTAGAAACAGCTGCCAGATTACACCCCACCTATAAGGTAAGGCGAACCTTACGTTATATGGACTCTGTGATGGTTCACATATTGAACATGTGGGGCCGATCAAGAGGTATTCAACGGAGGAAATAACGGGCATGGCCCACACTATGTCGGCGAAAATCCCATCAGACCTTTTCAGCGAAGAATCCTCTGGCAAGAGCCACAAAAAGAACCCCGAGCGGGAGAAATCGACCTGACTGAGGTCGATTTCTCCCGCTAGGGGTCACGCTCGGCACATATGGTTCTTGCCTGAACAACAGCCACCGGTCACGGAAATTGCTGTTCGGTCGATAGGCTAGGCTCCAACTTCCACCGGTTCATCCTTCTGCTCGCGAAGAGGAAGCGGGAAGTGGCAGGCCACGCGATGTGCACCGCCCACCAGGGCCGGTTCCGTTTGACACTCCTCGGTGGCAAACGGGCAGCGAGTGCGAAAGCGACAGCCCGAGGGCGGATCGATCGCGGACGGCGGCTCGCCCTGCAGCTGGATGATCGACTCCTCACGCACATATGCCGGATCCGGCACTGGAATTGCCTCGATGAGAGCCTGTGTATACGGATGACGCGGATTGCGTACCACCTCGTCCGCCGGTCCCTCCTCAACGAGCCGTCCCAGGTACATCACTCCAATGCGATCGGCCATGTATTGCACCACGGCCAAATCGTGAGAGATGAACACGTAGGACATCCCATATTCTTCCTGTAGATCCTTCATGAGGTTAAGAACCTGGGCCTGAACCGACACATCAAGCGCGGACACCGGCTCGTCGGCCACGATGACGTCCGGCGCCAGCGTGAGCGAACGCGCTAGGCCGATGCGCTGCAGCTGGCCGCCCGAGAACTCATGCGGATAACGGTCCAACGCATCCGCTGGAAGCCCCACCTGCGCCACCATCTTTTCGATGCGCCCCGTAATGTCTTTCCCGGAGCCCATCTTCTGGATACGCAGCGGCTCGGCGAGAATTTCGTCGATCCTCATGCGCGGATCCATGGCCGCGTACGAATCCTGGAACATCATCTGCACGTCCTGGTGGATACGCCGTTTCTCCGGCCCCTTCACCTTCGTGATATCGGTGCCCAAGATTTCGACATCCCCGCCGGTAGGCGGCTCCAGTCCGGCAATGAGACGACCCATTGTCGACTTCCCGCACCCGGACTCCCCCACCAGGCCGTAGGTACGGCCCCGCTCCAGACGCAACGACACCCGATCCACCGCCGAGACGGTTCCCATCTTGCGCCGGAAAAGACCGCTGGAGACCGCCGCGTACTCCTTAGAGACCTGGGTGATTTCCAGGACGACGTCGTCGCTCGCCTCCGCGGGTGCGGCGGCCCGAGGAGGAACGTCAGCCACCACACCAGTTTCCGTCGCATCGCCAGAGTCAACAACGCAACGTTCGACGACGACGTCGCCGTCGGACGGCATCGACTCCCCCGAAAGCCGCGGGTTGAGACAGGCAAACGAGTGGCCTCCGTCGCCGCTCAGCACCGGATCGGTGACACTGCACTCGGGCATGGCCCACGGACAGCGGTCAACGAAGCGACATCCCACCGGCTCCTCACGCAGCGCGGGCGGCGAACCGGGGATGGCGAAGAGTTTCTCTCCGTGCCGCAGCGCGCGCTCGGGAAGCGCGGCCAGCAGGCTATTGGTGTAGCGGTGACGAGGGTCGGCAAAAAGATCCCGCGTGCTCGCTTCCTCCACCACACGTCCGGCATACATGACGGCCACGCGATCCGTGTGCCCAGCCACCACACCGAGGTCGTGGGTGATGAGGATGACACCCATCTGGTACTCGTCGCGCAGGTCGTCGATAAGTTCGAGGATCTGACGCTGAGTGGTGACGTCAAGCGCCGTCGTTGGTTCGTCGGCGATAAGCAGGCGAGGCCTGCACACCAGCGCCATCGCAATCATGACACGCTGACGCATGCCGCCTGAGAGCTGATGCGGATAGGAATCGAGTACCGACTCTGGCCGTGGCATACCCACGCGAATGAGCGTTTCAAGGCAGCGGTCGCGTGCCTCCTTCTTACTCATCTTCTCGTGGATACGCAGCGGCTCCCCCACCTGCTTGCCGATGGTCATCGTCGGATTGAGCGAAGTAAGTGGATCTTGGAAAATCATGCCGATGCGCGTACCGCGCAGACGGCGCACCTCCTTCGGACTCATGGCCGTCAGGTCTTGACCTTCCAGAAGGATCTTGCCTCCCACAACACGTCCGCCCTGCGGCAACAGTCCCATGACGGAGAGCGCCGTCATCGTCTTGCCGCACCCGGACTCCCCCACGATGCCGAGGGTTTCACCGGATCGTACCGACAGGTCGATACCGCCGAGGGCGTGCACGGTTCCCCCGCGCACCGCAATTTCTGTACGCAGGCCCTCCAGCCGGAGCAGATCCTGCGTCTGCGAAACATGTGCCATGCGGATCACCTCTTCCTCAGCCGCACCTCGAAGGCGTCCCGCAGGCCGTCTCCGATGAAATTGAATGCCAAAACGATCAGGATGATCGCGATGCCCGGTGCGAAGATGAGCCACCAGTTGCCAGAGTAGGCGTCCGTCAATCCGGTGGAGAGCATGCCTCCCCAGTTCGCGGCGGGCGGCGGAACTCCCAACCCCAGGAAGGACAGGTAGGCGACGTAGAGGACGGCGTCCGCCACCTGGAATGTCGCATTAACGACGACGGTGCCAATAGCGTTACGAACAATATGGGTTCGGATAGCCCTGCTCGATGTTCCACCCATACCACGCATCGCCATGATGTATTCGCGCGAGCGCAGCGAAAGTGTTTCACCACGCACGAGGCGTGCTGGTCCAAGCCATGCAAAAGCTCCGATGATAATAATCAGCATGGGCACGTTCGGGGTGATGATCGTGGCCATGAGCATGAAGAGGAAGAGCGCGGGGATCGACATGAGAGCATCCACCACACGCATCATGATCGAATCAACCTTGCCACCGATGAATCCAGCGACGGCGCCCCAGAGCGTTCCGATGAACGTAGCAAAGATACCCGCAAGCAGGCCCACGGTGATGGAGGTCTGGCCTCCCACCATGAGGCGCCCGAGTTGGTCGTAGCCCAGTCCGTCGGTGCCGAGCGGATGGCCTGGACCGGGCGGAATGTAGGTGTTACGAATGTCCGTATGCGTTTGGTCCGTGTGATAGAACAGCGGACCAACAAACGAGAAAAGTACAAGAGCCAGCACGATGACGAGTCCAAGAACCGCGAGACGGTTCTGTAGAAACACCTCCGCGCCTTGCCGCCACACGCCCGGGCGCCGCACCACCTGACTTGTGGGCTGGGAGGTGTCAGGCGCAGGCTGTGATGGTTGGCCCGTGGTCTGTGAAGAATCGATTGTCATTGCTTACCTGCCAATCGCACTCTCGGGTCCGCGACCGCGTAGAGCAAGTCGGCGAGTAGAGCACCAATGACCGTGGCGATTGCCAAGATGATGGTGACTCCGAGAAGAATCGGATAGTCGCGGCTCTGGGCGGACTGCCAGAAGAGCAGGCCCATGCCGTTGAAATTAAACAGGGTCTCCACTACAAGAGCCCCGGAGAACAGTGCCGGAATGTACAAGCCAAGCAGCGTGATCACCGGAAACATGGCGTTACGCAGCGTATGTACAAAGACCACCCGGAACTCGGACATTCCCTTGGCACGAGCTGTGCGGACATACTGTTCATTGAGGTTATCCACCATGGAGGAACGCACGTAACGCGAGTAGGAGGCCACCGTGACAATGGCGAGTGTCACCACCGGGAGAATGAGGGCCTTGGGATCGCCGAGCATCTCGGAGACCGTGTAACCCTGCGGCGCTTCGGGCGGCAGGATCGACCACACCTGTGAGAACAAGATGATAAGCAGGAGGCCAAGAAAGAAGATCGGGGTGGAGTAGGCAAGCATCGCGGCAATGGTGATGGTGTAATCAGGGCCGCGATTGCGTTTGACCGCCTGCCATACACCCAACGGGACGGCTAAAGCGATCGCGAGAATAGTAGAGATAAGCGACAACAGGATTGTCTTCGGCAGTCGCTGGTTGATGGCATCGGAGACATCCTGGTTAAGCTTGTAGGAGTACCCGAAGTCTCCCTGTGCGATCTCACCGACGTAGCGGACGTATTGTTGCGCGATGGGCAGATCGAAGCCGTTGTCGTGGTTGAACTGGTCAATTTGCTCCTGTGTCGCTTCCTTTCCGAGCGTGGCTCGGGCCGCGCCTCCCGGCAGGGAGTGAAGCAACGCGAAGGCGATGATCGTCACCAGGATAACGACGACGAGCGACTGTCCCAATCGCTTAATTATGAAGGTACCCATTGGGTTCTCCTCACGAGGTGGAGGCTCTCAGGAGCCTCCACCTCGATGTGTTAGCGGGAATCAGTTACTTCCAGGACCAATCCTCGGGGTACATGAGATTCATCGGATCCTGGGGCTCAATGCCCTGCAGGTCGGACTTGTAGGCGGAAATCTGGTACACCGGGTTGGGCATCCAGAGCACTGGCAGGTCCTTGGCAAGGAATTCGTTGTAAGCGTCGATAGCTGCACCATCGCTAGAGAACTGGGTCTCCTCAATGAGCTTGTCCGCCTCAGCATTGGAGTACAGGCCAAGGTTAACGGGGGCGTCGGTTTGGAATAGGCGCTCACCGGAAGCGTAGACCGGGTAGTACCAGGAACCCTGCGAACCGAAGAACGAAAGGTCCCAATTACACGGCTGCCCCTCCTCGCACTTCTGCGAGACGGAAACCGAGTCCGGAACTTCCTGGATGTCCAGGACGATGCCCACCTTGGACATTTCGGACTTTAGTTCGGACATCATTTTTGTGGTGGCTGAGAAACCGGACTGGGAGATGAGCTTGAAGCGCAGCTCATCTCCTGCCTCGACTCCCTCACCGCACTGGCCCGCACCGGTTCCGGGCTTCTCGCACGTGGAGGCGCCATCGGGCACGATCTTCCAACCGTGATCCTCAAGGAGCTTCTGAGCCCCAGCCGGATCGAACTGGTAGGCGCATCCCGTCGTCGTCCCAAGATCATCGGTAGCCATCGGAACCGGGCCGCAGGTTGGAGCAGCCATGCCACCCCACACAACTTCGGAGATGGTCTCCTGATCAACAAGCATCTGCATCGCCTGGCGTACGTAATCCTGAGCGAAGATGGGGCCCGTCTCCGGGTTAGCGAAGTTGAAGGGCATGTAGGTGATGGACCAGCCATACCAGGGAGCCACGGTGTAGCCCTGACCCTCCATGTGCTCAACCTGCGAAACGTTGGCGGCCGGGATGTAGCCATAATCAATCTCGCCTGCGCGCAGCACGTTGAACTCGGCGTCGTCGCCGGTGAAGGGACGTAACACAACCTTCTTGAGAGCAGGCTTATCCTCACCCCAGTAGTTCTCGTTGGGAACGAGTTCCACCTGGCCATTAGCAACGTAGGAACCGATGGTCCACGGGCCGGAGACAACCTTCCACAATTCGTTAGTTGCGTACGTCGAGAGATCCTTCGACTGCGCGGTGAGGAAGTCGAATACGTCGACGGCGCCCGCCGGGTCACGATCGTAATCGCCTACCTCCCCATCAAGGGAGGTGCGATCCCACACATGTTGCGGCATGATCGATACCTTGTTGAGCTGGTTGCCCACGAACCACGAGGGAGAGTATTCCTGCGTCGTGGTGAAGGAGAACGTCTTCTCGTCAACGACCGTGAATTCAGAGATGTTGTCGGGGAAGGAGCCCTCACGATAGGAGGCCCACTTGTCCTTGTTGGCGTTGACGAGATTCCACCAGAATTCAACGTCACGGGTGGTGATCGCCTCGCCGTCGGACCATGTGGCGTCCTTGAGAGTGATGGTCATAGTGAGGCCGTCGTCGGAAAATTCCGGCGTATTACCGAGTGACTTCGCGTCAAAGATCGCGTACTCGGCGTCAGAGGTAAGGTCGTAGTTGTAGAGCGGACGGTAGAGGGCGGTGCCAAAAATGGCATTCTCGCCCTGAGTAAATCCGGGTGCCGAGATCGGTAGAATCCAGTTTGGTGTACGGAAGGCCATGGAGACGGTGTCGGCGCTGGAGCCACCCGATCCATTTGATCCGGACGAACCGTCATCGGACGAGCTACAGGCACTCAAGCTGAGCGCGCCGGCAACGGCAAAAACCATCGCCGCCTTCGTTAATCGCGAAAACTTCCTTGTCATTGGTGCTCCTGGTTGTCCTGTGTGGTGCGAAGAGGGAACACGTCCGGTTACCAAGAAAAATGGGCCCTTGTGATGAAACGCCCACTTTATTCGAATACCGGACACTTTCTACGTAATACTTAGTTCGTGCTCGAAGTATCTTGTGTAATTGGTAGCATAACTGTATTAATGGTTCTACTGTCAATTGAATTAATCGATTCGATATAAAAAAGTTGATCGTTAATACGCAGGAAATACGCCCTGATCTATAAAGGAAGTACCTATGTCCCGAACAAAGGCCAGTATTGACGGTGAGGTTCTTGAACTGGTGTCTTCCGGACGTGCCGTGACACGAGCAGAAATTGCCCGCTCACTCGGGCTTGCTCCCTCAACCATCACGGGAGTGGTAGCCCGTCTCCTGAAGAAAGGATTCATTCAAGAAGGTGGCGAAGCGGAATCCACCGGGGGGCGTCCCGGCGCCATTTTGCTCCCCACCTCCAGCCCCAATCGCACGTTGGTAGCCGAACTCGGAGCCCATCACGCACGCATTGGCCTTGCAGATCAGGGAGGAGTTGTTTCCCACATCCGCCGTTACGAGTTGGACATCGCCGACGGCCCACAACGTATCCTCCGCGAGCTTCTCTCCCAAGGAGAGGAGCTCGCCCACGCCACCAACACCCAGCTCGTTGCCCTAGGTATCGCCATCCCCGGCCCGGT
>RRZU012493322.1_pt1 | contig 23626 bp, 30 predicted proteins | sample 2165561 | NCBI WGS metagenome assembly RRZU01 (sample SAMN10456909, study PRJNA506462) | wastewater metagenome | isolation source: wastewater sludge | place: USA: Moscow, Idaho | reverse complement strand
AAATTAGGCAGCTTAACACTGCCTTTTTTCTATGATATTTTTATGAAAGTTTACTACGTAAAAAATATATTAAATTCACATTATTCCGTATTTTAATGACCTATTATGTGTGCTATAATTATACTGTTTCTTAAGAAACAAGGAGATACAAATATGAAAAAATTAGGTAAAATTCTTGTGTTACTTGCATCATTCTCAATGCTCTTAACACTTGTAGGATGCTCCAAAGAATCAGGTAAACAATCGGACACACCTGATGTGGATCTTACAGCTTTAGTTGATACACTTTATGAAGGTGTTGAAGAAAAACCAATGGTAGGCACAACAGAAATCAACAAGGACAATTTGGCTTACTATGTTGGTACTGATGATATCGACTTTGAAGAAGGTGTTGCCAGTGAAGCAGAAATTGGTTCAATCGCACACTCTGTGGCACTTTTAAAAGTGAAAGAGGGAACAGATGTAGAAACAGCGAAAGCTAAAATTCAAGCATCCATTGACCCAAGAAAATGGATTTGTGTAGAAGCTGAAAAAGTTATCGTTGAGAATAAAGGTGACTTAATTATTGTGATTATGTCATTTGATGATGTTGCTAATACAATAGAAAGTAATTTTTCTAAACTATAAGATGAAGCTTTTTCTTTTTGAAAGGATCAAACTATGTTATTTTCAAGCATTGTCTTTCTATATTATTTTTTACCAATATTAATCATTGCATATTTTATCACGCCTTCAGCATGTCGAAATTATTTGCTGCTCTTTTTTAGTTTTATGTTCTACTTTTATGGAGAACCCAAGTTCGGATTCTTAATTATCATCAGTGCACTGATGAATTATAGTGCATCAAAACTGATCGTGAAGTATCCTAAACACAAACAAGTTTTTTTAATGCTAGCAATTGTCTATAATCTAGGGCAACTTGTGTATTTTAAATACACGGGGTTTATCTTTGAAAACTTAAATATATTATTTAATACAAACTGGATGATTCCTAAAATCATCATGCCCATTGGAATTAGTTTCTTTACATTTCAAGCGTTGAGTTATGTGGTTGATGTGTATAAAGAAGATACTGAACCCAGTAAAAACTTTTTAGATTTTGCGATGTATTTATCCTTGTTTCCACAACTCATTGCAGGTCCTATTGTAAGGTATAAAGATGTTGCCAAAGAGATTCAATCAAGAACGATAGATTTTGAAAATTTCTCACAAGGGTTAAAGCGATTTGTGGTTGGTTTGGCTAAAAAGATCATTCTTGCGAATTTACTGGGAGCATGGGTTTTATCTTTAGAAAACCTCGTGGTTCAAAGTGTCCTTTCGTTCTGGCTTAAAGCCATAGGCTTTACCTTACAGATATACTTTGACTTCAGCGCTTATAGCGATATGGCCATTGGGCTTGGTTTAATGTTGGGTTTTCATTTCTTGGAAAACTTCAATTATCCACTCATCGCAACGTCGATCACTGATTTTTGGCGTCGTTGGCATATGTCTTTATCATCATTTTTTAAAGATTATGTTTATATTCCACTGGGTGGAAATCGCGTCAGTAAAATAAAGTATATTCGTAATTTGTTTGTGGTGTGGTTTTTAACAGGACTTTGGCATGGTGCTTCTTGGAACTTCATTATTTGGGGTTTGTATTTCGCGCTTGTGTTGCTTTTTGAAAAGAAATACTTATTAAACTTCTTAAATAATACAAAAGTTTTTAAATATATTTATGCATCATTTTTCATCGTCATTGGCTTTGCCATCTTTAATGCAGGTTCAATGCAAGAAGTGCTGCTTAATTTAAAAAGTATGTTTGGCTTCAATCATTTAGATTTTGTTTCTGTTGAAACACTTTATACACTAAGAAGTAACTTTGTGTTATTGGTGGTATCACTCATCGTAAGCACACCACTACTTAAGAATTTGAAGAATAAATACAACAAGCTAAGTTTTTATCCTTATATCGAAACCATCGTTTATCCCACACTTTTACTGCTTTGCACAGCGTATTTAGTGGATGCATCCTTTAATCCATTTCTATATTTTAGATTCTAGAGGTAATTATGAAAAATAAATTAAGTACATATGTGACGGTTGCAGTGTTTATATGTCTTTCAATGATGAATCTTGTGAAAAAAGATGGGGATGTCAGTATGAGTGAAAGAAGAAAACTGCAACAGTTTCCAAAGATAAATCTTAAGGATTTTTTCAGTAAGAAAATGATGGATGATTTTGAGGTTTATGCTGTTGATCAATTTATTTTTAGAGATGCTTTTAAAAAGCTTCAAGTAAACAGTAGTCAGATTTTATTCAACCAACTTGATAATCATGATGTATATGTTTGGCATGATTCAATCTTTAAGAAAGAAAAGGGATTGAATGAGAAAAGTCTTGAAAACTTCAGTGCACGCATCAACAATATTACTGGGCATTTAAATGATGGACAGAAAGCATATTATGCAATGATTCCTCAAAAGGAAACCTTTGTGGAAAGTAAATGGTATCAAACGGTAGATTATACTAAAATGATGAAAATAATAGATTCTAATATTTTAGCTAATAAAATTGACTTAAATGCTTATCTTACGCTTAATGACTACTATAAAACTGATACGCACTGGCAACAAGAAAATATTTTAGAACTTTCTAAACATCTCGTTGAATCTATGGGTGTGTCTTATGTGGATGATCAGTACACAAAACAAGTGATTGACCCTTTTTATGGTGTTTACTATAATCAAGCATCTTTGAAAGATGATCATGATAAGATTATTTATCTTACCAGCGATAAACTTGACATGCTTCAAGTAGATTACTTAGAAGATGATTTGAGTGATAGTGTATATACCCCTGACAAAAAGTTTAGTTTAGATCAATATGATGTATTCTTAAATGGGGCGATGGCACTGGTTGAAATTAATAATCCAAATGCGTTAAATGATGAAGAGTTGTTACTTTTTAGAGATTCATTTGGAAGTAGTATCGCACCACTTTTAGCACAGTCCTATAAAAAAATCACCTTGATTGATTTGCGATATATCACAAGTGATAAAGTATTTGAAATGATTGATTTTAAAGATCAAGATGTCTTGTTTCTATACAGTACTTTAATCGCAAATAATAGTGGTTCATTAAAATAAAAAAAACGTCTTTTCATATTTTTGAGAAGACGTTTTTAAGTATAAAGTTTTTTAGTAATCATTTGGCTTACTTTTAACAATATTGTGTTGGTGAAAATATTTAATACAATGACCAGAAATGATCCTGTTAATATTTTAGGATAAGCCGATTGTCGCATTCCTTCAAACAAGACACTTCCCAAGCCCCCTGCACCAATCGTATAGGCAATACAGGTAATCCCAATGGTTGAGACACTGGCAAGCCTGATTCCTGTCACAATGTCAGGTAATGCAAGGGGTAATTGAATTGAAATAAAACGTTCTTTAGGTGTATAACCCACAGCTTTCGCCGCATCAAGTACAGCATCATCTACATGATAAATCCCATTGAGAAAGCTATTTACCAAGAAAAATAAAGTATAAACAGAAAGTACCACCACCGCATTTTTAAAACCAATGCCTAAAAAGGGTATTAAAAACGCAAAGAAAGCGAGTGATGGAATGGTATAAAGAATTCTCAAAACAATCATGAGTGGTTCTTTTGAAAAAGGTAATGTATAAATAATAAATGTAATGAGTAAACTTACAAGAACGCCTAAAGAAACACTGATTAAAACGATTTGCATATGCTCCAACATCAAGCGCATCAGCACCGGTGCATTGTGCCACATATATTGAAACATATTATGGTCTTCCTTTTACTTTATTCACAGATTCTACACTGAGAAATGAGAGTAGCGTTTGGATATTTTTTGATGCTGGCTGCTCAAGTATTTCTAAGGGTGTTCCAGTTTGAATTAAACGCCCATGTTCCATATAAGCGATTTTATCACCCAAACGAAATGCTTCGTCAATATCATGGGTCACAAAAAGAATCGTGGTTGGTGTTTTTTGGTGCAGTTTTAAAAGTTCATCTTGAAGTTTATGCCTGATGATGGGGTCAAGCGCACTAAAGGGCTCATCCATGAGTAATACAGGTGGATTGGCAGCCATCGCTCTTGCGATGGCAACACGTTGTTTTTGACCGCCAGAAAGTGTTAAGGGACGACGTTTGGCATAGACATTATAATCCATCCCAACACTGTCTAAAAGAAACTTTGTGCGTGCTTCTCTTTTATCTTTAGACCACGCGAGAAGTTTTGGGGTGGTTTCAATGTTTTGCTGGACTGTTTTGTGGGGGAATAAGCCACCAGATTGTGCAACATAGCCAATTTGTTGGCGAAGACGTTCTACTTGTAGGTCTTTAGTATTTTCGCCTTTAAAGAAGATATCGCCAGATGTGGGATCGATCAATCGATTCATCATTTTTAAAACAGTGGTTTTTCCACTTCCAGAACTCCCCACCAAAACAACAATTTCCCCTTCATGAATATCTAATGAGAAATCAATAACCGCTTCTGTTTCTTTGTAGTTTTTATAAATATTTTTATATGAGATAAGCATCAAGGTAACAATCCCCAACTTTGTAAAGCATCATGTGCAACAACATCATATTCTAAACCATCAATATCAACTTGAGCATTTAAAACTTGAATACTCTCTGTGGTAAGATTGTCTGAGATTTTATTTAAGATGTCTTCGATTTCTGGATGTTTTTCCAGTGTTTCTAAACTGACAACAGGTGCTAAGTGATAAGGTGGCCAAAACTGGATATCATCTTCAATATGGATGATGTCACCTTTTGCAAGGTCGGCATCTGTTGTAAAACAAACATTCATATCAGCTTCACCATTTCTTAAGACTTCGTATTTAATTCCTTTGTCAAAAATGGTGATGTCTTCAAATTCAATACTTCCAAGTCGATCACGTAATCCTTTTAATCCATCATCGCGTTCTTCAAATTCTGCAGTTGCCGCAAAACGGATGTTCCCTGCTTTTTCAGGAAGTTCACTGAGTTTTGTGAAGTTTAATGATTTGGAAATTGAATCTGTGACCGCAATACATTGGGAGTTATTTAAACCGCTCATATTGAGCCAAGTTGCAGCATATTTTTTTCATAACCTTCTTTTGCGATTGCGTAAGCTTTATCTGGATCAAATTCAGGTGATTCATTTAAAATTACAGTCACACCTGTTGATGTATATTCTGAGATAATATCGACTTCGCCACTTTCGATTGCTGCAAGTAAAATTTTGCTGGCACCCAGTGCTTTTTGGTGTTTTACTTTGATGCCTGCTCCTTCTAAGGCTTGTTTATAGAGTTCACCCACGATAATACTTTCGGTAAAATCTTTGGATGCTACGGTTATTGTGTCTTGGTTCTTAGTACTACAAGCACTAAGAAAATGACTTAAAAATAAAACAATTAATATTTTTTTATGTGTGTTCATCAAAATCACTCCTTTATAGATGCACGAACATAAAGATAAACGGCTTGAAAGAAAATTTCTAAGATTAAACAGATCAACATGATACTGATAGATCCAGTTAATAAAATATCTTGTCTAAATTGACCCATGCCTGAGAGTATAAATTCACCCAGTCCGCCTGCGCCAATATAAGCTGCAATTGGAGCACCTGCCGCAATGCTTAAACTTGAAAATCGCATCCCTGTGACAATGCTTGGGCTTGCTAAGGGGAGTCGAATGGATAAGAATATTAGGCGCTGATTCATACCAGAAGCCATGGCGCCTTCTAAGATGTCTTGTTCAATGTTTATAAGGCCGGTAAGTGTGTGCCCCAACATAAAGGGAAGTCCGATTAAGGTTAGGGATATAAGTGCTGGTGTTCGTCCAGTTCCAAGCCATGGCATAAGAATAAGCATAAAGACAAGTGAAGGGACAACGCGAAGGCTTGTCGTAAAGTTATGGATAAAGTTTGCGAGTCTTTCATGTTTGTATACCAAAAAGGCAATCAACATTCCCAGTATGATCGCAATCAGTAAAGCATAAAGTGTGAGCGATAGGTGCTCAAACAAAAGCTTGAAATATTTATCTTGATTGGCTTTGATATATTCAAACATGTTTCCACCTTCTTTAAGAAAATCATACCACTTAAAACAAGCCTTTCACAAGTAAACTAATCATAAGCGATAGTGTTTGGTTTTAGATAAAAGCTGTGATAAAGTTTATTTGGTGATGATATGTATAAAAAGTTACAGGGTTTACTACACGTAAATCATTTATTTGAGGCATCAGATAATGCTTATTGGGATGATCCTTATATTTCTAAAAACCTTTTAAATTCGCATTTATCTGCTTATTTAGACAGTGCTTCCAGAAATTTTAAATTTATGGATGCATCAATTGAATTTATGAAATCAATTTTTGAAGATTTAAAAGTAGAAAATATTTGTGATTTTGGATGTGGACCAGGCCTTTACTGTGAAGCATTCTCTAAGATGGGTTTAGAAGTTAGTGGGATTGATTTTTCAAGTCGATCCATTGAGTATGCGAAAACCTCAGCGCAAGAAAAAAACTTCAACATCCATTATCGAAACGAAAACTATCTTGAGATACAAGATGAAAGTGTCTTTGATTTTGCGACGTTGATTTATTGTGACTATGGTTCTTTAAGTAAAGAAAATAGAATAAAGCTTCTCAAGAATATTCATCGAAGTCTTAAAGATGGGGGGCATTTTTTGATGGATGTTTTTACAGTTCATAAATTTATGAACATCAAACCATATAAAACAGTTATTGAACATGATTCAAAAAGCTTTTGGTATCCAAAAGAACATATCGAAATTGCTATAGCGGAAACTTATGAAAATTTTGTGGCGCTTGATAAACATGTTTTAATTTCAGAAGCGTCTTCAAAAGTGATTCATAGATGGTATCAATACTTTACTGTGGAGATGTTAAGGGAAGAAGTGGTAGAAGCTGGTTTTGAAGTAGTAAGTTTGTACGATGATTTAAAGGGCAGTACCTTGAGTCAAGAAAGTGATACTTTAGCGATTCTATTAAAAAAGTAACACAAAAAAATGTTACTCAAATCGATTTAAAAATTCTGCTCCAAGTTGTTTTTTTTATGGCTTGGATCTTTTTTTATTGTCGAAACTATTTTTAAAATAGCTGACTAAAGAAGGGTGATAAGTGAGTAAACCACTAGGGACATTTTCTGCATCTTAAGTTCCAATTAATACTGCCTTCTCATCACTCATGATACTGATATGTGTTGCTACATAGCATTCATACTCTATTTCGAGCTCTTGTAAGATGGGATTGATTTTTTCAAGCGCATGATCGGGAGCTTCAATAATGAATGTATTTTCTGCACTCATGAGTGTTCGGGTGATTAAGTTGAGGACTTTTTTCTTCTCCTAGGACTGATTTCATTTCAAAAGGAGATGCTTTTGATTTTGCGAGTTCGCTTCGTAGAAATCGTGAAGACTTTTTAAAGTCCATTCTTAAGATGTTTAAGAAATCTCTGATGGGTACCGCTGTATAAGTGGTTTTTGTATCACCACTTGAAATGTAGCCACCTTTTTGTTCGAGGGATTGAAGTGATGCATAATCATTGAATCTTGACATCCCTAAGTTTTTGGCAACCTCATATCCTGTTTGGTTGTTTTTTTCATAAAGTGCTAAGTAACAGCGGCTTTCAATTTCTGTGAGTCCAAGATTTTTTAAGTGTTCTATCATAGTGTGCTCCTTTAGTTAAATTGTGCAGTATACAGATCATAATAATGACCTTGTTTGTTGAGTAGTGTTTCGTGATCACCGGTTTCTATAATTTGACCTTCTTCCATGACCATGATTTGGTTAGCTTGTTTAATTGTTCATAGACGGTGTGCAATCGCAAGGGTAGTTCTATTTTTCATGAGTCTTTCTAAAGCATTTTGAATTGACTTTTCAGACTTGTTGTCTAAGGCTGCGGTGGCTTCATCTAGAATAAGGATGGGTGCATCCTTTAAGAAGATTCTGTGTTGTTTTTGACCGCCTGAGAGTTTCACACCACGTTCTCCAACTTGTGTTTAAAAACCGTCTGAAAAACTTTGTATGAAGTCATAGATATTGGCGTTTTTTTTTTTTTTTTTGTGTTTGTCTTCATTGATGTCTTCATGACCAAAAATAATGTTTTCTTTTATTGTACCATCAATTAGGATAACATCTTGTGATACAATCGCTATATTTTCTCGCAGTGCTTCGAGTTCAATTTCATTTAATGGTTTATGACCTATATAGATGTGTCTTTGAGTTGGATCATAGAGTCTTGACAAAAGTTTTGCGAGGGTTGTTTTACCGGACCCTGAACTTCCAACCAGGGCACTGGTTTCACCTTTTTTGAGTGTTATATTTAAATCATAGATTACTGTTTGTTTTTGATAATAAGAAAAACTGATGTTTTCAAAGGTAATATCTTGATGGCTAAAATCATTTGGGTTTTTAGTATTTACAATTGAAGGATGACTCTGAATTAAATCTTCAATTCTTTCAAAAGAGACTTGTGCTTCTTGATAACGGTGTACCATGGATGAAAAACTTCTAATGAGAGATTGTACCATAGATAAATAAGAGAGATAAGCAGTCACATCACCCAGTGTGAGCTCTTGATTCATAATTTTATAGCCACCATAAAGCCAAACAATCGCAACAGATAAAGTGTTTATCATCTGAATCACAGGTGAAAGTGTTGCGTTAAGTTTTTGTGATTTCTTAGTTTCTAAAAGATGTTCTTCGTTAAGTTTTTCATATTGATATGCACTGATATCTTCTGCGTTTAAGTTTTTAATTAAGAGCATACTTGAAAGAATGGTTTGAAGATGATTTGAAATTCTAGAAGCATTTGATCTGAGTGATCGATGTGATTGACGCATTTTCTTTGCGAATATCTTATTTAAATAATATAGGACGGGAAAGGTCATCACTATATATAAGGATAGTTTGAAATCATTCATAAACATAAATCCTAAAATTAAGAAAAATTGCAGCATGGTAGAAATCATGGACAATGAGTTTGTGGAGATTAAACCTTGAATGGTTCGAATGTCACTATTCAGTTTTGTCATCAGATCACTATTTTTAAAATATAAAAAAAACGCAAAGTCTTGTTTTAAGATATGTCTGAATAGATTGGTTCTTAAATTTACGATGGATGATTGAGAGATGTGTGTCATTAAGTTTGAAAGAATATAATTAAGAACACCACTCAATGCATTCAATAAGATCATGAGTAAAATATATCGCACTAAAAGTCCCTTGTTGTTATTGGGGATAGCAATATCAATGATGTTTTTTGTAAACTGTGGTGTAAGAAATTGAAAAAAGGATAAGAGTCCAAGACCCAATATCACCCATATGATTTGTTTGGTATATTGTTTTGTTTGTTTTAATAAAAATGTTAGCATGTTTTGATTCATAAATCGCTCCTTTCCTGTTCTTCCTAGTTGTTCTAATTGGTGCTACTATTTAACAACGTAATTATTTAGTATGCAAATCATGGCTTTCTAAGACTTTGTTTTTACTGTTTAGTGCTTTTACGAATTATTTCATGTTTAGTGTTGACATAAGTGTTTAGGGGTGGTATATTATTAAGGCAGTTGAGAAACGGGCCTGTAGCTCAGTTGGTTAGAGCGCACCCCTGATAAGGGTGAGGTCGCTGGTTCGAATCCAATCAGGCCCACCATTTAAATTTCTAATTGCACATTAATTTGGGGTTTTAGCTCAGCTGGGAGAGCGCCTGCCTTGCACGCAGGAGGTCATCGGTTCGATCCCGATAAGCTCCACCAAATTAAACTCAACAGAGTCATAACATTCATGTTATGACTCTTTTTCTTTATTTTTATCATTATTTCGAAAAAAAAATTTATTTAACTTTCTAATTGTGAAGAAAATGACGTATTTCTGGTAAATATGTTAAAATATCATTACATTTATGTGTAACATAAATGATTAATTTATTTAAAGGAGAGTTTGAATCTAATCGCTGCAACACCAAAATTGGAACTCAATATTATTTTAAGTGGTTTTGCACTTTTTATGGTGGGTGTTCAATTTTTATGAGATGGCCTTACTGAAGCTGCAGGGTCTAAAATTAACGATTATATTGAGCGCTACACAAGCAACCTATTTATGGCTGTTTTAGTGGGTGCTGTTATTACCATAATTATGCACTCAAGTTCCGCTGCATCAGTTATTTCAATTTCACTTGTTAGTGCAGGGGTGATGAGCTTAGAACAAGCCATTGGTATTTCCATTGGTGTAAACATTGGGTCCACAATGACATCCCTTGTAATTGGTCTTGATATAGGCCTTGTTGGTCACTATTTAGTCTTTATTAATGGGATCATTATCGTCATTTCTAAGTAGAAGAAATTAAAACTTTGAGCTAATGTAATTTTCGGATTTGGTTTACTATTTTTGGGACTTGAGATGATGGGTTCGAAACTCATTGTGATTGAAGAATTTGATTCGTTTAAACGTGCAAAGTTCTGGTTGAAAGACCACCCATGGCTTGCCCTAGTTGGATCAAACGTTAGAACCACATTAACTGCATTTCTGGCATCAATTAGTGGGTCAACCTCAACACGTCGTGCATGGATATTCCATACCTAATATAACGTGATTGGTGCAACAATTGGAATGATCTTCATAATTCCTTATTCTAAATTTATATTGGGATTAAATACACTGGTGAATGGTAAACCGGAAATGGCAATTGCCTTAAATCACTTTACATTTAATATTACATCGATGCTGATCGCCTTACCTTTATTACCATTAATTATGAAACTATTAAAATTAATTGTACCTGGGGAAGAACGTATTCGTGCACGTGAGAAGATTGAACCACTTAACGAAAACTTAATTCAAGTATTTCCAGAAGTGGCATTACAACTTGCGAAAAAGGCAACCTTACAGATGTCTAATCTTGTGAAGGAATCCATTGAGACTTCTAGAAACTATCTTCATTCAAGAAGTGAAGAGGACTTTGATGAAATCATGCAGATTGAATTAATGGTGAATCAGCTGGATACAGATATTACAACATATCTCCTTAAGATTGCCCGACAAGCACTACAAAATGAAGCTTTTGCGGAAAGTTATACAAAGAACTTAGAGATTGTTAAGAACTATAAGCGTATGAGTGACTTATCCACAAATCTCGCAAACTTCTGTCAATTAATTATTGAGGAAGGGGAATCATTCACAGATGAAGTGATTGATGATTTAGATTCCATGTATCAATTACTGCTCGATATGATTGATCGTTCAAATAATATCTTTGAACATGAAGACTTAGGCGGATATCGATCACTACATAAAGATGAAGAATACCTTGATCTTATCGAAGCGAAGTATCGCGAGAAACACTTCCAACGTATGGCGGAAGGCGTTTGTACAACACAAGTGGCATCATCGCTCTTTGTGGAAATTCTAGGGACACTGGAGCGTATTGGAGATCATGGTGTGAATGTATCACGAAATATGAATTCGGTTGTTAAACTGCATACAAACGACAATTAAACAAAGACTGGTGTACGAAAGTTAAGTACATCAGTTTATTTATGTTGTATAATGTATTTTAGAAGGAAAAGGTGAAATGATGAAACAAATTTATTTTGCGAGTCCATTATTTTCTAATATGGAACAAAACTACAACAAACATGTAGTTGATGAGATAAGAAACGCATATCCTGATTTAAAGGTATACTTACCGCAAGAACAGGCAGACATTAATGATAAACGTAATTATGCGGATTCTAAAATGATTGCGAAGTATGATACAGATGCAGTATTGGCATCAGATCTTTTAATCGCGGTACTGGATGGTTTAGTGATTGATCCAGGTGTCGCATCTGAAATTGGCGTGGCGTATGCAAATGGAATTCCTGTTGTGGGGTTACTCACAGATCCAAGACAGAGTGGATTCGACAATATAAAGAAAATTGAGGCGCTCAGTGATATCGCAGAATCGCAATTCCCCTATGTTAATTTATATACTGTGGGTTTAATTAAATTAAATGGTGAAGTTGTAAATAGTGAAAGAGGCCTTATTCAAAGCATAAAAACGTACATTTAGACTGATAAAATTAAGTCTTTTAAAAAAAACAAGTTTGGTCTATACCAAAGGTGTAAAAAATAGTGTATGATATACAAGAGGTGATAAAATGAGTAGGTTAGGATTTTCGATATATCCTGAACATAATGATGCGGCCAGCGACAAAAAATACATTGACCGTATGGCAAAATTAGGTGCTGTTCGTATCTTTACATGCTTGTTAAGTGCTGAAGGTGATAAAGATGAAATCTTGGCACATTACAAAGATGTAATTGGTCATGCAAGAACCAAAGGATTGGATGTTATCATTGACATTGCACCCAGCGTCTTTAAAGACTTTGGTCTTGAAAAAGGAGATCTAAGCTTATTCCATGAAATGGGGGCTACTGGAATTCGTTTAGATGAAGGATTCAGCGCAGCAGAAAATGCACGTTTAACAGCGAATAATTATGGGTTAAGCATTGAATTGAATGCTTCAACAAATGACAATGTTGTTGGAAGCGTTATGGCATATAAACCAAACGTAGATCGTTTATTAACGTGCCATAACTTTTATCCACAACGCTATACTGGACTTTCACAAGATTTCTTTGATATGACAAGTAAAGAAATGAAAAAGTACAATATGCGCGTTGCAGCATTTGCAGGGTCAAATAACCCAACAGCGATGGGACCTTGGCCACTTTCAGAAGGACTTGTAACCTTGGAGGATCATCGTGGCTTGCCACTCGATGCACAAATTCGTCAATTGGTTGCACATCCAAATGTCGATGATATCATCATCTCGAATGTATATCCAACGGAAGAAGAACTAACGTCACTTGAAAAAATCAATTTCAACATCTTACAGTTCAAAGTTGAACTGAATGATAATGTTACAGATATTGAAAGAGAAATTATTTTCAATCATGAACACTTCGTTCGTGGGGATATGAGCGAGTATATGGTACGTTCAACGATTCCACGTTTAACTTATGCAAAAGAAACAATAAAACCACACGATACGCGTGATTTAGAGCCAGGGGACTTAGTTATCGTTAATGATAATTATGGGCGCTACAAGGGGGAGTTACACATCGTAACCAAAGCAATGCCAAATGATGGTAATAAAAATATCGTCGGACGTATTGCTGATTCAGATCGCTTTAATATGCGATACGTTGAATCATGGAAGGTTTTTGGATTCGTAGAATAATATGGTAGAGCACGTATTACGTCTTTTACCGGGAGAAGATCTGTTAGAAACAGTAGACAATTATTGTAAAAAGTATAAAATTGAAGCGGCATTCATTGGGACATGTGTAGGGAGCTTGTCTCAAGTATCGTTTCGAAAAGGTGTTACAAGACACCAACTTACGTTAAAGGGAAACTATGAAATTGTATCTATGGAAGGTACTGTTTCTAAGGGGGGAAACCATATCCATGCATCAGTGAGCGATCTTGATTTCAATGTCCGTGGGGGACACTTAATGTATGGAACCGTTGTTCAAACAACAGCTGAACTTGTCATCATAGAATTAGAAAGTTATGAACTTTCACGTTCTAAAGATATATTATCCGGCTTTAAATCTCTGAAAATTAGGGAAATTAGAGAAGCGAAGGGCAATGGAAATTAGGAGGGAGACCTCCTTTTTTTGTTAGCAAAATTTAACAGTGTATTCACATGACTTAACAATAGGATTTTTAATTCTTGATAAAATATAACTATAAAGGCGTTTTAGGAGGGTTTTTATGGTATTAACAGGATTTACAAATCCACAAGTAGAAATTGGCGTCATTTTAAGTGGCTTTACATTATTTATGGTGGGTGTACATTTTCTTGGAGATGGATTAACAGAATTAGCTGGCACTAAAATTAATGTCTATATTGAAAAGTACACCAACAACTTATTCATGTCGATGCTTGTGGGTGCCATTATTACAGCCATCATGCACTCAAGTACTGCAGCGACCGTTATTTCTATTTCTTTAGTTAGAGCAGGAATGATGTCACTAGAACAGGCCATTGGTATTTCTATTGGTGCTAACCTTGGAACAACGATGACTTCGCTTGTGATTGGTTTAAATGTTGAAGATTATGGTCACTATCTTGTATTTATTGGTGGTCTTATGATGATTTTTATTAAGAAAAAAAACCTAAAAAACTGGGGTACAGTTCTTTTTGGGTTTGGGATTCTTTTTGTGGGATTACAAATGATGAGTGATAAACTCCTGTTGATACAAGAATACCCTTTCTTTACAACGTTTATGCAAAGTCTAAAAGGACATCGCTGGCTTGCACTGGGTGGGTCAACCCTAGCAACTGTGATCATCAATTCTTCCACAGCCGTTGTGGGGATCACACAAAAGCTCTTTGCGAGTGGTGAGATGGATATGATTGTGGCTTCTGCCTTTGTGTTTGGATCAAATGTGGGGACAACTTTAACGGCAGTGCTTGTATCTCAAGGTGGTTCTGTTTCCACAAAACGTGCCGGTTGGTTCCATGTTATTTATAATGTATTGGGGGCATTACTAGGTATGCTGATTATTGTGCCATATTCAAATTTTATTACAAACTTAAATATAAGACTCAATGGAACCATGGAAATGGGGGTAGCCTTAAATCACTTTGTGTTTAACTTAGCCTCAATGATTCTTGTGATTCCATTTGTATCATCCATGGTCCGATTACTAGAGATTGTGATTCCAGGAGAAGATAAAATGCTCGCAAAAGGTAAAATTGAACCCCTTGATGAAAATCTAATTGAAGTATTCCCAGAAGCGGCCTTCCAAAAAGTTAAAGAAAGTACCATCCAAATGTCAGATCTTGTGATAGAATCACTCAAAACATCTCAAGCATATTTAAATGATAAAGACGAAGAAGACCATGCCGTAGTCTTACAGCTTGAAGAAATGGTCAATCGCCTTGATACCAATATCACAGACTATCTCTTAAAGATCGCAAAAACTGGTTTTAGACAAGAAAGCTTTGCGGTTACCTATACACAAAGTTTAAACATCATTAAAAACTATGAAAGAATGTCTGACTTAAGCATAAATTTAGTTGACTTCTACCAAAAGATTTATGAAGAAGATGAAGTATTTACAGAAGAGGCACTCGAAGATTTAAATACAATGTATCGTTTGGTCTTAGATATTGCACAGCGCTCTCAAAAGATTCTCATTGAAGAGAATAAAAATGAGTATAAGGGTTTATTGAAAGATGAAGATTATTTAGACTTAATTGAAATGAAATATCGTGAGCGTCATTTCAAAAGATTAACCGATGGCATTGATGATACAAAAGTTGCATCAAGTTTATATGTAGATATCTTGGGTACCTTAGAACGTATTGGAGATCACAGTGTAAATGCCTCCAGAAATATCTTTAGTGTCGTCAAAAAACATTAAAGTTTCCCAACATTGAAAACCTCTTTATAGGGGTTTTTCTTAATTTACAAGTGAATTTATTTGTCGTATGATGATATAAAGAAAAAGGAAGTTTGTAAAATATGGTACAAAAAAATAAAAATATTGGATTAAAAAGTAGTTTGATTGGTGTTGTATTAAACATCCTTTTATTTGTGATGAAATTGATCATTGGGACCATATTTCACTCGGTATCGATTGTGGCAGATGCGATGAATAACTTCTCGGATTTACTCTCTTCATTAATTGCTTTTATTGGATTTAAAATGGGAGAAAAACCTGCAGATAAAGAACACCCTTTTGGTCATAAAAGATTTGAATACATCAGTGGCTTTCTAATTTCAGTGGTCATGTTGTATATTGGACTGGATGTTTTAAGAACTGGATTTAAAAGTTTATTGAATCAAAGTAATTTAATCAATGATAGTTTAATGATTGTGGTGATGGTAATCTCAATTGTGATTAAAGTGTTTCTTTATTTCTATTATCATCATCAATATAAAAAATTAAACTCAGATGTTCTTTTAGCACAAGCCTATGATTCTCGAAACGATACCATTATCAGTATTGGGATACTCATTGGATTGTGGATCAATAAAACAATGGGCTTTAATGTAGATGGAATCTTAGGAATCGTGATTGCGGCGTTTATCATTATCACTTCAGTGAAATTATTATTGGGTTTTATGGATGAACTTGTGGGAAAAAGACCCAGTCAAAAATTAATTAATGATGTCATCAAAGTGGTAGATAATGAACCATCAGTATTCTCTTATCATGATCTTTTAATTCATGAATATGGTGATCATACTTATTTTGGTTCTATTCATCTGGAAGTTGATGAACGACTAAGCCTCAATCATGCTCATGAAATAGCCGATCTGGTAGAAAGTAATGTAAAATCTAAAACAGGAGTCAACATTGTGGTGCACTTAGATCCCATTGACACAACCAGTGATGAAATTAAAAGTATGCATTTAAAGGTGAAAAAAGCCCTCAAAAGTTTGGATGAACGTTTTTCATTTCATGACCTTAGAATTGTAGAAGAAGTAATGGAATTAGATGTTGTTTTATTTGAAGATAACCCTTATGCGTTTGAAGAAATAGAAACACAAATTAAAAAATATGTGAATGAAAAGTACCAGATTAAGGTTACTTTTGACCGTGTACAATTAAAGGATAATATCTCAGTCGAATCTTAAGGTAACGCTACCATTTTAAGAGAAAATTTGATATAATTAATGAGAAAGAAAAGGAGAAAAAACATGGAAGGAATTGAATTACTAAGTTTTCAAATGATTTCATTTAACGGTTCAGCACGTTCATGCTTTATTGAAGCAATTCAAGCAGCAAAAGAAGGTGACTTTGACCGCGCAGAAGAATTAATGGTAGAAGGTGAAGAGCAATTCGTTGAAGGACATCGTGTTCATGCACAACTCATTCAACAAGAAGCACAAGAAGGAGCAACAGATGTTAACCTACTTCTTATTCATGCTGAAGACCAAATGATGAGTGCAGAATTAATGAAAATTGTAGCTGCAGAATTAATTGAAATTCATAAGAAAATTCAATAAGAGCTAGTTTAGCTCTTTTTTCTAATGAAAGGGGGATTGAACGTGGGTTTCAATATGTTTTTATACTATGGTATTAAAATATTATTACCGATTCTCTTTGCGTATGTATACATGAAGTATAAGCGCGCAAAATCAATTGATAATACACTAGAACTTAAACTCAAAGGGCGATCTAAGATAGAATTTTATTTAAGCATACTCTTGAGTATTGCTTATATTGCATATCCTGTATCAAAAAGTATGCAGGGAACAGCTGTATTTATAGGGTCATTGATCTTTTTATACGCTTATTTAGTTTTAGAACGCTTGGTTGCGGTAGGCCGTAAAATTATTTTTGCAAAATTTCTTGCTTTTGAAGTAAGAATGATTAATGAATATGGCTATAGAAATGGCCGTTTCGAATTTTTTATTCGTGGTGGAAGAATTAAAGTACTTTTACCCATTGCTGATGTGCAACACTTACAAGAAATGCTGTCAGGTTCAAGACGTAAGAGTCGTGGACGCCGCCTATAAAAGAGCGCTTACATATAGATTTAAATGAAAAATCTTGCTATAATGATGAAGTAAGATAGGGAGGATACTAATTATGAGAAAAATTGTATTATTTTGTTCAGCTGGTATGTCAACCAGTGCACTTGTTCGTAGAATGGAAGACGCAGCAAAGGAAATTGGATATGAAGTTACAGTAGAGGCACACTCAGTGAGTGATGCAACAAGACTAGGCGCAGACGCAGACGTTGTGCTCTTAGGACCACAAGTTCGTTTCAACTTAGACAATGTTAAAAAACAACTACCTGGAAAACCAGTTGATGTTATTGGCATGAGAGAGTACGGTACCATGAATGGTGCGGCAGTAATCGCTCAAGTTAGAGAAATTCTTGGAGACGAGTAATATTCAAAAGAGTTTGTACTTTATGTATAAACTCTTTTTTACGAAAGAGAGGCATTATGAAAACAACCATTATATATTATAGCGCTACAGGTAATACAGAAATGATTGCGAATAGTATCACTGATTATTTGAAAGGTAAAGATCATGATGTCACAATCTTACCTGTAGAAGATGCATCACTTCAAGATGCAGAAAATACAGACTTACTGATTTTAGGAAGCCCAGCAATGGGCGTTGAAGAAATTGAGGAATATGATTTCAGACCATTCTTTGAAGACTTAAAGCCAATGCTATTTGATCAAGATATCATTCTTTTTGGTTCTTACGATTGGGGAGAAGGGGAGTGGCTTGAATCTTGGAAAGAAGAATGTGAAGATGAAAATGCCAATGTTCTTATGACTTTTAAAGCCATGCTAGATCCGCAAGATGAAGATTTAGAAAGACTCTACGCATCACTGGATGCTGTGATATAACGTAACATGTTTCATGAAAATGTTACATTCTATGTAAAATATTTCAAAATAATGTAAAAGACTGTTGACTTTACATTTTAATCTTGTATAATCTATATATAGATACAAATAATTTATCTATATGTCCGTTAGAAATTTTCTTCAATTCACCATTTCCTTAATAACAATTTGTATTTCCTCCAAATTATGAATTGAACATTTCTAAAAAAAAACACACTAATGTCCGGGTGTGTTTTTTTCATGTTATAATAAATACAAAGAAAGAGGTCTATGATGAAAGTAATGTATCCTGGATCATTTGATCCAATCACTATTGGACATGTTGACTTAATTGAACGATGTAGCTCCATGTTTGATGAAGTTGTAGTCGCGATTATGGTCAATGATGAAAAGAACTACGTGTTTTCTAAAGAAGAAAGAAAAGCACTGATTGAAGAAAGTATTGGACATCTAACAAATGTAGAAGTCGTGATCGGAAGTGGACTGACGGTTGAATTCGCCAAAGAAATGGATTGTAATGTCCTTGTACGTGGTATTCGTGCTGTGATGGACTATGAAGCAGAACTCCAACAAGCCACCGCAAACCGTACACTCAGAGAAGAAATTGAAACGCTATTCTTAGTTGCTTCACCCAAGTATTCATTTGTGTCATCATCACTCGCAAGAACAATCGCTAGCTTTGGTGGTGATTTAAAACCTTTTGTGCCAGCACCTGTTGTTGAGGCACTCAAAGAAGCGTATCGAAATAAACCACATAACGTTTAGGAGGAACTATGTCAAAACTATTAATTGTCGTTGACTTTCAAAATGATTTCGTAGATGGTGCATTGGGATTTGATGATGCCATTAAAGTCGCAAAACCCATTTATGAGAAGATTGAAGCATATCATGAAAAAGGTTATGATGTCATCTTTACCCGTGATACCCATGATGAGAACTATCTCAATACGCAAGAAGGAAGAAACCTTCCAGTTGTTCACTGTATTAAAGATACAGATGGCTGGCAAATATATGGTGAAGCAAATGAGTTCGCAAAGAAACATGCTTTGAAAATTTTTGATAAACCTGCATTTGGCTCCTTAGAGCTTGGAAACTATATCCAAGGACGCGTCTATGAAGAAGTTGAAATTGCAGGGCTCGTATCCAACATTTGTGTTGTTTCTACATCTGTAATTGTAAAAGCAGCACTCCCTGAAGCACTGGTCATTGTTGATGCAAAGGCAACAGACTCTTATGATAAGAAGCTTCATGAGGAATCGCTTAATGTTATGGAAGGTTTTCAAGTTAAAGTTATACGGTGAAAAAAATCGCATCTTAAGTAGATGCGATTTTTTTTGTTTCGTGGTGTTTGATAGGATATTTAACATATCTGGCAACATTAACACCATGATCCCCAATACGTTCTAAGTTACTGAGTATATCAACATAAACAGCAGCTGTGACGTTTGTACTACATGTACCATCCGCAAGGCGTTGGAAATGTTTTTCTCTATATTTTACTTCAATAATATCAAGGTATTCTTCATCTTTTAAGATATCCCTTAAATCCTTTGAATCGTTATTTTCAAACGCATTTAAGGAACGATTGATAAGATTGATCAGTAACATATACATTGTGTTTAAGTCTTCTATAGCATCTATAGAGAACTTTTCTTTGTTTTCCAAAACGAGCTTGTAGAATTCTGCCAAGTTAGTATTTAAATCACTCATTCTTTCAAAGTTTTTAACGGTTTCTAAATAACGTGTATAGTTTTCCGCAATCTCTTCAGAAGGTGAGCTCTTAACAATCTTCAATAAATAAGTGGTCAGGTCAGTATCAATTTTATTGATTGTGTCTTCTGTATTAAAAACAAAGTCATAATCATTTTGATTAGATGAGTTTAAATATTTTTGTGAGGCTTCAATCCCTTGAACCACAAAGGATCCCATTTGAACAATGCCTTCTTTTGAGATTTGCATTGCTACTTCAGGTAAAGTGTCAATGACATCTTCATTTAATTCAATAAGTGCTGCACGTTTGTACATTGCATCATCACCAGGAATGAGTTTTGATAAGAGTTTAATCGTTAAAGGTAAGAAAGGAATAATCGCAAACGCAAAGACAAAGTTAAAAATAAAGTGCACCAAGGCAACTTCAAGTTCATAAGATGCCGCAAGCTTTGTGCTTAACATGATAATAAGCTTTGAATAGGGGGTTAATAAAAGCATGATTACTATTGCCCCAAGTGAATTGAATAAAGTGTGGAACAAGGATGCTCTTCTTGCGGGAACTGAACCACCCATTGAAGCTAAATAAGCAGTGATGGTTGTACCAATGTTTGATCCCAATACAAGCGCAATCACAACAGGTAATTCAATTCCACCTGCTGCATAAATCTTTTGAATGATCGCAATGAATGCAGATGATGAGTTAATAAGTGCTGTTGAAAGTGTTCCTCCAATGAGCGCAAAGATTGGGTTTTGTGCCATAAATTCAATAAAGTCATTAAAGAATTTATAGTTTTGAAGTAATACTAAACGTTCTCCCATCAGTGTTAACCCCACAAATGTGATCCCAAACGAGAATAAGACAAAGGCAACGTCTTTGATTTTTTTTCTTTTTGAAAACACAAAGAGGATGGCACCAATAAAGACAAAGTAGTATCCGAATTGATCAATCTTTAATCCAATCATTATAGATGTGATGGTTGTCCCAATATTTGCACCTATCGCAATCCCAATGGCTTGTTCTAAAGACATTAAACCTGCCCTTACTAAAGAGATAGAAATAACGGTTGTTGCAGAACTTGATTGGATGAGTCCAGTAATAAAGGCCCCCATTATCATTGCCATAAATGTATTTTTTGTATACTTTTCAATGTAATCTTTAATTTTTGGTCCGGCCAATTCTTTTAGTCCATCACCCAATAATGTGATCCCTAAAATAAAAAGTCCAAAACCACCGAGTATATAATTAAGCCCAAGGCTTTCAATGGTTGATAACATGTATAATCTTTCCTCCATGATTTCAAAGATACCACAATAATAAGGAAGAAAGACATAAGTTAACATTCCTTAACAATTGATCCATGTATTTGAATCAAAGTTAACGTAAAAAAAGAATCGATGATATCGATTCTAAGAAAGTGTGAAATATAAGATGACCAGTACCCCTAAAATGATGCGGTACCAACCAAAGACTTTAAAGTCATTTTTCTTAATATAATCCATTAAGAACTTAATTACGAAGATTGAGACAATGAATGCCACAAAGCTTCCCAATAAGAGTGTGATGACTTCTGATGCTGTAAAGACCAAACCAAACTTATAAAGTTTTAGTGCGCTTAAACCAAACATAACAGGCACGGCCACAAAGAATGTAAATTCCGCAACCGCAACACGTGATACACCAATCAACAAACCACCTACAATCGTTGCACCAGAACGGCTTGTTCCTGGGATGATTGATAAGATTTGAAACATACCAATATAAAATGCTGTTTTATAGGTAATGTCCATTAGAGTTTGCGTGGTAGGTGTTTTTGTTTTATTACGATTTTCTACAATGATAAAGATAATACCATAGAAAATTAGTGCAATCGCAATCACCATCGGTGTATGAAGATGCGCTTCAATATAATCATCAAATAGTAATGTTACAACAGTTCCTGGTATTAATGCCACGACAACCTTCATCCATAAATTAATGGTATCTGGTTTAAGCTTCCAAGTGTTATCTTTCTTTTCAATTGGAAGCATTTTGTTCCAAAAGATTAAGACAACCGCAAGGATTGCTCCAAGCTGTATCACCACAAAGAACATGTCTTTAAATGCTTGTGATTGATTGATGGTAAAAAACTCATCCACAAGAAGCATATGTCCTGTACTACTGATGGGTAACCATTCGGTTACACCTTCCACAATGCCTAAAAATATAATTTTTAATATTTCAACAATATCCATAAGGACCTCCATAAAAAAAAGATGCTATTTAATCATAGCACCTTTTGGTTCAATTTGTAAGCTAAGAATCTGAATGGATTTTGGGAGTTTACGTGATAAATGATCACTGATTTCTTTTTTATTATCTCTGTGACAAAGTGCCATCATGGTAGGGCCGGCACCTGAAATCCAAGATGTGATGATCTTGGGGTGTTTTAAGGCATCATCAATCTGCTTGAAATCCTGAATTAACTGCTTGCGATATGATTGATGTAAGCGGTCTTGTGTCACTATTTTTAATAACTCTTCATCCAGTGTGGAAAATGCTTTTTCAATAAAAGAAACACGTGATAAATTAAAAACAATATCACCCATTTCATAAGACGTGGGAAGAATGTTTCTGGCTTCACTGGTCTTTACAGTGTGATCAGGCACCAGCGCAATAAAGTATAAATCTTGATGCACTGTTACATTGTTGTTGAAGAGTTTTTCTTCATATAAAGACAGATTTAAACTGCCATAAATGGCACTCACCACGTTATCAGGATGACCTTCAAGCTTAGTGGCAATTAAGGCCAGTTTTTCAAGTGAAAGATTTGTTTTTGCGAAATGATTTGCGGCCAAAACACCAGCCACAATACATGTGCTTGAACTTCCCAAACCACGCGCAATGGGAATGTTTGAAACAGTGGTTAAATGGACGTTTTTAGGATGCTCAACATCTAAAAGTGTGAGCGTTTTAAAAAATGAATCTAAGGTTAAGGATGTATCAAATTGATATATTTCATCAAAAAATTTGATCCCTTCTTGAGTAAAGTCGAAAGTAAATTCGTTATAACGATTCAATGCAAGTCCTGCACTATCAAAACCAGAACCCAAATTAGCACTTGTGGCAGGTACATAGATTTTAAAATACATAATTATCACCTGACGCAATAAACTTCAATAATAGATTTTCTATATCTTCAAGACTTGATTCTAAATTAAATTTTGGTTTCGCACTTTCTAAAGATCTAATATTCTCTGGGAATGGCTCTTTTGTCTTCAGTTCCACTTCATTTAAGATATGGAAATCATCGTGATCCATTAAATCAAAGAGTTGTCCATAAAGTTTGGGAAACTTATAGGGACTTGCGGTAGAAACAATCACACGTTTTGTGTCTTCTTTGGTTTGTGGCATCGCAGTTGCGGTATGGGGGTCAATAAGGATGTCTTTATCAAAGAATACATCTTTGATATTTTCATATGTTTGTTGGTTTGAACACATTTGTGTATCAAAAATGCTTTGTAGTTTATTTGTTTCTTCTTT
>RRZU010629952.1_pt1 | contig 23634 bp, 26 predicted proteins | sample 2165561 | NCBI WGS metagenome assembly RRZU01 (sample SAMN10456909, study PRJNA506462) | wastewater metagenome | isolation source: wastewater sludge | place: USA: Moscow, Idaho | reverse complement strand
GGTGCGCTGGCGAGCTATCTGCTCGGCGATTCGGTGCTGCAGTTCTCGACCGTCATCGGCGCCTACCTGTTCGCGATGGGGCTGGGCTCGTGGCTGAGCCGCTTCGTCGAGCGCCAGCTGGTGGCGCAGTTCCTCGGCATCGAGCTGCTGGTCGGGCTGGTCGGCGGGCTGATGCCGGCCGGGCTGTTCGTCGCGCACAACCTGCTGCCGAGTGGCGCCGACACCGCCTTTCGCACGCTGCTGTACGGGCTGGTCCTGCTGGTGGGTGCGCTGGTCGGGCTGGAGATCCCGCTGGTGATGCGCATCCTCAAGCGCCAGTTCAGCCAGCGCTATGCGCTGAAGGATCTGGTGTCGCAGGTGCTGACCTTCGACTACCTGGGCGCGCTGGCGGTGGCGCTGGCGTTTCCGCTGCTGCTGGTGCCGCATCTGGGGCTGATCCGCACCGGGCTGGTGTTCGGGCTGATGAACGCGGGCGTGGCGGTGTGGGCGCTGTGGCTGTTCCGGGGCGAGCTGCGCCGCGTGCGGCTGCTGGCGCTGGCCTGTGCCGGCGTGATCGGGCTGCTGCTGCTGGCGCTGGCCGGCTCGGAGCGGCTGACCGCCTGGGCCGAGGACCGCTTCTACGGCGACCGCATCCTGCACGCCTCGTCGAGCGACTACCAGCGCATCGTCGTGACCGGCGGGCGCGCGGGCATCCGGCTCTTCCTCAACGGCAATCTGCAGTTCCACGCCCGCGACGAGTACCGCTACCACGAGGCACTGGTGCATCCGGCGATGGCCGCGCACGGCGCGCCGCGCCGGGTGCTGGTGCTGGGCGGCGGCGACGGGCTGGCGGTGCGCGAGGTGCTGAAATATCCCTCGGTCGAGCAGGTCACGCTGGTCGAGCTGGATCCGCAGATGACGCGGCTGTTCTCGACCGAGCCGCGGCTGGTCGAACTCAATGCCGCCGCGCTGCGCTCGCCGAAGGTCACGGTAGTCCATGCCGACGCCTTCACCTGGCTGGAGTCGCAGCGCGATGCCGGGGCGGTCTGGGATGTGGTGGTGATCGACTTTCCCGATCCGAGCAACTTCTCGCTCGGCAAGCTCTACTCGACGAGCTTCTATCAGATCGTCGACCAGCATCTGGCCGCCGAGGGCTTCATGGTGGTGCAGACCACCTCGCCGCTGGTGGCGCGGCGCAGCTTCTGGACGGTGGCGGCGACGCTGGAGGCGGTCGGCCTGACGACGATGCCCTACCACGCGCTGGTGCCGAGCTTCGGCGAGTGGGGCTTCATCGTCGCCGGCCGGCGGCCGTGGCGGGCACCGACGGTGCTGCCGGCGGGGCTGCGTTTCCTGACGCCCGAGGGGATGGCCACGCTGCGCCATTTCCCGCCCGACATGGCGCGCACCGAAGAGGCGCCGAACCGCCTGTCCGACCAGCGTCTGGTGCGGCTCTTCGAGCAGGAATGGGGGGCGCCGCATTGAGGCGCCGCGAGCTGCTGGCCGGGCTGGCTGCCGTGGCCGGGTCCGGTCTGGCCGGCTGCGACGCCGCGCTGCCGGCGCTGGACGGCGGCTGGATCGGTGCGGACCCGGCCGCGCGCGGCCACCGGCTGCGCGAGATCGGCGGCGCCAGGTCCGGTGCACTGCCGGTGCCCGCCCTCACGCGGCGGGCCGCGGTGCTGGTGGTGGGCGCGGGCATCGCCGGGCTGGCGGCGGCGCGTGCGATCGAGCGCGCCGGCATCGACGACGTGCACCTGATCGAGCTGGAGGACGAGGCGGGCGGTCATTCGCGCGGCCATCGGCTGGCGGGCTTCGACTGTCCGCTCGGCGCGCATTACCTGCCGGTGCCGGGCGAGGCGGCGGCCGAGGTGCGCGAGCTGCTGCAGGACTTCGGCCTGGCGCAGGTGGCGCACGGCCGCTGGCACTGGGACGAGCGCCACCTGTGCCACGCGCCGCAGGAGCGGCTCTTCATCGACGGCGAATGGCATGAGGGCCTGCTGCCGCCGGCCGAGCCCGGCAGCCGCCTGCTGGCGCAGTACCGTACCTTTGCCCGCCGGGTCGCCGAGGCGCAGCGGCAGGTCGGCTTCTCGATGCCGGCGCTGCGCACGCCGTGGACGCCCGCGCAGGCCGCGCTGGAGTCGCAGACCTTCGCCGCCTGGCTGGATGCGCACGGACTCGACGAGCCCGCCCTGCGCTGGTACCTCGACTACGGCTGCCGCGACGACTACGGTGCCGACGCCGCGACCGTCTCGGCCTGGGCCGGGCTGCACTATTTCGCCAGTCGCCACGGTTTCCATGCGCCGGGCGATGCGGATGCCGAGCGTGAGCCCGTGCTCACCTGGCCCGAGGGCAATGCCTGGCTGGCACGGCGGCTGGCGACGCCCTTCGCGGCCGGGCGGCTGCACACCGGCCGGGTCGCGCTGCGGCTGGACGAGGAGCGCGAGGGCGTGCAGCTGCGGGTCTGGGATGCGCGAGCCGATCGTCTCGAGGCCTGGCGGGCCGGGCGGGTGGTGCTGGCGCTGCCGCTGCATGTCGCGGCGCGGCTGTGGCCTGATGCGCCCGAGGCGCTCCGACAGACGGCGGCGCAGGCCCGCCACGCGCCGTGGCTGGTGGCGAACCTGCATCTCGACGCGCCGCTGCTGCAGCGCGTCGGCGCGCCGCCCGCCTGGGACAGCGTCGCCTTCGGCACCGCCTCGCTCGGCTATGTCGACGCGATGCACCAGTCGATGCGCTCGCATGCCGGCCCGACCGTGCTGACCGCCTACCTGCCGCTGTCCCCGGCCGAGCGGCCGGCGCTGCTGGGTGCGGACTGGCGCCCGTGGGCGCAGCGGGTGCTGGCCGACCTGCTGCCGCTGCACCCTGACCTGCCCGACCGGCTGCGCCGCATCGAGCTGGCTCGCCACGGTCATGCGATGCGCATTCCGCTGCCCGGCACGCGCTCGGCGCCAGCGCACCAGGCACTGGCCCGGCTGTCGGGCCGGGTCGCGCTGGCACATGGCGATCTGGCGGGCTACTCGGTCTTCGAGGAGGCCTTCACGCTGGGCTCGCTGGCGGGACAGCGGGTGGCCGACCGAGCGCGCCGCGCATGATCTCGCGCTCCTCGACGCGGGCCGGGCTCAGCATCGCCCGCAGCGTGGCCAGCACCTGCCGCGCCTGCCGGGAGTGATCGCCCGAGCGGTTGCAGACATAGACATCGAGCGTCACCGCTGCCAGCTCCGGCCAGGTGTGCAGCGCCAGGTGCGACTCGGCCAGCAGCACCACGCCGGTCACGCCGCCGGGCTCGGGAAAGGCGTGGAAGACCTCGCCGACGACGCTCAGGCCCGCCTCGCGTGCGGCGCGCACGCCGGCCTCGCGCAGCGTGTCGCGATCGCTCAGCAGCGCCGTCGCGGCGCAGTCATGCCACTCGGCGCAGAGGTGAAGTCCGTCCATGTCGCGGGTCCGTCATGCGGCTAGCATACACATGCCTTGCGGGTCCGGGGTGTCTGTGCGATACTCGCGAGCTTTTCGGGCGTTGGGATTCCTGCGCCCCATTTCGCCGTTGCGCGAGCAGGCCTGCCTTTGGCGGGACTTGAGCGTGCAGCCAGACAGGTCAGCCCGGCCAATCGCTGTCGGGTTATTGGAGAAGAACCATGAGTCTTAGCAATCGCCTCGGGTTGCTGGGCCGCAAGGTGGGCATGATGCGCATCTTCACGGACGACGGTGACACCGTGCCCGTGACCGTGCTGGACGTGTCCAACAACCGCGTTGCCCAGGTCAAAACCGTGGAAACCGACGGCTACACCGCCCTGCAAGTGGCGTTTGGTACCCGCAAGGCTTCGCGCGTCAACAAGCCGGAAGCCGGTCACCTGGCCAAGGCCGGTGTCGAAGGCGCCGAGCTGCTGGAAGAATTCCGCGTCGCGCCGGAAGTCGCCGCTGAGTACAAGCCGGGCGCCTCGCTGTCGGCCACGCTGTTCGCCGCCGGCCAGCTGGTCGACGTGCAGGGCACCTCGATCGGCAAGGGCTTCGCCGGCACGATCAAGCGCCACAACTTCGGTTCGCAGCGCGCCTCGCACGGCAACAGCCGTTCGCACAATGTCCCGGGCTCCATCTCGATGGCGCAGGATCCGGGTCGCGTGTTCCCGGGCAAGAAGATGACCGGCCACATGGGCGACGAGACCGTCACCACCCAGAACCTCGACGTCGTCCGCGTCGACGAGGCTCGCCAGCTGCTGCTGGTCAAGGGCGCTGTTCCGGGTGCCAAGGGTGGCTTCGTCACCGTGCGCCCGGCCGTGAAGGTCAAGGTCAAGAAGGGAGCCAACTGATGGCACAGCTGGAACTCCTGAACGAGCAGGGTCAGGCCGCGTCGAAGGTCGAGGCCGCCGACGCCGTGTTCGCACGTGACTACAACGAGTCGCTGATCCACCAGATCGTCGTCGCCTACCAGGCCAATGCCCGCCAGGGCACCCGCGCCCAGAAGGACCGCGAGCAGGTTCACCACTCGACCAAGAAGCCGTTCCGCCAGAAGGGCACCGGCCGCGCTCGCGCCGGCATGACCTCGTCGCCGCTGTGGCGCGGGGGCGGTCGCATCTTCCCGAACAGCCCGGACGAGAACTTCTCGCACAAGATCAACAAGAAGATGTACCGCGCCGGCATGGCCGCCATCTTCTCGCAGCTGGCCCGCGAAGGCCGTCTGGTCGTGATCGACTCGCTGTCGATCGAGGCCCCGAAGACCAAGCTGCTGGCCGCCAAGCTGAAGGCGATGAACCTGGAACACGTCATGGTCATCGCCGACCAGGTCGACGAGAACCTGTTCCTGGCCGCCCGCAACCTGGCCAACGTGCTGGTCGTCGAGCCGCGTTACGCTGATCCGCTGTCGCTGGTCTTCTACAAGAAGGTCGTCGTCACCAAGGGCGCGATCGACAAGCTGCAGGAGATGTTCGCATGAGCGCACTGAAGTTCGAAGAAGGCCGTCTGGCCCAGGTGCTCGTCGCGCCGATCATCTCGGAAAAGGCCACCAGCGTCGCCGAGAAGCACAACCAGGTGATGTTCAAGGTCCTCCAGGACGCCACCAAGCCCGAGATCAAGGCCGCTGTCGAGCAGATGTTCGGCGTGCAGGTCGCGTCGGTGCAGGTGCTGAACCAGAAGGGCAAGACCAAGCGCTTCGGCGGCCGTCCGGGTCGTCGCAACAACGTGCGCAAGGCCTATGTGTCCCTGAAGGAAGGCCAGGAACTCAACTTCTCCGGGGAGGCCGCGTAATGGCTGTCGTCAAGGTCAAACCGACTTCGCCTGGCCGCCGTGCCGTGGTGAAGGTGGTGCACAAGCACCTCCACAAGGGCAAGCCGGAAGCTTCGCTGCTGGAGCCGCAGAAGCAGAATGCCGGCCGCAACAACAACGGCCACATCACCACCCGTCACAAGGGCGGTGGTCACAAGCACCACTACCGCGTGGTCGATTTCGTCCGCAACAAGGACGGCATCCCCGCGAAGGTCGAGCGCATCGAGTACGACCCGAACCGCACGGCTCACATCGCTCTGGTGTGCTATGCCGACGGCGCGCGCTCGTACATCATCGCGCCGCGTGGCTTGGAAGTGGGCCAGACCGTGATCAGCGGCGCCGAGTCGCCGATCAAGGCCGGCAACACGCTGCCGATCCGCAACATCCCCGTGGGCTCGACCATCCACTGCGTCGAGATGCTGCCGGGCAAGGGCGCGCAGATCGCGCGTTCGGCCGGTGCCAGCGTCACGCTGATGGCTCGCGAAGGCACCTACGCCCAGGTCCGCCTGCGCTCGGGTGAAGTCCGCAAGATCCACATCGACTGCCGCGCCACCATCGGCGCCGTGTCGAACGAAGAACACAACCTGCGTCAGTACGGCAAGGCCGGCGCGATCCGCTGGAAGGGCATCCGTCCGACCGTTCGCGGCACCGCCATGAACCCGGTCGATCACCCGCACGGTGGTGGTGAAGGTCGCACCGGCGAAGGCCAGGCACCTGTCTCGCCGTGGAACACCCTGACGAAGGGCTACCGTACCCGCAACAACAAGCGCACGCAGAACATGATCGTGTCGCGTCGCAAGAAATAAGGGGTAGCACGACATGTCTCGTTCGCTGAAGAAGGGTCCGTTCGTCGACCATCACCTGCTCGCCAAGGTCGAGAAGGCGGTTGCCACGAAGGACAAGAAGCCCGTCAAGACCTGGTCGCGTCGTTCGACGATCCTGCCCGAGTTCATCGGCATCACGATCGCCGTTCACAACGGTCGCCAGCATGTGCCGGTGTACGTGACCGACCAGATGGTCGGCCACAAGCTCGGCGAGTTCGCACTGACCCGTACGTTCAAGGGTCACCCCGCGGACAAGAAGGCCAAGCGCTAAGGAGTCCTGACGATGGAAACGAAAGCAGTCGTCCGCGGCGTGCGCCTCTCTTGCGACAAGGGTCGCCTGGTGGCCGACATGATCCGTGGCAAGAAGGTCGACCAAGCGCTGAACATCCTGACGTTCACGCAGAAGAAGGCCGCCGGCATCATCAAGAAGGCGCTGGAAAGCGCGATCGCCAACGCCGAGCACAACGATGGCGCGGACATCGACGAGCTGCGCGTCACCTCGATCTATGTCGAGCAGGGTGCCACGCTGAAGCGCTTCACCGCCCGTGCCAAGGGCCGCGGCAACCGCATCAGCAAGCCCACCGCTCACATCTACGTGACCGTCGGCAACTGAGGCAGGAAAGAGAACCATGGGACAGAAAATCCATCCGATCGGTTTCCGCCTGCCGGTCACCCGCAACTGGTCGTCGCGCTGGTACGCTGGCAACCGCCAGTTCGCCGTGATGCTGGCCGAAGACATCGAAGTTCGCGAGTTCCTGAAGAAGAAGCTCAAGAACGCCGCTGTCTCGCGCATCCTGATCGAGCGCCCCGCCAAGAACGCCCGCATCACGATCTTCTCGGCGCGTCCGGGCGTCGTGATCGGCAAGAAGGGTGAGGACATCGAGAACCTGAAGGTGCAACTTGCCAAGATGATGGGCGTGCCGGTGGCCGTCAACATCGAGGAAGTGCGCAAGCCGGAAACCGATGCCCAGCTGATCGCCGAGTCGATCACCCAGCAGCTCGAGAAGCGCATCATGTTCCGCCGCGCGATGAAGCGCGCGATGCAGAACGCCATGCGTCTGGGTGCCCAGGGCATCAAGATCATGTCGGGCGGCCGCCTGAACGGCATCGAAATCGCGCGTACCGAGTGGTATCGCGAAGGTCGCGTGCCGCTGCACACGCTGCGCGCCGACATCGACTACGGCTTCGCCGAAGCCAAGACCACCTACGGCGTCATCGGCGTCAAGGTCTGGGTCTACAAGGGTGACCGCCTGGCCAATGGCGAGCTGCCGGCTGCCGCACGCGAAGAGCGTCCGGAAGACGACCGCCGCCGCCGTGGCCCGCGCAACGACCGTCCGGGCGAGCGCCGTGGTCCGCGTGGCAATGGTGACCGTGGTGACCGCCGTGGCGGTGGTGCGAACGCGGGCGGTGCCGATGGCGCTGTCAAGCGCGTGGTCCGCACGCCGGCCGCTTAAGGAGAACAAGGAATGTTGCAACCTTCGCGTCGCAAGTTCCGCAAGGAACAAAAGGGCCGCAACACCGGCGTCGCCACCCGTGGCGCCCAGGTGTCGTTCGGCGAGTTCGGACTGAAGGCCACCGAGCGTGGCCGCATCACCGCTCGCCAGATCGAAGCCGCCCGTCGTGCCATCAGCCGCCACATCAAGCGCGGTGGCCGCATCTTCATCCGCATCTTCCCGGACAAGCCGATTTCGCAGAAGCCGGCCGAAGTGCGTATGGGTAACGGCAAGGGCAACCCCGAGTACTACGTCGCCGAGATCCAGCCGGGCAAGGTGCTGTACGAGATCAACGGCGTGCCCGAGCAGCTGGCTCGCGAGGCGTTCACGCTGGCTGCTGCCAAGCTGCCGCTGAGCACCACCTTCGTGACCCGCCAGTTCGGTTCCTGAGCCGGGAGAGATTGAATGAAAGCATCTGAACTCCGCGCCAAGGATGTCGCTGCGCTCGAAAAGGAAATCAGCGATCTGCTGAAGGCCCATTTCAGCCTGCGCATGCAGAAGGCCACTCAGCAACTGGCCAACAACACCCTGCTCGGCAAGACCCGCCGCGACATCGCTCGCGCCCGGACCATCCTGGCCGAGAAGAAGAAGGAGGCCGCGCAATGAGCGAAGCCCAAGCCACCAAGAACACGCGCACCCTGGTCGGTCGCGTGGTCAGCGACAAGCGCGCCAAGACGGTCACCGTCCTGGTCGAGCGTCGCGCCAAGCACGAGCTGTACGGCAAGATCGTCGCCCGTTCGCGCAAGTACCATGCGCACGACGAAAACGGCGACTACAAGATGGGTGACCTGGTCGAGATCGCCGAAGGCCGTCCGATCTCCAAGACCAAGAGCTGGGTCGTGACCCGCCTGGTCGAGAAGGCTCGTCTGGTCTGATCTTTCGCGATCAGCAGCGATCCATCGTTATCGCATGTTTTCCGGGGTCTTTTGATCCCGGTCAACACAAGAACCGGCACGCTGGGATACTGGCGGCCGGTTTTTTTCATTGGAGATGACCATCATGCTGAAGATCGGTGACACCCTGCCGTCCGCGACCGTCTACGAATACATCGAGGTCGAGGGCAACGGCTGCTCGCTCGGACCGAACGCCTTCGACGTGGCCAAGGCCTGCGTCGGCAAGAAGATCGCGATCTTCGCGCTGCCCGGTGCCTACACCCCGACCTGCTCGGCCCAGCATCTGCCCGGCTATGTGCAGGCTGCCGAGGAGTTCAAGGCCGCCGGTGTCGACGAGATCTGGTGCCTGTCGGTCAACGACGCCTTCGTGATGGGCGCCTGGGGCCGCGAGAACGCCGCTGGCGGCAAGGTGCGCATGATGGCCGACGGCTCGGCCGACTTCACCCGTGCGGTCGACCTGGTGCTGGACCTGACCGCCAAGGGCCTGGGCGTGCGCTCGCAGCGCTACTCGATGCTGGTCGACAACGGCGTGGTGCGCACGCTGAACATCGAGGGCCCGGGCAAGTTCGAGGTCAGCGATGCAGCGACGCTGCTGGCCCAGGCACGCGCCTGATCCTGCTCAGGGATAGAACGCCGCGAGCGTGTAGCCGGTGATGCGGCTGTCGGTGCTGCTGAAGTCCAGCAGCCAGGTCGCATCGGCCTGTGCCTGCAGGATGTCAGGCTGCCTGAATTCCTGCGGTGACAGCACCCGGCGCAGCACCACCTGGCCGCGGGTGTCGGTCAGGCTCAGCTCGATGTGCGGCGCGGCGATGCGGTGCGTCGCCTTGTTGCGCAGGGTCACGCCGAGCTGGAAGCCGGCGCTCTCCTGAGGCCGCTTCAGCGTGGTGTTGTCCACCACCAGCGCCTCGAGCTGTCGCGGTGCCTGCAGCCGGCACTGGCACAGCGCCTCGAGCACCGGGCTCAGCGCGGGCCAGCGCGCCCCGGCCAGATCACGCCAGTGCGTGCCCATCTGCGCCAGCAGTCCCAGCCCCAGCAGCAGCGCCGAGGCGCCCAGAGCGCCACGCACCCACGGGCGCTGCCAGCGAGCCTGGCTGTTGGCCTTGCGGATGAAGTCCAGCGTCGGCTCCGGATCGACCTGCACCGCAGGCGGCGACGGCGGCTGCACGGCCGCGGTCGTTGCCGCCGCGGTTGCGCCTGCGCTGGCGTTGGCGCCGCTGGCGGCTTCTGCCTCTTCCTGCTCGCCCTGCCGTGACAGCGCAGGCGGCATCGCCTCGCCGCTCAGGTCGAGCGTCTTCTCGAAAGGGTCCGGCGAGGGCTGCGGGCTCAGAGCCGGCTCGGCAGGCTCTTGGACCGGCTGCGGCACCGCTTCCGGATCCGGCGTGGCAGCAGGCTCGGCGGGCAGCGGCGCCACGGCGACAGCCGTGGCCGCGGGCTTGTCGTCAGGCGGCGGTGCGGCCGGCATCGGCTCCGCCGGTTCGATGGACACAAGGGGCGCAACAGGCGCAACAGGCGCAGCGGGTGTGGCCGCTTCGACGGGCTGGATCGGTTCGGCGGGTGCCGCACTGATCGGCAGCGACAGATCCACATCCGGCCGTCCCTGGTGCTGATCCAGCCGGGCACTGGCGAAGGCGCTGAAGGCTTCGGAGCGGAATTCCAGCGTGGTGGCCGGATAGCCGGAATCTTCCCGGGACTCCCGCGGCTCGGGCTCCGCAGGGGCGGGCATCAGCAGGCTGTCGTCGGCCTCGGAGAGCGGTCGGGCCGGATCATCGGGATCGCGCAGCAGCCGCCAGGAACCGGTGTCGGGCTGGGTCGGTGCCATCGACAGGCCGGAGTCCTGCGCAGTCGGATCCCAGGTGCCCATCTGCCGGGTGCTGATGCGCACCTGCGGCGGCGCCGGAGCCGGCCGAGGCGGCACGGGCGGAGGCGGTGCGGAGGGGGGCGTCCTGTCACGGCCCGAGAACATCGCCGGCCGGGTTTCGGCCCAGGCCGGATCGTTCGGATCGGGCATGGCGGTCGGGCGGGCCAGATCCGGGGGCGCCTGGCGGCTGCTGCTGCCCGAGGTCTCGCGCCGGTCCAGGTCGAACAGGCCTTCGAGCGCGTTGAAGACCTCCTGGCACTGGCCGCAGCGGACCCAGCCTTCGGAGGTCTTCAGCTGATCCTGCTGGACGCGGAAGACGGTGCCACAGGAGGGACAGGAGGTAGCCAGGCTCATGACCGGATCATGCCATCCGCCCCCGGATCAGGGGCGTCGGCCGCTCAGCAGCACCCAGCCTTCTTCACGATCTGCCACTTCCAGCGCGAGCCAGGGGGCGTAGGCCGCCTGCAGATCCTCGATCTGGCGCTCGAGCAGGCCGGCCATCACCAGAGAGCCGCCCGGCGCGACATGCTGGCTCAGCAGCGGAGCCAGCAGCTTCAGCGGCGCGGCCAGGATGTTGGCCAGCACGACCGGATAGAGACCCTCGGCCTGGTCAGGCAGGCCGACCCGGTTCAGGCTCACGCCGTTCGCTGCCGCATTGGCGCGGCTGGACTCGACCGCCGCCGGATCGATGTCGACCGCGTCGATGCCGGTCGCACCGTGCAGCCCGGCGCCGATGGCCAGGATGCCCGAGCCGCAGCCGTAGTCCAGCACCCGCGGCCATGGCGCCGACAGGTCGGCATGGCGCGCGATCCAGCGCAGGCACATGCGCGTGGTCGGATGCGTGCCGGTGCCGAAGGCCAGGCCGGGATCGAGCCGCATCGCGCGGGTGGCGCCTTCCGGCGCCTTGTGCCAGGACGGCACGATCCAGAAGTCCGAGGTGATCAGCACCGGCTCGAACTGCGACTGCGTCAGCCGCACCCAGTCCTGGTCGGCCACCGGCTGCAGGCCGTGGATGTGCAGATCGTCGAACAGCGTCGCGCCGCTGTCGTCGTCCTGCGCCAGCAGCAGCGTGGCGGCCTCGGTGGCGGCGTCCTCGTCGGTGAACAGCGCCTTGACGATCGAGCGCTGCCAGCCGCCGATCTGCGACGACAGCGTCGCCGGCATGCCCGGCTCGCCGAAGATCGGCGCCTCGTCGGGCGTGTCGGCGTCGGCGTCCTCGACGGTGACGGCCAGCGCGTCGAGTTCGTCGGTCAGCGCGTCGCTCAGCGCGTCGACCTGGTCGGCGCGGGCCAGCAGCACCAGCTCGATCATCACAGCGCCGCCTTCCGTGCGGCCAGCCAGCCTTCGAGGTAGTGGATGTTGGTGCCGCCGGCGATGAAGGCCGCGTCAGCCATCAGCTGGCGGTGCAGCGGGATGTTGGTGTTGATGCCCTCGACCAGCATCTCGCTGAGCGCGCTGCGCATGCGCGCCATCGCCTGCTCGCGGGTGTCGCCGTGCACGATGATCTTGCCGATCATCGAGTCGTAGTTCGACGGCACCATGTAGTTGCTGTAGGCATGCGAGTCGACGCGCACGCCCGGACCGCCCGGCGGGTGCCAGACCGAGATGCGACCCGGCGACGGGATGAACTTGTACGGATCCTCGGCATTGATGCGGCACTCGATCGCATGACCGCGCAGGCCGATCTGCTTCTGCGTGAAGGGCAGCGGCTCGCCGGCGGCGATGCGGATCTGCTGCTGCACGATGTCGATGCCGGTGATCAGCTCGGTCACCGGATGCTCCACCTGCACGCGGGTGTTCATCTCGATGAAGTAGAACTCGCCGTTCTCGTACAGGAACTCGAAGGTGCCCGCGCCGCGGTAGCCGATCTTGCGGCAGGCGGCGGCGCAGCGCTCGCCGATCTTCTCGATCGTCTTGCGCGGGATGCCCGGCGCCGGCGCCTCCTCGATGATCTTCTGGTGGCGGCGCTGCATCGAGCAGTCGCGCTCGCCCAGCCAGACGGCATTGCCGTGCTGGTCGGCCAGCACCTGGATCTCCACATGGCGCGGGTTCTCGAGGAACTTCTCCATGTAGACGGCCGGATTGTTGAAGGCCGAGCCGGCCTCGGCGCGTGTCGTCTCGACCGAGTGGATCAGCGCCGATTCGCTGTGCACCACCCGCATGCCGCGGCCGCCGCCGCCGCCGGCGGCCTTGATGATCACCGGATAGCCGATCTCGCGTGCCATGCGGATGATCTCCTTCGGATCATCCGGCAGCGCGCTGGCCGAGCCGGGCACGGTGGGCACGCCGGCCTTGATCATCGCGTCCTTGGCCGAGACCTTGTCGCCCATCAGCCGGATCGATTCGGGGCGCGGACCGATGAAGGCGAAGCCGCTCTTCTCGACGCGCTCGGCGAAGTCGGCGTTCTCGGACAGGAAGCCGTAGCCGGGGTGGATGGCCTCGGCGTCGGTCACTTCCGCTGCCGAGATGATGGCCGGCATGTGCAGATAGCTCTTCTGCGACGGGGGCGGTCCGATGCAGACCGCCTCGTCGGCGAGCTTGACGTACTTGGCGTCGCGGTCGGCCTCGGAATAGACGATCACCGCCTGGATGCCCATCTCGCGGCAGGCGCGCTGGATCCGCAGCGCGATCTCGCCGCGATTGGCGATCAGGATCTTCTTGAACATGGCGCAGGCCCTGTTATTCGATGATGAACAGCGGCTGTCCGTACTCGACGGCCTGGCCGTTCTCGGCCAGCACCTTCGTGATCGTGCCGTCGAACTCGGACTCGATCTCGTTCATGATCTTCATCGCCTCGATGATGCACAGCGCCTGGCCCTTCTTGACCGCGGCGCCGACATCGGCCAACGGCTTGGCGCCGGGGTTGGAGGCACGGTAGAAGGTGCCGACCATCGGCGACTTGACGACCGTGCCGGCCACTTCGGCGGCGGCCGGAGCGGCGGCCGGGGCCGCGGCGGCGGGAGCGCCTGCAGCCGGGACCGGCGCGGGCGCGCTGGCATAGACCGGCGCCGGCATCGCCACGACCTGGGTCGGGCTCTGCTTGACGATGCGCACCTTGCCGTCGGCTTCGGTGATCTCGAGTTCGGAGACGTTGGATTCCGACACCAGGTCGATCAGGGTCTTCAGCTTGCGAAGGTCCATGGAGGAGGCTCCGGGATTCTTGGGTTGCGGTGGACGACGGGAGACCGTGCAGGCGCCGCGCCAGGCGGTCGGCCTGCTGCGCGCGCAGGCGCCGGTTCAGGTCGTGTCCGTGTGGAAAGGCCGTCGGCCGGCCCGGGTCGGCGCGGTATCGCTGAGGTCGGGCCGCATCCCGCGGGAATGCGCGGAACGGACCGACGGGAAGCTCTGGAGGCTGCCGATATGCATGGATACCGCGAGTTTCTGGAGGAAGCCCCGACTTTACGCGCTTTTCGTTTCAAGTCGATCAGCGATGCAACGAATTTGCGATCGGGCAGGAACCGGCCGGATGGCGCGGGGGCGCGATGATGCCACGAGGTGCGAGTGCCCGGAAACCCGTCGGGTCCATCTCCCGGCTCAGGACCGGGGGGACGATGCGTCCTGACGACGCCAGTCTTTCATTTCCTTCAGATCGGTGGCGCCCAGCTTGCGATGGATCACCTCGCCGCGTGCGTCGAGCACCACGGTGAAGGGCAGGCCGCCGCCGCCGTTGCCCAGGCTGCGCGCCAGCTCGGTGCCGCCGAAGCCGGCCAGCCCGACCGGAAAGCTCACCGGCGTGCGGGCCAGGAACTCGCGCACCGGGGTCGGTCCGTCCACCGCCAGGCCGATCACCTGCCAGCCGGCCGGCCCCAGCGCGGCCTGCTCCTGGGCGAAGGCGTCGAGCTCGGGCATTTCCTTGATGCAGGGCGGGCACCAGGTGGCCCAGAAGTTGATCAGCAGCGGGCGACCGCGCAGCGCGGCCAGCGCCAGGCTGCCGCCTTCGGGCCGGTCGAACTGCATCGACCACAGCGTGCCGGCGCCGTCCTTCGGGGGGGCGGCTGCGCCGGGCGCGGGCTGCCGGGTCGATCGCCACCAGAGTCCGGCGCCCGCGCTGGCCAGCGCGGTGCCGCCCGCCAGCAGCATCCAGGTCCTGCGTTGCATCATGCGTCCTCCGCCTGCTCGTCCAGAAGTCGACGCAGCGCCGCCAGGTCGCCGCGCTGGGTCATGCCGCGTGCGTCCGCCTTCAGCGCGCCGCGCAGGTCGTCATGATCGAGCACCGACAGGAACACCGTCACCGTCTCGCCCAAGGCCGGACAGCGCGAGGCCAGCGACAGCACGTCGATGTCGCGCCCCTGCGGGCCCCGGGTGCTGGCGATGTCGAAGTCGACGCCGCGGTCGAGCAGCGCGATCTCGGCCGACTTGCCGTCGTCGCAGTAGAGCTCCAGGTGCAGCGCCGACAGCCGGGTGGCGGTGCCGCGCCAGACCGCGCCGGTCAGGTGCGGTCGGAAGACGGCCAGGCGCTCCATCCAGACCGCGGCCAGCTCGCGCAGCGCGCGCAGCTCGTCCGGCTGGGTGTCGGCGCAGAAGATGTCGAGGTACTCGCGCACCGCGTCCTCGACCTCGTCGTTGCCGGGCAGCTCGACCTGGCGCGCGCCGCGGCCCAGGTCGCGGGCGGCGCGGCGCTTGGCCGGGCCGTACTCCAGCCCTTCCTCGACGACGAGGCGGGCGGCGGCGGCGGCGATTTCCGCAGTCAGTGGCGTGGACATCCTGGCGATCCTCGCAGGGGTTGGCAATTCAGCGCGGCGGCTGCACCGCGCCCATGCGCGCGGCGATGGTGCCGGCGCGGCCGGTCAGATAGCCCGAGCCGGGCCGGCGCTCGAAGCGCTTGGGCGCGGGCAGCATCACCGCCAGCCGCGCGGCCTGCATCGCACCGAGCCGGCGCGCGTCGGTGCGGAAGTAGTGGCGTGCGGCGGCCTGCGCGCCGAACAGGCCTTCGCCCCACTCGACATGGTTCAGGTAGATCTCGAGGATGCGCCGCTTGCTCAGCAGCGCCTCGAGCATGAAGGTGATGACGAATTCCTGGGCCTTGCGCGCCGCGGTGCGCTCGCCCGACAGGAAGAGGTTCTTGGCCAGCTGCTGGGTGATGGTCGAGCCGCCGACCACCTTGGGCTCGACCCGCGGCGGCGGCTCGGCCGGCGCGCGGCCGCGTGCCAGCGCCTGCTGCTGGCGCCGCTCGAGCTGCTCGTTGCGGCGCTCGGCCACCGCCTCGGCGCGCTGGTTGCGTTCCCAGGCCTTCTCGATCGCGTCCCACTCGACGCCGCTGTGCTCGACGAAGCCGGCATCCTCGCTGGCGATGACCGCACGCGCGATCGGCTGGCCCAGCTCCTCGTAGTCGCGCCATTCCTGCGCCCAGTCGACGCTGCCCTGCGTGGTGGCCAGGCGCCAGATCTCGCTGCGCTGGAAGGTGGTCGAGGCCGGATCGATCACCGTCATCAGCGCGATGCGCAGCAGGAAATACAGCTGCAGCGCCACGCCGGCGAGCAGCACCAGCACCAGCAGCCGGCCCAGCCGGGCCGGCCAGGACAGCGTCGCGACAGGGGTGTCCGACATCGCGCGTCTCTCCGGGCGGGATGTTCAGCGCGGCGCGTCGACCAGCGCGCGCAGCTCGGCCAGCACCGGCGCGGTGTCGGGCCGCACGCCGCGCCAGGCCAGGAAGGCTTCCGCCGCCTGCTCGACCAGCATGCCCAGGCCGTCGCGGCCGGTGGCGCCGTGCTCGGCAGCCCAGGCCAGGAAGCCGCGTGCGCCGGCGCCGTACATCATGTCCAGCGCCAGCGCGCCCGGGCGCAGCACCTCGGCCGGCACCGGCACGCCGGCGCCCGACAGGCTGGAGGCGGTGCCGTTGATGACCACGTCGAAGGCTTCGCCCGGCGCCTCCAGCGGCGCGATCTGCAGCGCCACGCCGTGCTCGCGCGCCAGCGCGGCATGGTGCAGCGCCAGCGCCTCGGCCTTCTGCGCGGTGCGGTTGGCGATGACGATGCCGGCCGGCCGGGCCTCGATCAGCGGTCCCAGCACGCCTGCGGCCGCGCCGCCGGCACCGATCAGCAGCACGCGCCGGCCGGCCAGCGCGACACCGGCGTTCACCGTGATGTCTCGCACCAGGCCGGCGCCGTCGGTGTTGTCGCACCACCAGCCGCCGTCGGCCTCGGCGTCGAATCGCAGGGTGTTGGCGGCCTGCGCCAGCTCGGCGCGCGGCGTGCGGCGCGCCGCCAGCTGCCAGGCCTCGAACTTGAACGGCACGGTGATGTTGCAGCCGCGTCCGCCCGCGGCGGCAAAGTCCTGCACCGTGGCGGTGAAGCCGTCGAGCGGCGCGAGCAGGCGCTCGTAGACCAGCGTCTGGCCGGTCAGGGCAGCGAAGCGGGCGTGGATGGCGGGGGAGCGGCTGTGCTCCACCGGGTGGCCGATCACGACATAGCGGTCCATGGCAGCAGGCGGGCGTGAGAGTGACTGGATGAAAAAGGGCGGGCGCGGGGCGACGCGTCAGCGGCCCTGCGGCGCGTTCTGGTTTTCCTCGACCGTGGCCTGCAGGCCCTGCTCGCGGGTGAAGCGGAAGCGCGAGACGAAGACCAGCCGGTCGAACTGCGCGCGCATCTGCGGCGTGAAGTGGCCATAGGGGCCGGCGCCGCGCACGATCGACTGCGCCTTGCGGTCGAGCAGCCGGTTGCCGGAGGTCTGGATGATCTCGGCCTCGACGACGCGGCCCAGGCTGTCGATCTCCAGCAGCATGCTCAGCTCGCCGTAGAGCTTGACGCCCTTGTCCTCGGGAAAGTTGCGGGTGCCGATGTCCTCGATGCGGCTGCGCAGCGTGTCGTAGTAGATCGCGTGCACGCCCTCGCGGGCCGAGGGGCTGACATAGCGCCGGCGCGGGCGGGCGTTCTCGTCGTTGATGCGCTTCTCGATCTGCGCGAGCTGGTCGAGCAGCTGGCGACGGCGCTCCTCCTCGGCACGCGCGGCCGGCTGGTCCTGCGCCGAGGGCCGGGCCTGATCGGTGGTGGCCAGACGGGCGAGCTCGCGCTTCATCTGCGCCAGCAGCTGCATCTGCTGCAGCTGCATCTGCTCGATCTGGCGCTGGGCCTCGTCGAGCGAGTCGCCGGCCTGGTTGGCGGGGGCGGGCGGCAGCGGCGAGGTCGCCCGGCCCTGCTCGGCATCGCCCCCGCCGGCCAGGTTGCGCTGCGCGATCACCTGCGCCTGGGTCGGCGCCTCGGCGGAGCTGGCGTTGACCAGCACCACCTCGAGCGAGGTGTCCTGCAGGATGCGGTCGAAGGCTTCCGGATCGACCACCCGCAGCGTCAGCAGGGCGGCATGCACGCCCAGCGACAGCAGCAGGGCGATCTGGAGATTCGAGAGTTGCTTGAGGCGCTGCATCGGCGGGGCGTGGAGGCGGGGGAGGCGAAAGGGCCGGGCTCAGGCGGCCGGCGCGGCGCCGTCGGTCGCGGCCGGCGTGTCGGCATCGGCCACGTCGATGGCCAGCGCCAGGCCGGTGGCGGCGGCCTCGGCGCCTTCCTCGGCCTCGTCCTCGATCACCGCGTCGTCGTCCGCGCGGGTCGGATCATCCAGGCGGGCGATCACGCTGCCGCCGATCTCCAGCGTCAGCAGGTCCGGCTCGCCCAGGCGCACCCGCACCCGCGCGCCGCGCGGCAGGCCGTCGGCGCCGACCGCACGCAGCACCAGTGGCAGCGTGTCGGCGCGCACCAGGCCGTCCTTCATCGCGGCGCAGTCGAGTTCGGTCACGCCGTTCTGCTGCAGCCAGCGCAGCGTCCAGTAGCGCTCGATGCCGTTCTGGAAGCCGTTGTAGGCCGAGTAGGCGGCGTCGAAGCCCGAGATGATCGCGAACAGCGCGGTGTCCTTGGGCTTGAAGTGCGCCGCCAGCGCCGCGGTGCGGCCGTGGCGCGCGCAGGCGATGATCTGCCACTGGTTGACCAGGTCGACATAGCGGCGCAGCGGCGAGGTCGCCCAGGTGTAGTGCGCCACGCCCATGCCGGCGTGCGGCAGCGCCTTGGTCGACATGCGCACCTTCACGCCCGGCGCCATGCTGGCCTGGCTGCGGTAGATGCCCGGCACGCCCAGCTCGGCCAGCCAGCCGCCCCAGGTGTTGTTGGCCAGGATCATCGCCTCGGCGACGATGGTGTCGAGCGGCGCGCCGCGGCGGCGCTCGCTGATGACCACCGTCTCGCGGCCGTCGGGCGGTGCGCTCGGCGACTGGCCGTCGGCATCCTGCAGGCGGAAGTTGTAGTCGGGCCGGTTGAAGTTCTCCGGCTTGCCGCGCACCACCTCGCGCTGCGCCTTCAGGTGCCGGGCCAGCCGCCAGCCGAAGGCCAGCTCGGGCGCGAAGTCGAAGTCGGCGGGCGCCTCGCCGCTCAGCGCCGCCTCGGTCACGACCGCATCCAGCTTGTCATGGCGCAGGTTGGCGACGATGGGCACGCGCTCGAGCTTCGTCTCGGTGGACTTCAGCTCCAGCGTGGCCTCGTCCATCGTGACGTAGAGCGACACGGCCGGGCAGTCGCGGCCCTCCTGCAGCGTGTAGCTCTGCACCACCTCGTCGGGCAGCATGGTCAGCTTCCAGCCCGGCATGTAGACGGTGGAGAAGCGGTCGCGCGCGACCTTGTCGATGGCCGAGTCCGGCTGGATCGCCAGCGCCGGTGCGGCGATGTGCACGCCGAAGACGATGGTGCCGCTGCCCAGGCCCTGCACCGAGAGCGCGTCGTCGATCTCGGTGGTGGCCGAGTCGTCGATCGAGAAGGCGCGCACGCCCTCGGCCAGAGGCAGCTCGTCGCGGATCTCCGGCGCCACCAGCGAGGCCGGGAAGCCCGCGCCCTTCGGGAACTGCTCGAACAGGAAGCGGCGCCAGTGGAACTGGTAGGGGCTGTCGATGGCGCCCGCGGCCACCAGCAGGTCCAGCGGCGCGCGCTGGGCCTTCTTCGCGGCGTCGACCACCGCCTTGTATTCCGGCGCGTTCTTGTCCGGCTTGAACAGGATCTTGTAGAGCTGCTCGCGCACCGGCTGCGGGCACCGGCCGGCGACCAGCTCGGCCGCCCAGCCCTCGATCTGCGCGGCGAGCTGCGCCTTCTTCTCGATCGCGAGCAGGGCGGCCTTCACGATCTCCTCGGGCGCCTTGCGGAACTGGCCGCGGCCCATGCGGCGGAAATAGTGCGGCGCGCCGAACAGGCGGAACAGCGCCGCGGCCTGGTGGCTCGTGCCGGCGCCGGCATCGAAGTAGTCGCGCGCCAGGTCGGCGAAGCCGAACTCGCCCTCGGGTGCGAATTCCCAGGCCAGATCCAGGTCGATCTCCTCGGCCAGGCGCTGGCCCTCGGCGATCAGCACGGCCGGCGCGGGCTTGTCGAACTTCAGCAGCACATGGGCCGCCTTGACCTTGACGCGCTTGCCCGAGTCCAGCTCGACCTGCATCGAGCTCTCGGCTTCCGACAACACGCGGCCGGCGAGGAACTTCCCGGCGTCTTCGAAGAGGGCATTCATAGGGGCCGGATTGTCGCCGATGGCGAAGGCCCGCGGGCTGTGTGCACGCCCCGGCTGCGCCGGCCCGGAAGCTGCATGTCATCGCCGGTTCACCGTTGTTGCGCAGCATCAGCGACATTTGTTCACGTTCGATGCCTTCCGCCTGATTGGAGCCGCGCCATGTCCTGCCTGCGTCCCGCCCCTGCCCGCCGTTTCCGGCCGACCCTGCTGGCGCTGATGGCCGCCGCCGTGCTGGGCGCCTGCGCCACCGACGACAGCGGCAGCAGCCCGGCGCCGGCGCCCACCTATGCCGCGCTCGAGCTCAACATCGCCCACATCAACGACCATCACTCGCAGCTGGAGGCCTTTCCCGGCACCGAGCTGACGCTCGACGGCGTGGCCACGCAGGTCGAGCTGGGCGGCTTTGCCCGGCTGACGACGCTGTTCAAGGCGCAGCAGCAGGCCGGCACGAAGAATCTGCTGAAGCTGCATGCGGGCGATGCGCTGACCGGCTCGCTGTACTACACCTTCTTCAAGGGCGAGGCCGATGCGAAGATGATGAACACCGTCTGCTTCGACGCGGTCGGCTACGGCAACCACGAGTTCGACGACGGCGACGGCGTGCTCAGGACCTTCGTCGACCAGCTGCTGGGCGGCGGCTGCGACACCACCGTGGTCTCGGCCAATGTGGTGCCGGCGGCCGGCTCGCCGCTGGCGCCGGCCGGCACGCCGGTGCACAAGCCCTACCGGATCAAGACCTATGACGGCGTCAAGGTCGGCATCATCGGCATCGACATCGCCGGCAAGACCACCAACTCCTCGCGTCCGCTGGCGACGACGCAGTTCCTCGACGAGACCGCCACCGCGCAGAAGGCCATCGACGAGCTCAAGGCCCAGGGCGTGCGCCACATCGTGCTGCTGACCCACCAGGGCTACGAGGCCGATCGCAGGATGGCGGCGGCATTGAGCGATGTCGACGTCATCATCGGCGCCGATTCGCACACGCTGCTGGGCGACTTCAGCCGCTTCGGCCTGAGCAGCTCGGGCCCCTATCCGACGGTCGAGAAGAACCGCAGCGGCGAGACGGTCTGCATCGGCCAGGCCTGGGAGTACAGCAAGGCCTTCGGTCTGATGAATGTCCGGTTCGACACCCGCGGCGCGGTGGCGAGCTGCGGCGGCCAGGCCTCGCTGGTCATCGGCGACAGCTTCAAGCGCAAGAACGAGGCCGGCACCTTCGTCACGGTCGACGAGGCGACCCGGACCGCGCTGAACGCCCGGCTGGCCGCCGACGCCGGCATCAAGGTGACCGCGCCCGATCCGGTGGCCGCCGGCATGCTGGCCGGCTACACCGCGCAGGTCGATGCGCAGAAGGCCCGCGCCATCGGCACGGCCAGCCAGGCGCTGTGTCTGGTGCGGGTGCCGGGCGAGACCACCAACCGCTCCGGCGGCGTCGCCGGCTGCGAGAGCGCCAACACGCTGGCACGCGGCAGCGATGCGGCACAGGTGGTGGCGGAGGCCTTCCTGCGTGCCAGCAAGCGCGCCGACGTGGCGCTGCAGAACGCCGGGGGCGTGCGCACCGCGATCGCCGCCGGCACGATCACGATGAACACCGCCTTCACCGTGCTGCCCTTCACCAATGTGCTGGTCGAGCTGGAGGTCACCGGCGCGCAGATCGTCGCGGCGCTGGAGGACGGGGTGGCCAACCACCTCGACAGCGCGCAGTCGAACGGCTCGCATCCGTATGCGGCCGGCCTGCGCTGGGCGCTCGACCTGAGCCAGCCCAAGGGCCGCCGCTTCAGCCAGGTCGAGGTGAAGAGCCGCAGCACCGGCCTCTGGTCGGCGATCGATCCGGCCCGCAGCTATGTGCTGGTCACCAACGACTTCGTCGCCAGCGGCAAGGACGGCTATGCGACCTTCGCGCCGATCCACGCGGCGGGCCAGTTCGTCAACACCTATCTGCTCTACACCCAGACCTTCGCCGACCATGTCACCGCGCTGGGCACGGTCGCCCGGCCGGCGGCGGCGGACTACGCGCACCAGAAGGTGACGACGAAGGCGGGCGTGGTGCTGCCCTGATTCCGGAGCGGGCGGGGAGCGCGTCTCAGACCGTCAGCCCGCCCGCCACCTCCAGCACCGCGCCGTTGACATAGCTGGCCTCGTCGCTGGCGAGAAAGGCGTAGACATTGGCGATCTCCTCCGGCCGGCCCAGGCGGCGCAGCGGCACCTCGGCGCGCATCTGGTCCATCACCTTGTCGGGAATGGTCGACAGGATCGGCGTCTCGATGAAGCCGGGTGCCACCGCGTTGACGCGCACGCCCTTGGGGCCGAGCTCGCGGCTCCAGGTCTTGGTGAAGCCGATGACGCCGAACTTGGCCGCGGCATAGTTGGTCTGGCCGAAGTTGCCGTAGAGGCCGACCACCGAGCTGGCGTTCAGGATCACGCCCGCGCCCTGCGCGACCATCGTGTCGGCCACCGCCTGCGCGCAGTGGAAGACGGCGCGCAGGTTGACGTCGATCACCGCGTCGAACTGCTCGATGGTCATCTTCTGCAGCCGCGCGTCGCGGGTGATGCCGGCGTTGTTGACCAGCACGTCGATGCGGCCGAACTGCGCCTTGACGGCGGCGACCATCGCGTCGACCGCTCCGCGGTCGGTGACGTCGACCGCGAAGCCCGTTGCCTGCGCGCCGGCCTCGCGGCACTGCGCGACCGCGGCATCCACCGCCTCGGGCTTCATGTCGCAGACGATGACGATCGCGCCCTCGGCGGCGAACTTCAGCGCGGTGGCCAGGCCGATGCCCTGGGCGGCGCCGGTGATGATCGAGACCTTGTCCTTCAGTCGCATGCGTGTCTTTCGGCAGGGGGGTGGGAATCGTGGGGCAGGCGCAGGAAGCGCAGCATCGCGTCGCGGTGCGCGTCGAAGCTGCTGAGCGCGTGGTCGCCGCCTTCGAGCACATGCAGCTCGGTGGCGGCATGGCGCGCGGCCATCTCGCGCCAGTCCAGCACCTCGTCGCCCTGCGCGATCCAGGTCTGGACGGCGGCGGGCTCGCGCGGCGCGCCGGGGTCGATCGTCTCCAGCTCGGCAATGAATTCCGGGCGGAAGAAGAAGCGCGTCTGCGGATCGTGCCAGGCGGTCTGCTCGCCGATGTACTTCGCCAGGTCGCGCGCCGGATGCACCGCCGGGTTGATCAGCACCGCGCGCCAGCCGCCGTCGCCCGCCAGCGCGGTGGCGTAGAAGCCGCCCAGCGAGCTGCCCATCACCGCGCGCCGGCCGGCCGGCCAGTGGCGGGTGCCCTCGCGCACCAGCGCCATCGCCTCGGCCGGCGAGGGCGGCAGCTGCGGGCACCACCAGGTGAGCCCCGGCTGCGCCGCCGCCCAGGCCGCCATCTTGGCCGCCTTCATCGACTGCGGCGACGAACGGAAGCCGTGCAGATAGAGCAGGTGCGTGGTCGTGGGGGGCGCGGCGCCGCTCATGCGCATCAGGCCTTCTTCGCGGCCAGCGCATCCAGCAGCTTCGCGTGGATGCCGCCGAAGCCGCCGTTGCTCATGCACAGCACATGGTCGCCGGGGCGCGACAGCCGCACCACCGCGTCGACCAGCTCGGGGATGCTGCCGTAGACCCGCGCCTGCTTGCCCATCGGCGACAGCGCCTCGGCCGCGTCCCAGCCCAGGCCGCCGCTGTGGCAGAAGGACAGGTCGGCCTCCTCCAGCGCCCACGGCAGCTGCGACTTCATCGTGCCGAGCGTCCTCGTGTTGGAGCGCGGCTCGAAGACGGCCAGGATGCGTGCCTGGTCGCCGATGCGCCGGCGCAGGCCGTCGACGGTGGTGCGGATCGCCGTCGGATGGTGGGCGAAGTCGTCGTAGACCTTGATGCCGCCGGCCTCGCCGCGCAG